>Ga0209605_1000191_pt1 | contig 84013 bp, 77 predicted proteins | sample AD_UKC035_MetaG_FD_184408 | JGI IMG/M metagenome (GOLD analysis project Ga0209605, IMG submission 184408) | Active sludge microbial communities of municipal wastewater-treating anaerobic digesters from USA - AD_UKC035_MetaG (SPAdes) (version 2) | ecosystem: Engineered > Bioreactor > Anaerobic >...
CCTGCTCGCCTACGCCTTTGCCGAGCCACTGGCCGGCCTGCTCGAGCAGAAGGTGGAGGAGGGCAGCAAGGAGCTGCAGTGCATCAAGACGACCCTGTTGGCGAGCATGCAGGGCTACGCGCCGCAGGTGGCGATCGAGTTCGGACGCAAGGTGCTGACCTCGACGACGCGGCCGACCTTCGCCGAGCTCGAATCCCACGTGAAGAAGAAGTGATCGGAGCAGGCCATGGCCGGTGACGCCAAGAAGCTGCAGCCGATCATCATCAAGCGCGTCAAGAAGGGCGGCCATGCGGCGCATGGCGGCGCCTGGAAGATCGCCTACGCCGACTTCGTCACGGCGATGATGGCCTTCTTCCTGCTGATGTGGCTGCTGGGCAGCACGACCGAGGGCGATCGCAAGGGCATCGCCGACTATTTTTCGACGCCGCTGAAGGTGGCCTTGCTCGGCGGCGGTGCCGGCTCGGGCGACGCCTCGCACGTGATCAAGGGCGGCGGTCAGGATCTCACGCGCAGCACGGGACAGGTCAAGTCCGGCGAGATCGCCGCCCAGCGCAAGACGATCAACCTGCAGGCGCTCAAGGCCGAGCAGATCCGCGCCGAGCGCGCGGCGCTCGAGGCGCTGCAGGAACGCATCGAGCGCAAGATCGCCGCAAGCCCCGTGCTCGCGGCGATGAAAGGGCAGATCCGGCTCGAGATGACGCGCGACGGCCTGCGCATCCAGATCGTCGACGAGGGCAACCGCCCGATGTTCGACAGCGGCTCCGCGGTGGTCAAGCCATACATGCGCGAGCTGCTTCGCGCGATCGGGGGGATTCTCACCGAGGTTCCCAACCGGCTCACGCTCGAGGGCCACACCGACGCCGCGCCCTTCGGCGGCGGGGACCTCGGCTACAGCAACTGGGAGCTCAGCGCCGACCGCGCCAACGCCTCGCGCCGCGAATTGATGGCCGGCGGCATGCCCGAGGACCGGCCGCTGCGGGTGCAGGGGCTGGCAGCGAGCACGCTCTTCGACCCCATGGACCCGCTGGCGGCGAGCAACCGGCGCATCAGCATCCTCGTGATGAACCGGGACGCGGAGAAGCGCTTCTTTCGCGACGGACTCGACGAGGAGGCGCGCGACGAGGCGGCATCGCAGGCCGGTGCCGAGCCGATCCCGAGCGTTCGCGCCGATCCCGGCGAACCGGCCCGGGGCGCGCCGCCGCGTTCGATCGTGCCGCAGCTCGTGCCGCCGCGGCGCTGACCGCTGGGTCTCAAGTCCCGGCCGTCGCCGTCCGATATCGATTGCGCAGTCCCCCATTCCCACGCCCCACGCCAGACGATCCTCCCGGCAGTCCGAGGCCCGAGCCATGAGCAATCCCACCGATCTGAAGTTCCTGATCGTCGACGACTTCTCGACGATGCGTCGCATCGTGCGCGGCCTGCTCAAGGAGATGGGCTGCAACCACGCCGAGGAGGCCGAGGACGGCGCCGTGGCGCTGACCATGCTGAGGTCGGGCAAGTTCGACTTCGTCGTCTCGGACATCAACATGCCCAACATGAACGGCTTCGAGCTGCTCAAGGCGATCAAGGCCGACGACGGGCTCAAGCACCTGCCGGTGCTGATGGTCACCGCGGAGGCGCGCAAGGAGGACATCGTGCTGGCCGCGCAGAGCGGCGCGGCCGGCTACATCGTCAAGCCCTTCACCAAGGCCACGCTCGAGGAGAAGGTGCAGAAGATCGTGCAGAAGCTCGCCGCCGCTGCCTGAAGCCTTGAAGGGAACGGGAAGATGACGATCGAAAGCGCGCAGCTCCTGCTGGAGCGGGCCGATCCGGGCCTGCTCGCCAACGGCGCGACGCAACTGCAGATCTTCCAGCAGATCGGCGCGATCACGCGCCTGCTGCACGACACCATGCAGCAGCTGGGCGTGATGCCGCGCCTGCAGCGGGCGGCCGAGGGTCTGCCCGACGCGCGCAGCCGCCTGAACTACATTGCCGAGAAGACCGCCGCGGCAGCGGACAAGGTGCTGAACTCGGTCGACCAGGCCAAGCTCGAGCACCGGGCGATCGGCGAGCAGACGCGCGAACTGGCCCGGGCACTCGCCGCGGACCCGGTGCGCGCGGTGGCCTCGGGTGCGGTGTACAACTTCGTCGCCGACGTCGAGGCGCGCACCGAGCGCATCGACCGGCACCTCACCGACATCATGCTGGCGCAGGACTTCCACGACCTCACCGGCCAGGTCGTCGCCAAGGTGGTCAAGCTCGCCAACGAGCTCGAGGACAGCCTGGTGAAGCTGCTCGTCCAGGTCGTTCCCGAGGACCAGCGCGAGAAGGTCGATCCGGGCGTGCTCAACGGCCCGGTCGTCGATCCGGAGGGCCGCACGGACATCGTGGCCAACCAGGGCGAGGTCGACGAGCTGCTCGCTAGCCTGGGTTTCTGAGCGGCGCTTCACTCGTTAAGTCGTGACGCGTAGCTCACGCCCAGAGCCAGCCGACCGTCAGACTGCCTCGAACAGCCCCCAGGTGAGGCAACGAGCTTGGGATGAACAAGCGAGACATGCGGCGGCTGTGGGACCTGGTCGGACGTTTGACCCGGGCGCAGCGCAAGGAACTCATCGGGAGACTGACGGCGCAGACGGCAGCCAGCGAGTCGGTCGAGTTGCTGGAAGCCACCGTCAGCCGACATAGGCACTGCCCGCACTGTGCAGGTGAGCGCGTTGTGTGCAACGGCACCGCGGATGGACTGCAACGCTACAAGTGCCGGGGCTGCGGCAGGACCGTCAACGCAGTGTGGGGAACGCCCCTGGCACGGCTGCGCCACAAGGGCAAGTGGCTCGACCAGCGCCAGGCGCTGGCGGACCGGCTGACGGTGCACCGAGCCGCCGAGCGGTCGGGTGTCGCGCCCAGCACCGCGTTTCGCTGGCGCCACCGGTTCCTCGCAGTGCCACGGGGAGTCAAGCGTGACGACCGACTACGTGCTCGAAACAGCTAACGCGCAAAGCGCCTTCTGAGCCGCCCGGGCGCCCGGGCCCGGTGCTCAGGCCGGGGGTCTCGAGGCGCTCGAGGCGAGCCGGAACACGACCACCGCCTGCACCAGCTGCTGCGCCTGTTCCCTGAGGCTGGAGGCCGCGGCGGCCGTCTGCTCGACCAGCGCGGCGTTGTGCTGTGTCGTCTGGTCCATGCGGTTGACGGCCTGGCCGACCTCCGCGACGCCCTGGCTCTGCTCGGCGCTGGCGTGACGGATCTCGCTCATGATCGCGCTGACGCGCCCGACCGACGAAACGATCTCCTGCATCGTCGCGCCGGCCTCGTCGACGAGGGCGGTGCCCGCGTCGATCTGCTCGACGCTGGCGCCGATCAGCGCCTTGATCTCCCGCGCGGCCTCGGCGCTGCGCTGCGCCAGGTTCCTGACCTCCGAGGCGACAACCGCGAAGCCACGGCCTTGCTCGCCGGCGCGCGCGGCCTCGACCGCGGCGTTGAGCGCGAGGATGTTGGTCTGGAAGGCGATGCTGTCGATCGTGCCGATGATCTCGGCGATCTTCTGCGAACTGGCCTGGATCGCCTTCATCGTCTCGACGACCTGGTGCATCACGGCGCCGCCCTGGCCGGCGACCTCGCTTGCGCCCTGGGCCAGCTCGCTGGCCTGGCGCGCGTTGTCGGCGTTGTGGGCGACGGTGGAGCCGAGCTCGTCCATCGACGCCGCGGTCTGCTGCAGCGCGCTGGCCTGCTCCTCGGTGCGCTGGCTGAGATCGAGGTTGCCCTGGGCGATCTGGGCGCTGGCCGTGGCCACGCTTTCGGCGTTGCCGCGCACTTGGCCGACGACGTCGCCAAGGCGCCCCTGCATCTCGCGCAGCGCGGCCAGCAGCCGGCCCAGCTCGTCGCGCCCGGCCTCGGGCACCGCGGTGCCGAGGTCGCCCTCGGCCACCGCCTGCGCCACGCGCACCGCCGCCGCGGCCGACTGCGTGGCGGCACGGGCAATCGCCCACATCAGCCAGGCGCACAAGGCCGCCAGCAGCACGATCGCCAGCGCCATGACGGTGAGCCGGGTGCGCTCGGCGGCGAGCCGCTCGCTCGTGCGCTGGTCGAGGTGATTGAAGGCCTCGTTGCCGAAGGCGAAGACGTCGTTGAGCGCCTTGGTGCTCGCTTCGAAGTAGTCCTTGGGCGCGAGCTGCAGCAGCTCGGCATTGACGAGCTTGGTGTCGATCAGCTCGAACAGCGACTTCAGGCCGGTTTCGGCCTTGGCCTTGGATCCTCCGAGGATTCGCTGCAGCTCCACGCTGCCCTTGGCGGCAATGCCAAGCGCCTTGGCGGCGGTGGTCTCGCGTTCATGCGCCATCGTCAGCAGCGCTTGCAGGTCGGCACGGCCCTTGAGGCCGAGCGTGCCCTGACCAAGCGCCTCGATCCCACGTGCGCGCAGCTGCCCAAGAGACTCGGTCATCTTCGGGATCAGGTTGAGGACCGCATCCTGCAGGTGGTAGTCGGCGGCATCGGCCATCAGCACGAGGCCGCTGCTTTGCGCCACGTCCTCGAGCAATTCCAGCTCGGCGGCCACCGCACGAGTGTGCCGCTTGAAGCTCTCGGGCACCGTCACTGCGCCCTTGCCGACCGCGGTGGCGAGTTCGTGCAGCGTCTTGCCCGCCTGCGCCATGCGCTTGGCGTGATCGCCATCGCCGAAGGCACCGAAGGCGGCCTGCGTCGCGCCGAGCGCCGCGATCAGCTCCTTGGCCGTGGTCTGCTGCGCCGCGGCCATCGAATCGTCGCCGCTCAGGAGCCCGGCGGCCAGGCCGCGGTGCTGCTGGGTGAGCTGCACCAGGCGCAGCAGCTCGCGCACCGGCGCGATGCCTGCCTGCTGCTTCTCGGCGGTGCGGATCTCCTGCAGCGAGTTGCCGACGACGAGCGCGGTGGGTGCTGCCAGCATGCAGGCGGTGAGGCCGCCGATGAGCCCGAACTTGGCTGACATCGACAGGTTGCGAATGAATTCCATGGGCTGCTCGCTTATGCCAGTGCAGGGCACTCGGAAACGGGATTTCGAACCGGGGCCGACGAACGCCCGGCGCTTCGCCGGGCGTACGCTCGATGCGCGACCGGGCGGTCGCAGCGGTGATTTCGGCATCGGGCGCCCGCGGCCTTAGCCCTGAAGAGCGCGGCGTCCGCGGTGCTGTTCGCGCGCTCGGCTCACGGCGTCCGCGGCGAAGCCTGCGGGCCGGGCGCCGCCGGGGCGAATACGGGCTCGTTTGCAGCGCTTATCGGCCTCAAGCCGGCGCCGGCCGCGGGCACGATCGCCGACGCTGCATTGGGCAGCGTCATTCACGAGGCCATGGCCGAAACCCAGGACAAGCCGCTGCCGGCGTCGGCACGCAAGCTCAGCAAGGCGCGCGAGGACGGGCAGCTCCCGCGCTCGCGCGACCTCGGGCATGCCGCGGCGATCGGCACTGCTGCCGCGCTGCTGCTGTCCTTCTCGCCCTGGCTCGTGCGGCGACTTCAGGAGCTGCTCGCCGGCGCGCTGCAGTTCGACGTCAGCGCACTGGGCACAGCCGATGCGATGCTGCGGCAGCTCGGCGGGCTCGTCCTGCAGATGCTGCTGCTGGTGGTCCCGCTCGGGGCCGCGACGATCGCGGCGGCTGTCCTTGCCGCGCGTCTGTGCGGCGGCTGGAACTGGACCCTCAAGCCGCTCATGCCCCGGTTCGACAAGCTCGATCCGGTCTCGGGTTTCGGGCGGATCTTCTCCCGGCTGCAGCTGATCGAGACGCTCAAGGCCTGCGTGCTGGCCACGGTGCTGCTCGCGGTCGGCGCGCGCCACCTGTGGTCCGAGCTCGGCGTCTTCGGCGGCATCGCCGCGCAGTCCTTGCCCGCGGCCCTGGCCAGCGCCGGCGAGCTCCTGCGCGGCGGGCTGCTGCTGCTGCTGCTGGCGCTGGCGGCGTTTGCGGCGCTCGACGTGCCCCTGCAGAAGTGGCGCAACGCGCACCAGCTGCGCATGACGCACCAGGAGGCGAAGGAAGAGCTCAAGCAGCTCGAGGGCAACGCCGAGGTCAAGGGCCGGCTCCGGGCGCGCATGCGTCAGATGAGCCGCCAGCGCATGCTGAGCGCGGTTGCGGACGCCGACCTGGTCGTGATGAACCCGACGCACTACGCGGTGGCGCTGAAGTACGACGAGGCGACGATGGCCGCGCCCCGCGTCGTCGCCAAGGGCGCCGATCTGCTGGCGCTGAAGATGCGTGATCACGCCGCCGAGCACCGCGTTCCGGTCCTGCAGGCGCCGCCGCTGGCGCGCGCCCTCTACGCGCATACCGAGATCGACGAGCAGATCCCCGCGGCGCTGTTCGCTGCCGTTGCGCAGGTGCTGGCCTGGGTCTACCAGCTGCGCCATGCCGCGCCGCTGCAGGCGCAGGGCTTGCCTGCGCCGCAGCCGCTGGTGCCTCCGGAGCTCGATCCGCTGCAGGGCGGCCGGCCGCGTAGGACGCGCAGGAGCGTGCGGTGAGAGCGCTGATGCAGCGGCTGCAGGCGTGGCTCGGCCCGCACGCGGGCCATGTCAGGACGCTGACGATCCCGGCCTTCGTCGTGCTGATGCTGACGATGATGGTGCTGCCGCTGCCGGCATTCGCGCTGGATCTGCTCTTCACCACCAACATCGCGATGGCGCTGATGGTGATGATGGTCTCGGCGCAGATGGTCAAGCCGCTGGACTTCACCGCGCTGCCCACCGTGTTGCTCGTCACCACGCTGATGCGGCTGTCGCTGAACGTGGCCTCGACGCGCGTCGTGCTGATGGACGGCCACAACGGGCCGGGGGCCGCGGGCAAGGTCATCGAGTCCTTCGGCCACGTGCTGATCGGCGACAACTTCGCCGTCGGCCTGATCGTCTTCGCGATCCTCGTCGTCATCAACTTCGTCGTCGTGACCAAGGGTGCCGAGCGCATCGCCGAGGTCGGCGCGCGCTTCACCCTGGACGCGATGCCGGGCAAGCAGATGGCGATCGACGCCGATCTCAACGCCGGCCTCATCGACGAGCAGGAGGCCAAGAAGCGCCGCGCCGAGGTCGGCGAGGAGGCGGACTTCTTCGGTTCGATGGATGGCGCGAGCAAGTTCGTGCGCGGCGACGCGATGGCGGGGCTGCTGATCCTGCTCATCACCATCGTCGGCGGCTTCGTGATCGGCATCGCCAGCCATGGCATGAGCGCCGCCGAGGCGGCCGACAGCTACGTGACGATGGCGGTGGGCGACGCGCTGGTGGCACAGATCCCGGCGCTGCTGATCTCGGTGGCCTCGGCAATGGTCGTCTCGCGCGTGGGCAAGGACCAGGACGTGGGCTCGCAGATCCGAGGCCAGGTCTTCGATTCGCCGCGCTCGCTGGCGATCGCCGCGGGCATCGTCTTCGGCATCGGGCTGGTGCCCGGGATGCCGCACCTCGTCTTCTGGGTCGTCGGTGCGGCACTGGGCTGGCTGGCGTGGATGCTGCTGCGCAAGGCCAGGGCAAGGGCTGCAGAGGCGGCGCTGGCGCCAGCGCCGAGCGAGGCGCCCGTGGCCGGTGCCGAGGCGAGCTGGGACGACCTGACCCCGGTCGATACGCTCGGGCTCGAGGTCGGACTGCGACTGATCGCCCTCGTCGACACGGCGCGCAGCACCGGCGCCGCCGACCTGATCGGGCGCATCAAGGGGGTGCGCAAGAAGTTCGCGCAGGACGTGGGCTTCCTGCCGCCGCCGGTCCACATCCGCGACAACCTCGAGCTCAAGCCCAGCGTCTACCAGATCACGCTGCGCGGCGCCGTGGTCGGCCAGGGCGAGGCCTACCCGGGGCAGTTCCTGGCGATCAATCCGGGCGGCGCGACCATCCAGCTGCCGGGAACGAAGACGAGCGACCCCGCCTTCGGGCTGCCCGCGGTGTGGATCGAGGAGCGCCACCGGGAGACCGCCCAAATGAGCGGATTTACGGTCGTTGATTGCGGCACCGTCGTCGCGACCCACCTCTCACACTTGATGCAGATGCACGCCGCGAGGCTGCTGGGCCGCGTGGAGACGCAAGGGCTGGTCGAGCACGTGACCCGCCTCGCGCCCAAGTTGATCGAGGACGTGATCCCCAAGATGGTCGGAATCTCGACGCTGCAGAAGGTGCTGCAGCTCCTGCTGGAAGAGGGTGTGCACATCCGCGACATGCGCTCGATCGTCGAATGCCTGGCCGAGCACGCGGCCACGGTCGGCGAGCCGGCCGAGCTGGTGGCACGCATCCGGGTGCACCTGGCGCCGGTGATCGTGCAGCAGATCTACGGCCCGGCGACCGAGCTCGACGTCATCGCACTGGAGCCCGAGCTCGAGCGGCTCGTCGCACAGGCGCTGGGGTCGCCGCATGGCGCGGCGCTCGACCCGGGGGTGGCCGAGACGCTGACCCGCAGCGCCGCCGAAACCGCGGCGCGGCAGGAGAACCTGGGCCTGCCTGCCTGCCTGCTCGTTCCCGACCTGCTGCGCGCACCGATCGCACGCTTGCTGCGCCGTGCGGCGCCGCGCCTGCGCGTGCTGGCGCACAGCGAGATCCCTGAGACCCACTCGATCCGTATCGGCTCTGTCATCGGAGGCCTGGCATGAACCTCAAGCGCTTCACCGGTCGAACCTCGCGCGAGGCGCTGGCGCTCGTGCGCCGGACGTTCGGCAAGGACGCGGTCGTGATGTCGACGCGCACCTGCGCCGAGGGCATCGAGGTGCTGGCAATGGCTCCCGAGAGCTTGCAACAGCTCGAGAAGCGCGGCTCGGGCGTGCCGCTTGCCGCCGATGCGGCGTCCCGGGGCGCGCAAGGCGAGGCGACCGTGGTCACCGACGGCCCGGTCGAGCGCGACGTCGCGCAACTGGCGATGAGCACGCTCTCGTTCCAGGACTACGTGCGCGAACGCATGCTCAAGCGGCGCCGCAGCGAACTGGCGGCACAGGGCGAGGCGAACCCGGTCGCGGACACGACTGCAAGCGGCATCCGGCCGGCGACATCGTCCGCCCGGTCCGAGGCGCAGGAGGCGCCGCTCGAAGCGGGGCCGGCATGCGCCGAACCGCCCGGGACGCGGAATGCGGCGATGCCGGTATCGGCGCCTGCGGTCTCCGGCCGGGAGACGCGCCTGCTGCGCGCGCTGCACGACGAGTCGCTGATGACGATGGCGACGATGGCGACGATGGCGCCGGCGCGCGAGGCCGCCGCGCTGGCGCCGGAGCTGCAGCTCGATCAGCAGCAGATGCTGCGCGAGCTGCGCTCGGTGCGCGGGCTGATCGAGCAGCGCTTCGGCGAGCTGGCCTTCATCGAGAAGCTGCAGCGCCAGCCGCGGCAGGCGCTGCTCAGCCACCGGCTGCTCGAGTGCGGCTTCTCGCCGGTGCTGGTGCGCAAGCTGGTCGAGAGCCTGCCGGCCGATGGCGACGAGATGCTGTGGGCCACCGGCGTGTTGCAGCGCAACCTGGCCACCGGCGAGAACGAGAGTGTGCTCGAGGACATCGGCGGCGTCTTTGCCCTCATCGGCCCGACGGGCGTGGGCAAGACGACGAGCACCGCCAAGCTCGCCGCCGCCTTTGCCGCGCGCCACGGTGCCGGGAATCTGGGCCTGATCACGCTGGACGCCTATCGCGTGGCCGCGCACGAGCAGCTGCGCGCCTACGGCCGCATTCTCGGCGTGCCGGTCCACACCGCGCACGACCGTGCCTCGCTCGACGACTTGCTCGAGCTGCTGGCGGGCAAGAAGATGGTGTTGATCGACACCGCCGGGATGGCGCAGCGCGACACGCGCACGCGCGAGCTGCTGGACATGCTCAACCACCGCTCGATCAACCGGCTGCTGGTCGTCAACGCCGCGAACCAGGGCGAGACGATCGAGGACGTGCTGACCGCGTACCGCGCTGGGAGCTGCCGCGGCGTCGTGCTCTCGAAGATCGACGAGGCGATGAAGCTCGCGCCGGCACTCGACGCGCTCATCCGCCATCGGGTCAAGGTGCTGGCGGTGGCCAACGGCCAGCGCGTCCCCGAGGACTGGCACCGCCTCTCGGCGCAGGCCCTGGTGCAGCGGGCGCTCAGGAGCGGCGGGTCGGCGGCCTGGAAGCTCGACAACGCCGACGTCAAGCTGGTCTTCAGCGGCCAGCCGGCGCCGATGCACGAAGTCGCCTCGCCGGCGATGATCGGTGACGTGTGACCAGCGGGGCGAAGCGATGATCACGATGCCCGCCCCGTTGCACCGGGTGCCTGCACCGGCCGACGGCCCGTCCGATCAGGCCAGCGGCCTGCGCCGCCTGTTCTCCGCTCGGCAGCGCCGCTTGCTGCCGGTCGTGGCGAACCCGTTCGTCGCCGGCGGGCAGGCCGTGCTCGGGCTGCTGTCGGCGGCGCTGGCCGCGCAGGGCCGTCACGTGCTCGTCGTCGACGCCGCGAGCACGGCACCGGCGCCGCACGAGATGTGCGCGATCGACCTCGCCGCCGGCGTCGAGCACCTGCACGCGCAGATCAGCTACCTGGCCGCACGCGGGATGCCGCTGGCCCACGTCGACGCGCGCGGCTCGGCTGCAGGTTTCGTCGAAGCGGCCTTCGACGCCGCGCCGAACTGCGAGCTGATGCTGCTGCACGCCGATCCGGGCGACCTGGCGCGCATGCTCGCCGCCCGGGCCGTGCGTCCCCTGCTGCTGGCCGCCGATGGCGTCGAACCGATCAAGCAGGCCTACGCCGGCTGCAAGCTGCTGGTGCAGCGCTGCGCATTGATGCGTTTCGACCTGCTGTTCGTGGCCGGCCGCGAGGGCGCGCGCAGCGAGCTGATCGTCGAGCGCCTCGCGAGCTGCGCCGACAGCTTCCTCGGCGCGATCGTGCGGGGCGGCGCGGTCGTCGATCCGCTGGACCCGCAGGCGGTGCACGATGCCGCGCTGGCGCGGATGCTGGCCGCGCAGCTGCACCAGGACGACGTCGGCGCGCCGGCAAGGGCGGGCCGCCGCTTCTTGCCGGCTCCGGGTTCGGCCGAGGACCGATACCCCGGCTACCCCGGCTACCCCGGCTCGCATCCGCTCCCCCACTCGCAACCGCACCCGGATTCCATGCATCGGACGGTTGTCGGCGCCGGCGCGCCGGCGCCGTTCCTGGCCTGACCTGCTCCACCCGAGGGCTGCATCACCATGTACACCGCCAAGGGCCAACTCGATACCGGAACGCTGCTCAAGCAATACAGCCCGCTCGTGCGACGGCTTGCGCACCAGATGATCGCCAAGCTCCCGGCCAACGTCGAACTCGACGATCTCGTCCAGGTCGGCATGATCGGCCTGTCCGACGCGCTGGCACGCTTCGACGCCAGCCAGGGTGTGCAGTTCGAGACCTTCGCGACCCAGCGCATCCGCGGCGCGATGCTCGACGAGCTGCGCGGCAGCGACTGGATGAGCCGTGGGGACCGGCGCCAGCAGCGCGCGATCGAGACCGCGGTGCATCGGCTCGAGCAGCGTCTGGGGCGCGCACCCAGCGAGAGCGAGATCGCCGCCGAGATGGGGCTCCCGCTCAAGGAATACCAGGAGCTCCTGGGCAAGGTGCGCGGCACGCAGCTGATCTATCTCGAGGACATGGGCAGTGACGGCGGCGACGACGAGTACCTCGATCGCCACGTCGCCGACGAGGAGGCCGATCCGCTCGGGCGTGTGCAGGACCAGCGCATGCGCCAGGCGCTGGTCGACGCGATCAAGGGCCTGCCCGAGCGCGAACAGTACGTGATGAGCATGTACTACGAGCAGGACATGATCCTGAAGGAGATCGCCGCGGTGCTCGGTGTCACCGAAAGCCGCGTCTGCCAGCTGCACAGCCAGGCGATCGCGCGCCTGCGCACGCGGCTGCGCGAGTGGTGAGCCCGCCGATGGCTGCGGCCGGCGGCAGGAAGACCGTCCCATGGAGACAGGAGTCGCGAGCATGCTCAGTCTGATCAGACGCCGACCGTCGCCGGCGGCGATTGCGATGACGGTTGCGGGCGTCCCCGATGAGGGCCAGCCGCCCGCTGCGGCGATGCCGGACGCGCGCACGCTGGTCGGCGCGTTCAGCGAGCGCGCGAGCCGGATGGGGCAGGATGCCGCCGAAGTGCGCGGCGTGCTGGACGACAGCACGCGGCTGGCCCAGGCGCAGGCCGTGGCGCTGCAGGAGCTCGCGGCCGAGGTGCAGCGCCTGCTGCAGAGCCAGCACGCGATCGACGGCGAAGCGTCGGGTGGGCTGGCGGCCGCGCAGGGTGCGCGCCAGGCGGTGCAGGCACTGGGCGGCGAGGTCAGCGCCATCGTCGAGACGCTGCACCAGGTGGCCGAAGCGGCCGGCCAGATCACGCAGATCGCGCTGCAGACGCGGCTCGTGGCCTTCAACGCCTCGGTCGAGGCCAAGCGCGCCGGCGAGGCCGGGCGCGGCTTCGGCGTCGTCGCCGATGCGGTCAAGGACCTGGCTGCGCGGGTGGAGAGCTCGTCCAAGCACATCATGGGCACGGTCGGCACGCTCGAGGAGCGCATTGCGCTGCTGGCGCGCGAGACGGCGCGACCGCGTGATCGCGGACACAAGCAGGGGCAGGTGCACACCGCGCTCGAGCAGGTCGATGCCGCGATGCACCGCATCGCCGAGGCCAGTCAGCAGGGCAGCCGGCAGTGCGAACAGCTCGATGCCCGCATGCGCCGGATCGAGTCCGAGATGCAGCGCACCGCAGGTGCGCTCGATTCGGCGCTGGGCCGTACCGAGACCTTCCTGCAGGTGTCCGAGCACCTGATCGAGGCGGTGGCCGACTGCGGCATCGAGACCGAGGACACACCCTACATCAAGGCCGCGCAGCAGGCCGCGGCTGAGGTGGCCGCGCTGCTCGAGGACGCGCTGCGCATCGGCACGACCACGGTCGACGACCTGTTCGACGAGCGCTACTCGCTGGTGCAGGGCAGTTCGCCGCAGCAGCACATGACCCGCTTCACGGCGCTGGCCGAACGGCTCTTTCCGCAGGTGCAGGAGCGGCTGCTCGGGCTTTCCGAGAAAGTCGTCTTCTGCATCGCCGTCGACCGCAACGGCTACGTGCCCTGTCACAACAGGATCTACAACCAGACGCAGCGCGCCGGCGACATGCTCTGGAACACGGCCAACGCGCGCGGCCGGCGGATCTTCAACGACCGCACCGGACTGGCCAGCGCGCGCAATACCCGGCCCTTCCTGCTGCAGACCTATCGCCGCGACATGGGCGGCGGGCAGTTCACGGTGATGAAGGAGGTGTCGGCACCGATCGAGATCGACGGCCGCCACTGGGGCGGCTTGCGGCTGGCGTACCGCTTCTGACCGCCTTTCGCCGCGACTTCTGACCGGTGCCTGCGCGAGGCGCCAGCGCCCGGCGTCCCCGCGCAGCGGAACGCGAACGGCCCGGGCGCGCGGCTTGCGTTACGCTTGCCGAAGGCTGTCGCCGTGACGAACGCCGCGGCAACAGGCATGACACCGCGTGCAAGCGTCATTCACTGCGGGTGCTGCGCAACCTCGCCGGCGCCTCGCGCATCGACCCCATGAACACCAGCTTTGCGCCCCCGCATCTCGTCGACGACGAACTCGATCTGCTTGCGCAGCTGCTGCCGCTCGCGAGCGGGCTCGACATCGTCGAACTCGGCTGCGGCAGCGCGCGCCTGGCGCGCGCGCTGCTGCGTCGCTTCCCGGGCAGTCATGTCACCGGGCTCGAAGTCGACGTCCGCCAACACGAGAAGAACCTGGCCGACCCGCAGCCGGGCCTGAACTTCATCGCCGCCGGTGCGCAGGCGATCCCGTGTCCGGACCAGAGCTTCGACCTGGCGCTGATGCTCAAGTCGCTGCACCACATCCCTGTCGACGCGATGGATGCCGCGCTGGCCGAAACGCGGCGCGTGCTGCGTCCGCAGGGCTGGCTGTACGTCTCGGAGCCGATCCATGCCGGCGCGCTCAGCGGGATCACGCGCCTCTTCAATGACGAGCTCGTGGTGCGTGCGCAAGCGCAGGCGGCGCTGGACCGCGCGCTGACGAGCGCTCGCTGGGAAACGGTGATCGAGCGCAGCTTCGACACTCCGGTGCACTTCCGCGACTTCGCCGACTTCGAGCGCCGCATGATCGACGTCAGCTTCGCCGAGCGCCACCTCGACGACCAGAGTCGCGCCGCGGTGCGCGCGCGGTTCGAGCCCCATGTCGGCGCGGATGGCGCACGCTTCACGCGGCCGATGTACGTGCGCCTGCTGCGTCGGCGCGGCAATTGAGCCGGTCCGGGCGCACAAGCGCCGGCGGCATGCGGGCCGACGCGCCTTTTCCCCCACACTCCCGGGCATGCACACCGTCGAGCTCGTCCTCGTCGTCGTCCTGCTGGGGGCGCTGACCGGGATCGTCGCGCGCTATCTGCGCGCGATCCCCTTGCCGCTGATCCAGATCGCGCTCGGGGCCACGCTCTCCTGGCCGCGACAGGGCCTGCACATCGCTTTCGACCCGGAGCTCTTCCTCGCGCTCTTCATCCCGCCGCTGCTCTTTGCCGACGGGTGGCGCATCCCGAAGCGCGAATTCTTCGCGCTGCAGGGGCCGATCCTGCGCCTGGCCTTCGGCCTGGTGTTCTTCACGGTGCTTGGCCTGGGCACGCTGATCCATTGGATGCTGCCCGAAATCCCGCTGGCGGTCGCCTTCGCGCTGGCGGCGGTCGTTTCGCCGACCGACGCGGTCGCGGTGTCGGCGATCACGCGCAACCTGGGGATGCCGGCGCGGACGATGCACGTGCTGCAGGGCGAATCGCTGCTCAACGACGCTTCGGGCCTCGTCGCGCTGAAGTTCGCCGTGGCCGCAGTGCTGACCGGGACCTTTTCCTGGGCCGCGGCGGTGCGCGAGTTCCTCTGGATCGCGCTCGGCGGGCTTGCCCTGGGCGCGCTGCTCGGCTGGGGCTTCGCGACGGCGCGGGAAGCGGTCACACGACGCGTCGGCGACGTCGCCGCCACGCAGATGGTGCTGCTGCTCGTGCTGCTGCCGTTTGCCGCCTACCTGCTCTCGGAGAGCATCGGCGTCTCGGGCATCCTCGCGGCGGTGGCGGCCGGCTTCGCCACCAACTTCGCCGACCTGCGCCGCAGCGCCTTCATCGCCGAGCGCATCCAGACCGAAGGCGTGTGGACGATGATGGAGTCGGCCTTCAACGGCGCCGTCTTCCTGCTGCTGGGACTGCAACTGCCGTCGATCGTCGGCAGCACGCTGGAGGCCGCCGGCGAGTCCTGGTGGCTGCCGGTTGTGCAGGCGCTGGCGATCAGCGTGGGCCTGCTGGGCTTGCGCTGGTTCTGGCTCGCGCTGGGCGTGCGCCGCAGCCTCTGGCGCGCGCACGAACGCGGTCGCATGGCCGAACATCCCTCGCCCTTGCTGACGCTGGCGGCGACCCTGGCCGGCATCCGCGGTGCCGTGACGCTGGCCGGTGCGCTGTCGATCCCGCTGCTGATGGCCGACGGGTCGCCGTTTCCGGGGCGCGACGCGCTCGTCTTCCTCGCCACCGGAACGATCCTGTGCACGCTCGTGATCGGCAGCATCGGCCTGCCGATGGTGCTGCGCCGCCTGCCGCCGCCCGACGAGTCGTCGCTGGCCCGCGAGGACCGCGAAGCGCGCCTTGCCGCCTGCCGCGCGGCGATCGAGTTCCTGGCGCAGCCGCCGCAACAGGCGCGAGACGACGAGCCGACCTGGCGCACGCAGTTTCAGGAGGCCGCCGGCCGGCTCACACAGGACTACCGCAAGCGCATCGACATGCTCGAGGCGCCCGACGCGGCCCAGACGCCCGAGGCGCAGGCGGAATCCCCCGAGGCGGTGCGCGAGCGCCGCCGGCGCTATCTGGTGGAGATGGAGCTGCGCCTGCAGGCGCTGCGCGTCGAGCGCGAGGCCCTGTACGCCGAGCGCCACGCGCAGCGCATCAACGACGAGGCGCTGCGGGCCCTGGTGGCCGAACTCGACCTGTCGGAAGTCGCGCTGCGCAAGCGCCTGGCGGTGGCCCGGCGCGCCCTCGGGCTGCCGGTGGGGGAGGGGGATTGATCAGGCCTGCAGATGGCCCGAAGCGGCTGCTCGGCTGCTGCTGCCCGCCGCGCTGTAGATTCCGCTGCCCACCGGCTCGGGCGGCAGCAACACGTCGATCGCGCGATCCAGCGACGCCGTGGCGCGCGCCAGCGCTTCCCGCTGGGCGGCCACGCGCCCACCGGCCAGGGCCAGGCGCTGGCGCAGCGCGGAGGGAACCTCCCCGGTCCTGGCAGCGCGCGTGAACTGCGCGACCGCACGCGCCAGTGCGGAGTGCAGCCGGCCGGCCTGCTCCTCGATGGCCCGCGCGTCGTTCGCACACAGGGCCTGAGCCAGACCGCCCAGATAGCCTTCCAGTTCGGCCAGCGGCGGCTCGAGGTCGGTCACGCGCTTCAAGGCCTGCAATTCCTCGGCGGAAGTCAACATCACGGTAGGGTCCGGCGTGGATCAGCGATAGGTGCGCTCGAGCAGCTCGCGGGCGTTGGCGATCAGCTTGTCGGCGATCGCCTCGGGGTCGATCCGGTAGCTGCCGTCCTTGATCGCCTGGCTGATGCGTTCGACCTTGGCGGCGTCGAAGCCACCGTCGTCGGCGGCCCGTGCCAGCGCCGACGCCTCGGCCGAGATCGCGACCGGCGTGCCCTTCACGGCCGCGACGCCCGCGCTGCCGTTGCCGTTCGAGGCGGCGCCAGGGGCCTTGCGTTCCGTCACGGCTGGCTGGACGGGCGGGGTCTTGTCGAGAGGTCCGATCTTCATGCTTGACTCCGTGGGAGCGGCTCCGCGGGGGATTTCCCCGTGGACGTGAACGAGGTATCGGTCGCGAGCCGCACGGACTTTAGGGCTCGGCGGCGATTTTCCGTCATGACCCCCAGGATCAGGGGGTCTGCCTCATGGGTCACAGTTCGATCTCCGCGCGACGCTCACCCATCGGGAGGGCGCTGAGGATCCGTCCGGCCTCGGTCCGCAGGCGCACCGGCTTCCCTTCGAACCCGGGCCCCAGGGCCAATGCCTCGCCGACGACCGTGAAACCCGCGCCCCGCGCCAGGACCTGAACGGTCTCGCCCGCGGCGAACCAGCGCCGCTGGCGAAGATCGTCGCGCCGCACCGCCTGGCCGGGCTGGAGCGGGCGCGAGAGCGTGCGCCCGAGGAGCTCCGCGGGCTGCGCCGTCGGCGGCTGTGCGGCGGCGGCCCAGTCGACCTCGACGAGTCTCAGATCCGCAGCGGCGAGGACGGTGCCGGCGGGCAGGGCACGCGCGGCGACGAGTGCCGGCGCGTGAACCTGCACGGTCACCGGCAGCCAGACCTGCCAGGGCCGTTGTCCCTGAACGCAGCGCAGGCCGACCCGGGTTCGCCCCCACAGCGGGCCCTGGGGCAGCCGCGGTTCCATGCGCTCGCAGGGCGCCAGGCGCAGGCGCGGGTCGAGCCGGCCGACCTGCACGACCACGCGTGGCGCCGCGGTCGGCGTGCGGCCGATGCGCGTGCGTGCCGCGTCGCCGATCCGCGCCGCGTGTTCCTGCAGCAGCGACTGCATCTGTGCTGCAAGCTCGCCCTCGATCGCCGGCGCGTCGGCCGCTGCCCCAGCGGCGGCGGGACGGGCACAGAGCGTGCCGAGGATCAGGCAGGCGCAGGCAAGGACAGGGGAAAAGGCTCTTCTCACGCCTTGCACTCTAGGCGCGGCGCGATCGATCGGGAGGCCGGAAATGCCGCTGCTTGAGCCCTCTGTTTGTGGCCTTGACCACGTCCCGACGCTTCGAGAATGCCCGCAATGCCGGTCCATCCCTTCGGGAGCCCGTGATGATCAACCGCCTGACCGATGCCCTCGACCTCCAGGCGCAGGCCTTGAGCCTGCGCTCCGAGCGCCAGCGCCTGATCGCCAGCAACATCGCCAACGCCGATACCCCGGGCTACCTCGCGCGGGACTTCGACTTTGCCCAGGCGCTGCGCGCGGCCAGCGGCGGCGCCGGTCGTTTTCGTCTGGCCGAAAACGCGGGGCTGGCGCGGACGTCCGCCACCCGAGCGGGCGGCGGCCCGCCGCCGCTGCGATATGCCGCGGCGTCGCAGACCAATCTGGACGGCAACTCGGTCGACATGGACCGCGAGCGCGCCTCCTTCGTCGACAACGCGCTCAGGTACGAGAGCACGCTGCGCTTCATCAGCGGCAACGTGAAAGCCATGCTGGACGTCATGCGGCCGCACACCGGCGGCTGATCGCGTGCACCGCACGCACGCACAGGAGACGCATCATGAGCATGTTCCGCATTTTCGAGGTCGCCGGCAGCGCGGTCAGCGCGCAGAGCCAGCGGCTGAACGTCGTCGCCTCCAACCTCGCCAACGCCGACACGGTGGCCGGCCCCGACGGCCAGGCCTACAAGGCGCGCCAGGTCGTGTTCCAGACGGTGCTGATGGGCGCGCGCGAGCAGCCCGAGGCCGCGGCAGGGGTGCGCGTGAGCACGATCCGCGAGGACGAGACGCCCGGGCGGCGCGTGCATGACCCCAAGCATCCGAGCGCCGACGCCGAGGGCTACGTCACCTACAGCAACGTCAACGCGATCGAGGAGATGGTCAACATGATCTCGGCTTCGCGTTCCTACCAGAACGGCATCGAGGTCATGAACACCGCGCGCAGCCTCCTGCAGAAGACGCTGCAGATGGGCCAGCAGGCCTGATTCGCGCGGTGGGCCGAATGAGCACGACGATCGATCCTGCCGCCGATCCCTTCGCCGCCCTGCGGCCCTCCGAGGCGTCGCTGGCGCGCAGCAAGGCCGACGATCCCGGCAGCGCCGATCGCTTCCTGAAGATGCTGGTGACGCAACTGCAGAACCAGGATCCGCTCAACCCGATGGACAACGCGCAGATCACGAGCCAGATCGCCCAGATCAATGCCGTCACCGGGCTGGAGAAGGTCAACGCCTCGATCCAGTCGCTCTCCGGCCAGTTCCTGCAGCTGCAGTTGCTGCAGGGCGCGGCGCTGGTGGGCCGTGAGGTGTTGGTGAAGGGCAACGTGATCAAGCTCGAGAACGGCGTCGGCCGCGGCGCGATCGAACTCGACGGCCCGGCGACCTCGGTCAAGGTCGAGATCCTGGGTGCCGGCGAGCAGGTCGTCGACACTCTCGAGCTGGGTGCGCTCGACGCCGGTCGCAGCAGTTTCGAGTGGGATCCCGGCCGCTTGCCCACCGACGTCGGCTACGGCTTTCGTGTCACCGCCTTCCGGGGCCAGGAGGCGGTGAGCGGACGCACGCTATCCATAGACCAGGTGCAGTCCGTGGGTACCGTCGGCGGCCAGCTTGAACTGACGCTGCGCGAGCTCGGCGCAACCGGAACCGGCAACGTCGTCGCCTTTCGCTGAATCCGGCCACGCCGTCTCGCCATCCACCGCCGCGATCGCGGCAGCAAGGACGAAACCATGAACTTCCAGCAAGCGCTTTCCGGTCTCAACGCCACGAGCAAGAGTCTCGAGGTGATCGGCAACAACATCGCCATCGCGGGCACCTATGGCTCCAAGGCCTCGCGCGCCGAGTTCGCCGACTTCTACGCCGCCTCGCTCAACGACTCGTCGTCCACGAACACCGGCATAGGCACCTACCTTGCCACCATCGCGCAGGAGTTCACGCAAGGCAGCATCACGGCGACCGACAACCCGCTGGACCTGGCGGTGAACGGCCGGGGCTTCTTTCAGGTCAGTGATGGCGTGAGCCCGACCAAGTACACGCGCAACGGCCAGTTCAAGCTCGACCGCGACGGCTTCATCGTCAACAACGGCGGGCTGAAGCTGATGGGTTACCGGGCAGATCCGATCAGCGGCAAGATCGAGCCCGGCACCGCCGCGCCGATCCGGATGCCCACCGGTGGCATCGCGCCGGAGGCGACCAAGAAGATGGCGATGGAGCTGAACCTCGATGCCGCGGACAAGGTGACCAAGCCGGCCGCGGCGCCGTTCATCGACTTCAACGACTCGGATACCTACAACAACGCGACCTCGCTGACGGTCTACGACGTCAAGGGCCTGCCGGTGGCGCTGACCTACTACTTCCAGCGCGCCGCGGCCAGCGGCAGCGGCACGCCTGCGGCGCCCGCCGACGTGTGGGAGGTCTACATCACCGCCAACGGGCAGACGGTCGCAGGCACGGCCGCCGCTCCGGCCCCGGTGATAACCGTCCCCTTCGTGGCCGACGGGTCGATGCCCGATCTGGCCGGCGTGATCCCCGCGGGCAGCACGCTGGACCCGGTGACCAAGAAGATGACCGTGGCCCTGCCCACGCCGCTGAACCCAGGGCCCGACGACTCGGGCAATGTGCCGGCGCCGCTGACGGACCTCATGCTCACCCTCAAGGTGACGCAGTTCGCCGCGCCCTTCGGCGTCACCGATCTCGACAAGGACGGCTACCCGGCCGGGCAGCTGGTCGCGATCGGCATCGAGGACAACGGCATCGTCACCGGACGCTACTCCAACGGACAGGCCAAGAATGTCGGGCAGATCGAGCTCGCCACCTTCCGCAACCTGCAGGGCCTGCAGCCGCTGGGCGACAACCTCTGGGCCAGCACCTACGCCTCAGGGGATCCGGTGACCGGGGTCCCCGGGATGGGCAACCTGGGCGTGCTGCAGTCCGGCGGCCTGGAGGAATCGAACGTCGATCTGACCGCCGAGCTGGTCAACATGATCACCGCGCAGCGCGCCTACCAGGCCAACGCGCAGGCGATCAAGACGCAGGACCAGGTCATGCAGACGCTGATGAACATCCGCTGAACATGAGCTGGGTCACCCGGAGCTGACGCATGGACCGCCTCATCTACCTTTCGATGTCCGGCGCCAAGGCGACGATGCAGCGCCAGGAGCTGCTGGCGCACAACCTGGCCAACGTGTCGACGACGGGCTTTCGCGCCGAGATGGCGGCCTTTCGCGCGGTGCCGGTGCGCGGCGACGGCGCCAGCACGCGTGCCTACGCGCTCGAGTCGACAATCGGCTACGACGAGCGCAGCGGAGCGGTGCAAAGCACCGGCCGCGATCTCGACGTGGCCGTGAAGGGACGAGCCTGGCTGGCGGTGCAGGCCGTCGACGGCACCGAGGCCTACACGCGCGCAGGTGCACTCGAGATCGACGCCGAGGGTCAGCTCGTCACCGCGGGCGGACGCCCGGTGCTGGGGGACGGCGGGCCGATCAGCGTGCCTTCCGCTGCAAGCGTCGAGATCGCCGCCGACGGCACGGTGAACGCGCGTATCGGCAACGAGCGCCCGCAGGCGGTGGGCCGGCTCAAGCTCGTGACGCCCGAGGGCGCATTGCAGCGCGGCGACGACGGGCTTTTCCGCAGTGGCGACGGCGGTGATCTCGAAGCCGATCCCGCCGCGCGGCTGCAGTCCGGTGCGCTCGAAGGGTCCAACGTCAATGCGGTCGAGACGATGGTGGCGATGATCGCTGCCGCGCGCCAGTTCGAGCAGCAGATGAAGAGCCTGCAGACGGCCGAGCAGCGCGAGCAGTCGGCGGCGCGGCTGCTCTCGCCGGTGGCGATGTAGCGCCGACCCCGGCCTTGCCGTGCCGCTGCACGGACGGGCGCGTCCATCGATGCGGGGCCGCCGGGCCTTGCCTGTCGGGGCCCTCGGGCCCCGTCGCTGTTTTGCGCGGCAATGAGGGTGCTTTTCTGCGGCTTCGGCAGCTTCAGCCGGGCGAAGATGCCCTCCCGACCCCGGAGTGCCTCAGATGATTCGTTCCCTTTGGATCGCCAAGACCGGCATGGAAGGCCAGCAGACCAAGCTCGACGCGATCTCGAACAACCTGGCCAACGTCGGCACCAACGGCTACAAGCGTGCCGGCGTCGTCTTCGAGGACCTGATGTATCAGAACCTGCGCCAGACCGGCGCGGCCGACGCCGGCGCGGGCACGCTGCCGACCGGCCTGCAGGTGGGCCTGGGTTCGCGCGTGGCCGCGTCGACGCGCAACTTCGCGCAGGGCGGGTTGCAGCAGAGCAGCAGCGACCTCGACCTGGCGATCAAGGGCCGCGGCTTCTTCCAGGTCCAGCTGCCCGATGGCGGCACCGCCTACACGCGTGACGGCGGCTTCCAGCTCGATGCCGATGGCCAGCTCGTCACCGCCGCCGGGCACGCGGTGCAGCCGGGCATCACGATCCCGGCCGAGGCGCAGAAGGTGAGCGTCGCCGCCGACGGCACCGTCAGCGTGAGCATCTCCGGACAGGCGCAGCCGCAGGTCGTGGGCCAGCTCCAGCTCGCCGCCTTCGTCAACCCGGCTGGCCTCGATCCGCTGGGCGGCAACCTCTTCGCCGAGAGCGCGAGCTCGGGTGCGCCGCAGACCGGGACCGCCGGCACTGCAGGGCTTGGCAGCCTGCAGCAGGGGATGGTCGAGAACAGCAACGTCAACGTCGTCGAGGAGCTCGTCTCGATGATCGCGACCCAGCGCGCGTACGAGCTGAATTCGAAGGCGATCACGACCTCCGACCAGATGCTGCAGCGCCTGAGCCAGCTGTGATCATGAACTCGATGGCTGCGAGACGGACGCTTTGCCTGCTGTCGCTGCTGCCGCTGCTGGGCCTGCTCTCGGGCTGCCTGGCGACGGTGAGCGAGTACCTCTACCCGCGGGTCGAGATGGGAGACACCCGCCCGCTGTCGCAGCCACCGGCCGCGCAGGCGCTTGCCGCGCCACCGCCGGCCACGGGCGCGATCTTCAGCGCCCAGAGCTACCGTCCGCTCTTCGAGGATCACCGGGCGCGCCTGATCGGCGACACGCTCACGGTCCAGATCACCGAACGCGTCAGCGCCACTGCCAGTTCGACGAGCACGGTCGACAAGAGCGGCAGCGTCGAGGCCGGCATCAGCGCGTTTCCCGGCGTCAAGAAGATCGGCCGGGCCGGCGCCGCGGGCAACGGCGCCAACACCTTCGCGGGCAAGGGCGCGACCCAGAGCAGCAACAACTTCAGCGGCACGATCACCGTCGTCGTGCGCGAGGTTCTGCCCAACGGGCACCTGATCGTCGCCGGCGAGAAGCAGATCGGCGTCAACAACAGCGTCGACACGCTGCGCTTCTCGGGTCAGCTCGATCCGCGTTCGATCCAGGCCGGCAACACCGTGCTGAGCACGCAGATCGCCAACGTGCGCGTCGAGCAGCGCGGCCGCGGCGCGCAGGCCGACGCGCAGGTGATGGGCTGGCTCGGGCGCGTCTTCCTGAGCGTGCTGCCGATCTGAGGGAACGCGATGCCAAGTCATGAGTTCATCGGGCCGCGGGTTCAAGAGGACGCGGCGCTCCCCGCGCTCGAACGCCTCCTGCGCCGGCTGCTCGTCGCTGCCTCCGTGCTCGCCAGTGCAGCGCTGTGGTGGCCTGCCGATGCCCAGGCGCAGCCGGGCGTGCGCATCAAGGAGGTCGCCGGCGTCCAGGGCGTGCGCAGCAACCAGCTGCAGGGCCTGGGCCTGGTGATCGGCCTGGACGGCACCGGCGACCAGACGACGCAGGCGCCGTTCACCGCGCAGAGCCTGAACGCGATGCTGCAGCAGATGGGCATCACGCTGCCGCCGGGGATGCAGGTGCAGAGCAAGAACGTCGCCGCGGTGATGGTCACTGCCCAGCTGCCGCCGTTCGCGCAGCCGGGGCAGACGATCGACGTCGCGGTGGCGTCGATCGGCAACGCCAAGAGCCTGCGCGGCGGAACGCTTGTCGCCACGCCGCTCAAGGGTGCCGACGGCCAGATCTACGCGCTGGCGCAGGGCAATCTGATCGTCGGCGGGGCGGGCGCCGCCGCCGGCGGCTCCAAGGTGCAGATCAACCACCTCTCGGCCGGACGCATCCCCGAGGGAGCGACGGTCGAGCGCTCGGTGCCGACGCCGCTGCATCAGGGGCAGACGCTGGACCTCGGTCTTTCGAGCGACGATTTCGCCACCGCGCACGCCGTGGCGCGTGCGATCAACCAGGCCAAGGGCGAGGGCACCGCGATCGCGATCGACGGCCGCCTCGTGCGCGTGCAGGCACCGACGGCTCCCAACGCGCGTGTGGCCTTCCTCGCCGAGATCGAGAACCTGCCGGTCGAACTGCAGCGCCGCGCCGCGCGCGTCGTGCTCAACGCGCGCACCGGCTCGGTGGTGCTCAACGAGGCGGTGACGCTGGGCGCCTGCGCCGTCGCGCACGGCAGTCTCTCGGTGACCATCAGTTCGACGCCGCAGGTCAGCCAGCCCAACGCCTTGGCCAGCGGCCAGACCACCGTCGTCGAGAAGGCCGACATCGCGATCACGCAGCAGGGTGGTGCGCTCGTGCAGCTGCCCGAGGGCGTCCGGCTCGCCGACGTCGTCAAGGCGCTCAACGCGCTCGGCGCGACGCCGCAGGACCTGCTGGCGATCCTGCAGGCGATCAAGGCTGCCGGCGCGCTGAACGCGGAAATCGAGGTCATCTGACGTGGCGGTAGCCCCCACTCCCCCGCGCGCGCAAGGGCTGGGCATCGACGCGCGCTCGCTCGACGGGCTTCAGGGTCTGGCGGCACGCGACCCGCAGGCGGCGGTGCGCGAGGCGGCGCGGCAGTTCGAGACGCTCTTCATGCAGGAGCTGATGAAGACGATGCGTGCGAGCGCACCGGCGTCCGGCATGCTCGACAACGAAGGCAGCCGCCTGGGCACCGAGATGCTCGACGCGCAGCTTGCCGGAGGGCTCTCCGGGATCAAGGGCGGGCTCTCGGAAGCGATCGCCCGGCAGCTCGAGCGGCAGATGGGCCTGGCGCCCGGGCCGGTCCCCGCCACCGGCGCGCGCGCCAGCGCGAATACCACCGCGCAGCCCCTGGATCGCCTCGACAAGGCGGTGCGCATCCCGGAGCGGGGAGCCGCCGGCTTCGTCCGCCAGCACACCGAGGCGGCGTCCAAGGCCGAGTCGGCCACCGGCATCCCCGCGGCCTTCATGCTCGCGCAGGCGGCGCACGAGACCGGCTGGGGTCGCAAGGAAATCCGGCATGCCGACGGGACGAGCGCGTACAACCTCTTCGGCATCAAGGCCGGCGCGAACTGGAGCGGCCCGGTGGCCGAAGTGACGACCACCGAGTACATCGGCGGCGTCGCGCGCAAGGTCACGGCGAAGTTCCGCGCGTACGGCAGCTACGAGGAGTCGTTTGCCGATTACGCGCGGCTGATGAAGGACAGCCCCCGCTACGCCGGCGTGGTCGCCTCGGGCGGCGACGCCAGCGCCTTCGCGCACGGGCTGCAGAAGGCGGGCTACGCGACCGACCCGGCCTATGGCGCCAAGCTCACCCGCGTCATCAACACCACGCTGCGCCTGCAGCGGGCGATGGCCTGAAGGGCCCGTAAGCCATGACGACCGCACTGCTCTCGATCGGCGTGCGCGCAATGACGGCCAGCTACGCCTCGCTGCAGACGACCAGCCACAACATCGCCAATGCGGGGGTTGAGGGCTACTCGCGCCAGGAGACGCTGCTGGCGACTTCGAAGGGGCTGTTCACCGGCGCCGGCTTCTTCGGTCGCGGCGTCGACGTGGTCGAGGTCAAGCGCGCGCAGGATTCGTTTCTCACCCGGGAGGCGGCCAGCGCCAAGGCGCTGTCGGCGATGGACCAGGCGCGCGCCGGCTACCTGGTGCAGATGCAGTCGGTGTTCCGCACCGGCGAGCAGGGCCTGGGGCATGCCATCTCGCAGTTCTTTGCCGCGATGTCGGATCTCGCCAGTCGCCCCGCCGACACCGCCTCGCGCCAGGTTGTGCTGGCGCGCGCCCAAGACCTGGTGACGCGCTTTCGCGAGGGCGGCACGCAACTGGCCAGGCTGCAGACGGCGGTCACCGAGGAGGTTTCCGCCTCGGTCCAGACCATCAACGGCCTGGCCGCCAGCATCGCCAAGATCAACAAGGACATCGTCGCCGCGAGCGCCTTCGGTCAGGAACCCAACGACTTGCTCGACGAGCGCGACCGGCTCATCTCGAGGCTGTCCGAGCACGTGCAGGTGTCGACCATCCCGGCCGGCGACGGCACGGTGAACGTGTTCATCGGCGGCGGGCAACGCCTGGTGCTGGGCGCCAACGCCGAGCAGCTCAAGCGTGTGCCCGATATGTTCGACGCCTCGCGCTCGGCGGTGGCGGTGAGCGAGGGCGCCTCGCTGCGCCAGCTGGACGCGGGCGCGCTCGGCGGCGGGCGCCTCGCCGGGCTGATGCAGTTCCAGAGCGAGGATATCGTGGCCGCGCAGGTCATGCTCGGCCAGCTCGCGCGCGCGCTCACCGACACCGTCAACGCGCAGCAGACGCTGGGCTTGAACCTGCAGCCGCCCGCGGGTACCGTGGCCTCGCGCCCGCTCTTCGGGTTGGAGCACGGTGCAAGCGGCTCCATCCATGCCGCCGGCACGAACCAGTCCGCCAGCAGCGAGTACCGGTTGGAGATGCGTGTGGTCGACGCCAGTCAGCTGCGTGCCACCGAATACGAGCTGCGTTCCGATCCTGCGGCGCCGGGGAGCTGGCAGCTGCTGCGCGTACCGGCCGACGGTAGTCCTGCCGTGCCCATCGTCCCGGGCGTGACGCTCGGGATCGATGGCTTGGAGATCGATTTCGACGACGCCACCACCGGCGTGCCGATCCCCGCGACCGACCGCTTCCTTCTGGCGCCGGTGACGCGTGCGGCGATCGGCTTGCAGCGGCTGCTGTCCGACCCGCTGGATCTGGCTGCCGCCTCACCCTTCGTGGCCAGTGCGCCGGCAGCCAATACCGGCTCGGTGAGCGTCGATTCGCTGAGCATGGTCTTGCCGCCGGCGGACCCCGCCGCCAACGTGGTGATCAGCTTCACGGGACCCGACCCCGGTGACCCGTCCAGGATGCTCTACAGCTGGACGCGAGGCGCGGCCAGCGGCAGCGGAACCTGGACGCCGGGCAAGCCGATCCCGGCGCCGCCGGACCCGGACATCAACGGCTTCTCGCTCATGCTCAGCGGCGTTCCGGTGGCCGGCGACACGGTGGAGGTCATGCCGACGGCCTTCCCCGAATTCAACAACGGGAACGCGCTGGCACTGAACGCGCTTGGCGGTCGCAATCTGGTCGGCCTGCAGGAGCTGGCCGGCGGCGGGGTGGCGGGAGGGGCCACCTTCAACGATGCCTTTGTTGCCGCCCTGGTGGACATCGGCGTGCGCACGCAGGGTGCCGAGGCGGCCGCTGCGATCTCGGGGGCGCGCGCGGCGCAAGCGGAGCAGGCGCGAGCGGACAAGGCCGGCGTCAACCTCGACGAGGAGGCGGCGCGGCTGATCCAGTTCCAGCAGAGCTACCAGGCCGCCGCCAAGGTGCTGCAGATCGCGCAGTCGGTGTTCGCCGACCTGCTGAAGATCTCCGGCAGCTGAACCCACGGAAGGAAGCGTGATGCGCGTCACCACCTACAGCGCCCATCAGAGCGCGATCTTCAACCTGCAGCAGCGGCAGCAGGGACTGCAGAAGACGCAGGAGCAGCTCACGAGCGGCAAGCGCGTGGCCAAGCCCAGCGACGATCCGGTGGCCGCGGCGCGCGCGGAGCGCGCGCTGGCGGCCATGACCCGCGCCGATGCCCACCAGCGGGCGCTCGAGGCGGCGCGCACCGTCACGCAGTTCGCCGAGACGGCGCTCGGCGACGCCGGCGAGCTCATCCAGCAGGCGCGCGAGACGGTGCTGGCCGCGGGCAACCCGAGCTACGGCGAGGGCGAGCGCCGCGCCCTGGTGCTGACGCTCAAGGGTGTGCGCGAGCAACTGCTAGGCGTGGCCAACCGTAGTGATGGCGCGGGCAACTACCTCTTCGGCGGGCAGGGGACCGAGAGGCCGCCCTTCGTCGACGACGCCAGCGGCCGGGTCGTCTACCAGGGGACGCCCGGCGACACGCACGTCGCATCGGACGAGGCACTCAGCATCTCGCTGGACGGTCAGCGCACCTGGCTGGAGGCACCGAGCGGGAAGGCGCCGCCGGCCCCGGCATCGCTCTCGATCTTCGATGTGCTCGACACCGCGATCGCGCGGCTGTCGGTGTCGGGTGCCAGCGACGCGGACGTCGCGCTGGCAGTGAAGGAAGGCGTCGGCGATCTGGACGCCTACCATGCGCATCTGCTGGCCGCGCGCGCCAGCACCGGCGAGGCGCTCAACCGCATGGACCAGGCCGAACTGCGCATTGCCGACGGCAAGCTGGCGGCGCAGACCGAGCGCTCCGGCGCCGAGGACCTGGACCTGGTGCAGGCGATCTCGGACTTCCAGAACCGGCAGACCGGCTACGATGCGGCCCTGAGGGCCTATTCGATGGTGCAGAGACTGTCCTTGTTCAACTACATCAGCGGTTGAGCCAGCCAGCCCCGGCAACGGGGTTGCGACTGTGGGCTGCCGTTGACGCTGCGTTTCCGATCCATGTTCGAACACCCTCTCCTGGCCCGACTCGTGCTGGGCTACAGCGCCGTCATCGACCGCCAGCGCTCGGTCATCGCAACGCGGCTGACGCTGGCGCCTGCGAGTTCCGGGCCCGCGGGCGACGAGGTCGCCGGCGACGAGCTGATGCAGCTGCTCGGCCAGTCATGGCCCGAGGAAGCCGGCGCGCTCTCGCTGCGCATGCGTCCGCTCGAAGGCGGCGGGGGCGTGAAGTCCCTCGCCGGGATGGCGCTGATGATCAACGCGGCCGGCGAGCCGCTGCTGCGAGCCCTGCTCGGTGTGGCGGCAGTGCCGCGCTTCGTGATCGAGGTGCCGGCGTTCTTCGCCGCCGATCCGGCCGTCGCTGCCGCGGTGCGCAGCGTGTCCGACGGCGGTGGGCTGCTCGCGATCAAGGGCCTCGGCGGCGAGCCGCTGCCGGCGGCGCTGGCCGGCTGCTTCGCGCTGCAGGTCGACGATGGCGCCGCGCCGGAGCCCAGCGCGCAGGCAAGGTCGAACCCTGTCCGGGCACGCCTGGGCGTGCGCAGTCCCGCCGAGCTCGAGGCCGCGTTCGCATCGGGCTGCGTGCTCGCCGCGGGCTGGCCCTTCGGGGATCCGCCGCCGGCAAGCGCGGGCAAGAAGGCGATCGCCCCGGAGCTGCAGGTGATCCTCGAGCTCATCAACCGCGTCGATCGCGAGGAACCGGTCGATCGGCTCGAGGCCGTGCTGAAGAACGACCCGACGCTGGCCTTCCGCCTGATCCGCTACATCAACTCGCCGGGCTTCGGCCTGTCGGTGGAGATCGGTTCGTTCAGGCACGCGCTGATGATCCTGGGTTACCAGAAGCTCAAGCGCTGGCTGGCGCTGCTGCTCGCCTCGGCGAGCAAGGACGCGAACATGAAGCCGGTGATGTTCGCCGCGGTGCGCCGGGGCCTGATCATGGAGGAACTGGTGAAGAGCAGCGGCGACGCCGAACTGCGCGGCGAGCTCTTCATCTGCGGCGTCTTCTCGCTGCTGGACCGGCTGCTCGGGCAGCCCTTCGCGGAACTGCTGCGCGCGGTGCCGGTGTCCGAGCGGGTGCGGCAGGCGCTGCTGGGCGAGGAGGGACCCTTCCTGCCCTACCTGGAGCTGGTGCAGGCGATCGAGCAGGAGTCGGTGATCGACGTGCGCGAGAAGGCCGAGCGCTTGATGCTGGCGCCGGCGGAAGTCAATCGTGCGCTGCTCTCGGCCCTCGCGGCCGCGGCGCAGCTCGACTGAACGCGATGACGTGAGGCCGGCCCCCGCATTCGCGACCGAGCGCGTCCCGGCCGAGCTGCTGGACGAAATCAGCGACGCGTTGCTGTGGGTCCGGTCCACGGGGGCGGGCGATGCAGCCCTGCTCGTCGGCGCCAACGCGGCGGCACGCCGGATGCTGCCGGTGGCCGTGGGCCGGCCGGTGCGCAACACCCTGGCGGCGCTCGGCCCTGCATTGCCGCGTTGGCTCGCGCTGCAGGGCCGCGAGCGCAGCCAGGCCTTGCTCGAGAGCACCGATGGGGCCACGGTGCGAGCCGAGCAATGGACCAGCGGCGGCTTGCGCGTGCTGCGGCTGCACCTGCTGGCCGCGCCGCTGGCCACGCGCATCGTCGAAAGCGGTGATGGGCCGGCGCCCGATGCCGCGCAGGCCGAGCTGCTGCGCATGCTCTGGGCTTCCCCGTTCCCGGCGCTGCTGCACGACGCCGCCCATCGGATCGTCGACGCCAACGAGGCCTTCGTCGCCTTCAGCGGCCACGAGCGGGCGGCGCTGCTGGGGCGCGACGTCGCCGAGCTCTCGGCGCCCGAGGAGCAGGAGCTTTTCATTGCGGCGCGCCAGGCGCTGGGCGATGCGCCGCGACCCGGCAGTGTCGCGAGCCTGCCGGAGCGGCGCCTGCTGCACGCCGACGGCGCCGAGCGCTGGTGTCGGTCCGTGCTCTATCCCGTGCAAGGCAGTCGGGATGAGCATGGCAGCGGCGGCGAGCAGGGCGTGTTGCGGCTGGAGCTGCTGCAGGACAGCACCGCCGAGCATGTCGCGCGCGCGCACGCGGAGCGCTCGCTCACCGAGCTCGGGCAGTGGTTCGACCTGAGTCCGATGGGCATGCTCGTCTTCGACCATGGCGGCCTGATCGTGCGCTCGAACCCGGCGTTCGAGCGGCTCGTCGAACGCGTTCCGGTGCTGCTCGCGGACGCCGACGCCGAGCTGCAGATGCTGCTGGCCTGGGAGGGCCGGGCGCCGGCGCCCGAGCTGACGTCGAGCCAGGCGCCGCTGGAGCGGCAGGTGCTGGTGCGTCTGGACGGGGGGCGCCTGCGGCGGCTGGGCGCGCGTCTCTCGAGCTTCGCGACGCGCGGCGGCCAGCGCCGCTACATGGCGGTGGTCGAAGACCGCAGTGCCGAGGAGGAGCGCGACCTCGCCCAGCTCGAGATGGGCGCGCTGATGCACACCGCCAGCGTCGGCGTGGCGACTTACGACCCTGCAAGGGGCTGGCTCGCTGCGCAGCGCAAGCCGGGGGCCGGCGGTGGGCGGGCAGCGGGAGGCGCGCTGCTGGGCATCGGCCGGGAACTCGTCGAGCCCGACTCGCTGCCCGAATACGAGCGCCTGCAGCAGGCACTGCGGCGCGGCGAACGCGTCGAGGTGCGCTATGCGGTGCGGCACCCGGAACTCGGTCCGCGCTGGCTGCTCACGCGTGTGGAGCCGGGCGTGCTGGGCAGCGACCGGCCGACGAGTTCGGTCGTGACGCTGGACGTCACCGACCAGGAACAGGCGCATCGCCGCAACGAGCAGCTGCTGCGCGAGCTCTCGACGATCATGGACAGCTCCACCGCGGGCATTGCCTACCTGCGCGGTGCCCTGCTGGTGCGCTGCAACCACCGCTTCGAGCGCATGCTCGGCCTGCTGGCCGGATCGGCGGCGGGCGCAAGCTTCGAGAGCCTCTTTGCCGCGCTGCCGCTGGCGCGCCGCGTCGTGCGCGACGCGGCTGCCGCCCTCGCCGCCGGCGAGCCCTTCGAGGCCGAGATGCCGGTGGGCGAGAGCGCCGGCTCGCCGGTCTGGTATTCGCTGTCGCTGCGGGCGGCGCAGGATGCCGACGGCGGCGCCGAGGCGGTCGCCGTGCTCACCGACGTCTCGCGCCTGAAGGCGCAGCAGGCCGAACTCGAGCGGCTGCTGCGCGAGCGCGAGCTGATGTTCAGCCTCTCGGAGGTCGGCATCGTCTACCTGCGCGGGCGACGCATCGAACGCGCGAACCAGGCCATGGCCGCGCTCACCGGCTACGCGGCACCGGAACTGACCGCGCTCGACGGCTCCGAGCTGCACGCCGACGTGCGCGACTGCGTCGAATTCGAGACCGAGCTCGCACGCGCGCTGCAGCAGCAGGGCCGATACGCGGCCGAGCGCCGCCTGCGCCGGCGCGACGGCAGCCTGCTGTGGGTGCAGGTCGCGGCGCGCCCGGTCGACGCTGCCGATCCCGGTGCCGGTGTCATCTGCTCCTATGTCGACATCGACGAACGTCACCGCGCTCGCGAGAGCCTGGCCGGCCAGGCGATGCGCACGCGCGCGCTGCTCGATTCGGTGCTGGTGGGCATCGTCACGGTCGGCGAGCATGGGATCGAATGGATGAACCGCTCTGCGCGCCGCATGTTCGGCGGCGAGCTGGCCGATTTCGTCGGCGAGGCGATCAGCATCGTCGCCACCCCCGCCCCCGACCACCCGTTGCGCCACCTCGACGCCTTCGCGCGACTGCGCGAAGGCCAGTCCGAGACCTTCGAATGCCGCCTCAAGGCCCGCGACGGCCGTGAGTTCTGGGTCGTCGGCAATGCCGTCGTCACCGGCCAGGGTGGCGAGGGCGAGCGGCAGCTGACCTTCGCGCTGCTGGACATCGAGCGTCGGCGCCAGGCCGAGATCAGCATCGCGCAGGCGCAGGCCTCGCTGCAACGGATGATCGAGACCGCGCCGCTTGCGATCGCGCTCTTCGACGCGCGCTCGCTGCGCCTGCTGCAGCTCAACCAGATGGCCAGCACCTTCTTCGGGCGGCCGGTCGTGCGCATGGCCGGCCGCACGCTGGCCGAATGCCTGCCGCACGAGACGGCGGCCCAGCTCACGCAATGGCTGCTGGACGGGGACGGGCAGACCTCGGCGCAGCAGCACGAGTGGCGCGCGCAAGGCGAGGGGGGGGCGTCGCGCGTGTGGGACGTGCGCGTGGTCTGGCTCGATCCCGGGGCCGAGGCTGCACCGCAGCTGCTGCTGGTGGCCAGCGACGTCAGTGTCCAGCGCGAAGCCGAGCAGGCGCGGCTGCAGGCCGCGATCGCGCAGCGCGAAGTGCTCGTGCGCGAGGTGCACCACCGCATCAAGAACAACCTGCAGGGTGTGGCCGGGCTGCTGCAGCAGCATGCGCAGCGCGATCCGGCCGTCGGGCCGATGCTCACCGAGGCCGTCGGCCAGGTCCAGGCGATCGCGCAGGTCTACGGCCTGCAGGTCGGCGCCGGCGGTCCCCTGCGCGTGGCCGACGTGCTCGGCGCGATCGCGGCTTCCGTGCAGCGCACCTTCGGCCGCACGATCGAGGTCCAGGCCAGCGACGAGGCCAGGCACTGGCTCATGCCCGAGGCCGATTCGATCCCGGTGGCGCTCACGCTCAACGAGTTGCTGACCAATGCGATCAAGCATGGCCACGGGCCGAGCGTGCGCTGCCAAGCCGGCGTCGACGGCGACCGGGTGCTGGTGACGATCGCCAATGCCGGACGGCTGCCGCCGGGCTTCGACCTCGCGCGCTTCCCCGGCGCGCTCTCGGGGCTGGGGCTTGCGCGCGCGCTGCTGCCGCGCCGCAGCGCCGGCCTGAGCCTGCAGCAGCAGGACGACGAGGTCGTCGCCCGCGTCGAGCTGCGCGCGCCCTGCGTGCAGCGCGACCCGGGTGCCGCGGCAGCCGAGCGCCTGCTCGAGGCGCATGCCGCACAATGAGCCCGATGCACGCCGGGAACGAAGGATGAGCGCAGCAGTCAGTGCCGCAGGTGCGCCCGCGCGCGGCAAGGGCCGCATCCTGGTCGTCGACGACGACCGGCTGGTGCTCGCCACCGTCGTGCACGGGCTGACCCAGGCCGGCTACGAGGTCATCGATGCCGACAACGGCGACGACGCCATCCTGCTGGCCCGCGAGCACCGGCCGGAGCTGGCGCTGCTGGACATCCGCATGGAAGGAAAGACCGGCTTCGACGTCGCCGAATACCTGCGCGACGTCTGTCGCATCCCGTTCATGTTCCTCTCCGCCTTCTCCGACGAGGCGACGACGGCCAAGGTCGCCGAGCTTGGCGCCGTCGCCTACCTCGTCAAGCCGCTGGACGTGGGCAAGATCGTCCCCACCGTCGACGCCGTCCTCGCCCAGCTGCGGCTGCGCGCGCCTTTGCCGCCGGCGAGCGAAGCAGCAGTCGTCGGCGCGCCGGTGCCCGCCGACCTCGAGGCGGTGGCCACCGGCATCGTCATGCACCGCTACTCGCTCTCGCGCGAGCGTGCCTGGCGGCGCATCCAGCGCCTGGCGCGGGAACAGGCGATCACGACCGCGGAGCAGTCGCTGCGGCTCGTTCAGGCGGTCGAGGAACTGGCCCGCACCGCGGCGGAGTAGGGGATCAGGAAGATCCGGCACAGTCGGAGTGCATGAGCGTTGCCGAGCTCGCGGTCGAGCAGGTCTTCGACGAGGGTTCGGCGCCCTGTCGGCGCCAGGGGCTGGCGGGAGGACGGGCCGGGCGGCTGTTTATCATGGCTGCCGGGGGATCGAAGCAGGAGCGAGTCGATGCAGGGTGATCCGCGCGTGCTGGCCGCGCTCAACGAGTATCTGTCCTACGAACTCACGGGCCACCGTCAGTACCTCGTCCACGCGGCGATGTGCCGGCACTGGGGTTTTGAGCGCATGGCGCGCATCCAGGACGGGTACAGCGCCGAGGAGACGCAGCACGCTGCGCGCATCATCGCCCGCATCCTGCTGCTGGGAGGCGCCGTGGCACCGCGCGAGTTCGGTCCGATCGCGGGCGGTGAGGACCTCGCGCAGCAGCTCGAGCGCGATCATGCGCTGGTGGCTGCGGCGGTCGCGCATCTGCGCTCCGCGATCGGCGACTGCGAGCAGTGCCGCGACTTCGCGAGCCGCGATCTGCTGGCCGAGATGCTCGACGACGAGGAGCGCCACCTGCACTGGCTCGACACCGAGCGCGCGCTGCTCGACAAGCTGGGCGCCGAGAACTACCTGCAGTCGCAGCTGGGCTGAGTCGCGGCGAGGCGGCCCGCGCGGGCAGGACCGCAGCCTGCCCGGCACCGCGGCCGGGTTCGGTTCAATCGGCGAGCGTGAAGAAGAAGGTGGCGCCGCGGCCGGGTTCCGACTGCGCCCACACCTGCCCGCCGTGGCGTTGGACGATGCGGCGCACCGACGCCAGGCCGACGCCGGTGCCGGCGAAGTCCTTCGCGCTGTGCAGGCGCTGGAAGAGCCCGAAGAGGCGGTCGGCCGCGCGCATGTCGAAGCCCGCACCGTTGTCGCGCACCATGAAGGCACGCTCGCCGTCGGCGTCGCTGCGGCCGAATTCGATGCGCGCGCGCGGAGTGCGGGCGCTGTATTTCCAGGCGTTGCCCAGCAGGTTCTCCAGCACCAGGCGCAGCAGCGTCGGGTCCCCGCGCGCCTGCAGCCCCGGCTCGATGAGGACCTCGACCTCGCGCTCGGGCGCCGAGCGCCTGAGCTCCTCGACGACGTAGAGCGCCAGCTGCGAGAGCTCGACCGGCTGGCGCAGGATCGGCTGCGAGGCCAGGCGGGCCATGGTCAGCATCGCATCGATCATCTGGTTCATGCGCGCGGCAGCGGCCATCACGCGGTCGAGATGATCGTTGCCGACGCGGTCGAGCTGGCGACCGTAGTCTTCCTTGACGATGCGCGTGAAGCCCTCGACGACGCGGATCGGCGCGCGCAGATCGTGCGAGACGGTGTAGACCAGCGACGCGGTCTCCTCCGCAGCGCCGCCGTCGGCGCCAAGCACGAGACAGGTGGCCGCGGTCTCGTCGTGCAGCAGCCACCACGGCCCGCCGCCGGCGGCTTCGGCGAGCGCGCTGCGCAGCGCTGCGGGTGCCGCGGCCTCGACCTCCGCCCAGGCCCGGCCCAGCGCCTGCGGCCCGGCGTCGAGCATCCGCAACGCCGCCGCGTTGGCCTGCAGGAGCCGTCGCGGGCCACCGACAAGCGGGGTCTGAAGCAGGAGGACCGGCCGTGCATCGTGCGTCAGCGCGTCGGCCAGCCGGCACAGCGTGGACGTGCGCGGAGCGGCCTCCCGATCCGCGTCGCCCGGCGCTCGCTGCGGCGCTGCGGCCGCGGTCGGTGCGGGCGCTGGTGCTGTCGCCTGGTCGCGCCGGGCGCCGGCGCGCCACAGGCCCGCGGCGAAACTGGCACCCGCGGCGACGACGAAGGCCACGGTCACGAAGATCCAGGCGCCTGCATCCGCGATGCCGGATGCATCGGGCTGGGCGGCCGCGGCCGGCATGCCCGTTGCCAGCGCCGCCGCCGCGCTGCCCAGGCGGGCGCAGCACCGCCGGGCCTTGGACTCGTGCATGCGCGCGATTGTACGGAGCACCCGGCCTGCGAAAGAGTCGAGGCACGGCCTGGGCCGGATCGCCGCGTGCAGGGCGTGCGCTCAAGTTTCGGGCGAGGCCAGCCGATATGCGTGCAACCAGGACATGCCCGCCAGGCGCCGCTTGCATGCCCGCTGGTCTTGACGCGAGCGGTCCGCGCCCGGCATCCTTTTAGGTTGGGCCCAAGGGGCGGACTTGTGCGGGTGATGCGATGCACGAGGACGAGAACGCAGACATGTCGGCCGCAGGATCGATCGATCCCTTGTCTCTTTGCCGCCACGGCGACGCGGCGACGCTCGACCGCCGGGCCTTGGACCGCTTGCGCGAACTCGATCCGCACGGGCGGCAGGGCCTGCTGCAGCGCGTGCTGCGGACTTACGTGGCGTCGCTCACGGCACAGCTGGAGACGATCGAAGCGGCAAACGGCCGTGGCGACGTCCGGCAACTCCGGTTCACGGTGCACGCGCTGAAATCGTCGTCGGCGGCCGTCGGTGCGCTTGCCTTGTCCGAAGGCTGTGCCGAGATCGAGCATTTCCTGCGCGATCGCGAGCGCATGCCCGCAGCCGCGACGATCGATGCGCTGGTCACGCAAGGTCACGCCGTGCTGGCTGCCGTTGGCGATATCCTCGCCGCGTGAGCCCTCCTCGCCGATGAGTCCTGCCACCCCGTCCCAAGCCGCCGAGCAAGCCAGCGAGCCGACGCGCGTGCTGCTTGCCGACGACGACCCGGTGACGCTGATGGTTGCCGCGGCGGCCCTGCGCGACCGCGGCTTCACGGTGCGGGAGGCGGCGAGCGGGCAGGAGGCGCTGGATGCGCTCGGCGAGGGCCTGCCCGACGTGATCGTGCTCGACGCGATCATGCCCGGCCTGGACGGTTTCGAGACCTGCCGCCAGCTGCGCGGCATGCCCGGAGGCGAGTACGTGCCGGTGCTGATGCTCACCGGCCTGGACGACGACGCCTCGATCACGCGCGCCTACGAGGCCGGCGCGACCGACTTCTTCGTCAAGACGCAGCAGTGGACGCAGCAGTGGAGCCTGCTGGAAGGGCGCTTGCGCTACCTGCTGCGGGCCGCACGCACGCGCCATGAGCTCGAGCGCAGCAAGTCCAAGCTCGCACGCGCGCAGGACTTGGCGCGCATGGGCAGCTTCGACTGGCGCCGTCAGGGCGGGCTCGTGCTCTCGGCCGAGGCGCTGCGCGTGTTCGGCCTGCCTCTGGACGGTTCGCTGTCGGTGCGCGGATTGCTGCGCATGGTGCCGAGCGAGGATCGGCGCGTGCTCGTGCGCATGCTGCGCAGCACGCTGGAGCATGGCGCGGTGCTCACGACCGACATCCCGGTCACGTCGGACTGGTACAGCGGCGACCACGTGGTGCATGTCGAGGCCGAGCCCGAGTTCAACGACCAGGGCCAGATGGTCGGCTACACCGGCGTGGTCCAGGACGTCACCGACCGGCGCGTGGCCGAGGACAAGATCCGCCACCTCGCGAACTTCGACGCGCTCACCGGCCTGCCCAACCGGCGTCAGCTGCTGTGGCGCGCCGAGCGCGCGCTCGAGATGGCACGGCGCCTGGGCCACCAGTGCGCGCTGCTGCTGATCGATCTGGACCGCTTCAAGAACATCAACGACACGCTCGGACACCATTCGGGCGACGAACTGCTGGCCGAGGTGTCGCGCCGGCTGCGCGGCTGCGTGCGGCACTCGGACCAGGTGCTCGAGGCTGTCTACGAAGGGCACGGCATGGGCGTGCGCTCGCACCGCTCGCTCGAGGCGGTGGGGCGCCTGGGCGGCGACGAGTTCGTCGCCCTGCTGCCCGAGGTCGGCGACGAGCGCGACGCCGAGCGCGTTGCGCAGCGCATGCTGGAAGTCATGCGCGAGCCGCTGGTCGTCGGCGGGCAGGAGTGTTTCGTCACCGCCAGCGTCGGTGTCGCGATCTACCCGCGCGACGGCGCCGGCGTCGCCGATCTCATGCGCAATGCCGACGTCGCGATGTACTCCGCCAAGGCCGCCGGGCGCAATGCCGCGGCGCTCTACGGGCCGCAGCTGGCCGGGCGTGGGCGCGAGAAGCTCGAGCTCGAGACGGCGCTGCACAAGGCGATCGAGCGCGACGAGCTGGTGCTGCACTACCAGCCCAAGATCGATGTGCGCGGCGCGCGCCTGGTCGGCGTGGAGGCCTTGATGCGCTGGCAGCGAGGCGGCAGGCTGGTGCCGCCGGGCGAGTTCATCCCGCTGGCCGAGGAGACGGGCCTGATCGTGCCGATCTCGGAATGGGCGCTGGCGCAGGCCGCGCGCCAGGCGGGGATCTGGCATCGGAGCTTCGGCTTTTCCGAATCGATCGCGGTCAACCTGCCCAGCCGGCTCTTCGAGCGCGGCGATCTCGTCGACTGCATCCACCAGGTCGTCACCGCGGAAGGTGTGCCGCACCGCGTGATCATGCTCGAGATCACGGAGGACAACCTGATGAGGGAGCTGCAGAGCGTCATCCCGGCGCTGCATCGCCTCAACGAGATCGGCGTCGAGATCGCGATCGACGACTTCGGCACCGGCTACTCGTCGCTGTCCTACCTGACGACGCTGCCGATTTCCGAGTTGAAGATCGACCGCAGTTTCGTGCGCGACCTGGGCATCAGCCCGCAGAGCTCGGCGGTGGTCACCGCGATCATCGCGCTGGCGCGCTCGCTGGGTCTGCGCGTGGTCGCCGAGGGGGTCGAGACGCTGCGCCAGATGGAGGTGCTGCATCGTCTCGGCGTGGGTGTCATGCAGGGTTTCCTGTTCAGCCGCCCCGTGTCGCCGGTGGAACTGGAGCTCTGGCTGGATCAGGCGATGCGCGGGCGCGGCGCGCCTTGGATCGTCCCTGCGCAGGAGGGCGATCCGGGCGCGGTGCGACCGCGCGTGCTGGCGGGTGGCGATTGAGCGCGGGAGGGCGCTGAGACCATGGGTGCAGTCGTTCCGGCCCTGCTGGCCAAGGGCGCGTTGCGGCGTCTGGTGATGGCGCAGCAGGAGCCGACCCCCGAGAACTACGCGCGTGCCTATGCCGAGGAGGCCGGCAGCGCGGTGACGGTGCTGCCCGAGCGGGCGCGGCAGCCGCTGGAGCGCCTGGTTGCACGCGTGTGCGAAGACGGCAGACGCCGCGAGGCCCTCGTCTCGGCCTTCATGCAGGGCCGCTGGGAGCAGCTGGCCTCGGCGCTCGAGGCGGGCGCACACGAGCCTCGGGCACAGGCGCAAGCCTGGGCGGACCTGTTGGAGCGCCTGGCGCGGGGCCTCGAGCGCGGCAGCCGCCAGTGGACGGCAGCGCGAAGAAAGGAAAGCCTGCAGCGCGTGGTCGACGGCAGCCGCAGCGACATGCAGCGGCTGCAGCAGCGGCTCGCATCCCTGCTCGGAGCCTGGGAATCCGACGCGCCGTCCGCTGTCGAAGCCGAGCCGCTTCCCGCCGCCGCCACCGCGGCGCAGGAGGCTCAGACCGGCGCCGAAGGCGCTGCGCCTGTGGCCGATCGCGTGCCGCTTGCCGCGCCGCTCGACGGGGCGTGCCCTTCCGGCGCTTCGGCGACGAACGATGAGCGCCAGTGCGCATGGCCCAGCGCGCTCGCTCAGCTGCGCCTTGCGGTCGATGCCGCGCTGCCGCCGGAAGAGGCGCGTGCCGAGGAACTCGCCGATCGGCTGGGCGAACTGGCCGATGCCATGGGACGCGAGGGGCCGACGCCGGCACGGCTGGCGCAGCTCGAGGCCGTGTGCGGCGAGATCCGGCGCCTCTTCGCACATCGACATCACCTCGTCGAACAGGCCGGCCGGCTCTGCAGCGAGCTCGGCCAGGGTCTGTGCGAGCTGGCCGAGGACGAGAGCTGGGCCAAGGGGCAGGCGATGCTGCTGCAGGCGCGTCTGGCCGAGGGCCTGAACGCGCGCAGCGTGCGCGCTGCGAGCGCCATCCTGGCCGAGACGCGCGAGCGCCAGGCGCGCGTGCGCAGCGAGCGCGAGCAGGCGCGTGACGCGCTCAAGCAGCTCATCAACCGGCTGCTCGGCGAGATCGGAGAACTCGGTGAGCACGCAGGGCGCTTCCACGACAGCGTCGACCGGCACGTGCAGGCGATCGAGGCGGCCGATTCGATCGAAGGCCTGGCCGGCGTCGTGCGCGAACTGCTGGACGACAGCCGCGGCGTGCAGCAACTCGTCACGCAGGCGCAGCAGCGCATGGCCAGCGAGCACGCGCGAGCGCGGCAACTCGAGGAACAGGTGCGCGCGCTCGAGGGCGAGCTGCGCCGGCTCTCGGACGAGGTCTCGACCGACGCGCTGACGCAGGTCGCCAACCGGCGCGGGCTGATGCAGGCCTTCGAGGCCGAGACCGCGCGGATGGAGCGCAACGGTGACCAGGGGCCGCTGGCCGTCGGCCTGATCGACATCGACAACTTCAAGAAGCTCAACGACACGCTCGGTCATGCCGCCGGGGACAAGGCGCTCACCGCGCTGGCGGCAGCGGTGCGCGAGCGCCTGCGGCCGGCCGACCATCTCGCGCGCTTCGGCGGCGAGGAGTTCGTCGTGCTGCTGCCGGGAACGACCCGGTCCGATGCGCAGCAGGTCCTGACGCGGCTGCAGCGCGCGCTCAGCGCCGCCTTGTTCATGCACGAGCGCTCCGAGGTCTTCGTCACCTTCTCGGCCGGGGTGACGGAATGGCGGGCCGGCGAGACGCTGGAATCGGCGCTCGAACGTGCCGACGAGGCGCTGTACGAGGCCAAGCGCACCGGCAAGAACCGAACCTGCGCGGCTTGAGGTCGCGCGCCCGGCCGCCCGCTGTTGCAGCCGGACACAGTTGCTTCCTTGCCGCCCCTCAAGCGGCAGTGGCGGGCGGTCGATAAGCAGAGGACCTGTTCCCCGGCTTCCCGCTATCGTCCGTCCGGTCCCTGGCTGCTCATGCGTCTGTTGCGTCCCTTCGCTCTTCTGGTCCGTGCCGCGCGCGCCTTCTTCCGCGCCGACCTGCGCCTGCGCCGCGGTGAGCGCGGGATCGAGGTGGTGCTGGATGAATCCCGACCGGCTGTGCCCGTGCGGGTGCGCGGGCGCAGGGCGGCCCGCGCCGACGCTGCGGCGCAGAAGGTGCAGCAGGAGCTCGAGCTGATGCGGGGATCGCTTGCCGCGCTGCTCGACGAGATGCCCGGCAATCGCACGACGCTGCGTCACCTGGCCTTCGTCGAACACGCCCTGCAGCGCAAGGGCGCCCGTGCGCTGGCGAAGCTGCCCTATGCGGTGCTGCAGCGCGCGCTCGAGCAGTTCGAGGGCGTGGTCGTCAACTGGTCGGACGAGGGCCTGGCGACGCTGCGCTCGAAGATGGCGGTGACCCTGATCGAGCGCGAGGCCGAGGCGGGCGACGACATGGACCCGCTGCACGCCGGTGCAGCCGCCACTTCGATGCTCGACGCCGCGGCACTCACCCATCCGGGCGACGACGAGGACGAGACGGCCGCCGCCGAGGCCGCGCTGCGAGCGGCCTACGGCGAAGTCATGCTGCCTGCGCTGCAGCTCGAGCCGATGCCCGACACGCCAGCAGGGCTCGATGTCGAAGTCCAGGGCGAGTTGCACTCGCCCTCCGGCCGCGCCATCGCCAAGGCGATCCGACGCGGCGATGAGGAAGCGCTGCGCCCGAGCGCCGCACTGCACTCCTGAGCGCCTCCAGGGCCGGGCTGCGCCCGGCCCGCGTACACAACTTTACGCAGCGCGTATCTGCAGGACACGTCGCGCCGTCAGCATCGCGTCCATCGTCCCTCGCAACCAAGGAGATTCGATGAACGTGAAGACGAACAGCACCTCGATCGCCCAAGCACGCCGCCTGCTGGCCGGTGGTCTCCTCGTCGCCCTGACCGGCGCGGCCCTGGCTGCACCGGGGCAACCGGGAGAGACCGGTCCGATGGCCTGGCACCGGCATGGCGGCTGGGGTCATGGCGCCGCTGCAGGTCCGATGGAAGGCGCGATGGTCCCGGGTTTGATGGGCGGCCGTTACGGCCAGCGCCTGCTCGAGGAGGCCGGCGTCAGCGCCGAGCAGCGCGCGCAGATCCGCCAGCTCTTCGAGGCCGCGCAGGTCGATCGGCAGGCGCGACGTGATGCGGCGCGCTCGCTGCACGAGCAGATGCGCCAGCTCTTCACCCAGCCCACGGTGGATGCGAACGCGGCCGAGGCCTTGCGCCAGCAGCAGCTCGCGCAGTTCGACGAGGCCAGCAAGCGTCGCATGCAGCTGATGCTGGACGTGAGCCGCGTGCTCACGCCCGAGCAGCGCGCCAAGCTCGCCGAAGTCGCCGGCAAGCGCCGCGGCCCGATGCATCGCCACTCGGGGCCGAAGTAAGCTCGCCCTTGACCCCGGCCCGCCCGCCGAGGTCGGCAGGCCGTCTCTTTGGGCTCACGCCCGCAAACGAAGGGCGGCCTCGCCGGGCCTGAGCCGAGCCCCAAGCCACGGAGACCTGCCGCGTGAGCGCCCGCCTGCTGCTGATCGACGACGACAAGCGCCTGACCGACATGCTCGGCGACTACCTGCGCCGCAACGGCTACGAGGTCGACGCGGCCGCGTCGCTGGCCGCCGGCCGCGAGCGGCTGCGCCAGGGCGGGTACGACGCGCTGCTGCTGGACCTGATGCTGCCCGACGGCGACGGCCTGGACCTGACGCGCGAGCTGCGCAACGATGCCCGGCTGCGTCGCCTGCCGCTGCTGATGCTGACCGCACGCGGCGAGCCGATGGACCGCATCGTCGGGCTCGAGCTCGGCGCCGACGACTACCTGCCCAAGCCTTTCGAGCCGCGCGAGCTGCTGGCTCGGGTCAAGGCGCTGCTGCGTCGTGCCGCACCCGAGTCGGGGAGCGACGACGTGCTCGTCTTCGGGCGCCTGGAGATCGACCTCGGCGCGCGTCAGGCGCGGCTGGACGGCAGGCCCTGCGAGCTCACCAGTCACCAGTTCGAGCTGCTCGTCGTGCTCGCTCGCAGCGCCGGGCGCGTGCTCACCCGCGACCAGATCATGGACGCGCTCAAGGGTCATCCGCTCGACGCTTTCGACCGCAGCATCGACGTGCACATCTCGCGCATCCGTGCGCTGATCGAGGACGATCCGAAGAACCCGCGGCGCGTGCTCACCGTGCGCGGCAGCGGCTACGTCTTCGCGCGCAAGCAGGACGAGGACTGACCGCGCCGCCCGCCGTCCAGGTCCGATCGGGCGACCCTCTTTGCACCGCCCTCTCTGCACGGATTCGCCCGTAGCCTCGTCCCTCCCGCCATGAAGACGCTCTACCTGCGCATCTACCTCACCGTCGTCGCGGTGCTTGCGCTGTTCGCGCTGGCCTCGGGCTGGATGATGCAGCAGCACCTCGAGCACGAGCGGGGGCGTTACGAGGAGCGGGTGCGCGAGCGCACCCAGGCCTGGGCCGAGCTGCTGCAGCGCGCGCTGCCGCCCGCACAGGCGCCGCTGTCCGAGCAGGAGGCCGCGCTGCAGAACTGGTCGCAGCGGCTGCGCGTGGCGCTGGCGCTCGATGATGCGCAGGGACGGCGCGTGGCCACGAGCGAGCCCTTCCAGCGGCGCGAGGAGGAGGCCGGGCCGATGCTCGAGCGCCGCCTGCAGCGCGTGCCGCTGCCGGATGGACGCACGCTCTGGGTGCTGCGCCCGGGCATGCGCGGCTTCGCGCCCGGCCCGCGCGCCGGCGCGCGCACGGGCCATCCACCGCCTGCACCCTTGTCCGGGTTCCTGCGCTGGCCCGAGGGGCCGACGCTGGTGCTGCTGCTGGCGCTGCTCTTCATCGCGGTTGCCGCAGGGGCGTGGCCGGTCGTGCGGCGGCTCACGCGGCGACTGGAAGCGCTGAGGCGGGGGGTCGAGGCCTTCGGCGCGGGCGCGCTCGGTGAACGCGTGTCCGAGGACGGCCGCGACGAGGTCGCCGCCGTCGCGGCGAGCTTCAATCGTGCCGCAGCCCGCATCGAGGCGCTGCTGCAGTCGCACAAGAGCCTGCTGGCCAACGCCAGCCACGAGCTGCGCTCGCCGCTGGCGCGGCTGAAGATGGCGCTCGCGATGCTCGACGAGGCGCCCGAAGGCGAGCGCGAGGTGCTGCGCCGTGAGATCGACGCCGACATCGGCGAGCTCGATGCCTTGGTCGAGGAGGTGCTGCTGGCCAGCCGGCTGGATGCCGGATCGGCTGCGGAAGGTGAAGGCCGCGACGACGAGCTCGACCTTCTGGGCCTTGCCGCCGAGGAAGCGGCCCGCGTCGGCGCCTCGGTGCAGGGCGAGGCGGTCACGCTGCGCGGCGACGAGCGCCTGCTGCGCCGTGCGCTGCGCAATCTGCTCGAGAACGCGCGCCGATATGGCGGCGGCGAGATCGAGGTCAGCGTGCGCACGGAAGCGGCGCAAGCGCTCGTGCAGGTCTGTGATCGCGGCCCGGGCGTGCCGCAAGGCTTGCGCGAGCGCATCTTCGAGCCCTTCTTCCGGCTTCCGGGGCACGCCGAGAAGGCCGGAGGCGTGGGCCTGGGTTTGTCGCTCGTGCGTCAGATCGCCGAGCGCCACGGCGGCAGCGTGCGCTGCTTCGCGCGCGAAGGCGGCGGCAGCTGCTTCACGCTGGCGCTGCCGCGTGCGGCTGCACGCGCATGATGCGCCAGACGAGGCTCAGCAGCAGGGTCGCCGCCAGCGCCAGGCCCGCGGTGCTGGCGGCCCAGTAGCCCGGCGCGCCGTGCAGCGCCGCCGGCGCGAAGGCCGGCGGATCGAAGGCCAGCAGGTAGCCCCCGCCGAGCCCCACGCCCCAGAGCGAGGCCGCGAAGATGAACATCGGCGCGGTGGCGATGCGATGCGCACGCAGCACGAACGCGGCCATCGTCTGCGTCGCGTCGACGAGGTGGAAGAGCGCGACCCAGGCCAGGATCGGCAGCGCCGCGGCGATGACCGCCGCGTCCTGCGTGTACAGCCGCACGATCCCCGCGCGCCCCAGATAGACCAGGCCGCCGAGCGCGGCACCCACCAGCACGCCCAGACCGATGCCGTGGCGCACGAGCGTGCGCGCGTCGTTCATGTCGCGCGCGCCGATGCGCTGCGCGACCAGGGTGCTCGTCGCGGTGGCCAGCGCCATCGGCAGCATGAACATCAGCGACACGAGGTTCGCCGCGATCTGGTGCCCGGCAACCGCGTTCGTCCCGAGCCTTGCGATGAACACGGCCATCATCGCGAAGCCGCTGACCTCGATCAGGATCGAGAAGCCCATCGGCACGCCGAGCCGCAGTTGCGCCCACAGCGCCTGCCGGTCCGGCGGGTGCAGGCCGCGACCCCAGAGGTGGAAGGGGTCGTAGAAGTCGCTGCGGCGGAGCACGACCCAGGCCGCCAGCGCCTGGCCCCACATCACGATCGCCGTGGCCAGCGCGCAGCCGACGACGCCGAGCGCCGGGATGCGCAGCCAGGGGATGCCGGTGATCAGGAGCGCCGAGAGCGGGATCTTCAGCGCCAGCCCGCCCAGCTGCAGCGCCATCACCGCCTTGGGCCGCGAGAGCGCGTTGTTGAAGCCGCGGTAGGCCGAGAAGAGCAGCGATGCCGGCAGCGAGACGGCAAGGACCGTCAGGTAGGCCCGCACGCGCGCTTCCTGTTCGGGCGACATCTGCGCCAGCGCCATGAAGGGGGCAGGGAAGAGCAGCACGGTCGATCCGATCACGGAGAGCGCCAGCGCGAGCCAGATCGACTGGTGGAACTGCCGTCCGGCCTGTTCGTTGTGCCCGGCGCCGTAGAGCTGGCCGACGATCGGGCCGATCGCCAGCACCACGCCCATGAGCCCGATGAAGACCGTGATGTAGGCCGCCGCGCCGACCGACAGCGCCGCGAGGTCGGCCGACGAGTGGCGCCCGAGCAGTAGCGTGTCGACGGTGGCGAACGCGACGACCGAGATCTGCCCGATGAAGAGCGGCCACGCGAGCTCGCCGATGCGGGCGGCGCTGCGCGCAACGCCCGCGTCGGATGAACGTCCCGTTGCGGCGCGCACCGGCGGATCCGGGCTATCGGTGCCCGCCGCCGGCCCGGTGCGCGGCGACGCGCATTCGGCGGTCAATAGTCGAGCCCCATCGCCTCGCGAACGTCCTTCATCGTCTCGCTTGCAACCTTGCGCGCGCGCTCGGTGCCTTCGTCGACGATGCGGCGGACCTTCAGCGGGTCGGCGGTCAGCGCCGCGGCGCGTTCGTGCCAGGGTTTCTGCTCGCGGATGATCGCGTCGATCACCGGCTGCTTGCACTCGAGGCAGCCGATGCTCGCGGTCTTGCAGCCCTTGTAGGCCCACTCCTTGGTCGCTTCGTCGCTGTAGACCTTGTGCAGGTCCCACACGGGGCACTTCTCCGGGTCGCCTGGGTCGGTGCGCCGCACGCGCGCCGGGTCGGTGACCATGCCGCGGATCTTGCGCTCGACCTCGGCCGGTTCGTCGCGCATCAGGATCGCGTTGCCGTAGCTCTTGCTCATCTTCTGCCCGTCGGTGCCGGGCAGGCGCAGCACCTCGGTGTGCAGCGCCTGCGGCTCGACGAGCACGGCACGGCCGCTGCCGCGCAGGTGCCCGAGCAGCAGCTCGGTGTCGGCGTCCGTCCAGCCAGGGGTAGCTGCGGCCGCGCGGCGCACGAGCGCCTCGCCCTTGGCCCAGGCTTCGGCAGAGCCGGTCTCCCCGAAGGCCTTGCGCTGCTTCTCGTAGTAGCGCTGGTCGTCTCTGGACATCCGCGCCAGCGCCGCGGCCACGCGCTCCTCGAAGCCGCGCATGCGACCGTAGAGGTGGTTGAAGCGGCGCGCGACCTCGCGCGTGAGCTCGACGTGCGAGCTTTGGTCCTCGCCCACCGGGACGTAGGTCGCCTTGTAGATCAGGATGTCGGCCGCCTGCAGCAGCGGGTAGCCGAGGAAGCCGTAGGTCGCGAGGTCGCGGTCCTTGAGCTTGTCCATCTGGTCCTTGTAGGTCGGCACGCGCTCGAGCCAGCCCAGCGGCGTGCCCATCGCCAGCAGCGTGAAGAGCTCGGCGTGCTCGGGCAATCGGCTCTGGATGAAGATCGTGCTCTTCTGCGGATCGAGACCGGCGGCGATCCAGTCGATCACCATTTCGTAGACGTTGCGGCCGATGACCTCGCGCTCCTCGTAGTGCGTGGTCAGCGCGTGCCAGTCGGCGACGAAGTAGAAGCAGTCGTGTTCGTCCTGCAGGCGCACCCAGTTCTTGAGGGCGCCGTGATAGTGGCCGAGGTGCAGCGCGCCGGTGGGACGCATGCCGGAGAGGACACGGGAACGCATGAGGGAGGTGTGAAAAGGCAAAGACCGGCATTCTCGCCGATCGGCCGCAGGATCGACTGCACGTGTGCGGCCTCGGTACACTGCGCGGCCCCATGAAGCGCATCGTCATTCTGATCTCCGGCCGCGGCTCGAACATGCAGGCCATCGTGCAGCAGTGCGCCGAGCGGCGCTGGCCTGCCAAGGTCGTCGCGGTGATCTCGAACCGACCCGATGCGAAGGGCCTGGCCTACGCGCGCGAGCGCGGCATCGAGACCGCGGTCGTCGACCACAAGGCGTACGGCACGCGCGAGGCCTTCGACGCGGCGCTGGCCGCGGTCGTCGACGCCTGCGAGCCGGACCTCGTCGTGCTCGCCGGGTTCATGCGCATCCTGGGCACTGCCTTCGTGCAGCGCTACGAGGGCCGATTGCTGAACATCCACCCCTCGCTGCTGCCGGCGTTCCCGGGCCTGTACACGCATCGGCGCGCGCTCGACGCGGGCTGCAAGCTGGTCGGCGCCACGGTGCACTTCGTGACGCCCGAGCTCGACCACGGGCCGATCGTGCTGCAGTCGGCGGTGCCGGTGCTGCCCGGGGACGACGAGGACGCGCTGGCTTCGCGCGTGCTCGCCACCGAGCATGTGATCTATCCGCTTGCGGTGCGCTGGTTCGTCGAGGACCGGCTTGCGATCGAGCGCGGCATCGTGCGCCAGCTCGACGGCGCCTCGCAGGTGCTGATGTAGGCCATGCACCCCAACGCGCTTCTCGATCTTGCCGGCCTGCTGCTGCGACAGGTGCTCGCCTTCGAGCAGCCCGCCGACGCGGTCGTTTCGGCCTTCTTCCGCAAGCACAAGGCGCTGGGCGCGCGCGAGCGCCACGCCCTGGCCGAGACCACCTACGCCGTCGTGCGCCAGCGGCTGCTGCTGCAGCATCTGGCGCAATCGGGCAGCGGCGCGCTCGAACGCCGGCTCGCGATCCTGGGCTGGCAGGGCAGTCCGGGTGTGTTGCGGGCCGCGCTCGGCCCCCGGGAGCAGCAGTGGCTCGACGAAGTGAGCCGCATCGATCGCCAGTCCCTGCCCGAGAAGCTGCGTCACAACCTGCCCGACTGGCTGGCCGGCGCGCTGCGCCAGCAGCTGCCGGAGGAGGAGTTCTGGCCGCTCGTGCAGGCGCTGGCCGAACCCGCGCCGCTGGACCTGCGCGTGAACACGCTCAAGGCGCGGCGTGACGAGGTGCAGCGGGCACTCGATGAAGCGGGCCTGGTCGTCGAGCCGACGCCGTATTCACCGTGGGGACTGCGCGTGCAGGGCAAGCCTGCGCTGAACCGGCTCGAGGTGTTCACGAGCGGCGCGATCGAGGTGCAGGACGAGGGCAGCCAGCTGCTGGCGCTGGCGCTGGATGCCAAGCGCGGCGAGATGGTGGTGGATTTCTGCGCCGGTGCGGGCGGCAAGACGCTGGCGCTGGGTGCGGCGATGCGCAACACCGGGCGCCTCTACGCCTTCGACGTCTCGGGGCACAGGCTCGACGCGCTCAGACCGCGGCTGGCGCGCAGCGGCCTCTCCAACGTCTACCCGGCGCAGATCGCGCACGAACGCGACGACCGCATCCGGCGCCTTGCCGGCAAGATCGACCGCGTGCTTGTCGATGCGCCGTGTTCGGGCCTTGGGACGCTGCGGCGCAATCCCGACCTGAAATGGAGGCAGAGCCCCGCGACGGTGGCGCAATACCAGGCGCAGCAGCAGCGCATCCTCGCCGCGGCGGCGCGCATGCTGAAGCCGGGCGGGCGCCTCGTCTACGCCACCTGCAGCCTTCTCGCCGCGGAGAACCAGGACGTCGTGCAAGCCTTCGACGCCGCCCACGGGCAGGACTTCGAGGTCTTGCCGATGCTGGAGCTCGTGCAGGCCGCGCGCGTGGACCGCGCCGAAAGCCTGGTCGAAGGGCCGTGGCTGCGCCTGTGGCCGCATCGGCACCGTACCGACGGCTTTTTCGCTGCCGCCTGGCGGCGCCGCTGAGGCTGGCGTCGCACGCGCTGGCAACGGCGTGCGAACGCAAGAAGGCCTGCTCGGGTGGAGCAGGCCTTCGGCAAAGGGAGCAGCAGCGAAGCTCGACGGAACCCGGCAGCGGGCGTGGGAGCAGGGCCCGGGAGCCCGCTCACGCTGCAGCGCTCATCTCACTTGAGCTTGACTTCCTTGTAGAGCACGTGCTTGCGCGCCTTGGGGTCGAATTTCAGGAATTCGAGCTTCTCGGGCGTCGTCTTCTTGTTCTTGCTCGTCGTGTAGAAGTGGCCGGTGCCCGCCGTGGACTCCAGCTTGATCTTCTCGCGTCCGCCTTTGGTGGCCATGTTGCTTCTCCTCGATCAGAGTTCGCCGCGCGCACGCAGGTCGGCAACGACCTGCTCGATGCCGACCTTCTCGATCAGTCGCAGGGCCGCGCTGCTCGTGCGCAGGCGGACCCAGCGGTTCTCGCTCTCGAGCCAGAAGCGGCGGTACTGCAGGTTGGGCAGAAACCGACGCTTGGTCTTGTTGTTGGCGTGGGAAACCTTGTTCCCGACCATCGGGCGCTTGCCCGTGACTTGACAGACGCGTGCCATGACGCTCGCTCCAGGGTTCTCGTTGAAAGGCCTGTTGCCGGAAGGCGTCAGCGCCCGCTGACCCCCATCACCCTCATCGCCCCTCCACTGGAGGCCGGCAATCCAGCAAAACTGCAGATTATAACGCCTCGGCGCGCCTCAACCCTGTTGCTGCTCCAGGAAGCGTTGCGCATCAAGTGCCGCCATGCAACCCGTGCCGGCACTCGTGATCGCCTGACGGTAGACGTGATCCTGCACGTCGCCGGCGGCAAAGACGCCATCGACGCTGGTCGCGGTCGCGAATCCGTCCTGGCCGCCGCGCGTGACGATGTAGCCGTCGCGCATCTCCAGCTGGCCCTGGAAGATGTCGGTGTTCGGGTGGTGGCCGATCGCGATGAAGCAGCCCTTGAGGGCGAGGTCGGAGGTGCTGCCGTCCTGCGTGGACGCGATGCGCACGCCGGTGACGCCGCTGTCGTCGCCCAGCACCTCCTGCAGCGTGTGAAAGAGGTGCAGCTCGATCTTGCCGCTGGCCACCCGCGTCATCAGCTTGTCGACCATCACGGCCTCGGCGCGGAACTTGTCGCGGCGGTGGATGAGGTGCACCTTGCTCGCGATGTTCGCCAGGTACAGCGCCTCCTCCAGCGCCGTGTTGCCGCCGCCGACGACGCAGACCTCCTGGTCCCGGTAGAAGAAGCCGTCGCAGGTCGCGCAGGCGCTGATGCCCTTGCCCATGAAGGCCTCTTCGCTCGGCAGGCCGAGGTACTTGGCACTGGCGCCGGTGGCGATGATCACCGTGTCGGCGGTGTAGGTGCCCGAGTCGCCTTCGAGCACGAAGGGCCGGCTGCCGAAGTCGACCTTGGAGATGTGGTCGAAGACGATCCTGGTGTCGAAGCGCTCCGCGTGCTCGAGGAAGCGCTGCATCAGATCGGGACCCATCACGCCCTTGACATCGGCGGGCCAGTTGTCGACTTCGGTCGTCGTCATCAGCTGGCCGCCCTGCGCCATGCCGGTGATCAGCACCGGCTCCAGGTTGGCGCGCGCGGCGTAGAGCGCGGCGGTGTAGCCGGCCGGGCCGGAACCGAGGATGAGGACGCGGGCGTGCTGCGTGGCAGTGGTCATGGCGGTGTCGTGATCTCGGGTCGTGCGGGACCGGACGTCGCGCCGGACCCACGGATCGCCACAGGCGCGCGCAATACCGGGGATTGCCGGGCGCGTGCATGGGCACAATACGTGCATTCTTGCAGACTGCCGGCGCCAGGGCTGCCGGCAGGCTATCCGGGCTGCCGGCGCGAAGCTGTCGCAGTGCACCGATCCATCAAGCGCCTAGGAAGGGGATTGCCGATGTCGATGCTGTCGAACCTTGACCTGATCCGCCGTGTGCCCCTGTTCTCGATGCTGACGGCCGAGCACGCGCAGGTGGTTGCCGACAGCGTGGTCAAGCGGCGTTTCCGGCGCGGCGAGCTGGTCGTCGAGCAGGGCCGCAAGAGCAACGCGCTGTTCATCCTCCTCAACGGCCGGGCGCGCGTGCTCACCTCGGACTCGCGCGGGCGCGAGGTCATCCTCGCGGTGCTCGAGGCCGGCGACTACGTCGGCGAGATGAGCCTGATCGACAACGAGCCGCATTCGGCCACCGTTCGTGCCGAGGTGCAGACCGACATGCTGGTGCTGGCGCGTGCGGACTTCGCGCGCTGCCTGCCGGAGAGCTCGTCGCTGGCCTACGCGATCCTGCGCGGCCTCGTGCGGCGCCTGCGCAATGCCGATCGGCAGATCGAGTCGCTCGCGCTGCTGGACGTCTACGGGCGCGTCGCACGCACGCTGCTGGACATGGCCGAGGAGGAGGATGGCGTCAAGATCATCCGCCACAAGGTTTCGCGCCAGGACATGGCCAAGGTCGTTGGCGCCTCACGCGAGATGGTCAGCCGGGTGATGAAGGACCTCGAGGAGCGCGGTGTGATCGAGACGCAGGAAAACGGCTTCGTCGTGCTGAAGGAGCGCCTGCAGAACGACTGAAGCGCCGCGGGGAGCAGGACCCGTCGCGAAGCGAACTCCGGTATCCAGGCGGAGGTCGCGCACAATGGGCGCATGAGTTTTCCCCTCGGTTCCTTGCAGGGCGGCGGCACCGCCACTGTCGATACGGGTCCTAACGTACAGCCGGCCCCCGTTGCCGGTGTGCGTCGGCAACTGGTGCTGGTGCTGGGTTTCGTCGGCTGCCTGCTGCTGCTGCTGGCGCTTGCGACCTATCACCGCAGCGATGCTGCCTACACCACCACCGGCGACGGCGGTCCGCTCCTCAACAGCGTCGGTGGCCTCGGTGCCTGGGTCTCCGACGTCCTCTACTTCCTCTTCGGCTGGTCGGCGTGGTGGCTGGTGCCGGCGAGCTGGCGCGCCTGGCTCTCGGCACTCGCCCGCAGCCTGCGCGGGCCGAATGCCGCCCCGGCACGTCCCCACGGACGCTCGCTCTTCTGGCTGGGGCTGGCCTTGCTGCTGGCCGGCAGTTGTGCGCTCGAGTGGACGCGTCTCTACCGCTGGGAGGCGGACCTGCCCGGGCACGCCGGCGGGGTGCTCGGGCGCGTGCTCGGGCCGACGTCGATGCAGTGGCTCGGATTCACCGGCTCGGGTGTGGCCTGGATCGCGCTGCTGGTCGTCGGCTCGGCGCTGGCACTCGGTTTTTCCTGGATTCGGCTGGCCGATGCGATCGGCGAGCGTGCCGAGAACCTGCTTGCGCGCAGGCAGGCGCGGCGCGAGCGGGCGCAGGACCGGCGCATCGGAGAGCTTGCCCAGCGCGAGCGCGAGCAGGACGTGGATCTCGAACTCGAACGCCAGGACGAGCAGACGCATGTGCCGCTGGTGATCGAGCCGCCGGTGCTGGCGGTGCCCAAGTCCGAGCGCGTCGCGCGCGAGCGCCAGCAGCCGCTGTTCAAGGAACTGGCCGACACGCGGCTGCCGCAGGTCGACCTGCTCGATGCGCCGCCGGCGCGGCAGGAGAGCGTGACGCCCGAGTCGCTCGAGATGACGAGCCGGCTGATCGAGAAGAAGCTCAAGGACTTCGGTGTCGAGGTGCGCGTGGTCGCCGCGCAGCCAGGCCCCGTGATCACGCGCTACGAGATCGAGCCGGCCACCGGGGTCAAGGGCGCGCAGATCGTCAACCTCGCGAAGGACCTGGCGCGCTCGCTCTCGCTGGTCAGCATCCGCGTCGTCGAGGTCGTGCCGGGCAAGAACTACATGGCGCTCGAGCTGCCCAACGCGCGGCGGCAGACGATCCGTCTGGCCGAGATCCTCGGCTCGCAGGTCTACAACGACGCCGCCTCGATGCTGACCATGGGCCTGGGCAAGGACATCGTCGGCAACCCGGTGGTGGCGGACCTGGCCAAGATGCCGCACTGCCTGGTCGCCGGGACCACCGGCTCGGGCAAGAGTGTCGGCATCAACGCGATGATCCTGAGCCTGCTCTACAAGGCCGAGGCGCGCGATGTGCGCCTCATCCTGATCGACCCGAAGATGCTCGAGATGAGCGTCTACGAGGGTATCCCGCACCTGCTGGCGCCGGTGGTCACCGACATGAAGCAGGCCGCCAACGCGCTGAACTGGTGCGTGGCCGAGATGGAGCGGCGCTACCGCCTGATGAGCAAGCTGGGGGTGCGCAACCTCGCCGGCTACAACAAGAAGATCGTCGAGGCCAGCGAGCGCGGCGAGTCCATCGCCAACCCCTTCAGCCTGACGCCGGAGGCGCCCGAGCCGCTGCAGCGCTTGCCGCACATCGTCGTCGTCATCGACGAGCTGGCCGACCTGATGATGGTCGTCGGCAAGAAGATCGAGGAGCTGATCGCGCGCCTGGCGCAGAAGGCGCGCGCCGCCGGGCTGCACCTGATCCTGGCCACGCAGCGGCCAAGCGTCGACGTGATCACCGGCCTCATCAAGGCCAACATCCCGACGCGCTTGTCCTTCCAGGTCAGCAGCAAGATCGACAGCCGCACCATCCTCGACCAGATGGGCGCCGAGGCGCTGCTCGGGCAGGGCGACATGCTCTATCTGCCGCCGGGCAGCGGCGTGCCGGTACGTGTGCACGGCGCCTTCGTCAGCGACGAGGAGGTGCACCGCGTCGTCGACTATCTGCGCAGCCAGGGCGAGCCCGACTACGTCGAGGGCATCCTCGAGGGCGGCATCGCCGAGGGCGAGGGCGATGCCGGCGTCAACCCAGACGGACCGACCGGCGGCGGCGAGGGCGACGCGATGTACGACCAGGCGGTGGCCGTCGTGCTGCAGCACCGGCGCGCCTCGATCTCGCTCGTGCAGCGACACCTGCGCATCGGTTACAACCGTGCCGCGCGGCTGCTGGAGCAGATGGAGAAGAGCGGACTCGTAAGCGCCATGGCGAGCAATGGCAACCGCGACATCCTGGTGCCCCGGCGCGAGGAATGACCCGCTTCGTCCTGACCGTCCTGCTCGCGCTGCTGACGAGCCTTGCCGCGCGCGCCGACGCGCTCGATGCCTTGCGCGCGTTCGCGCGGGACGTCAAGAGCGCGCGCGCCGAGTTTACGCAGACGGTGACTGCTGCCGATGGCGTGCGGACGAAGGTCAGCCGGGGCAGCTTCGAGTTCCTGCGGCCGAACCGCTTCCGCTTCATCTATCGCCAGCCTTTCGAGCAGAGCATCGTTGCCGACGGCAGCAAGGTCTGGATCTACGACGTCGAGCTCAACCAGGCCAGCTCGCGCAAGCTGGCGCAGGCGTTGGGTGCCACGCCGGCGGCGCTGCTGGCCGGGGGCGACCTCGAGCACGATTTCGTCCTGCAGGACCAGGGCGCGAAGGATGGGCTCGACTGGTTGCTCGCGACGCCGCGCAGTGCCGATACCGGGATTCGCAGCCTGCGCGTCGGTTTCAAGGGCGATTTGCTGGCGGCTCTCGAGATCGTCGACGGCTTCGGCCAGCGCTCGCGACTCGATTTCTCGGGTCTCGTGCCGAACGTGGCGATTGCGCCTGAGTCCTTCCGCTTCGTGCCGCCACCCGGTACCGATGTGATCGAGCAGTGATCGTCGCTGCACCTGCTGCCCGTTTCGTGGGGAACGCGGCGGGGAGGACGGGAAGATGCGGCGGCGCGGTGAGAATCGGACCGATGACCGCTGCCCAGGAACCCCTTTTTCCCGGTGAGTCCGCGCCATCGGCCTTGGCCGGCGCGCTCATGCCCGCTGCCCCGCTGGCCGAGCGGATGCGGCCGGCGAGCCTGGACGAGGTCATCGGTCAGCCGCAACTTCTGGGTCCCGGGCGGCCGCTGCGCGTCGCGATCGAGAGCGGCCGTGTGCACTCGATGATCCTCTGGGGACCGCCTGGGGTCGGGAAGACGACGCTCGCGCGGCTGCTGGCAAGGGCGATGGACGCGCAGTTCATCGTGCTCTCCGCGGTGCTGGCCGGCGTCAAGGACATCCGCGAGGCGGTCGATGCGGCGCAGCGCGAGGCGCAGCGGGGCCGGCGCACCATCGTCTTCGTCGACGAGGTGCACCGCTTCAACAAGGCGCAGCAGGATGCCTTCCTGCCGCACGTCGAATCGGGTCTCTTCACCTTCATCGGCGCGACCACCGAGAACCCGGCCTTCGAGGTCAACTCGGCGCTGCTCTCGCGCGCGACCGTGCATGTGCTGGAGCCGCTGGCGGACGAGGACCTGGGCCGATTGCTCGCCCGCGCTCAGGCGGTGCTCGAGGCCCCTGCGCTGACGTCGGCGGCGCGCGACCTGCTCGTGGCACACGCCGACGGCGACGCGCGGCGGCTGCTCAACGCCTACGAGAGCCTGGTCGAGCTTGCCGGCAGCGGGGCGCAGGCGCTCGACGAAGCGATGCTCGAGCGCACGCTCGGCGGGCGGCTGCGGCGCTTCGACAAGGGCGGCGACGCCTTCTACGACACGATCTCGGCGCTGCACAAGGCGGTGCGCGGATCCGACCCCGATGCCGCGCTCTACTGGCTTGCGCGCATGCTCGATGGCGGTGCCGACGCGCGCTACCTCGCGCGCCGCATCGTGCGCATGGCCAGCGAGGACATCGGCCTGGCAGACCCGCGTGCGCTGCGCCTGGCGCTGGACGCGGCCGAGGTCTACGAGCGCCTGGGTTCGCCCGAAGGCGAGCTGGCGCTGGCCGAGGCGGTCGTCTTCCTCGCCGTGGCACCGAAATCGAACGCGGTCTACAAGGCCTGGGGCGCAGCGCGCGAAGCGGTTCGCAACGACGGCACGCGCCCGGTGCCCGCACGGCTGCGCAACGCGCCGACGCGCCTAGCGCGCGAGCTCGGTCACGGGCAGGGCTACCGCTACGCGCACGACGAGGAAGGCGGCTACGCCGCCGGCGAGGACTACCTGCCCGACGGCGTGCCGGTACGGCGCTTCTACGAACCGGTGCGGCGCGGGCTCGAGCTTCGCATCGCCGAGCGCCTGGACGAGCTGCGTGCGCTCGACCGGGCCGCCGGCAAGTCCGACTGATCGCGGTTGCGGCCCGTCGCTGCGCGCCTTCGGCGACCCACTCGAACCGAGGGGCGGAAGGGAAATCCCGTCCCTCGGGCGCGCAGGCGCACTCCTAGAATCCGCCCCCTTGAACCCGGCCGCGGGCTCCGGCGCGTCGCTGCGCAGGGCGCTTGCGGGCCGGGTTGTTCGTGAATGAACGATGGCCCCGCCCCGCGTGGTCACCGACGGGGACGATCCTGATGGAGATCTTCATCCAGCAGATCATCAACGGCCTCGTGCTCGGCAGCATGTACGCGCTGGTGGCACTGGGCTACACGATGGTCTACGGCATCATCAACCTGATCAACTTCGCGCACGGCGAAGTGCTGATGTTCGGCGCGCTCACGTGCTGGACCTTCGTCACCGCGATGGCCGATTCGGGCTGGCCGGCCTGGCTGCTGCTGATCGTGGGCCTGGTCCTGGCCATCGTTGTCTGCGCGGCGCTGAACTTCACCGTCGAGAAGCTGGCCTACCGGCCGCTGCGCAACGCGCCGCGGCTGGCGCCGCTGATCACCGCCATGGGCATGAGCCTGCTGCTGCAGACGCTGGCGATGATCATCTGGAAGCCCAACCCCAAGCCCTTCCCGCCGCTGCTGTCGGCCACGCCGATCGACCTGGGCGGCCCGGTGATCACGATCACGCAGTGCCTGATCCTCGGGCTGACGGTGATCACGCTCACCGCGCTGATGTGGATCGTCAACCGCACCCGGCTCGGGCGCGCGATGCGCGCCACCGCCGAGAACCCGCGCGTGGCCTCGCTCATGGGCGTCAAGCCCGACTGGGTGATCTCGGCGACCTTCATCATCGGCGCGGCGCTGGCGGCCGTGGCCGGCGTCATGTGGGCCGCCAACTACGGCACCGTGCAGCACACGATGGGCTTCCTGCCCGGCCTCAAGGCCTTCACCGCGGCCGTGCTCGGCGGCATCGGCAACCTGGCCGGCGCGGTCGTCGGCGGCGTCATGCTCGGGCTCATCGAGGCCATCGGCGCGGGCTACCTCGGCGACCTCACCGGCGGAGTGCTCGGCAGCAACTACGTCGACATCTTCGCCTTCACCGCGCTCATCCTCGTGCTCACGCTGCGGCCCTCGGGCCTGCTGGGCGAGCGCGTTGCCGACCGGGCCTGAGAGCGGAGGCGACGCGATGAAGAACAAGCTGATCGTCTTCCTGCTGTGCGCGCTGGCGCTCATCGCGCTGCCGCTCTTTGCGCAGCAGTTCGGCCAGGGCTGGGTGCGCATCCTCTCGCTGGCGATGCTGTACGTGCTGCTGGCCCTGGGCCTGAACGTCGTCGTCGGCTACGCCGGGCTGCTGGACCTGGGTTACGTCGCCTTCTACGCCGTCGGTGCCTACATGTACGCGCTGATGGCCAGCCCCCACCTGGCCGAGAACTTCGAGTGGTTCACCCAGCTCTTCCCGGATGGCCTGCACACGCCGATCTGGGTCGTCGTGCCGCTGGCGGCGTTCCTCGCCGGCATCGTCGGCGTGCTGCTGGGCATCCCCGTGCTCAAGCTGCGCGGCGACTACCTGGCCATCGTCACCCTGGGCTTCGGCGAGATCATCCGCGTCTTCCTCAACAACCTCGAGTACCCCTACAACATCACCAACGGACCGCGCGGGCTGGACCGCATCGACCCGATGAACATCGTCGGCTTCAGCTTCGGCAAGGCCATCGAGATCGGCGACTTCCGCATCCCCTCGGTGACGCTGTACTACTACCTCTTCCTCCTCCTGGTGGTGCTGAGCGTCGTCATCTGCCACCGCCTGGAAACGAGCCGCATCGGCCGCGCCTGGATGGCGATCCGCGAGGACGAGATCGCCGCCAAGGCCATGGGCATCAACACCCGCAACATGAAGCTGCTGGCCTTCGGCATGGGGGCCACCTTCGGCGGCGTGTCGGGTGCGATGTTCGCCTCCTTCCAGGGCTTCGTCTCGCCCGAGTCGTTCACGCTGATGGAGAGCATCATGATCGTGGCCATGGTCGTGCTCGGCGGCCTGGGCCACATCCCCGGCGTGATCCTTGGCGCCGTCATGCTCGCTGCGCTGCCCGAGGTGCTGCGCTACGTGGCCGGCGACGTGCAGAACATGACCGGCGGGCGCATCGACTCGGCCATCCTGCGCCAGCTGCTGATCGCGCTGGCGATGATCGTCATCATGCTGATGCGGCCGCGCGGGCTGTGGCCTTCGCCGGAGCACGGCAAGGCCGCGCCCTCACCGGTCTGAGGCGGGGGGGCGAAGATGAGCGAAATCGTTCTCGACGTGCAAGGCGTCAGCAAGCGCTTCGGCGGCCTGCAGGCGCTCTCGGATGTCGGCATCCGCATCCGCCAGGGCGAGGTCTACGGCCTCATCGGACCCAACGGGGCGGGCAAGACGACCTTCTTCAACGTCATCACCGGGCTTTACACCCCGGACGGCGGCAGCTTTCACCTCGGGGGCAAGCCCTACAGACCCACCGCCGTGCACGAGGTCGCCAAGGCCGGGATCGCGCGCACCTTCCAGAACATCCGCCTCTTCCCCGAGATGACGGCGCTGGAGAACGTCATGGTCGGGCGCCACGTGCGCACGCACTCGGGGCTCTTCGGCGCGGTGTTCAGGAGCGCCGGCTTCAAGGCCGAGGAGGCGGCCATCGCCGCACGCGCGCAGGAACTGCTGGAGTACGTGGGCATCGGCCGCTACGCCGAGTACAAGGCGCGCACCCTGTCCTACGGCGACCAGCGGCGCCTGGAGATCGCGCGGGCGCTTGCCACCGACCCGCAGCTCATTGCCCTTGACGAACCGGCCGCGGGCATGAACGCCACCGAGAAGGTCGTGCTGCGCGAGCTCATCGACCGCATCCGCCGCGACAACCGCACCATCCTGCTGATCGAGCACGACGTCAAGCTCGTCATGGGCCTGTGCGACCGCGTCACCGTGCTGGACTACGGACAGCAGATCGCCGAAGGCACGCCCTCCGAGGTGCAGAAGAACGAGAAGGTGATCGAGGCCTACCTCGGCACCGGGGGGCATTGATGGGCACGACGATGCTGAAGGTGAGCGGCCTGAAGGTGGCCTACGGCGGCATCCAGGCGGTCAAGGGCATCGCCTTCGAGGTGCACGAGGGCGAACTGGTGAGCTTGATCGGCGCCAACGGCGCGGGCAAGACGACGACGCTCAAGGCCATCACCGGCACGCAGCCGGTGGCCGCGGGCGACATCGAGTACCTGGGCCGCAGCATCAAGGGCCAGGGGCCGTGGGACCTCGTCAAGCAGGGCCTCGTGATGGTGCCCGAGGGGCGCGGCACCTTCACGCGCATGTCGATCACCGAGAACCTGCTGATGGGCGCCTTCGTGCGCCGCGACCGCGAGATCGACGCCGACATCGAGCGCGTGTTCGAGATCTTCCCGCGCCTCAAGGAGCGCCGCCACCAGCTCGCCGGCACCATGAGCGGCGGCGAGCAGCAGATGCTGGCGATGGGCCGTGCGCTGATGGCGCGCCCCAAGCTGCTGCTGATGGACGAGCCGAGCATGGGCCTGGCCCCGATCATGGTCGACAAGATCTTCGAGGTCGTGGCCGACATCCACAAGCGCGGCACGACGATCCTGCTGGTGGAGCAGAACGCCAGCCGGGCGCTGGGGCTGGCCGACCGCGGCTACGTGATGGACTCGGGCGAAGTGACGATGGACGGCGACGCCAAGGCGCTGCTCGCCGACCCGAAGGTGCGCGCGGCCTACCTCGGCGAGTGAGGGCTGCTATGCTGCCAGGCCGTTTCCAACCCCTGCCAACCGAGGAGATCCGATGAACGCCTTCGCTGCATCTCGCATCACACTGGGCATCGCGGCAAGCGCCGCCACGGTGCTGCTCGGAGGTTGCCTGGCCACGGCACCCACGATGGGTGGCGACAAGGGTGTCGTCTCGGGCTCCGCGTCGGGCGGTGCGGCAGCCAACGAGAACACGCAGCTCGAGAAGTGTGACGAGGCCCTGGGCACGATCGCCGTGGTGGAGAACCAGAACGCGCCCTGGTACTACCAGTTGCGCAGTCACCGGCTGGGATCGACGGTCCCGGTGCTGCGCCTGATGATCCAGCAGAGCAACTGCTTCGTCATCGTCGAGCGCGGCGCGGCGATGCGCAACATCACGCAGGAGCGCGAGCTCGCGCGCAGCGACGAATCGCGCGCCGGCAGCAACTTCGGCAAGGGCCAGCTGGTGGCTGCCGACTACACGCTGAGCCCGGAGATCCAGTTCTCGGGCAAGACCGGCGGGGGACGTCTGGGCAGCTTCCTGCCGGGGATCGTCGGCGCGGTGGCCGGCAGCGTCTCGCAGAACGAGGCCTCCACGACCTTGCTGCTCATCGACAACCGCTCCAGCGTGCAGATTTCCGCCTCCGAAGGGACGGCCAAGAACTTCGACTTCGGCGTCTTCGGCGCCGCCTGGGCAGGCCTGGGGGCGGCCGGCGGCGGCTATTCCAGCACGCCGCAGGGCAAGGTCATCGTGGCGGCGTTCGCCGACTCCTACAACCAGATGGTGAAGTCGCTGCGCAACTACAAGGCGCAGACCGTCAAGGGCGGCCTGGGCACCGGCGGGCGTTTGGGCGTGCAGGGCGGGCAGACTCCGGCCTCCAAGCAGATCAAGGGCAGGTGAGCGCCGTGCCGAGCCGCCGCCGCGGCTGGACGCCGGCGCTGCTGGCGGCGGCGGTCGTGGTCGCCGGCGTGGGTGCGGGCAGTGCGCAGGCGCAGGAGTTCCACCTCTACCTGCTGTGTCGCGGCGACGTCCTCGTGCAGGGCAAGAGCCGGGCCGCCCACGTGGATCTGGCGCTGCGCGACAACAACATGACGGCGCTCATCCAGCGATCGAACGTGCTGCCGGTGGGCGAGCGCATGCGCTACGACGCAAGCCCCGCGCTGTACTCGATGGTCGCCAAGGCGCCGGCCCCGGGCGGCGTCGTCTTCCACGACTGGCTGCGCAGCGAGATCCTGGTCTGGGCACCGACGCTGCAGCAACTGCACACCGTGCGCCTCTCCGTCGACCGCCAGACGGCCGAACTCGAAGGCGAGATGCTCGACGGCAGGGGTGAATTGATGGGGCGCCTTCGCATGCGCTGCACCCCGAAGACGAACGACGACATCGCGACGCCGAAGTTCTAGGGTGACCGCCGCTTCGGCGGATTTCGGCGTCCGATCGACGCGCAAGCTCCGCGCGTTCAGCGCGCGATCGCGCCGTGCTTGTCGGCCTCGGAGGTGAAGGCGTCGGCGTAGAACTCCTCCGGCGGCAGGCCGCAGCGTTCGACGAAATCGCGCTCGGCGGCCTGAACCATGGGCGGCGTGCCGCAGGCGTAGACCTGGTGGCCGCCGAGGTCGGGGAAGTCGGCCATCACCGCCTCGTGCACGAAGCCGCTGCGCCCGCTCCAGCCGTCCTCGGGCCCTGTCTCCGAGAGCACCGGCACGTAGCGCAGCCAGGGCAGGGCGGCCGCCTGCTCTTCGCACCAGTCGTGGCGGTAGAGGTCCGCGCGCCGCCGGCAGCCCCAGTAGAGCGTCGTCGGCCGCGCGATGCCCTTGTCGTGCATGTGCTGGATCATCGCCTGCACCGGCGCAAAGCCCGTGCCGCTGGCCAGCAGGATCACCGGCTTGCTGCTGTCCTCGCGCAGGAAGAAGCTGCCGAACGGGCCCTCGGCGCGCAGGATGTCGCGTTCCTTCAGCGTCGTGAAGACCTGGTCGGTGAAGAGCCCGCCGGGCATGTGGCGGACGTGCAGCTCGATGGCCGGCGGGTTGCCCAGGCGCGAGGGCGCGGTGGCCATGCTGTAGCTGCGCCGCGCGCCGTCCTTCAGGATGAACTCGATGTACTGGCCGGCGAAGAACCGGAAGCCGTGGTTGGCCGGCAGCTGCAGGCGCAGGATCGCGACGTCGCTGCTCGGACGCTCGACGCCGAGCACGCGCGTGGGCATCTTCTGCACCGGGTGCTCGCCGGCACCGGGAACCATCTTCGCCTCGACGACGCAGTCGGTCAGCGCGCGGGCGCAGCAGGTCAGGATGAGCCCGGCCTCCTTCTCCGTCTCGGGCAGCGCCTTCTGCTGATGCGGGCCATGCACGACCTCGCCTTCGAGCAGCCGGCTCTTGCAGGAACCGCAGGCGCCGTCGCGGCAACCGTAGGGCATGCCGATGCCCTGGCGGATCGCCGCCGCGAGGATCGGTTCGTCGTCTTCGACGGTGAAGCTGCGCCCTGCGGGCTTGAGGGTGACTTGGTGGCTCACGTTGGGGGGCTGCGGCGAACGGCCGCAGCGCTGGCTAGACTCGGTCTGCGATTGTGCCCGGCGCCTGTGCCGTGCCTGCGTTTGCACCCACCGCGCACCCGGCCATCGGGCGCCCACGAATCGGCGATGAGCGTTCCCGTCCGCAGCTTCCGTCGCCCGCGCCTGCTGATCATCGGCTGCGGCGACATCGGCCTGCGCGTGCTGCGCCTGCTGCAGCCGCGCTGGCGCGTTCTTGCGCTGACGTCGACGCCGCAGCGCATCCCGGAGCTGCGCGCTGCGGGCGCACTGCCCCTGCTCGGCGACCTCGACGATGCGGCGACGCTCGACCGCCTGGGAGGGCTTGCCGACGCCGTCCTTCATCTGGCGCCGCCCGCGCCCGAGGGTCAGAGCGACCGGCGCACGCGAAACCTCGTCCATGCGCTGGCCCGGCGCGGCGGCGTGGGTACGCTGGTCTACGTCGGCACCACCGGTGTCTACGGCGATTGCCGGGGCGAGCGCGTGGTCGAGACGCGGCCTCTGGCGCCGGCCACGGAGCGCGCGCGCCGCCGCGCCGATGCCGAGGCCGTGCTGCGCCACTACGGCCGCTGCCTCGAGATGCGCGTGAGCCTGCTGCGCGTGCCGGGGATCTACGCGCTCGACCGCCCCGGCGGCGACCCGCGGCGCCGGCTGCAATCCGGTACGCCGGTGCTGCGACGGGAGGACGACGTCTACACCGCGCACATCCACGCCGACGACCTGGCGCGCGCCTGCGTCGCGGCGCTGTGGCACGCGCTGCCGCAGCGCGCGCTCAACGTCGCCGACGAGAGCGAGTTGCGCATGGGCGAGTATTTCGACCTCGCCGCCGATCTGCTCGGCTGCCCTCGACCACCGCGCATCACGCGCGAGCAGGCGGCGCTGCAGCTCTCGTCGCTGCAGCTGAGCTTCATGAGCGAGTCGCGGCGCATCGACAACGCGCGCTTGCGACGGGAACTCGGCTTGCGGTTGCGCTACCCGTCGGTGGCCGACGGTCTGCGGCCGTCACGGATCGATGAGTCGGTGAAGCCCTTCAGCGGCGCCGGCGTGCAAACGGCGCCTGCCCCCGCCAGTAGCGGATCATGAGCCAGCCGCCCAGCATGCCGCCCAGGTGCGCAAAGTGCGCGACGCCGCTCGAACCGGAGAGCCCGAGCAGCAGCTCCAGCCCGCCGAAGATCACGACGAAGGTCTTGGCCTTCATCGGGATCGGCGGGAACAGCGGCATGATCGTCCGGTTCGGGAACAGCATGCCGAAGGCCAGCAGCAGCGCGTAGAGCGCCCCGGAGGCGCCGACGGTCGGGGCCATCGTCTGCGTGATCATCGTGAAGACGATCTGCGAGGCGGCAGCCGCCAGTGCCCCGGCAAGCAGGAAGTTGATGTAACGGCGCCGGCCCCAGAGCCGCTCGAGCTCGGAGCCGAACATCCACAGGCCGAACATGTTGAAGAACAGGTGCGTCAGGTCGCCGTGCAAGAAGGCGTAGCTCAGCACCTGCCAGGGCATGAAGCGCCCCGATTCGAGCGGCCAGAGCGCGAACCACGCGGCCAGCGGCACGAACAGCGAAACGGCGAACAGCGCCGTGCAGATCAGCATCAGCGCCTTGGTGATCGGTGGAATCGGCGGCATCGGGATGGGGGGATGGGGAACCCACGCGGGTTATGAACTGCTGGTGCCCGGGGCCGGACTCGAACCGGCACGCCTTGCGGCGGGGGATTTTGAGTCCCCTGCGTCTACCGATTTCGCCACCCGGGCTTCGTGGGTGCTGCCGACGGCACGCATGAAGCGGAGAATTATGTCATGTGGGTTTTTGTCCGATGCCGCTTCGTGCGCGGCAGCGACAATGCGCGCACGATGCGTCGCCCTGCGCCATGACTTCTTCCACTTGCGAGTACCTCACGCTCGAGCAGACCATCGGCGGCACGCCGCTCGTGCGTCTGCAGCGCCTGCCCGGGCCCGAAGCCCAGGAGCGCGGCAACGTGCTGCTGGCCAAGCTCGAAGGGAACAACCCGGCCGGTTCGGTGAAGGACCGCCCGGCGATCCGGATGATCCGTGGCGCCGAGGCGCGCGGCGAGATCCGTCCCGGCGACACGCTGATCGAGGCCACCAGCGGCAACACCGGCATCGCGCTGGCGATGGCGGCGGCGATCCGCGGCTACCGCATGGTGCTCGTGATGCCCGAAGACCTCTCGGTCGAGCGTGCGCAGACGATGAAGGCCTTCGGCGCCGAACTCGTGCTGACGCCGCGCTCTGGCGGCATGGAGTACGCCCGCGACCTTGCCGAGCAGATGCAGCGTGAAGGCAAGGGCCGCGTGCTCGACCAGTTCGCCAATGCCGACAACCCCCTGGTCCACGAGGAGACGACCGGCCCGGAGATCTGGGAGCAGACCGGCGGCCGCGTCACGCACTTCGTCAGCGCGATGGGTACCACCGGGACGGTCAACGGGGTCGCGCGCGCGCTCAAGGCGCGCAACGCCGCGGTACGCATCGTCGGCGCGCAGCCGGCCGACGGCGCGCGCATTCCCGGCATCCGCAAGTGGCCCGAAGCCTACCTGCCGAAGATCCACGACCCGGGCCTGCTCGACGAGACGGTGAACGTGAGCCAGCCCGACGCCGAGGAGACCGCGCGACGGCTGGCGCGCGAGGAGGGGCTCTTTGCCGGCATCTCGACCGGCGGCGCCTGCTGGGCCGCGCTGCAGGTGGCGCAGCAGGTGCAGGGCGCGACCATCGTCTTCGTCGCCTGCGACCGCGGCGATCGCTATCTCTCCACCGGTGTCTTCCCGGCCTGAGTGGCCGGCCTGAGCGATCATCGCAAGCCATGGACCACGCCTACCGCTACTGTCCGAACTGCGCGACGCCGCTGCGGATGATCGTCGCCGCCGAGGACAGCGGCGACAAGGAACGCCTGCGCTGCCCCGAGTGCGGATGGACGCACTGGAACAATCCGGTGCCGGTGCTGGCCGCGGTGATCGAGTGCACCGACCGCGGCGGCCAGATTCTGCTCGCGCGCAACGCGCTGTGGACGAACCGGATGTTCGGGCTCATCACCGGCTTCATGGAGGCCGGCGAGACGCCCGAAGAGGGCATCCGCCGCGAGGTCCTCGAGGAGACTTCGCTGCAGATCGACACGCTCGCGCTGATCGGCGTCTACGATTTCCAGCGCATGAACCAGCTCATCGTCGCCTATCACGCGCAGGCGCGGGGCGAGGTCCGGCTGTCGCCCGAGCTCGCCGAGTACAAGCTCTACACGCCCGAAACCGTGCGCTGCTGGCGCGCAGGCACCGGGTTCGCGCTCGCGGACTGGCTGCGTTCGCGCGGGCACGAGCCGCGGTTCATCGAGTGGGCGCGCAAGCCAGACTGAGCGTGAGCTGGCCGCATTCAATGGACCGAAGCACAGACAGGGAAGCCATGACCACCACCGCCGACAGGGAACTCGACACCCGCGGGCTGAATTGCCCGCTGCCCATCCTCAAGACCAAGAAGACGCTCGGCGAGATGCAGGCCGGCGAGGTGCTGCGCGTCGTCTCGACCGACCCGGGCTCGATGCGCGACTTCCAGGCCTTCGCCCGCCAGACCGGCCACGAGCTGCTCGAGCAGACGACCGAGGGCAGCGAGTTCATCCACGTGTTGCGTCGGCGCTGAAGCGCCGACGCAACGTCGGCCCGCGCGTAATCAGGCGGCGCGCCGCACGCGCAGGATCTCGTCGAGGATCAGGCAGGCTGCGCCCAGCGTGATCGCGCTGTCGGCGAGATTGAAGGCGGGGAAGTAGCCGCCGCGGAAAATCGGTGAAAGGAAATCGAAACGCACCTGCAGGAAGTCGATCACGTGGCCGTGCAGCAGGCGGTCGATCACGTTGCCCAGCGCCCCGCCCATGATCATGCTGACCGCGAAGCAGAAGAGCTTCTGCGTCGGATGGCTGCGGATCATCCAGACGATGAAGCCCGAGGCCGCGAGGCCCAGACCGGCGAAGAACCAGCGCTGCCAGCCCGAGGCGCCGGCCAGGAACGAGAACGCGGCGCCGCTGTTGTGCGCGCGCACGAGCGCGAACCAGCTCGTCACCGGGCGCGCGTCGCCGAGCTGGAAGCTGTAGGTGACCAGCGTCTTCGTCAGCTGATCGGCGACGACGACAAGGGCGGCCAGCGCGAGCCACAGGCCAAGGCTCGGGCCGCCGCCGCCACGACCCGCCGCGACGGCCCGGCGCGGGCGTGCCATCAGGCGATGCTCCGCGTCTCGCCGCTTCCGTAGAGGTTGCTCGTGCAGCGGCCGCAGAGCCCCGGGTGCGCGGGGTCGTGGCCGACATCGTCGCGCCAGTGCCAGCAGCGCTCGCACTTCCTGGCCCCGCTCGGCGTCACCGTGACCGAGAGCTCGGGCGCTTCGACCACTTCGGCGACCGAGGTGATGAGCACGAACCGGAGGTCCTCGCCGAGCGAGCGCAGCAGCGCAAGATCCTCACCGGCCGCGCCGATGCGGACATTGGCCTGCAGCGATGAGCCGACGCCGCCTTGCGTGCGCACGTCCTCGATCGCCTTGTTCACCGCCTCGCGGATCTCCTGCACCCGCGCCCAGCGCGTAAGCAGCGCCGCATCGGGGGTGCCGAGGTCGAGGAAGGTCTCGGTGAAGATCGAGACTGCATCCGGGTAGAGAACCTTCCAGGCTTCCTCGGCCGTGAAGCTCAGGAACGGCGCCATCCAGCGCAGCATCGCCTGCGTGATCGTCCACAGCGCCGTCTGTGCACTGCGCCGCGCGTGGCTTCCCGCCGCAGTGGTGTAGAGCCGGTCCTTGAGCACGTCGAGGTAGAACGCGCCGAGGTCCTCGCTGCAATAGACCTGCAGCTTGGCCACCACCGGGTGGAACTCGTAGCGCTCGTAGTGCGCGAGGATCTCGGCCTGGAACTCGGCGGCGCGGGAAAGGGCAAAGCGGTCGATCTCGAGCATCTGCTGCGGCGCGACGGCGTCGCGCTGCGGGTCGAAGTCCGAGGTGTTCGCGAGCAGGAAGCGCAGCGTGTTGCGGATGCGGCGGTAGCCGTCGACGACGCGCGCGAGGATCTTGTCGTCGCCGGCGATGTCTCCCGAATAGTCGCTGGCGGCGACCCACAGACGGATGATCTCGGCGCCGAGCTTCTGCATCACGACCTGCGGCTCGATGCCGTTGCCCAGGCTCTTGCTCATCTTGCGGCCCTGCGCGTCGACGGTGAAGCCGTGCGTCAGCAGCCCGCGGAAGGGCGCGCGGTCGTAGAGCGCGCAGGCCACCAGCAGCGAGCTGTGGAACCAGCCGCGGTGCTGGTCGTGCCCCTCGAGATAGAGGTCGGCCTCGGGGCCCTCTGCGTGATGGCTGGGCTGGGCCGCGTCGCCCTGATGGCTGCCGCGCAGCACGTGCCAGAAGGTGCTGCCCGAGTCGAACCAGACCTCGAGGATGTCGCTGCTCTTCGTGTAGTGCTCGGCATCCTCGGGGCCGAGGATGTCGGCCGCGGTCACGCGGCTCCAGGCCTCGATGCCGCCCTGCTGGACGATGTCCGCCGCCTGGTCGAGGATCTCCATCGTGCGCGGATGCAGCTCGCCGCTGTCCTTGTGCAGGAAGAAGGGCAGCGGCACGCCCCAGCTGCGCTGGCGGCTGATGCACCAGTCGGGGCGGTTGGCGATCATGTCGCGCAGCCGCGCCTTGCCGTTCTCGGGGTAGAAGTGCGTCTCCTCGATGGCGTCGAGCGCGAGCTGGCGCAGCGTCTTCTTCGCCTTGTCCTTGGTGAAGACGCCTTCGCCATCGTCCATGCGAATGAACCACTGCGAGGCGGCGCGGTAGATCACCGCGCTCTTGTGACGCCAGCAGTGGGGGTAGCTGTGCGTGATCTCTTCGCTGGCGAAGAGCCGATCGGCGTCGGCCAGCGTCTGGATCACCTTGGGCACGGCCTTCCAGATGTCCATGCCGCCGAAGAGCGGGAAGTCCGCCGCGTAGGCGCCGTTGCCGCCCACCGGGTTGAGGATGTCGGCGAGCGCGAGCCCGTGCTGCACGCAGGAGTTGAAGTCCTCGATGCCGTAGGCGGGCGAGGAGTGCACGATGCCGGTGCCGTCCTCGGCGGTGGCGTAGTCGGCCAGGTAGACAGGGCTCAGGCGCGCGTAGCCCGGGTGCACGTGCGAGAGCGGGTGGTGGAACTCGAGGCCGCCGAGCTTCTCGCCGCGGGTGGTGGCGACGACCCGGCCCTGCAGGCCATAGCGCGAGAGGCACTTCTCGACCAGCGAGGCCGCCAGGATCAGCAGCCCGCGCTCGGTGTCGACGAGCGCGTACTCGAGCTCGGGGTTGAGGTTCAGCGCCTGGTTGGACGGGATGGTCCAGGACGTCGTCGTCCAGATCACCGCATAGACGGGCTTGTCGATCGGCGCGATGCCGAAGGCGGCGAAGAGCTTGCCCGGATCGGCAGCGAGGAAGCCGACGTCCACCGTGCGGCTCTTGCGGTCGTTGTACTCGATCTCGAATTCGGCGAGCGAACTGCCGCAGTCGAAGCACCAGTAGACGGGCTTGAGGCCGCGGTAGACGAAGCCGCGCTCGATCACGCGCTTGAAGGCGCGGATCTCGCCGGCCTCGTTGCCCGGGTCCATCGTCGCGTAGCGGTGCTCCCAGTCGCCGAGCACGCCCAGGCGCTGGAAGTCCGCCATCTGCAGCGCGATCTGCTCCCTGGCGTAGGCGCGGCTCTTGCCCTGCATCTCGTCGCGAGAGAGGCCGCGGCCGTACTTCTTCTCGATCGCGTTCTCGATCGGCAGCCCGTGGCAATCCCAGCCCGGGATGTAGTGCGCGTCGAAGCCCGCGAGCTGGCGCGCCTTGATGATCATGTCCTTGAGGACCTTGTTGACCGCGTGCCCCATGTGGATCTGCCCGTTGGCATAGGGCGGGCCGTCGTGCAGCACGAAGAGCGGGGCGCCGCGCCGGGCGTCGCGCAGGCGCTTGTAGAGGCCCTGCTCGTTCCAGCTCCTGACCCAGCCGGGTTCACGCTTGGGCAGGTCGCCGCGCATCGGGAACGGCGTGTCGGGCAGGTTGAGCGTGGCGCGGTAGTCCGTCGTCGTCGCGGCGGTGGAGGCTTTGGAAGTCGGTTCGCTCATGGCCATGAGGCAGCGCGTGCCGCTGCGCGGGGAAGTCTCTGGAGTGCGTGGGGCGGGGCCTGCAGCGGCCCGCCGGACGCGGCGCGCTCAGCGGATTCCGTGCGGAATTCGATCGCGGGTGGTCTGCCGGCGCGTGGAAACCCGCCAGCGGTGCAACGGGGTCATCCGGGCCGTGGACAATCGCATCCGCCAATTCTATCGGTGCCCTCGTATGAGCCTGCTCGCCGTGCGTCGCTGTCTTCCGATCCTGGGCCTGTTCGCGCTGCTTTCGCCGGCGGGAGCGGCGCAGTGGAGCGGCGCCGTCACGCTCGTCGGCCGCCACAGCCCGGACTACCTGGGGGCGCGCGAGTCCGGGTACTCGGTGCGTCCGGGCCTGTTCGTGCGTTATGGACGCGTCACCGCCAGCAGCGGAGCGGGCTTTGCGGCCCGCCGAGAGGACGCCGAACTGCGCGGCCTGGGCGTCGACCTGACGAAGAGCGACGACCACGACCTCAGCCTCGGATTGCGCGTGGACCGGGGCCGTGACGAGAGCCGCAACCCCGCGCTGGCCGGGATGGGCGACGTCAAGGCGACGCTGCGCCTGCGCGTGGGCGGGAGCTGGCGTTTCGCGCCCGAGTGGCAGGTGCGGGGCAACTGGACGCTGGATGCCTTCGGGCGCGGCGGCGGAAACATCGTCGACCTGAAGCTGCAGCACGACTGGATGCTGATGCCGCGGGTCGAGCTGACGTCGAGCGCAACGCTGACGATCGGCGGCGAACGCTACATGCAGACCTGGTTCGGCGTCACGCCCGAGCAGTCGGTCCGCAGCGGCCATCCGGTCTACGAACCCAAGCTGGGTGTGCGAGACCTCACACTGGCGCTCAGTGTGAAGACCGAAGTCGGCGAGGACTGGGTGTTCATCGGCGGCCCCGCCTACACGCGGATGCTCGGACCGGCGGCGCGCAGCCCGCTCGTGCAGCGGCGATCGGCCTGGCTGCTGAGCGCGGGAGTCGGCTACCGTTTCTGAGAGCACCATCGGATTTCGATCGTCACCGGCGGGGGCCGGCGCGGGTCGGCGCGGGGCCTCGGCTCGCGCTACGCTTGCGCCCGGAGGACTGCCGTCATGAAGCTGGACGCCGCACGGATACGCGAACGACGCCTGCGTTTTGCGAAGCTGCACGAAGCGGGCTGCTTCGCGATCCCGAACCCCTGGGATCGCGGGTCCGCGCGCTGGTTGGCCGCACTCGGTTTCCAGGCGCTGGCCTCGACGAGTTCGGGTTCGGCCTGGTCGCAGGGTCTGCCCGATGGCCGCATGCCGCTGCCCGCGGTGCTCGACTATCTGCGCGGCCTCGTCGAGGCCACCGACCTGCCGATCAACGCCGACTTCGAGAACGGCTACGCGACCGATGCCGAAGGCGTCGCGCGCAACGTGCGCCTGGCGATCGACACCGGTGTGGCCGGGATCTCGATCGAGGACGCGAGCGGCAACCCGCACGCGCCCTTGTTCGCATTGGACGAGGCGGTTGCGCGGCTGCGCGCCGCGCGCTCGGCGATCGACGCCTGTGGCGAGCCGGTGCTGCTGATCGGGCGTGCCGAGAACTTCATCGTCGGCCGGCCGGACCTGCAGGACGCGATCGCGCGGCTGTGCGCCTACGCCGAGGCCGGCGCCGATTGCCTTTATGCGCCGGGCATCACGACGCGCGAACAGGTCTCCGCGGTTGTCGCGGCCGTTGCGCCCAAGCCGGTGAACGTGCTCGTCGGCTCGGATGCGATGGGCCTGACGATGGCCGAGCTGGCGGCGCTGGGCGTGCGCCGCGTGAGTGTCGGCGGGGCCTTCGCGCGCGCGGCCTGGGCCGGTTTCCAGCGCGCTGCACACCTGCTGGCGCGCGAGGGGCGCTTCGCCGGCCTGGCCGGCGCGACGCCCGGGCGCGAACTCAACGATTTCTTCGGTGAGCGCGGGTGACGACCGCGTGCGCGTGTTGAAGCTGCGGCCCCGGCGGATCGGTGCCGGGGGCAGTTGCGGCGACCACGCAGCGAGGCCGAAGCGAGCTTCGAGCGATGCCGGCACCCAAACGGAGCGAAACCGGTTCTGAACCCGGACACGATGGGCCCGACGCATGCGCATTCTCCTGGTCGAGGACGACAAGATGATCGGCGAGTCGGTGCTCGACCTGCTGCGGGCCGAGCACTACGCGGTCGACTGGGTGCGCGACGGCGCAATGGCCGACACGGCGCTGTGCACGCAGGACTACGACCTCGTCCTGCTGGACCTGGGGCTGCCGCGGCGCGACGGCATGGACGTGCTGCGGACGATGCGCGCGCGCCGGCAGCGCACGCCGGTGCTGATCGCGACCGCGCGCGACGGCGTCGCAGCGCGCATCGAGGGGCTGGATGCCGGCGCCGACGACTATGTGCTCAAACCCTACGATCTCGACGAACTGCTGGCGCGCATCCGCGCGCTGCTGCGGCGTGCGGCCGGGCGCGCCGAACCCGTTTACGAGCACATGGGCGTCAGCATCGACCCGGCCACGCGCGAGGCCAGCGTCAACGGCCAGCCGGTGCAGCTTTCGGCGCGCGAATGGGCGGTGCTCGAGCCGCTGCTGGCGCGCCCGGGCATGGTGCTCTCGCGCGCGCAGCTCGAGGAGAAGCTCTACGGCTGGAAGGACGAGATCAGCAGCAACGCGGTCGAGGTCTACATCCATGGCCTGCGCCGCAAGCTCGGTTCCGGGCTGATCCGCAACATCCGCGGCGTCGGCTACATGGTGCCCAAGGACCCGTCGTGAGACGCTGTCCGTTGCGGCGACGCTGCGCGCGGACCGATGTCGGGGCTTGCCGCATCCGCTGCGGGGTGGGGCGATGAGTCGGCCGGTGGACGGTTCCGTAGACGGAGTGCGCCGCTATTCGCTGCGCGCCCGCCTGCTGTGGTTCCTGCTCGCGGCGATCGCGGCGGCCGCGGCCGTGCAGGCCTTCATCGCCTACCGTGCCGCCCGCGCCGAGGCCGACGCGATCTTCGACTACCACATGCAGCAGATGGCGCTGTCGCTGCGCGCGCGCTTCCCGCTCTCGATCGTGCCGGGTGTGGCCGACGAACTCGGCGACGCCGAGGGTTTCGACTTCCTCGTCCAGATCTGGACGCTCGACGGCACGCGCATCTTTCGCACCGCGGGCCCGCAGCTGCCGCAGCGCGCGGTGCTCGGCTTCTCGCAGGAGCGGGTCGACGGGCACAGCTACCGCACCTACGCGATGCAGGGCGGGGTGGTCGTGATCCAGATCGCGCAGGACATGGCGGTCCGCCGACGAATGGCCGGGGCGATGGCGCTGCGCACGCTCGCGCCGGTGGCACTGATGGCGCCGGTGCTGATGCTGCTCGTCTGGGCGGTGGTCGGCGTGTCGCTCGCGCCGGTCGCGCGCGCGCAGCGCCAGCTCGCGCAGCGGCAGCCGGAGGACCTGGGCGAGATCAGCGAGGCCGGCCTGCCCGACGAGGTGCGACCACTGGTGCACGAGCTGAACCTGCTCTTTGGGCGCGTGCGCGCTGCCTTCGAGGCGCAGCAGAGCTTCGTTGCCGACGCGGCGCACGAGCTGCGTTCGCCGCTGGCGGCGCTCAGGCTCCAGGTGCAGGGCCTGCAGCGCGCGGGCGACGAGGCCACCCGGGGCAGGATGCTCGAGCGGCTCGTCGGCGGGATCGATCGCGCCTCGCGCCTCGTCGACCAGCTGCTGGTGCTCGCGCGTCAGCAGGCCGGCGCTTCCGCTCGCGTGGTCGGCCAGGGTCCCGATCGGGCTCGCGGGCCGGGCCCGTGGCAGCCGCTTGCGCTGGCAGTGCTCGTGCGCCAGGTCGTGGGCGAGGCTGCGGCGGCGGCGCAGGCACGCGGCATCGACCTGGGGGTCGTGCACGCCGACGAGCTCGAGGTCCAGGGCGATGCGCAGGCGCTTGCGATCCTCGTTCGCAACCTCGTCGACAACGCGATCAAGTACACGCCGCAGGGCGGCCGCGTCGACGTCGAGCTGCGTCGCCTTGCATCCTCGCCCGCAGCGGCAGCGGGCGGCGCCGCCCGGCTGCTCGTGCAGGACAGCGGTCCGGGGATCCCCGCGACCGAACTCGAGCGCGTGCGCGACCGCTTCTATCGCATTCCCGGTTCGGAGGTCGAGGGCAGCGGCCTTGGTCTGGCGATCGTCGATGCGATCGCGCAGGCGCACGGCGCGCGGCTGGTCCTGCGCGCGTCGAGCACGCTCGGCGGACTCTGCGCGCAGGTCGATTTCCCGCTGCACGCAGGGGAAGCCGCGGGCGGTGACCGCAGCCCCTAAAGCCCTTAAGACCGGCCTAAGTCTCCTGCCCGACATTGCATGCGTGTCCTCGAGCGAGGACGAACATGCAAGGAGCAGAGATGAAGACTACGCAATCGACAAGTTCGTGGATGCGCCGCCATTCGCCGACGGCGCTCGTGCTGGCGCTGGCCACCGCCGGCCTGATCGGCGGCGGGACGACGGCCTTCGTGATGGGCGGTCACGCGCGTGCGGCGGCGCCGGTCTCGGCCGCTGTGGTGGGCGCGAACCTTGATCATGGCGGTGGCTCGACGGTGGGCACGGCGGTGGCACCGACCGCCGCCCCGGACTTCGCCCAGATCGCGCAGCGTTACGGTCCGGCCGTCGTCAACATCAGCGTCAGCGGCATGCGCAAGGTCTCGGCCGACGACGGCGACGACGCGGACGACGCGCAGCCGGCGCAAGGCGGCGCTCGTCGCATGCCTCCGGGGATGGACCCGAGCAACCCGCTCTTCGAGTTCTTCCGCCGCTTCGGCGGGCCCGAGGGCATGCCCTTCCAGATGCCGCGCGAGGCTCCGGTCCGCGGCCAGGGCTCGGGCTTCATCGTCAGCCCCGATGGGGTCATCCTGACCAACGCGCACGTCGTGCACGGCGCCAAGGACGTGACCGTCAAGCTCACCGACCGGCGCGAGTTCCAGGCCAAGGTGCTGGGCAGCGACCCGAAGACCGACGTCGCGGTGCTGAAGATCGACGCGAAGAACCTGCCGACGGTCCCGCTGGGCAGCGCGCAGGACCTGCAGGTCGGCCAGTGGGTGCTGGCGATCGGTTCGCCCTTCGGCTTCGAGAACAGCGTGACCGCGGGCGTGGTCAGCGCCAAGGGCCGCTCGCTGCCCGACGACAGCTTTGTTCCCTTCATCCAGACCGACGTCGCGGTGAATCCGGGCAACTCGGGCGGGCCGCTCTTCAACGCGCGCGGCGAGGTGGTCGGCATCAACTCGCAGATCTACAGCCGCACCGGCGGCTACCAGGGGCTGTCGTTCGCGATCCCGATCGACCTCGCGGTCCGGGTGAAGGACCAGATCGTCGCCACCGGCCACGCGAGCCATGCGCGGCTGGGCGTCGCGATCCAGGAAGTGAACCAGGCGCTGGCCGACTCGTTCAAGCTCGACAAGCCCGAGGGTGCACTCGTCTCGAGCGTCGACCCCGATGGCCCGGCGGCCGCGGCCGGCCTCGAGAGCGGGGACGTGATCCGCAAGGTCGACGGACACCCGATCGTGGCCTCCGGCGACCTGCCTGCGCTGATCGGGCAGTCGGCTCCTGGCGACAAGGTCACGCTCGAGGTCTGGCGCGACGGCAAGCGCGAGGAGATCACCGCGCGGCTGGGTGATGTGTCGGCGAAAGCGAAGAGACTTGCGCGCAGCGACGAAGCCGCGGGCAAGGGGCGCCTGGGCCTCTCCCTGCGGCCGCTGCAGGCGCAGGAACAGCGCGAAGCGGGCGTCGAAGGCGGGCTGCTCGTCGAACGCGCCGAGGGTGCGGCCGCGCTTGCCGGCGTCCAGCCCGGTGACGTGCTGCTGGGCGTCGACGGCAAGCCGGTGCGCAGCGTCGAGCAGGTGCGCGAGCTGGTCGCCAAGTCGGGCAAGTCGGTCGCGCTGCTGATCGAGCGCGACGGCAACCGCATCTTCGTGCCGGTGCGCGTGGGCTGAGGACGCAGCGCGCGGGGTGCCCGCAGCGAGCGCCACCCCGCCGCGCCGTCCGGAGTTCAGCGCTCGGCGCCGTTGGGCGGTTCGCCTGGCTCTTCGGACCGCAGTTCGCAGAGCAGCGCACCGATCTCGGCGCCGAGCTGCAGGTCGTCGACCTGGCCGAAGACCTGCAGCCGCAGGCGTCCCTGGCCGTCGATCAGGATCGTCGTCGGCGTGCCCTGCATCGCGTAGGCCTGCATCGTGCGCGGGATCGGGTTTCCGTCTTCGCCGGGCATGTCGACGCCGACCGGATAAGCGATCCGGTACTCGTGGACGAAGGCGCGCAGCGCCGCCAGGCCCATCGCCTCGTGATGCTCGAAGACGGTGTGCAGCCCGACGACCGACAGCGGCAATCCCGCGAAGAGGCGTGCGGCGCGCGCGGCCTGCGGCAGTGCGTGCGCAACGCATCCGGGGCACAGCATCTGGAACGCGTGCAGCAGCACGACGCGCCCGCGCAGCTGCGGCAGCGGCAGCGGCGCGGCGGTGTTGAGCCAGGCCGAGGTCTGCCACGGCGGGGCCGGTGGGAAGCGGTTCATGGCGTGCCGCAGGCCCGCACCCGATGACGAATCCGGATACCGCCTGGGCCGTGCCTGCCTGTCATTTCTGCTCCCCGCGGTGCCGGATACTGCCCGCGGGTGGAGCATTGCGCACAAGGAATCACCCCACCGGCACTCCGATTACTGATCCAGGGCGCACTGCGCGTTGATCCTCAGGGCAGTCGAGGGTCGCGCCGCTTGCACCTCCTTGCCGCGGCCACGAAGATGGCCTGCGTCAGGGCAGGCTCCTGCCGCGAGCCGAGGGATCAGCGATGGCGGACGCGACTTTCGATTACATCGTCGTCGGTGGCGGCTCGGCGGGATGCGTCGTCACGCAGCGGCTCGTCCAGGCCGGAAAGACCGTGCTGCTGCTCGAGGCCGGACCCAAGGACGATTCGCTCTACGTGCGCATGCCGGCAACCTTCGTGCGCGTGATCGGCACCGAGCGAACCTGGATGTACGAGACCGAGGCACAGGCGAGCGCGGCCGGTCGCCGCATGGTTGTTCCACAGGGCCGCACCCTAGGTGGCGGCAGCTCGGTCAACGCGATGGTCTACATCCGCGGCACGGCGCGGGACTACGACGACTGGGCGGCACAGGGCTGCACCGGATGGGGCTGGAGCGAGGTGCTGCCGGTCTTCAAGCGTTGCGAGCGCAACCAGCGCCTGTCCGGGTCGCTGCACGGCACGCTTGGTCTGCTGCCGGTGAGCGACACGCGCTGGCGGCACCCGCTGAGCTATGCCTTCATCAAGGGTGCGCAGGAAATCGGCCTGCCCTTCAACCACGACTTCAACGGCCCCGAGCAGCGCGGCGTGGGTTTCTACCAGACGACGACGCTGGATGGCGAGCGCGGCAGTACCGCGGCCTCCTACCTCGCCGCGGTGCTCGGCAATCCGCGCCTGCAGGTGCGCACCGGCGCGCTCGTCACCCGCGTGCTGGTCGAAGGCGGGCAGGCCGTCGGTGTCGTGCTGCGCGGCGCCGGCGGTGCCGAGGAGACGGTGCGCGCGCGCGCCGAGGTCGTTCTCACCGCGGGCGGGCTGGCAAGCCCCAAGCTGCTGCAGCTTTCCGGCGTCGGTCCCGGGGCTGTGCTGCAGGCGCTGGGGATCACCGTCGTCAAGGACCTGCCGGGCGTCGGCGCGAACTACCAGGATCATCTCGAGGTGCCTGTCTACGGCCGGGCGCGCGAGCCGATCAGCCTCGCCGGGCAGGACAAGGGGCTGCGCGCGCTGGCGCACGGCGCGCAGTGGCTGGCCTTTCGCAGCGGCCTGCTCACCTCCAACGTCGTCGAGTGCGGGGGCTTTGCCGACACCGACGGATCGGGCCGTGCCGACGTGCAGTTCCACGTTCTGCCGACGCTCGTCGGCGACGTCGGGCGCGACCCGCCCCCAGGTCACGGGATCACGATCAACCCCTGCTTCCTGCAGCCGCGCTCGCGCGGGACGGTGCGCCTGCGCAGCGCCGATCCGGCGGCGCCGATCCTCTTCGACGGCGCCTACCTGCGCGAGCAGGCCGATGTCGACACGCTGGTGCGCGGCGTCAAGCTCGCGCGGCGCATCCTGCGCGCACCCTCGATGCAGGCCGTGATCAGCGAGGAGATCGCGCCCTCGCCCGACGAGAACGCGCCCGACTCGGTGCTCGAGGAGCATGTCCGCAGGACGGCCAAGACCGTCTACCACCCTTCGTGCACCTGCCGCATGGGCAGCGACGATGGCGCGGTGGTCGACCCGCAGCTGCGCGTGCGCGGTGTGGGCCGCCTGCGCGTCTGCGACGCCTCGGTGATGCCCACGATCGTGCGCGGGAACACGAATGCGCCGACGATCATGATCGCCGAGCGCTGCGCCGACTTCATCCTCGGCGCGGCCTGAAGGGCCCGGATCCGCAAGGAGGCAATGGAGATGGCACAGAAGATGGGACAGGAGATGGCACAGCAGAGGCCGCAGGGCTGGAAGAACTACGACGACTTCGCCGCGGGCATCGCGACCAACCGGCTGCCGCGCAGCGACGCGCTGGTCGGGCGCACGCTGCGCGTCGTTCTCCCGGAGCTCACGCTGACGCTGCGCCCGGTGAGCGGCGACCGCGTCGAGTGGCAGGAGGAGGGCAGCCGCGTCGGCAGCGGCAGCGACTGGTACGAGGCGATCGAGGTTGCGCCCGACACCTGGTTCATCGACATGACGCAGGCCGCCCGCCCGACCGAGGCGCTGACGCTGATCGCCAACACCCGCAGCCTGCGCGTGCTGGCGGTGCGCTGCCGCATCATCGACGCCGCCGAGGCCGGCGGCGAGCCGCGCGTGCCGCAGGATTTCCTCGTCGGCACGCTCGGCGACAACCCGGCGGCGGCCACGGGGATGGTGCCGCACGAGACGCGCGACCTGATCGGCCTGCGCACGCACCAGACCTACAGCCCCAATCACACCTACGAGCACACCTATCTGAACTCGCAGCGCTACGCATGGCAGTGCCTGGTCGGCGTGCAGCGCGGGCAGGGCGACGTCGACCTGGCGAGCTACTACCAGTTCGACACCGACCAGTATGTTTTCACCTTCCGCGAGTTCCTGATCCCGGTGGCCTCGGTGTTCTTCTTCGATTTCGCGCGCGGCCGCTCGACGGGCAAATTCCTCGGCATCACCGGCGACGGTGCGATCGCCAACAACCCGGCCGGCGCCTACATGCGCAAGGTCTCGATGACCTTCTACCCGCCCGAAGCCACGCCGATCTGATCCGCGCGGGTCTTGTCTTCAGCCCTTCGACTCACGCCACAGAAAAAGCAAAGGAGCTTTCGCGATGCGCACGCCCTACCGGATCGTTGCCGATCATTACGCCGCGTCGGCACGTCATGACCTCGACGGCATGCTCGCCGACCTCGCGCCCGATGCGCGGTGGATCGAGATGGAGACCTCGGCCTATGCCGGCACCCACGTCGGGCGCGAGCAGATCATCGAGAAGGTGTTCAAGCCCATCGGCGAGCAGTGGGACGGCTTCGCCTTCACGCTCGAACGGCTGATCGACGGCGGCAGCACGGTCGTTGCGATCGGCCACTACAGCGGCACCTTCAAGGCCACCGGCCGGAAGATGCGCGCCCGCGTCACGCATGTCTGGGACGTCGAAGGCGGCAAGGTCAGGCGCTTCGAGCAATTCGCCGACACGCTGGCGCTCGAGCGTGCGACCGTCTGAATGCCGTTCTGGAAAATCGGTGCTGACGATCCGGACAGAAAGGGCTTGGCAATGAAATTTACAAAGTCGTTCAAGGTCGGAGCAATTCAGGCGGCGCCATATTATATGGATGTCGAGGCTTCATTGGAAAAGGCTTGCGATTTGATCGAGCGCGCCGCGGAGATTGGCGTTGCGGTTGCTGGTTTTTCGGAGGCTTGGTTAGCTGGGTATCCTTTTTTCTCCACAGGGGGTATCAATCGTGATTGGTGGAGAGCCGCCGCACGCTTCTACGAGACCGCGATCGAAATCCCGGGATTGGAAACCGAGCGCTTGTGCGCACTGGCTGCAAGGACGGGGATCGACGTATTGATCGGAGTGAACGAACGAGATACGACGACTCAGGGGTCCGTTTACTGCACGATCCTGACGATCGGCAGAGAGGGGAAAATCATTGGGCGGCATCGCAAGACGCGCGCGACACACGTTGAGCGTGCTCTTTGGGCTGACGGTGATGCAAAGAGGTTGATTGTGCATCAACGACCCTACGCGCGGCTGAGTGCGCTCAACTGCTGGGAGCATAATTCCGTTCTTCCTGGATATGCGCTGATGATGCAGGGTCCTCAAATTCATTTCGCGCTTTGGCCTGGACGTGAGTGGCAGCCAAGCCCTCCCGCGCCCATCGCGCTGTTCTCTCGCCAATTACTGCTCTCTCGAGCGTTTGCTTCGCAGGCCGGATGCTACGTGGTTTGTGTTGGAGGCTTGCGCACCAAGCAGGATGTGCCGGAGGAGTTTCGTGAATTCCAGACATGGGACACGACCGGCGATAGCTATATCATCGATCCGAGGGGTGAGATTATTGCCGGCCCGGCGATTGGGGAGACAATTCTGGTGGCAGAGTGTGAGCCCGAGGTTTTATGGGCGGCAAAAGTCGGATGCGATCCGGCCGGACATTACGCCCGCAAGGATTTATTCGACTTTCGTGTTCATGGGCAAATGAAGTCTTCTGAGTTTAGGGAAAGACTCATTGGAGAGGAAAGTGCAAGCATGCAACGAACTACGGACGCGTCGAAGGATGCCGTCGAGTGATTGTCGCGGACACCTATTCTATTGAGACAAGGAGTCAGCGCATTGCATCGCGTCTTGGGGGCGCGGGAAGGCAAGGGAAAACAACGAGAGCCTTCGGCTTGGCTGCGTTGCGAAGCCGGATGTAGAGTGGAACCGAATCGATCGAACGCATCGGAGTGGGATCGCCGATCATGGGCACGAACATCCTCGAGGTACGAGGGATCGCCAAGGCGCTTGGCGGCGGCGGCGGGAAATATCCGACGCAGATCATCGGCGACCTGAGCTTTGCCGCGCCGCCCGGTGAATTCATCTCGATCGTCGGGCCATCGGGCTGCGGAAAGACGACGCTGCTGATGTGCCTTGCCGGACTGCTGCGCGTCGACCAGGGCGAAGTCGTCTTCGAGGACAAGCTCGTCACCGCACCGCCACCGGGCATGGGCGTGGTGTTCCAAGACTACAGTCGCTCGCTGTTGCCGTGGCGGCGCAATGTCGCCAACGTCGTCTTCGGCATGAAGCGCCTCGAGGGCGTCTCGGCCGCCGAGAAGGAGGCGCAGGCGCGTGAACTGCTGCAGCACGTGGGGCTCAAGGGCTTCGAGGACTATTACCCATGGCAGGTTTCTGGCGGCATGCAGCAGCGCGTGGCGATCGCGCGCGCGTTGGCGGCGCAGTCGCGGCTGCTGCTGCTCGATGAGCCGCTGGCCGCGGTCGATGCGCAGACGCGTGCCGAGGTGCAGGACCTGCTGCTTGCCGTCGCCGCCGAATACCGACAGACCTGCGTGCTCGTGACGCACGACGTCGACGAGGCGCTCTATCTGGCAACACGAGTCATCGTGCTGTCGCAACGGCCCACGCGCGTGCTGCGCGACATCCGCATCGATCTGCCGACTCCGCGTGACCAGTTGCACACGCGTGCGCATCCGGACTTCCTGCGCATGCGGGAAGAGGTGCTCACGCTGATCAAGTCGCTCCCGAAGCCGGGCTGAGCTGGGAATTCAACGCAACAGAAGGAGGTCTGCCGATGCATGCGACACGTTCGATTCGCGCCGCGCTTTTCCTTGCAGCGGCGCTTGCGCTGGCTTGCGGTCCCGCCCTCGCGCAGAACAAGGTCCGCTTCGCGTACCTGAAGACGATCAACATCATTCCCTTCTTCTATGCAAACCAGAAGGGTTACTTCAAGGCCGAGGGTGTCGATCTCGAGCTGATCGCGGTGCAGGGCGGGCCGGCGGCGGCAGCGGCCATTGCCAGCGGTTCCGCCGATGTCGCCTATGCCGCGCCAACGGTCGTGATCACCGCGCGGGCGCAGCAGCAGCCGTTCCGCTACGTCATCGGGCTGGATTGGGAACGCACCCCCGATCGGCTCTACGACATCATGCTGGCGAGCAAGCGATCGGGCGTGAAGAGCTTCAAGGATCTCGTCGGCAAGACGGTGCTGATGAACGCGCCCGGCAGCCTGACCGAGATGGCCTGGCGAGACTGGCTCGCCAAGAGCGGAATGAAGTGGAGCGACGTGAAGGTGCTCGTCAACCCCTTCCCGCAGAACCAGGCGATGCTGGAACTGGGGACCGCCGATGCTGTCGCTGGAGCCGAGCCCTTCATCGCGAGCATGAAGCGCTCGAAAGTGGAGCCGGTGATCCTCGGTCGCGGCTTCCTGGCCGAGGAGACGCGCCGCTACGCGATCGACGGCATCTTTGCCAGCGACACCTGGGCCGCAGCCAACGGCAAGACGATCGCCGCGATGAAGCGCGCGCTGGCCAAGGGCGTGAGTGATCTGAAGAGCGACCGAACGCTGATGCGCAAGATCATGATCGACGAGTACAAGCTCAAACCGGAAGTCGTCGATTCGATCACCGTCCCGGTCGACCCGCACCTGGATCTGGAGGCGCAGGATTTGGTGCCGGTCCTCGAAGCCATGGAACGCACCGGAATGGTCAAGCCAGGGCTGTCGGCGAGTGACCTGGTCGTCGGCGGAAAGTAGGGTCGGCTCGGGGCGGTGACCGTGCGCGCACGGACACGGGTCTGCAGATTCACCAAAACCAAGGAGTGAGCACATCATGAGCCTGAGAACCCTGCGCAGCGGTCTGCTGCTGGCCGCGCTGTCCATCGGTCTTTGCGCGAACGCGCTCGCGCAGGAGAAGGTGCGATTCGCCTATCTGAAGACGACGAACATCATTCCCTTCTACTACGCGAGCGAGAAGGGTTACTTCAAGGCCGAAGGGATCGATCTGGAGATGATTCCGGTCCAGAACGGTCCGGCCGCAGCGGCAGCCGTGGCCAGCGGCTCGGCACAGCTGGGTGACGCGGCGCCCACGCCGATCATCGTTGCGCGCTCGCAGAACCAGCCGTTCAAATTCGTGATCGGCGTGGACTGGGAACGCACGCCCGACAAGCTCTACGACATCCTGATTGCGAGCAAGCGCTCCGGTGTCAAATCGATCAAGGAACTGGCCGGCAAGACCGTGCTGATGAACGCGCCGGGAAGCCTCTGCGAGCTTGCGTGGCATGAGTGGCTGGGCAAGAACGGCATGACGATCAAGGACGTGAAGGTGCTCGTCACGCCCTTCCCTCAATACCAGGCGATGCTCGAGCTCGGCACGGCCGATGCCGCGTGCTCCGCCGAGCCTTTCACCACCGGGATCAAGCTCTCCAAGGTCGAGCCGGTGGTACTCGGGCGTGGGTTCATCGCCGAGGAAAAGCAGCGCTACCTGATCGAGGGCCTGTTCGCCACCGATGCGTGGATCGCGAAGAACAAGAAGACGATTGCCTCGATCAAGAAGGCGCTCACGCGCGCGCTCACCGAATTGCGCACCGACAAGAAGGCCCTGGCGGCGATCCTCAAGAGCGAATACCGCCTGCCTACCCCGGTCGCCGAGGCGATGCCGATGGACCTTAATCCGCAACTGGACGTCGATCCGGCCGACCTGGAGCCGATGCTTGCCGGGATGCTGAAGTACGGCATGGTCAAACCCGGACTGACTGCGGCCGATCTCGTCGCCGATCTGCGATAGCGCCGCTCGAGGAACGAGGAGATCGGCATGATGCACAAGGCGCGGGTGCTGATTTCGCTGCTGGGCGTGCTCGCCGTCTGGCAGCTGATCGTGTGGATCGAAATCGTTCCCGAGACCTATCTGCCGGGGCCGCTTGCCACGGTGCAGGCGCTGTGGGAAGGGCTTGCCAGCGGCGAGCTTTCGCTGGCGCTGCTGCAGACCGTGGTGCGCGCAGTGCTCGGATTGCTGGCATCCACCGCAGTGGCACTCGGCCTGGCGCTGATGACGGCGCGCTACCAGCGCCTGCGGCAGGCGATCGATCCCATTGCGGAGTTTCTGCGGCCGTTGCCGCCGGCGGCGCTCGTGCCCCTGTCGATCTTCTTCCTCGGGCTGAGCTGGAAGCTGCACGCCTTCATCGTGCTCTTCGCGTGCATCTGGCCGATCTACCTGAACGCGGCGGCGGCGCTGAAGTCGGTGTCCCTGGTGCAGATACGCAGCGCGGCATCGTTCGGCTACGAGGGCTGGAGCCGCGTGCTGCACGTGCAGTTGCCGGCAGCGCTGCCGGACGTCTTCACCGGCATTCGCATCGCCGGCGCGATCGCGCTGATCGCCGTGATCGTCACCGAGATGCTCGCCGGCCGCGATGGCCTGGGCTTCGTGCTCAACGACACCGCGATGACGCTGCGGATTCCAGAGACCTTTGCCGGCCTGCTGCTGGCGATGCTCACGGGGCTGGCGATGAACGCGCTCGTCGTCCTCGTGCGCAACCGCGTCATCGCCTGGAACATCGGCATGACGGCGAGCAACCGGAGCTGAGGAGCTGCTGCCGATGAAAGCCCTGTGGAATCGGAGCTGGCCGGCGCTGCTGCTGCTGGGCGCCATTCTTCTGGTCT
>Ga0209605_1000198_pt1 | contig 83047 bp, 77 predicted proteins | sample AD_UKC035_MetaG_FD_184408 | JGI IMG/M metagenome (GOLD analysis project Ga0209605, IMG submission 184408) | Active sludge microbial communities of municipal wastewater-treating anaerobic digesters from USA - AD_UKC035_MetaG (SPAdes) (version 2) | ecosystem: Engineered > Bioreactor > Anaerobic >...
TGCACACGGAACCGGACAATCCCAGCTCGATGGCGAGACGGTGGATGAAGGGGCGGAACCCCACGCCCTGAACGATGCCCTGAATGCGGATGATGCGGCGGACGGAAGGGCGGCTCACGACGACGAACCCTTTTTCTCCAGAGCCTTGTCCACGAGCCATGCGGCCAGGTTATCCAACCCGTCGCCGGTCCGGCACGAGACCGGGAACACGACCAGATCGGGATTCAGGCCGCGCGCGTAGCGGACAGCCTGGTCCAGATCGAAGTCCGTGTGGGGGAGCAGATCGATCTTGTTGATGACCAGCAGATCGGCCTTGCGGAAGACGGCTGGGTACTTGGCCGGCTTGTCGTCACCTTCGGTGGTGCTCAGGATGACCAGGCGGGAATCCTCACCCAGCCAGTAGGACGACGGGCACACCAGGTTGCCCACGTTCTCGATGAAGATGACGTCCAGTTCGTCCAGCGGCAGGCCGTCGACATGGTCGAGGATCATTTGGGCGTCCAGGTGGCATGTGCCGCAGGTGATGATCTGCCGAACGGGCGCACCCACACGGGCGATGCGGCGGGCGTCGTTCTCGGTCTGGACATCCCCCTCGATCACCCCGCAGCGCAGCTGCGCCGACAGACGGGGCAGCAGGCGCTCCAGCAGGCTGGTTTTTCCGCTGCCCGGCGACGAGAGCAGGTTGAACACGTAGATCCGGCGGTCGGCGAACAGCCCGGCCAGGCGCGCCGCCAGGTCGTCATTCCGGGCCACGACCTTCTGCTGGATGGGGACAATTTCCTTCACGATCGCTCCAAGACTTCCAGATTGACCACTTCCATCTCATCACCCGAGAGCAGTTGGATGCGGTTCGCGCCGCAGGCGGGGCAGGAAAACGCGAAATCGTCGCCCACAAATTGCTGCCGGCAATCCCGGCACTCCAGCCGCAGGGGCGGCGTCTCGATGCGGAACTCGGCGCCGGCCAACGGCGTGTTCTCGGTCACCACCGCCAGGGCGAAGCGGAGGGCTTCGGGATCCACTCCCGACACCGGTCCAATCTTCAGGCTCACGGCGAGGACCTTTTCGAACGGCCGGTTTTTCAGGGATTCCATCGAGATGGCCAGAATGTCCTGGGCGAGCGATACTTCATGCATCCGAGCGGTCCTGCCAATCGGCCTTTTAGCATCCGGTGCGGGGAAAGTCAAGGCGGTGTGCTAGAGAATCCCCTGGACTTCCTTGTTGAGCCGGTCGAAAAATTCCGTCATGCAACGGTGGCGGTCTTCGGCGATCTCCCGTCCGGTTTCGGTGAGCATCCGGTCCTTGATGTGGCGCAGCTTGACCAGATACTCCCGGTAGGCGGTGTCGTCCGGGGTGTAAGGCTGACTTTTCTCGGGATCCACCGCGGGATCGTGCAACCGCGCGCCCACTTCGCCGGCGAAGAGAAAGGCCCGGCCGATGCCCACGGCGCCGATGGAATCCAATTTGTCGGCGTCGAAGAGCACTTCGGCCTCGATGGTTTGGGGACGCACCTCTCCCCGGTAGCGGTGGGATGCGATGCAGTGGCAGATCCGCTCCGAAAGCACGAGCTCCAGGCCGATTCTCTCCATGACGTCGCGGGCCAGTGCGGCGCCCACCGCCGCATGGCAGACCCGGCCCTCGGCATGGAATTCGGTATCCCGGCCGATGTCGTGGAGCAGGGCCGCCGGCAGCACGATGTTGGGATCGGCACCCTCGCGCATGGCAATACGCCAAGCCAGGCGGAACACCCGCTCGGAGTGCTCCCAGTCATGGGAACCGCGGGCGTTGTGGAAAAAGGTGCGGGCTTCCCGGCGGACAGCCTCCAGGTCGACTAGTAAACCCGGCATAGCACCGCCTTGAGATACTCGCTCTCCGGGTGGAAGATATTGATGGGGTGGTCGGGCGGCTGGGGCAGTTTACCGAGGATCTGCACCTCACGGCCGGCGTCCACGGCGGCCATGAAGAGAATCTTTTGGAACGACGATTGATCGATGTAGTACGAGCAGGAGCAGCTCAGCAGGTAGCCGCCGCTCTTGAGGCGCTTCATGGCATTCAGGTTGATGTCCTTGTAGCCCCGGTAGGCGGCGGAGAGGGAAGACTGCCGCTTGGCGAAAGCCGGAGGATCCAGGACAATCAGGTCGTAGCGGGTGTCGTCCTCTCTCAGGAACTGAAACACGTCCTGCTGGCTGAAGCCATGGGTGTCCGGGTCGAGTTGGTTGAGCCGAAAATTCTCCCGGGTCAGCTCCAGCGCGGCCGCTGACGATTCGACACTCACCGTCCGCGTGGCGCCACCCGAAGCGGCATTGACGGCGAAACCCCCGGTGTAGCCGAAGCAGTTCAGCATCAAACGGCCCCGGCTGATCTGGCGGATCAACAGCCGGTTGTCCCGCTGATCGAGGAAGAAACCTGTTTTCTGGCCGCCGGGAATGTCCACCAGGTAGCGGATGCCGTTCTCGTCGACGACCACGCCCCGTTCAGGCAGTGTGCCGAAATGAAGCTTGGAGACGCTTTCCAGTCCTTCCTCTTGCCGGGCGGCACCCTCGCTTTTCTCATAGATGGCCGCCGGCTTCATCATGACCTCGAGGATTTCCAGAATCTGCTCCCGAAAACGGTCGATGCCCAGTGTCTGGATCTGGATGACGAGGCAGTTGTCGTAGCGGTCGATGATCAGGCCGGGCAGGAAGTCGCCTTCGGAGAAGAGAATCCGATAACAGTTGGTGCTGCCGTCCGCGAACAACTTCTGACGCATCTGCCAGGCCCGGTAGATCTTGTTCCAGAGAAAATTGCCGTCGATCTGGGTGGGCTCGAAGGTGAGCATCCGGACGGCGATGGAGGTCAGCTCGTTGAAATACCCGGTCCCGAGATACTTGTGGTCGGAGGAGTAGACGTCGACCACACCGCCGGAGACGACCTCCGGATCCTTCTTCATGATGGCGCCGGAGAACACCCAGTGATGGTGGGCCAATACGGGTTTGTCTTTGCCCGGTTTGAGGTAGATCTTCGGGTGCATCGTGTTATCCGTTCGTGATCCGATTATAGCAGAGAACGATGCGTGGTGAAACAGATCTCGGCGAAATCACCGCCAGATCATGGCCTGCGGCGACGGGGCGGCAAACCGACGGCGCGTTACGGCCGGCTCGCAGTGCCTTCGCGGGCGCACAGCCGCAACAGCAGGAACTCCATGTGGTCGCGGGGACTCACCCGGATGCTCTTGAAATCCTCTTCCGCCTGTCCGATCAGGCTGAGGCAGTGCCACGCCTCTTCGGCCGTATAGTTGCAATGCGCCCGTTCGATGTTCTTCAACTGGAAGGCCTGCAGCCGCATGTGCGTCAGGATTTCCTTTTCGGTCGCACCCTTGTTTCGCAGGCTCTTGTAGACAGCCACCTGCTGGAAGAACCGGTTGAGCATGATGAGGATGCCCAGCGGATGCTCGCCGCCGTCCAGCAGGGTGGCGAGCCGCGCATGGGCAGATTTCGCCTGCCGGCAAGCCAGGTCGTCCAGCATGTCGAAGATGGTGGCCATGGGATTCCGGATGCTCAGGCGCTCGATGTCGGCCCGCTCGATGACTCCACCCGCTCCGGCATGGAGGTACAGCTTCTCCATTTCGCTGACGATGAGTTCCATGTCGCCGCCAAGCCGTTCGGCGAGATACTGGATAGTGGCCCGGTCGAGTCCGTACCGTTCCGAATCGGCATAGCGCTGCAGGAAACTAACCAGTGCCTCCAGGCGCAGGTGCTGGAAGAGAAAACAGGTGGTGTGGGCTTCGATCAGCTTGAGCAGGTTTTTCTCCGCGGCATTGTGGTCGCGGGGCCGCTTCGGGTTGAAATCGGGCGGGAATTCGAACACCGCCACGGTTTTGGCCGCCGGGTGCTGGAAATAGTCGCTGAGCCGGTTGAGTTCGCCCGCCGGCAACCGGTTGGCATTTTTCAGGATCAGCAGCTTGACGGGTGACAGCATCGGCAGCGTGCGCGCCTGGTTGAGAAAATCCTGCAGGCTCCCCTCGGTGAGGTCGACGGCCAGATCGTTGAGTCCCGCCTCGCTCTCCGGAGGGAAGAAGTGGGCCCGCAGCATGGCCAGCGCCCGGCGGCGCAGGAAGGTCTCGTCGCCGAAGAAGGCGAGCAGCCGGCCCACGGACTGGTTTTTGAGCCGGTTCTCAAAATCCCAGTAGTGGTAATAGCCTCCGTCCATGGATGCTCAAAACGACTCGAGGAGCGTGGCCACCAGGCTGGCCGCGAAGGTGCGCGCCGCGCGCTCGACGGCCGGGGCGTCCTCGATGTAGAAATCGACCGCGCGGTCTGAAAGCGCGTACTCCTCGCGGATGACGAAACGGCCGTCCTTGTACAGCACCTTGTCGTTGCGACGATCGATGAACTGGATGTCCAGCTCGATCATCAGGAGAAACACGGTGCCGACGTTCTGCCCCTTGACTCCGATGGGAGTGATCGAATAGTTCAGGATCTTCACGCCGAGCACGGCGTCGGCGGCCGCGGGATCAGCGACGATCCGATAGCTGCCGCGCTGGAGGAATTCCTTCTTGACCGCGCTCGTCAACGTCTGCTCCAGCCCGCTGCGCAGGGTCTGGTTGGTGAAGGTGGGCACGGCGATCGTGCGGATGTGCTCCGGCAGGCCGTTGTAGCGTCCGGACACCTTGTAGCCGCAGGCAGCCAGAGTCACACCAAGGAGGATGATGGCGATCTTGCGGATCATTTCAGGATTATGTTAAACACCTTGTTCTTGACGTACAAGTGTTTCTTCAAGGTGCCTTCAGCCAGCAGCTGCTGGATGCGTGGCACGCCGAATACAAGCTCTTTCACGGAGGCCTCGTCCGCGTCAACCGGAACCTGGACGCGGGCGCGGAGCTTGCCGTTCACCATGATGGGAATTTCCACGCTCTCGGTGACCAGGTAGCGGTGATCCACCTTCGGCCAGGCGCTGTCCAGAACATAGGTGCCGTGGCCGGTCTGAGCCCACAGCTCCTCGGCCAGGTGGGGCACGAACGGGGAGAACATCAGAATCAGCGCCTCGACCGCCTGCCGGAAGACCGCCCGGTCGCCGGGAGCGTCCAGCCCGGTGTTGTCCGCGGCGTACAGTTCGTTCGTCAGCTCCATGCAGGCGGCGATGGCGGTGTTGAACTGCAGGCGCTCCTCGATGTCGGAGGTGACCTTGGCGATGGTCTGGTGGGTTTTGCGCAACAGCTGCAGCTGGCGTTCCGTCGGCTCCGCCGGCAGCGGATCGGCGGCGGGCGTGGCGAGCCAGTGGGTGTGCTTGGTGACGATTCGGTAAACGCGGTTCAGAAACCGGAAGCACCCTTCAATGCCCTGGTCGCTCCAGTCGAGATCTTTCTCCGGCGGGGATGCAAACAGGATGAACAGGCGGCTGGTGTCGGCGCCGAAGCGCTCGATGAGATAGTCCGGATCCACGATATTGCCCAGCGATTTGCTCATCTTGGCGCCGTCCTTGATCACCATCCCCTGGGTGAGCAGACGCGTCACCGGCTCGGAGCCTTTCACCATGCCCAGGTCGCGCATCATCTTCCACCAGAACCGGGTGTAGGTGAGGTGGCCCACAGCATGCTCGATGCCGCCGATGTAGATGTCCACAGGGAACCAGTAGGCGACCTTGGCCGGATCGATGGCCGCGGACGCAATCTGCGCATCGGTGTACCGGAGGTAGTACCAGGACGAATCGATGAACGTGTCCATGGTGTCGGTGTCCCGACGCGCCGGGCCGCCACACTTTGGGCACCGGGTGTGGACGAATCCGGGGATGTTCTCCAGCGGCGAGCCGCCATGGTAGTCGATTCGTTCCATGGGCGGCAGGAGCACGGGCAGTTCCTGCTCCGGCACCGGCACCAGGCCGCACGCCTCGCAATGGACGATGGGAATGGGCGTTCCCCAATAGCGCTGGCGGGAGATGCCCCAGTCGCGCATCCGGAAGGTCACGGTGGCGCGGCCAAAGCCCTCGGCTTCCGCCCGCCGGGACATCCGGTCCATCGCTTCTTCGGACGTCAGACCAGAGTACTCGCCCGAGTTGATCAGGACGCCGTACGCATCGAACAGCTCGCCCTCGACGGAACAGCCGTCGACCGGCGCCACGACGGGGCGGATGGGCAGGTTGTATTTGAGCGAGAATTCACGGTCACGGCCGTCATGGGCGGGTACCGCCATGATGGCGCCGGTGCCGTACTCCATCAGGATGAAGTTGGCGATCCAGATGGGCAGGCGCTCGCCGTTGAACGGGTTCACCGCGTAACGGTCGAGGCAGATGCCTTCCTTTTCGGTGTCGACGAACGAGCGGTCGGTCCGGATCCGGCGGATGATCGTGTCGATGGCTTCGCGCAGCCGGCCCCGTTCGGGGTGAGTCTCGATCAAGGCCTCCACCATCGGGTGCTCGGGCGACAGAATGATCGCGTTGGCGCCGAAGATCGTGTCGATCCGGGTGGTGAAAATTTCGATGCGCTCCGGGGAACCGTCCACGGCGAAGCACACCATGGCGCCGGAGGAGCGGCCGATCCAGTTCCGCTGCATGGTCCGGACGCGTTCCGGCCACCCGTCGAGGCGGTCGATCTCATCCAGCAGCTCTTCGGCGTAATCGGTGATCTGGATGTACCACTGGGCCAGTTTCTTCTGGGTGATGGCGCTGCCGTCGCGCCAGCAACCGCCGTTGACCACCTGCTCGTTGGCCAGAACGGTCTGGCAGACGTTGCACCAGTTGACCAGGCCGTGCTTTTTGTACACCAACCCCCGCTTGTACATCTCCAAGAAAAACCACTGGTTCCAGCGGTAGTACTCGGGCAGGCAGGTGGTGGTCTCACGCGTCCAGTCGTAGCTGAAACCCAGCCGTTTCATCTGCGACTTCATAAAGGCGATGTTGTCGAGCGTCCATTTCTCGGGATGGATGCCATGCTTGATGGCGGCGTTTTCCGCAGGCAGGCCGAAGGAGTCCCAGCCGATGGGGTGCAGGACGTTGAATCCGTTCATCCGCTTGAAGCGGCTAAGGGCATCACCGATGCTGTAGTTGCGGACATGCCCCATGTGCAACCGGCCGGAAGGGTAGGGAAGCATCTCCAGAACGTAGTACTTGGGCCGGTCCCCGCCTTCGGTGGAGCGATAGACCTGATGCTCATCCCAGCGTGTCTGCCATTTCTTTTCGATGTCCCGAAATGGGTATATCTCCGCCATGATAACACTCCGCGTAATGAGGGCCGAATAAAGGACGCGAGTGTAGCACTCCGCTGTAAATAATTCAAGGCGAAAAGATTTCTCATTTTTCAGTTGATTTTTTTCAGAGCATTGTGTAATTGATATGTATCAAGCACTCGGAAAATCAAGTCCCGGGAGGTTTTCGCGTGATCAAGCAAGATATCGTCCAGAGAGTAGCCGACCGGCTGGGAATCACCAAGGTCAAAGCAGCGGAGGTGGTGGTCGGTTTCTTCGATGTCATGAAGGAAGCCTTGAAGGACGGGGAGCGGATCGAGTTGCGCGGATTCGGCGTACTGATGGTCAAGAACCGCAAGACGGGCATCGGCCGCAATCCCAAGACCGGTGAAGTCAAGCAGATCCCGGTGGGCAAGACCGTGCGCTTCAAGCCCGGCAAGAACCTGGAATCCGAGCTCATCGACTGACGGACGCTGATTGGCTCAACCATCTTTGGAACCATGGCCGGGTGAGACGGATACGTGGAATTACCGGCCACCACTGACAACCCGGGCATTTCTCCAAACCGAAAAGAAGAACCTGATCATTGCCGGCCTCCTGCTGGTGGCGACGTTCATCACCGCCACTCTGGCCGGTTATGGATGGGATCTGCAGTACCGGATGGCCGCCGGCTGGGATCTGGACGTCATCGCCGAATTGCTGACCAAGCCCTGGATCGTGCTTCGCGGTCTGCCATATGCCGCTGCACTGCTGTTCATCCTGCTGTGCCATGAGATGGGCCACTTCATGGCCTGCTGGAGGTATGGCATCCGCTCGACGCCGCCTTTCCCCATCCCGTTCCCCTCGTTTCCATTCCTGGGGCAGAATTTCGGCACCATGGGTGCGTTTATCAAGATCCGGACGCCCTTCATGAATCGCCGACAGCTCTTTGACGTGGGCGTGATGGGACCGTTGTGCGGGATGGCAGCCGCCATACCCATCTTCCTGGCGGGTTTAATGCTCAGCGTACCGTCCGCCTATGCCTACGAAGGCGAGGTCCTGGTGTTCGGGGACTCGCTGCTCACCGCGTGGCTGTTCCGGATGTTCTTTCCCACCGGCGTCGAAGCCATCGCCCTGCATCCGTTGGGGTGGGCGGCTTTTTTTGGTTTTCTCGCCACCAGCATCAACCTGCTGCCCATCGGTCAGCTCGATGGCGGTCACATCGTCTATGCCGTGCTGGGTCCCCGCGGGCATCGGATCATCTCGATCGCCTGTTTTGCAGGCTTGCTGGGATCGTCGATCCTCTCCTGGCCGGTACCCGGTTACCTACTGTTCGCCGTGATCCTCTTCCTTATGAAATTGAGACATCCCCCCACGGTGAACGACGGCGAGAGCATCGACCGCAACCGCAAGCTGGTTGCGCTCCTTGCATTGGCGATCTTCGTCCTGACTTTCATCCCAATACCGATAACCATCGAATATTATTGATGGATTGAACGAACCGACCCGTCTGTGGGCCAGGCGGTGTCCCCGCGAATGCGGAAATAGACGGCCAGAGGAATTCCCCAGGCGAAATAGCCGAATTTCATGACTGTTCTGCGGAACTTGCGCCAGTCCCGGTTACAAAATGTCTCAACCAGGTCGCGGACCAGTTCGCCGAGACGTTCTCTGAGGCAGCGGCGGGCGACACGGTCGCCCAAAAGGAAGAACTTGCCAAACACCATCACGAATCCCATCACGTATCCCAGATCCAGGCGGTCCGCCGCGTCGAGGTCGTTCCAGTTGTTGTGATAGACCAGGGGGCGGGGGGAGTACTTCATGCCCCGCCGGGCACGCAGGGCGCGGTACGTGACATCCGTATCCTCGCCGCTGCGCACGCGTGATCCGGCCCCCATTTCCGGATTGTACAGCCCGATAGTCTGAAACAGTTGGATCCGGAACGCCATGTTGTTGCCGTGTCCCAGGTAACGATGAGGAGGCACCGGTTCAGCGACAATCCGCTCGTCCTCATCGGGGATGAGACAATGGCAAAAAAAGCCGTCCGCGAACCGGTCACCCCAAGGCAACACGCGGCCAAAGAGGCCATCGATATCGGCATGGCGTTCGAATTCGGCGACGATCGCCTCGAGCCAGCCGGGATCGCAGATGCAGTCATCATCGGTAAACGCCACGATCGGCGCAGTGGCGTTCAATACGGCGAGGTTGCGCGCTTTGGCCAGGCCCCGGGTTTCGGTTCGGATCAGCCGCACACGGTGATCGGCGAGGCTCTCGATGAAGGCGGCGGACTCCTCGCCGTCGCTCTGGTCTACCACCAGCAACTCGAATCGGCGGAACCGGCCGTCCAGGATGGATGTCACGCACCGCCGCAGATCGTCGGGGCGGTTGCGGGTGCATACCAGGACGGAAATGGGCACTTCAGGGCGGTTCACGCGTCCAGCACCTCATGGTAAACGTCCAGCGTCTGCCTGGTGACGACGGCGAGGTTGTACGCCTCGACGACCCGGAGCCGCGCGCCCGCGCCCAGCTGCTGCGCCAATGACGGCTCGGCCACCAGGCGCTCCAGCGCTGCTTCCAGCGCCTCGGGTGACCCCGCGGGGACACACAGGCCGCTCCGGCCATTCTCGATCATCTCGGCCATGCCGCCGGCGTCCGTGACCACCGCCGGACGGCCGCAAGCCATCGCTTCCAGGCAGGTGTAAGGGAAATTCTCAAAATCCGCCGAAGGGAAGACGCAGGCGACGCTGCCGCGGTACCATGGCGGCAACTCCAACCGGTCCACCCGGCCGAGAAATTCCACCGCGTCGTCGAGCCCGTCCAGCAGTCCCGTCCGGGCGGCGAACTCCTTGAATTGGAGATTGGTCCCGTCCAGCCGGAAGGTGGGCGTGTCATGGCCGGCCAATACCAGCCTCAGCTCGGGATGCCGTTGATGGATCCCGCGGAAAGCCTGCAGCAGCACATGGACGCCCTTGCGACGTTCCAGCCGACCGGTGAAGAAAAGGTAGGGCGGATGGTCGGCCCGGGGGCCGTCGGGGGTGAAACAGAGTGTGTCGATAGGGTTGGGCACCACCGTCGGCGTGCGGCCATGGCCCAGCCAGGCCGAGGCCAGTTCCGCCATCTTGCGGCTGGGGGCGGTCAGCGCCCGCGCGCGGCGCGCCTGGTAACGTTCCAGCCGGTCGCACCACCGGGTTTCCCCGCTGACGGGCAGGTCGTTGAGGCGATAGTTCATCAAAAGCGGAGTGTGCACCTTCACCACGAGTGGCGGTGCGCCGCTTCGCGCGACGAAGCAACCGTTGGCATCGTATTCGGCGGCTTCGCAGATATCCACCCGGTCGCGCCGGTGAATCTCACGCACCATGTAGCCGGCCGCCTGGGCATATTCCACTTTGCGTCGCAGGTATGGCGCTCGGCGGGTGGCGAACTGAAATCCCCGGTAGATGATCCGTTTGAGGATTTGCCGGGGTGGGGCAAAACCGATCCGGTGGACAATCACACCCGCCTCTGTCAGGGTACGGGCGGGGCCCAAGGCCCCCGCGACGACCTCCACGCGATGACCCGCTTCGGCCAAACCCCGGGCCAGATTGTAGGTGTAGGTGCCGATGCCCCCCCAGCCGGTGTCCGGCGGGTACTCTTCCGAGATGAGGCAGATGTGCAACGAATCGGTGGCCATCGGCCGATTTCACTTTCCCGTGAACTTCCGGTAGACGCGGTACAGGAATTTGGACCGGATGGTGTGGAGCGCCTCTTCCAGTTCGGCCACCTGCCGTCGAAGCTGGTCACATTCTGCCTGGAGGCGGCCCGTCTCCGCATCCAGGCGCTCCTGCAGCCTGGTCGCGTGTTCCCGCAGCCGGGCCGATTCTTCCTGTAGATGCCGGGTATGCTCTTCCAGGCGGGCGATGGTGGCCTGCTGGTATCCGAGCGCCTGGTCTTTTTCGGCGATCAAATTCACGCTTTGCTGAAGGTTGCTTTCCTTGTCGGCGATGTAGCGGCGTAATTCGGCGATCGTGGCACCCGACTCGGATAAGTGGCGCACCTTCTCCTGCTCCAGCTCGCGGAGCGTGTTTAGGTCACGTTCGCGGGCGGCGAGTTCATCACGCAACGCCCGCGTCTCCCGCTGGAGCCGTTCCATCTCGAGGCGGGCCTGGTCCGACCAGTTGAGCGAAGCGCGCAGCAGGGAGGCGGCCGGCGGCGCCTTGCGCAACGGTCCGCTGAGAATCCTCATGATCGGTTGGATTGCCGTCCGGTAATCGAAAACCTCGCCGGACAGCCGTCGGGCCGCCTCGGCATAGCCGACCGGCAGCGGTCGGGGGAGATTCAGGATCTCCCGAAAAACCCGCCGGATCGTCAGATCATCGGTATCCGGCAGCACCCAGCCGGCCCCGTACTGCTTCACGTAGCGCGCGATGTAGGCGAATGGCGCGCATACCATCGGCAGGCCGCACCGGAGGTAGTCGATCTCCCGGAACGAGAGCGCCAGCTGCCGCTCCGGATTCTCTTCAAAAAGATCCACCGCGACGTCTGCGGCTGCGTACTCCCGCAGCAGGTCGGGGTAGGGAAGCAGCCCACTGGACTGCAGGCGCGGAGAAGACGGCAGGGACTCCGCGGCGTTGTGATACTGGTCGGCGTCAATCGCAAACGGGTAGCGGCCGCCAAACAGCTTCAGGACACCGCGTCCGGCCGCCTCCATTTCCTCGAGCAGGATGCCGAGGAAGCGGGCTGAGCGAATCCATGGCCAGTGCACGCCCCCGGCCACAAACACCGGATCGGGTCCGGTAGCTGGCGAGTGGGCGACCGCCTGGCCGACAGCAGCCAGCGGCACGACAGCGACGGACGCCCGGTCCATCTCCACTCCCGCCAGTTGCAGCATGGCGTACAGGTACGCCCGCTGAGGTTCCGTGCAGCAGGCATGATAGTCGGCCTTGTTCATGGCGGCCAGCACCCGGAACAGCCACTGTTCCAGCGGCAGGCGCTGGAACGCGAATTCCAACATGCGCGGGGCGATCCAGTCCGCCATGATCGGCGTGTCGCATCCGGTTTCCGGAATCATCTCCAGGCCTTCGCCCTGGATCAGGATCAGCAGATCGGGCCGGTGGGACTTGAGGATGGCTTGGAAATCGGCTGCGGTGTCAAAGAGGGACATGGTGTCCGGAGGGTGCACTCCCCGGTAGAACGAGCTGTGGGTGACGTAGCGGACCGCGACACCCCGCTCGGCCAGGGCCGCTCCCAACTGGTGGGCCCGCAGTCCGTTGCCCACCGTGGGGCGCTCGGCATCCGGCAGGTTGCCATGGACGTGGATGAGGACCTGTTGCGGCATGCCGGTGACCATCCTTCCAAATAGTTGAAAAATTGTAGTTTCTTTCAGATATTAAATCAACGGGTTTGTGCCGCAGACTCGTCGGCGATCATTGCGACGGCGAGGCGGGATCGGCTGGTCGCTCCAGGATGTTGCCGCCGCCGTCCAGGACGTAGCGATACACATGGGACAGATAGGCCACGCCTTCATCCCGGCGCGTGCACCGCACCTGGAATGGGTAGAGCCGATTGTGAAAATCGTAGGGATGGATGTCATCGGGACAGAAAATAGCCACCGAGATCTGATAGTCGCCGTTCATGAGAGGACAATGCGGAATGATGTAGTCCACCCATCCCTCCGCAGGCAGCACCGACAGGCTGGTGCCGTCCTTGGCTGAAGAGGAGCCGTAACAGAGCACGTTGTCATTGCGCCAGATCGAGACGCCGATGTTCGGATTGGCCACGCTCGTGTGGCTCCGAAAGAACAGGCGGATCATGAGCGTTTCGCCGTGATCGAACACGGTCCGGGGCTGTTCGCGCTCGTCCAGAATCTCTACCCGGTAGATCTCAGCCTCCCGGGTTCCCATCCGGCCGGGCAATCCGCCCGGAGCCTCAACGGTTGGCACGGAGCCGCCTGGAGGTGTCTGCCCATCGTCGGCATCTGCTGTTGTGGGTGCCGCCGTGGGAACCCCGGACTGTTCCTTGCGGAGTTGCCGGCCGATCCGCTCCCGCTGAAAATCGAGATAGGCGTTGGTCACCTCGATGCTGCTTCCCTGGGCCATGATCCGTCCGCCGTCCAGCCATACGGTCCGCTGGCACAGTCCGCGCAGGGTGTTGATCGCGTGCGAGACGAAAATCACCGTCTTGCCGCGTTCGCGAAATTCGTTGATCTTCCGGTAGCACCGGCTCTGAAAATATTCATCACCCACGGCCAGGATCTCGTCCACCAGCAGGATGTCCGGATCGGTGTTGATGGCCACGGAGAAACCCAGCCGCATGAACATCCCTGTGGAATAGATTTTGATGGGCCGATCGATGAATTCGCCCAGCTCGGAAAACTCGATGATGGACTGGATGCGTGCGTCGATCTCGTTCCGGGTCATGCCCAGGATCGAGCAGTTCATGTAGATGTTCTCGCGGCCGGTGAACTCATGATGGAATCCGGCTCCCAGTTCCATCAGCGCGGAGATCCGGCCCCGTACCGACAGAGAACCTTCCGACGGCCGCGAGATTCCTGAAATCAGCTTCAGCAGCGTGCTTTTGCCGGCGCCATTGCTGCCGACGAAGCCGACGGAATCTCCTGGCTGGATGACCAGATCGATGTCCCGGAGCGCCCACAGCTCCTCGTGAACGCTTCGCCGACTCGGCGAGAGAAACTCCTTGATCCGATCCAGCGGATGCCGATAGATGCGGTATTTCTTGCCGACGCCTTTGAGTTCGATGATCGGGTCCATTGTTCAGATCATAAGAACAGGGCAAAGGATTTTCAAGATCAGAATGACCTCGACGAGAATGACGCCGATCGTCGCCTGATACTCGCGGTTGCGGCGGTACTGTGCGGCGCTGAAGCGTTGTCCGGTGCTGTTCATGCGGGCGGAGCAGGCGGGCAGGAACAGCGGCACCCGCCGGCGATACTCCTCGAACGGTGAGCCGTAAGCATCGGCGATCTCCCGTTCTTCCTGACGCATGACCGGCCAGTAGATGAGAATGAACAGGATGCCGAACACCAGTACGAGCGGCCACCAGCTGCTCTGCAGGGCGAATCCGAGCCCCATCAGAAAGGACCCGAAATAAAGCGGATTCCGGGTGCGGGCGTAGGGGCCGGACGTGGCCAGGGCCTGGCCTTTGCGGATATGCCCGGCGGCCCAGCCGCGCGTCGCCAGGCCGGCCAGGATGAGCGGCGCACCGGCGGCCAGCCACAACCAGGTCGGGCGGCTCAGCAGAAAAAACAGCGCGGCGCAGACAAAACCGATCGGGACCCGCAGTTTTTGCAGCAACCGGCTCTTATTGCTCACTGGCGGCCTCCGCGGACTGCAGCCGTCGGGCGACTGCGGCGAACACTTCTTCGACCGTGAAATCCATACAGCGGTGCATCGCTTCATCGCACCGCCGCTTGTAGCTGTTGGAACAGGGCAGGGTGCGGTGCAGGGCGATGTCGTCCGGGTGGAACGGGCCGTTCCGGTCGGGGTCCGTGGGGCCGAACAGGGCCACGACCGGCGCGCCGCTGGCTGACGCGATGTGCATCGGGCCGGTGTCGCCGCTCAGGAAACAGTCGGCGTGACCCGCCAGGGCGGCCAATTCGGTCAGGTTCAACCGGAGTGGTCGAATCCGGCTGTCCTCGTTGCGCATACGCTCAACCAGGTGCTCCTCGCGGGGGCCGTGCGTGACCACGATTTCACGGGCCAGGCGCTCCCGCACCAACCGGCCCACCTGCGCGTAGTGTTCGGCGGGCCACTGCTTCGTGGGCCAGCCGGCGCCCGGGTTGATCATGATGAACGGCCGTCCGTCCAGCGCGCATCGTTCCTTCTCCGCACGGACGGCAGCGGACGCCGGCAGCTGAAACGGGAACACCCGGGGAACAGGCAGCGTAACCCCGAGCGGGGCCACCAGGCGAGCGCAGCGGTCGATCACGTGTCCCGAGCCGGCATCCACATGCTCATCGTAAAAGCGGGCGGCGGCCGGTTCGCGCAAGGACGCTCTAGCCCAGCCGATCCGGTGGTCCGTTCGCGCCAGGCGGACGACAGCAGCGGATTTGAGCAAGCCTTGGAAATCGACGACCACGTCGTAGCGGGTGTCGCGGATGTCTCGGAAGCTCCGCCAGGGACTCTTGGAGCCCGCCAAGTGGCGGCCATGGCGCCAGCCGTGCGTGTGGAGCCGGATGACACGGCTCACCGGCGACAGGCACTCGACCATCGCCGCGCTGCGATTCTCCACACACCATGTGAGCTGGCAATCGGGAAGTAGCGCCTTGAGTGCGGTCACGGCCGGGATGGCGTGGATGGTGTCACCGATGGCGCCGAGCTTGACGACGAGCACGTTCTGCAGACTCACGCATCGTCTCCTCTGGCGGCTGGCTGGTTCATCGCGCGGATTCGCGCGAGCAGATCCCGAGTGGAGTGATCCTTGGGATCGCCGGCGATGCGGACCTGCCCGCCGTATCCCAGCACCACCTCGCGTTCGGGCACTGTTTCCTCGGTGTAGTCCGTGCCCTTGGCCTGAATGTGCGGCCGCAGGGTGAGTAGGAGGCGCCGGACGTCGGGTTCGGAGAAGATGGTGACGTAGTCCACCGCCGTCAGCGCGGCGACGATCTCGGCGCGATCCAGTTCGGACATCACCGGCCGTCCCGGCCCCTTGAGGTCCCGGATGCTGGTGTCGCTGTTGAGCGCCACCACCAGCAGGTCACCCAGCGAACGGGCGGCCTCGAGGTACCGCACGTGCCCGACGTGGAGCAAGTCGAAACAACCGTTGGCCATGACGATGGTCCGCCCGGCCTGCCGCGCCGCGTTCAGGATGGGGACCAGCTCCGCCGCTGATTTGAGTTTGGGATTCATGAACCGGGCAATCTCCGGGCGCTGAAGTCGGACCGGATGGCGCTGAGCAGCTCTTTGTCCGAAACCGTTGCCGTGCCGCGTTTCATGACCACCAGGCCGCCGGCGTAGTTCGACATCCGGGCAGCCACATCGAACGACGCGCCGCAGGCGAGCGCCAGCGTGTACACCGAGATGACCGTGTCACCGGCGCCGGTGACGTCCGCCACCTCGTCGGAACCGAAGACCGAGATGTGGACGGGTTTCTCGTCGCGCCGGTACAGGGACATGCCCAACCGGCCGCGCGTGATCAGCAGGGCGGCCAGATCCTGTTCCGCCAGAATCCGGTTGGCCACGAAATCCATCTTGCTCAGATCCTCGCCGATGCTCATCTGGTAGGCTTGTTCCACTTCCGAAATGTTGGGCGTCAGGCTGGTGACATGCTGATAGTGCCGCAGGGCAAAGCGGCTGTCCACGACCAGCGGCAACTCCATCTGCCGGCAGTGCTCGGAGAGCTCGTTGATCAGAAGGGTCTCCACACTCCCGTAGCCGTAATCGGAGACAACGACCGCATCCACCTTGGGAAGGAAGCTGAGCGCTTTGGCCAGGAGTTCATCTCGGGAGCAGACCGGGCGGCCCTGGAGGTCCTCCCGGTCGATGCGCAGCATCTGCTGCATGGACGAATGGAACGCGCCGGCCAGCACACGGGTTTTCACCGGTGTACAGTAGCCGTCGCCGCGGAAGATACCGGATACGTCCACGCCCATGTTCCGGAAAAAATTGAACAGCCAGTCGCCCGCCTCGTCGTTGCCCAGCATGCCTACCGGGTAGACATGGCTGGAGAGCGACAGCAGGTTGTTGACGGCGTTGGCGCCGCCGCCCGGGATGTTGATGGTCTCGCGATATTTCAGGATCAGTACGGGCGCTTCGCGTGAAATCCGGGAAATCTCCCCGAATAAGAACTGGTCCAGCACGAGGTCGCCAATGTGCAGGATGGTTGCACCCCTGAATTTCTCGATGACCTGGGTGAAGTCTTTCAGCGTGGGTTTCATGTTGCCTCCGTACCGAGGATCCAGTCGACAGCCGCCGTCAGATCGGCGACGACGGCATCGGGGCAGTCAGGCGTCAAGTGATCCAACGGAGCGATCGACGGCTCCGGCTGGAGCCAGAGCGAGCGGCATCCAGCTCGCTTGCCCGCCTGGATATCGCTGAGCTTGTCGCCGACCATGAAGGAGCGCGCCAGATCGATGCCGTGTTCGCGCGCCGCCCGGAGCAGCATGCCCGGTTCCGGCTTGCGGCAGGAGCAGGACTGGCGGTATTCGGGCAGGTTTCCATCGGGCAGGTGGGGGCAATGATAGATGGCGGTGATCCGGATACCCTGGTCCCCAAGCAGGTCATGCAGACGGTCGTGGATTCGGGCCAGCGTGCCCTCGGTCAGATATCCCCGGGCGATTCCTGACTGGTTGGTGACGACGATGAGCAGATACTCAGACGCTTGAAGCCGCCGCAGCGCATCCGTCACACCGGGCAGCAATTCCAGCCGGTCGGGATCATTGAGGTAAACAAGATCCCGGCAGATGGTCCCGTCCCGATCAAAAAAAACGGCTCGCCGCATGTCCACGATTGCCCTCGAAGTGGCCAAGTTTACCAAAAAAGGCACTTACGGGCAACTCGCCATTCAGCGAAACGTGAGGATTGGAAGTACCGTGGCGGTGTCTGGCGGTGCTTAGCTCTCGGGGGCGATTTCGCGCCGGGTGGGATGCATCTGGCACAGCAACCATTGGGAAGAGCGGTGCAGCGATCGCTCGATCTCCCAGACCGGCATCCGGAGCTGCGCGGATATTTCCTCAGCGCTGAGGTTTTTGTAGTGTTTCAGAATGAAGATGTTCCGGTCGCTCTCGGGCAGCGCCTGGATGGCCCGGACAATCATTCGGGAAACAACATCCTTGATCTTTTTATTCTTGTCGCAGCCGACCATGCTCCACTCCGTTTGAATTCCATCGCAGGATCATTTGAGTTTAAGATGGCAGAACTCGCTTTCAGGATCAAATGTTTTTCATCTTCATAGAATATTACGATGCGGAACCGTGTTTGGTTCGATCGCCGGCAGAATGCCGGAACGGATCGGGAGGCGACAGGCGCCACGAATTGCTTGCCGCATTCCGACAGGGTCGTTACAATGTGGAGCATCCGGGCGCGAGAATCGATCATGACACAGACCCGAAAGATGACCGTGCTGCTGGACTCGGTGAAAAAGCTGATCCGGCGAGACGATTACAAGCATGTGGCCAATATCCTCCGCAAGGTTCACGCGGCCGATATCGCCTATGTGCTCGCGCATCTGATGGAGGCGGAACGCCTCCGGCTGGTGCAGGTCTTGGCGGACACCGACCTGTCTCTGGCGGCCGAGTCGATCAGCGAACTGCACACCAAGCCGGGTGGTCAGCTGCTGGCCATCCTGCCCGTCGAACTGGCTGCTAGAATCCTCCAGCAGATGGATTCGGATGATGCGGCACTTTTCATTGCCGACCTCCCGGAAGACAAGAGCCGTGAGATTCTCGCCCTGATGGCTGCGGAGGAATCCTCGTCGGTCCGTGGCCTGCTGAGTTACGAAGCCGAGACCGCCGGCCGGATCATGAATGCGGATGTCTTCTGCCTGAACCAGCAGGTCACGGTGGGTGAAGCCATCCAGAAGCTCCGGGAGAGGCGGGAAGCCGTATCCTGTTTCTATATTTATGTGGTGGATGACGACGGCCGGCTGCTCGGGGTGCTCTCCCTGAAGCAGCTGCTGTTCCACCCGCCCGAAGTTGCGCTCCACCAGATCATGCGGACCAACGTCATCAGCGTGCACACCGAGACCGACCAGGAAGAAGTGTCCCGCCAGGTGGCCAACTATAATCTGCTGGCTATTCCGGTGGTTGATGACGAGAACCGGCTGGCCGGCATCGTCACCGTGGACGACGTAATCGACGTCATCCGCGAGGAGGCCACGGAGGACATTTTTTACATGGCCGGTGTCGAAACCGACGACCACGCGTACACATCGGCGCGACTGTCCATCCGCAAACGCATCCCCTGGCTGGCCATTTATCTCGGCATTGGGTTGTTTACGGCCTGGGTGATTTCTCTGTTCCGGGGCGCTCTTGATCAGTACGTCATTCTGGCCCTGTTCATGCCGATGATCGGAGGCATGGGGGGGAATGCCGGCACGCAGACGATGACGGTCGCGGTTCGTGGCATGGCCATGGGTGAGCTCGACGTGCAGACCCGTTCCAAGTTCATCCTCAAGGAGCTCCGAGTCGGCGTGGTCAATGGTTTAGTGCTGGGCATCATCGCCGGGTTGATCGCATCCGGCCTCGAGTTCGTGTGGACCGGCCATTACAAGATCGGCATCATCATGTTTCTGGCCATGTGGCTCAATATTTCTCTGGCGGCGGTGTGGGGAAGCCTGATCCCGCAGATTTTCAAATGGATGAAGATTGATCCGGCGCTAGCGTCGGGCATCTTTGTGGCCACCCTGAACGACATCATCGGCTTCTCCATTTTTCTGGGGATGGGCACGCTCATGCTGAACACCTTCGGACTCTGAGCCATGCATCCCCTTGAGGACGACGCGCTCGTTCTGCGGATCTACCCGTTTGCAGAAGCGGATGCGGTCGTGGTCCTGTTGACTCGCCACCATGGCAAGGTGCGCCTCATGGCCAAGGGGTTGAAAAAAATCCGCAGCCGCCATCTGGGGATCGTCTCTCCGTTCAATCTCATCACCGTCCAGTTCAAGCCGGGGCAGGGGGATCGACTCGGTATCCTGTCCGGAGCCACCCTGCAATTCGGAGTCGACGTCGCCCGCGGTTCCCTTCATGATTATTACTTTCTGTCGTTGCTTACCGAAGTCGGGATGGTTCTCGAGATTGACCCGATCACCGGCGAAAAGGTGTTCCGCCTTCTGGACGCCCTGGTGCGGTGCGTCGTCAGCCACGGCTTTCGTGAGATTCTGCTCTGGTATTTCCTTTTTTGGATCGCCCGGCTGGAAGGCGAGCTGGCGGACCCGACCGCGTGCGGGATCTGCGGCCGACCATTCAACGCGAACCGGGTGGCGCTCGGTTTGAATCCAATCACTCTGGCATTTCATTGCCGGACCTGTTCGACGCCGGTGTCTCCGGGCGGGAGGGGTGGTGACTATCGGGGAGCGCAACGCGCTTTCCAGCGATTTCTGACCACGGCGCCTGACCAGCTGCCGGCGTTACGATCGGTTCCCGAGGAGTATGAAGCAATCACCCGTTTACTGATGGCCCGGATTGAGCAGCTCAGTGGGAGGGTGATCCGTTGCCTGACACCACTGCTGACTGTTCTGTTGCAGAAACCCGATGCGAAAAAATAAATTCCTCAGTTTCTAACAGAAGATGTGGAAAACTCATAGGAAATTCGTCCAAAGCGATCTTTAACCTCTTTAGTATCTAATGTTTTAACGAATTGCTAACACTTTATGCAAGGTCTGATAACCGTTGTCAACCCGTCGGCGATAACCTATAATTAGATCCGCTCGCGAGCAGGATGAAAGCTGAATGATTGCCGTATTGAAACAAAAGATCCAGCCCAAGCAGCTGGAGGTTTTTTTAAACGAACTGGCCGCCACCGGGGCCATCGTCTACCCGGTGCAGTTGTGCCGGCAGTCTCTGGTGGTCACCTCGACGCTTTCCCCGGCGGCCGCCGGCATGCTCGACCAATCACCCCTGGTGGAATCGACCATCGATACCGGTTCGGTGTTCCAGTTGACCAGCCGCTGCTTCCAGAAAACAAACACTGTCATCCACGTTGGAGATGCGCGGATCGGTGATGGCACGGTGGAGATCATCGCGGGTCCCTGCGCGGTCGAATCCCACGAACAGGTTGAGGCCGTCGCCGAATTGATGCAAGGGCAGGGGATCCGGCTGTTTCGTGGCGGGCTGTTCAAACCGCGCACTTCACCCTATACATTCCAGGGTTTGGGCTTCGCCGGTCTGGACATCCTCCGGGAGCTGAAAGCGCGACACCGTTTTGTGATCGTCACCGAAGCGCTCAGCGAGCGCTGCCTGGAGCAGCTGATCGGCATCGCCGACGTCGTCCAGATTGGTTCGCGCAACATGCAGAACTTCTCCCTGCTGAAGGAAGCCGGCGGTGCCGGGGTTCCGGTCCTGCTGAAGCGCGGCTTGGCCGCCACGATGGACGAGTTCCTGCTGGCCGCCGAATACCTGATGGCTCACGGCAACTCCAGGGTGATCTTATGCGAACGGGGCATTCGAACCTCCTGTTGCCACACCCGCAACACCCTCGACCTGAGCGCCATCCCCTATTTGAAGGAACAGAGCCATCTGCCCGTGATCGTGGATCCCAGCCACGGCACCGGACGTTCTGCGCTGGTGCTGCCGATGGCGCGGGCGGCGGTGGCGGCCGGCGCAGACGGACTCCTCATCGAGGTGCACCCCTCACCGGCTGACGCCTTGTCGGACGGCCACCAGTCGCTGACGCCCGACCTCTTCCGCCGCCTGGTGGAAGAGGTCGATCGTGTGGCCGTTGCGGTGGGCACCCGCCTGGCAAGAAATTCACAACCTTTTTGAACTTCGCCCCTCCTCCACGTATCCATATTATCGAAAACTTTGTTAGAGGTGGTGCAAAATGGCAAAGAGAAAATTTCACATCGCGTTCCTGATGGGGATGCTGGTTTCTTTTTGCCTGGCTGGCGACTCGATCGACTACATCCCCCGGATCAGCTACGTGGACGGCGACGTGAGCCTGCAGGAGCGGGGGAGTACCGGCTGGACCACCGTGGACGTCAACCTGCCGATCCAGATCGGTGACCGGTTGGTACTGGACCAGAACGGACTGATCGAGATCGAGATCGATGACGGATCGTTCTTGCGGGTGAACCAGTTCAGCGAGTTCATGTTCCAGAAACTTGAGAAAGACCGGATTGTCATCGAGTTGGTGCGGGGCGAGGTGATCGCCCGGACCACGGATGCGGCGGATTACGTCCTTCTGACCGCAGCCGGCGATGTCGTACTCCGGTCGGAGGGATTGTACCGGATCAACGCCCGGGACGACCGCTCGGTGGAGCTGATCGTCCGGTCCGGCAAGGCGCGTTTTGTCAACGACAAGCTCGACAAGAAACTCGGGCGAAACGAGCGAATCGTGGTGTACGGCCTCTCCGATCAGTTCGTCATGGGGGGGGGCGACCGTTTCGACGATTTCGACAATTGGAGCGATCGGCGGGACAGCCGGTATGCGTCGGCCAGCGAGAGCTATCGCTACATCCCGCGCACGGTGTACACAGGGGCGGCCGATCTGGACCTGTATGGCCGCTGGGTGTTCGTGGCCGATTATGGGCACTGCTGGATCCCGACCGTCTACTACTCGGGCTGGGCGCCTTATCGGTCCGGTTACTGGCGGTATTCCCCCGTCTGGGGATACACCTGGATCTCGTATGATCCCTGGGGCTGGCTGCCGTACCATTACGGATCGTGGGCCTTCACCGGACCGTTCGGTTGGGTGTGGGTTCCCGGGTCATCGTGGGGCTGCTCCTGGTGGGCGCCCGGTCGCGTTCACTGGGGCTTCTGGAACGGCTATGTGGGTTGGGTGCCCTGCGGCCCCGGCGATTACTACTACGGGTACTGGCGCCATGGCCATGACCACAATGTCTACGTCAACAATGTCGTGGTCAACAACTATTACGGTTCCGAAAACACCCGTCACAACGGAGCCGTCACCTATGTCAGCGAGGATGATTTTCGACGGGGCCGGCCGGTGGGCGATGGCGTTTACAACCGCAATGCGGTGGGGCGCAGCGTGCAGCGGCAGGAGGCCGGCATCAGCTTCCGACCGGATGAGACCATCAGCCGCGAACTCTTCCGCCGAGACCGCGTCGTAGCCGGTCCGCCCAAGGTGGATCCGGTGCGTTCCGCAGACGCCAGCTATTCCCGCAGCCGGGCCGGTGGCGCCGTAGATGCCGGCGCCCGCGTTTCGCGCGACACCGGTTCCTCGACATTGCCTGCCACCCGAAGCCGTGAGGCGGTTGCCGGTGAGACCGGATCCGGTTCGTCCGTGAGCCGCTCGACGGGATACGGGACGGAGTCAGGCACCATCAATCGTGGCCGGCCCGACATCAGCCGGAACAGCGCTCAGGACAGCTCTCGATCGAGACAGGCCGACGACAGCAGCAGCGGATCCAGTTATCGCCGCAGCGGATTGACGGACTCCGCCGGTGCCTCCGGTTCATCGGGATCGGTCCGTGGCACCACCAGCCGGGGCAGTTCCAGCACGGAGCGGAGTTCCTCCGGCAGCCGGTCCGGCACCTCCAGCTCCAGTGGATCCACCTCGCGTTCCATCGATCGTTCCAGCTCGAGCGGGTCTTCCAGCCGTTCCTCGTCGCCACCGCCGGCGGCACCGACGCGCTCCACCCCGACCCGTGAGAAGAAATCTCCGTCACCGAGTGATTCCTACTCGCGCGTGTTTCCGGCCACCGACTCCGAGGCGCGCTCGGCGTATGCTTCATCCGGTTCCACTTTGCCGACCGGCTCCAACACCTCATTTAACAGATCCACCACTTCCGCAGTAAACTCCCCTGCCTATGGGGGTCTTGCAAACCAGGGCAGGGGATTCACCGTCTCCTCATCGGGATCAAACCGGTCGTCGGTGCCCCCTGCAGCCAGCAACACTGCGTCACCCGTCACCAGATCGTCCTCGGGCTCTTTCAGCTCCTCGGCAACCAGAAGCAGCAGCGTCAGTGTGACCCGGCCCAGCACGCCAACCGCATCCGCACCTTCGCGGAGCAGCGGCAGTTCGATCTCGGCTCCATCGCGATCGATGGGTGCCACCACCAGCTCAGCTTCCCGTTCGTCGAACACGAACGCCTCAAGCAGTTCCCGTTCCACGACCAGCAGCTCTTCAAGAGGACGTCGTTAAAGCAAGCGGACCAGGCAGGTCCCCAATGGATGAACATCCCCGCTGCACGCGGGGATTTTTTATGTCATCCGTGCAGGTGATTGTGAAATATTCAGTCTGGGTATGACAGTCGATGAGGAAAGTTCCTTGCCCGGGAGGTTCTGGATTTTAAACCGGCAAAGTTTACAAGTTTACATAATATATCTTATCAGACTCTCTGGGGGTTCGCGCGGTAGGCGTTGGAAGCCATATTCTTTTCTGGTACAATCGGATGACTCGATCGGTTGGTGTCGAACTTAATGAAAATCATCGCCAAGCTTATCTATAAGGAGCTCCTCCCCACCACGTTGATCGCCGCCATTGTCATGACGTTCATGGCATTCACGAAGGAGTTTCAACGGTTCGCCGAGCTATTGATCACTTCGGGTTCATCACTGTCCGCTTTTTTTACCGTTATCATCACCATCTGTGCCAATGTCCTCTATGTCATATTGCCTATCTCCATTTTGGTGGGCATCGTTTCCGGCTTCAGCCGCCTTTCGGCCGACAACGAGATCGTCGCCCTCAAATCCGGTGGTGTTACGCTGCGGCATTTTTTGTCGCCCGTCTTGCTGATCGCAGTCATCGGAACCGGCATCACCTTCTTTCTGGCGAATATCGGCGCTCCGGCGCTCAATGCGCATTTACGTGACATCCAATACGAGGTTGCCATCTCCCAGATCACGACTGAAATCCAGCCCCGAACCTTCAATGAAAAGTTCAAGAATTTTGTATTCTATGTAGACGACACAGACCGATCCACCAACACATGGAAAGGCATTTTTCTGGCTGATCAACGTGACGTCAACGCGCAACGTATATACCTGGCGCGCTCAGGACGAGTGTTTTTCCAGCGTCGAGCCAAGTACCTGCAACTGCATCTGGAAAATGGTGTAATATATTCATTTAACAAGGATAAACCCGTAGCCGACTCCTTGACTTATTTCGGCTCGATGGATATACCGTTGAGCGAACTCAATGTCACTCCGCCCGACGAGATTCCGAAACGAAATATTGAAAAGAGCATGGCCGAGCTCAGCGCGGAGATACACAGCGGGCAATTCCCCGAAGGGAGTGATCCCCAGACAAGCATCGAGATCGAGTATTACCGAAGATTTTCAATCCCCTTCGCGTGTCTTGTTTTTGGCCTCATCGGCTTGCCGCTCGGCATGCAGACCCGACGGAGCGGCCGGATGTACGGTTTTCTCATCTCTATTTTGGTAGTCGTCCTGTATTACCTGACATTCCTCTACTCATGGAAGATCGGCTTTTATTCTGGTTTGGTGCCCGTCCGTTATGGCGTCTGGATCGCCAACGTTTTGTTCGCTGCCGTGGGCATTTTCATGCTGTTGGCGGCTAGGCAGGACCACCATCCGTTTTCACTCCTGGCTAACCAACCGGCGGCGTCAAAACTCATTTCTCTTGTAGAAAAATACAAACAAAATTGGGCAGATAAAGCCAACAGGTTCAAAAAGAAAACCAAGCTAGACCAATTGGCCTCCTCAGAGCGACCCTTCAGATTTACACGAGTATTGGATGTATATATCCTTAGGGAATACTTGAAGATAATGCTATTAATTATCGCAAGTTTCTTGTTTTTGTTCATAATATTCACGCTTTTTGAAAACTTTGACGAGATCATCACCCATCACGTGCCGTGGACAACGGTCGTGGAATACTTCCTTTTCATCTCGCCGATGATCATCGTGCTGAGCATGCCCATTTGCCTGCTGCTGGCGTTGCTTATCAGTTTCGGCATCATGGAGAAGACATTCCAGATCACGGCTTTCAAATCGTGCGGCGTCAGCCTATATCGGATTGCCCAGCCGGTGGTCATTCTGGCGTTCATCCTGGCGGTGGGGATCTTCGGACTCCAGGAATACATCATGCCGTACACCAACCAGCGCCAGGACCTGATCTACAACATGATGAAGGGACGCACTCCTCAGACATACCGTCCGGACATCACCTGGATCATGGGCAGTGACGGTAAAATATTCAATTACAGATACTTCGACACAGAAGCTGACGTCTTTGCCGATCTGTCGGTCTATAACCTGCGCCTGGACCAGGCGCGCCTGAACTTCCGATATTTTGCGCCCCGGGCGATCTGGGACGGACGGATTCGGAAGTGGATCCTGATAAACGGGTGGGAGCGCAACTTCCATCCCGAGAGCCCGTATTTCAGAGTGTTCGATTCCCTGGCCCGGGATTTCGCGGAGCAGCCATCCTATTTCAAAACAGAAGCCAAAAAATCGAACAAGATGTCGTTTGTCGAGCTTTCGCGTTACATCGACAAGCTTCAGCAGGGCGGTTTCAACACGCTGGGTCTGGAAGTGGACCTTTATGCCAAGGTTTCCTACCCGGTGATCAATCTCATCATGCTGCTGATCGGAATCCCCTTCTCTTTCAAGATGGGCAAACGCGGCGCCTTGTACGGAGTGGCAATCAGCATCATCATAGGTATCGCCTATTGGGCGCTGTTCAACGTGTTCACCGCAATGGGCGCCTACGGCAAACTGCCGCCACTGCTCGCCGCCTGGGCGCCGAACCTGTTCTTCGGCTTTGCCGGGATTTACATGTTCCTGAGCGTGCGCACATGACACCTCCCGCCGTCGCCGAGGCCACTCCATGAAACGGACCCTGCTCCTGGCCGCCAAGGTGCTCATTACCACCTTCCTCATTCTGTACCTGGTCTTGAGCAAGGACATTGATCTCAAGCGGTCCTGGCAGTACGTCCAGCAGTCCGATTGGCTTTTGCTGGCATTGGCGTTTGCGCTGTTGATGAGCGGCCAATTCCTGTGCACGATCCGCTGGCGGCTCATTCTGCTCCACCTCGGTATCCGGATCGACCTGAGCCGTCTGGTGCAGTTCTATCTGATCGGGATGTTCTTCTCGTTGTTTTTCCCCACCGTGATCGGCGGGGACGTGGTCAAGGTGTACTACGTCCGGAGGGACAGCGGCAAATCCGCTGCATATGGTCTGGCGTCGGTCTACCTGGAACGGGCCACCGGGTTTTTCGCCCTTCTGACCTACGGAATCGTTGGCGCTTGGTTGCAGCCGATCCAGCTGACAGCTGACGATTTCAGGCCGATCGGCTGGTTGGGTCTGGATCGCATGGACATCATTTGGATCCCGATCGGATTCATGGCATGTTTCCTGCTGGCCAATGTCATCATCGGCTTCCAGTTCGTTTACGGGTTCGCGAACCGGCTGCTGGAGCGGCTGGGACTTGGCCGGGTCGCCGAGCGGATCATCACCCTGCGTGACGCGCTGGGCGCGTTCCGCGACCGTCCCCGGTCGCTGGCGTTTCCGGTTCTGCTGTCGTTCATCAATATCGGACTGGTGGTGATCATGAACTGGCTGGTCGCTCGAGCCCTCGGCATCCGGGTGAGCATGATCGTGTTTTGCGCCGTGGTGTCCCTGATGACCATCCTGGTCATGCTGCCCATCAGTATCAATGGCATCGGCCTGCGTGAGAACTCCTTCGTGGTGCTGCTGGCGCTGGTCGGGGTCAGTCCGGAGCAGAGTTTTGCGCTATCATGGATCAGTTTCCTGATCATCGTCCTGTCCGCATTGCCAGGCGGGATCTGCTATTCTTTGTTGAAACGTGAAATCCCAATCCCACCCGGCGAGGATATACTCAATAAAGCCTGATCCGCCCTGGTTAAGCCCAGCCAGGTCCGATCAAATCCCGCATTGTTGTTGTGCCACGTGACGCCGTTCCTTTGGAACGGCGGACCGGGTAGGGTGCCGTGTCCAGACCCGGCACTCAGGCGGAAGTGCTTGAAATCTTCGGATCGTCCTTGCCTGACGGCAAACCGCTGCGGCGCTGAATCTGGCGGCGGATGGTGCCGAAGATTCCGGACAAGAAGTAAATCAAGGCAAACGCCAGCAACACCTCATGGGAAAAGAACCAGATGCCGGCCAGCAGCAAGGCCATCAGAAGGATGTTCCGCGAAGCGATCCGTCCACGAAAACCGAAATTCTTGAAGCTGCCGTATCGGGTGGTGCTGATCATCATGATTCCCAGAATCAGCGTCAGCCCGATCAGCCCGATGCAAAATGTATGTGACTGAAAAAATGACCAGTGGTTGTACTTCTGGACGAAATGGACCAGCGCGGCGATACAGCCTGCCGCAGCCGGAATCGGGAGGCCGAGGAAGTGCTTCAGTTCCGGATTCTGGGTGTTGAACCGGGCAAGCCGCATCACACCGCCGATCAGGAACGTGAAGCAGGCGATCCAGCCCCAGTAGCTATAGGCGCTGAGATGCCATTGCCACAGCACCACCGCCGGGGCGATGCCGAATGAGATGGCGTCGGCGAGCGAATCGAGCTGCACGCCGAATTTGCTGGTGGTGCCGGTCAGACGCGCGATGCGTCCGTCCAGTCCGTCGAGAACGATGGCGATGCCGATGCCCTTGGCCGCGTTGTCAAACTCGCCGGCCAGTGCGGAAGTGATGGCGTAGAAGCCGAAGAAGATGTTGGCCGTGGTCAGCGCCGACGGAAGGATATAGACACCCCGCTTGGGCGGTGGTTTCGGACGTTCGGTTTCAATCACATCCATCGGTGAACTCCGCAAGTATGGTCTGACCGGCAGTGACCTTCTGGCCGAGCCGCACTTTGATGGCAGCGGTTTCCGGCAGCCAGAGATCCACCCGGGATCCGAACCGAATCAAGCCGATCCGTTCCCCTTTGATGATCATATCACCCGTCTGTTTCCGAAATACGATGCGCCGGGCGATCAATCCGGCGACTTGGGACATCCGCACCCGGCGGTCGCCGTCCACGAGGACGATTTCGTTGTGCTCGTTTTCGACGGTCGCCGCTTCGCGATTCGCCGGCAGAAACTTGCCGCTGGCATACCGATAGGCCTCGAGGCGGCCGCTCACCGGGGCGCGGTTCACGTGGACATTGAAGACATTCATGAAGATGGATACGAACCAGGCATATGGCGGGTCGGCGTCATCGAGGCGCCGAACAGCAACGATCTTGCCATCGGCCGGAGATACGGCCACGTCTCCAGACGGGATTTCCCGCTCCGGGTCACGGAAGAAATTGATGCAGAACAGGCAGGCGGCCAGTCCCGGAATTCCCGCATAGGGATGGATCAGCCAGGCTGGCAGAATCGCCACGACGGCGGCGGCGAGGATGAATGGGAATCCGTCGCGGTTGATCACGTGAACAGTCCTCGGTCACTGCAGGTTGTTCTTGCGGTACTCCGCCGCAATTTCCAACATCCGATCCTTAAGCTGCAGTTTTTTCTTCTTCAATTCCACTTCATGCAGCTGATCATGGGGGGTGAGATATTTTCGTCCGGAGAGATCACGCAACTCGTCATCGTACCGTTTGTGCTCGTCGGCAAGGCGCTGGAACTCCTCGTCTTGCCGAAGTAAAATTTCTTTGATTTCCTCGAACCGCATGGTGGCCTCCTGGGGTGGGCTTACTTCTATTCTTTCACAAAACGGAACGATTTGCGATAGACGACGTTCGCGCCGGCCTGATCCAGAACGATCCGGATGGGATGGGTCTTGGTCTGGCTCAATCGTTCGGACGGTTCAAAACTGATCAGGTACTGATTCCGGATGACCAGCGAGAGGCGCCGGCCGATTTCGTTGGGATCAGCATCTTCCAGGTTTTCGAAGACGCATCCGCCGGTCTCCTGACTCACAGCCCGCAGGATCTGGCCCCGTTTGAACAGACTCTGACCTCCCATGCCCGAGCCCGAAAAATAGAGCGCGTAGACGGGAACGCCGTAGCGTTGCACGTGATTCAGAGTAATGTCGGACAGGTTCTCGTCGCCGTCGGAAACCAGGATCAGCGCTTTCTTTGGCAGGTCGTAACCCGCGAGCGAATACAGCGCGTGATCCAGGGCGATCGCCGTCTTGTTGACCGGAGCCCCCTTGCGCTTGGAGTAGTCCCGGATGTCCTTTTTGAAGAAAGACCAGAAGGATTCCTGGCTGGAAAACATGTATGGATGCAAATTGGACAGGGTCGCCAATATCTCCAACCGGTCGGAGGTGGGCTTCTGCACCTCGGCATATTGCGTGCCAAAGGTGCCGAGGAAGAACACATCCTCGAAGCCGAATTGATGGATGAGGGACTGCACCACCTGTTTGTTCCAGCTGAATCGGTTCATGACCGATCGGGAGCTGTGGTCGAAGATGTACCCGATGACCATCGGCAGATCGGTATTGTGGAGGAATTGGAACTGGGTGACCTCCGCGTTGCGGACATACAACCGGAAATTCTCTTTCCGCAGTCCGGTGATCATGTCGCCATCCGTGCCGGTCACCGTGACCGGAACCATCACTCGGACGGACTCCGCCTTCAACACCGGCCGGCCGTCGACCGGCTCCTGAGGGCGGATGGCGGTGCCCAACAATCCCAACAAGATCAATGCGATGTTGATGTGGCGCTTGAAACGTTTGGGAGGTGTTCCCGTCATGCTTGCTCCATTTGAATCATACTCATGTTCAAACCCCGGATTCAAGCACATTTTGGCTTGCACGGGAAGACATTTGATATATACTTTATTTTTATATAAATAACGGTTAAAGCAATGCCGCCGCCTCCATCGAAGCACAGTCACCCGTCGCAGAGACACTCGGCTGATTCCATCGGCCGGATGCGTCGTTTGGCTTTATACGTTCTGATCATTGTTGCACTGATCGTGGCGATCAATTTCTTTTACAATTTGTATACCCGCCACAAAGAGGAAGAGGAACTGGTGTATCAGCAGGCCCGGGCGATCGCCGGCCTGGTGGAAGCCATGCAGGAATACATGGCCCGCAGCCAGGAGCTTATCAACCGGTCACCTGACGGACACGTCGAGTTCAAGGGACTCAATCCGGAAAAAATCAGCCGCGAGGTTTCGGCGCTCTTCAACCAGTCCACCGACCACCGGCTCAGATTGATCAGTCTGCATCCCCGCGTGCCCGCCAACCTGCCGGATGCGATCGAGCGACCGATTTTGGAGGAGATGGCGCGTAATCCCGGGATGCGAGAAAAGTTCGGCCCGGTGGAGCCCGAACGGTCCTACGTTTACGTCAAGCGGCTCGATATCCAAGCCAGTTGCCTGACCTGTCACGGGGACCCCGCAGGCTCCCCGGACATCACCGGACACCGCCGGGAGGGCTTGGCGATCGGCGATTTGGGTGGCGCGATCAGCGTGCGGATTCCGGCCGCCGGCTTGATGGAAAGTAATCGCCAGCGAGCTTGGATTCAACTCCTCTTCGCGCTGCTGCTCATGGGGGGGGCAGTCGTCCTCATCGTGCATCTCCTGCTCCGGATGACCCGTCTGTCCGGCGAACTGAGCCAGGCCAACTCGAACCTCGAGATTCAGCACGCACGCTCGACCATCCTGGAGAAACAGAAAGACGAAGTCTTCCACATGCTGATCCACGACATGAAAGCCCCCTTGTCCTTCATGATCGGCTCGTTGCAGATGCTCCAGGAGCAGAAGGTGGGAATGCTCAACGAGGAACAGGAAGAACTCGCCGCGCTGGTGTTGCGTGGTTGTCGCCGTCTGGAGACCATAATCTCCAACCTCTTGGATATCAATCGGATGGAGGAAGGCCGACTCGAGCTGAAGAACTCGGATGTACCGCTCCAGCCGATGATTGAAGACCGCAGCCAGCCGTGGCTCCAGTTGGCGAAACGGCAACGCAAACAATTCGCTGTGCGCGTGAACACGCGGCATCCGGTACTCCGGTGCGATCGGCAGCTGCTCGAACGGATTCTCGAAAACCTGATCAGCAACGCTTTCAAACATACCCGGGAGGGCGACGGCGAGATCGTGCTCGAACTGGCGGACCGGTTCGAGCCCGAGGGTGTGCAGTTCCGGCTCAGCGACAACGGTGAAGGCATCCCGCCCGAATTCATCGATCGCATCTTTGAAAAATACTCGGTGGTGGAAGGACAGGAACTCGGTCAAAAAACCGATACCGGCCTGGGCCTGGCGTTCTGCCATTCGGCCGTTCAGACGATGGGTGGTGACATCCGGGCGGAGAGCTCACCGGGACAACGCACGGCCTTCACTTTCTTCCTGCCGCTCGAGCCGCCCGTATCGAAATAAACCCGACAATCGCATGCTGCGGCCAAACGGCTTCAGGGAGCCGTGATGGCGGGCAGATGCCGTCATTCGGGGATGCTAGCGGGCTCCGCGGCAAAAAAGCACGGTGGGAAACGTCATCAGAATGATCTTCAGATCCAGCCAGAGACTCCAGTTGTCGATATACTGAAGATCCAGTTTCATCCATTCATCGAAATCGATCTCGTTGCGCCCGGAGATCTGCCAGAGACAGGTCAGACCGGGTTTGACCGACAACCTTCGCCGCTGCCAGCGGTTGTATTCCCGAACTTCATCGGGTAGCGGTGCGCGCGGCCCCACCAGGCTCAACTCCCCCTTCAGCACGTTGATGAACTGCGGAATCTCGTCGATGCTGGTCTTGCGGAGGAATCGCCCGAGCGGCGTGATGCGCGGATCATTGCGCATTTTGAAGACCGGTCCGTTCATTTCATTCAGATGGCGGATTTCCCAGAGAACGTCTTCCGCCCCGTCGATCATGGACCGAAACTTGTACAGGACGAATTTCCGCCCATATAAGCCGCACCGAATTTGACGATAAATCACGGGACCGCGGCTGGTGAGCTTGATGAGAATCGGCACCAGGAGAAACAGCGGGGCGCAAATGATGAGGCCCACGATGGCGCCGATGAAATCAATGAACCGCTTCGCCATCAGGGCGGCAATCTGGTGGGGAACAGGCGAAAAGGTCAGGAAGGCCTGATCCTCGATGAAATCCAGGGAAGGCTGTGAGATGGCGTGGGGGAAAAAATCCAACGGCAGGCGAGTGGGAATGCCCTGCTCTTCACACTGCATCGAGATGCTCTCGAACAATTTCAGATCTTCATTCCCGGAACCGATGAACACGACTTCGTCGATGACCCGACTCTCGATAACCACCTGGAAATCTTCGGGCCGTCCCAAAACGGCTACCGGGTGGGGATTACCGGGTGGGGCCAAATCGGTGAGGTAGCCCTCGATCAGGTAGCCGAACTCGGCATACCGTTCAATCTTTTTGCCGATCTCAAAAATGCGGGGCGTGTTGCCGACGACCACCACATGGCGCTGGCCGTTTCGGTTGCCTCTCAGAGTGAGGAAAACGAGGAAGCCCGCCCGCGCCAACAGCATGAGGATATACAGCACGAACAGATAGCTCAATATCAGGGTGCGGCTGACTTCCAGCTTGAACAGAAACGAGGCGAAACCCAGAATGAACGCGATCAGCGCGACCGGCTCCAGGAGGAACAGAACCTGCCGGCCCAGGTTGCGCCATTTGTACACGGGCCGCAGTCGGGTACTTGAAAGCGAATAGACGATGATCACCGGGATGCCGACCACGAAGAACCATGAATAATACGGGAGGGACTCCAGAACGGGATTCACCACGTCATGGAGCAGAGTATCCATCATCGAGTACAGGGACATGCGCAACTGGTAACCCAGCGGCAGGGCGGCGATCACCGCCAGCACGTCAGACACGAGCAGGACATCGGCTCGGAATTGTTCCCGTTTTTGAATCATGCCGGCGCGCCCTGCCCCATCCCAGCTATCAGAACCTCGGAGTAATGATACAAAAGATATGACAAAAACTCAAAAATTATCACCATTTGGGCACAGCCGACGCAGGCCGTCCCGCAATCCGTCAATCTCGTGCTCCAGCCTGCCAACCCCTGGGGCATCTTGCCGACAGCGCCGCTCCCGCTTTTTAAATGCCAACTGCGTGCTGATGGTCAGCAGTTCCCGGGTGATGCTGGAGCGTCTCCGTCCCCTGCCCCACGGACGGTGAGCGGTGATGATCTGCCGCAGCAGCGAAGGGGACAGAACGCCGACCGTCGCTTCCTCCGCCAACTCCTGTCGGATGATCCGGACTTCCTCGTGCAGCGAATGTTGCATCAAAATGAACAGCCCCAGGAACACGGCAGGAAAGACGACCAGCAGCACCTGATAATGGCTCATGGCCCGGGTGCCGGCAACGAGGGTGATCATCGTATTCCAGGACACGTGCCCCAGCACCGCGACCGCCAGTCCCAGACCGAGCATGGGACCGGGCGCGGTCCGTGAAAATTTTATCCGGCCGATGAAGTAACCGGCCAGTCCGGTGGTGAAAGCGTGGACGGTCGCAGAGAAGACTGTCCGTAACAGCATGGTCCACATCCAGTGCTGGTACCCGCCGGCCAGGAAAGAGCCCAGAAAATAGATCATGTTTTCGGTCATCCCGAATCCGAAGCCGATCGCCGAACCGTAGACGATCCCGTCGGTGGCATTGTTGAAATTGGTATGGCGGCGGAAGAAAAACAACGGCAGCGCCTTGGCCGTTTCCTCGATCACCGGTACGAACAGTGTGAACGCGAGCAGGTCGAACAGGTCGGGCAGAACCGCCGGCACCAGCAGGTGCTCCACCAGCGCGGATACCGCCAGGCTGATGCCGGCCGCGGGTATGGCACCATACAGTAGAGACAGCGCCACCAGGCAGAGGGGTTCCCGCTCGTGACGGTCCAGCCACCAGACGATCAGGGTGTAGACCGTCATCGGCACCAGCGCACCGATCGCAGACAGGGAGACAATCCAGAGAGGGTTCATGGCGGAATCCGGCAGGAATTCTAAACGATAAGCCCACGGTCTGCAACGGTATTCAGCGAATTTCACGACTGCGGGTTCCGGGTGGAAAATTGCCGGATCACACCTGACTGTTTGTCTCGGCATCCTGTTCCGGCTACAATGAACCCAGCAGGTGTGGTCTCGACGACCGGCCGGTCTTGGAGGTGACGGTTTGAGAGTGACCCTCATCCAGCATGACGTTTCATCCGATTGGGACCGCCATATCCAGAATCTGACCGCCGCCATCGACGAGGCGGCTCCGTATCACGATCTGGTGTGCCTGCCCGAACTGTTTCACGCCAACTACTCGGATTTGCCCGGCGCCGCCATGGCTGTCGGTTCCACCCGGGCCAAGGAACTGGCCCGATTGTCCAAAGCGCACCCCCACGCACTTTTGATCGGTTCCGTGGCTCTGCGATCCGGCGAATCGTGCACCAACTCCCTGGTTCTCATGCACGACGGGCAGATGATCCCCTTCTACCAAAAGATCCACCTGTTCCCGCCGATGGGTGAACCCGTGCTCTTTTCGGCTGGTCACAAGCTGTCGGTCGTGGACTTGATCGTCAGCGGCGTGAAATGGCGGATCGGCTTCGCCTTGTGCTACGACCTGCGCTTTCCGGAACTGTTCCGGATCCAGGCGGCCCTGGATTGCCAGTTGGTGGTCGTCCCCGCGCAGTGGCCGTCAAGCCGATCCAAGGCCTGGCGTACCCTCCTGGAGGCACGGGCACTGGAAAACCAGTTCTTCGTCGCCGGGATCAACCGTTGTGGCAAGGACTCGAATGAGTCCTTCGGGGGGTATTCGCGCGTCGTCAGCCCAGCCGGCGAGGTGCTGGCTTCGGCCACTCAGGCGGCGAGTCTGGTTTCGGTCACCCTGGATCGTCAAATGGTGGAAGAATCCCGTGCGTTTAACCATTCCCAGCGACACTGCCGGAGTGAACTCTACCGCCTGCGGTGGCTGGGCGAGATCGAATCACGCGAGATCAATCTGGGGCGCTGACCCCTCCGCTTAAATGTCGAAATAGAGCTTGTACTCAAACGGGTTGGGCATCGTGGCGATCTCCATGATCTCGTCCCGCTTGAGCTGGATCCAGCGTCGCAGCAGATCCTGGGGAAATACGTCGCCGCGGAGCAGGAACTCGTGATCCTGCTCCAGCGCTTCCATGGCGTCGTCCAGGTTGCGAGGAAGGAAGCGGACCTTGTCTTTCATCTCTTCGCTGAAGATGTTCGTGTCGAACGGCCCGTAACCTTCCTGGCGCGGATCGATGCGGTTGACGATTCCGTCGATGCCGGCCATCAGCATGGCGCTCAGCGCAAAGTACGGATTGGCGGTGGCGTCGGGTGGCCGATATTCCAGCCGGACCTTTTGAGGGTCGGACACGTACGACGGAATCCGAACTGCGCTGGAGCGGTTGGCCCTGCCGTACGTGATAGCCACGGGGGCTTCAAAACCGGGCACCAGCCGTTTGTATGAATTCGTGCTGGGGTTGGTCAGGGCGCACAGAGCCCGTGCGTGCCGGAGCAGACCGCCGATGTAAAACAGACCCGTCTCGTTCATGTTGGCGTAGCGGTCCTTCTCATAAAAGACATTCTGCCCCTGTTTGGTCAGGAACTGGTGGACGTGCCACCCGCTGCCGGCCTGACGGAACATGGGCTTGGGCATGAACGTCACTCGCAGGTTGTGTTGGTGGGCCAGGTTGAACAGGACGTATTTCGTCAAGATCGCCTGGTCGGCGCTCCGGAGCAGACTGTCGAACATCATCTCGATTTCCTGCTGTCCCCGCTCGCCCACCTCATGGTGGTGGTACTTGACGTCGATGCCCAGTTGCAGCAGCATGCGGGTGGCCGTGTCGCGAAAATCGTCATACAGATCCTGGGGATTGCAAGCGTGGTACGCGTTGTGGTGGAATTCCTCGCCCGGGTAAATGTGGTAGAACGAGGCGCTGACCCGGGTGTCATACTCCACCTTCGAGAAAATGTAGAATTCGTACTCCGGCCCCCAATACGAACAATCGGCCACGCCGCACTCGATGAGCAGGTGTTCCGCTTTTTCGGCGATCCACCGAGGATCCTGCGGAAATCGGGAGCGCTGTGAATCGGTCAGGTGAATTCGGGAGAAGAAGCTCAGCGTGGGAATCTCGCGGAACGGATCGATGAATGCGGTATCGAGGTCCGGGATCTGGACCATGTCGCTGGATTCGACTTTAGAATACCCGAAGCTGGAACCGTCAAAGCCGATTCCCTCCTTGAGCATGTTCGGCGTGAAGTGTTTCACCGGCAGCGTCACGTGGTGCGGACGGCCCCGCAGGTCCATTGACTTCAGATCGATCATCTCAACGCGCTGTTCCTTGATCAGATCCAGGATGGATTCGAAAGTGCGACCCATGATACGTTCACCTCTCGACATATTTTCTGCCGCGACCACCACCACAAGTTGCGAATCCGTCCGCAACCTGTTCGGTTGAAATGCACCGATACAGTGGAAAATGATTGTAATTTAAAAGATATTTTTTATCAAGCCCTTCTATCCGCTCCGGTTCAAAAGGCATTGGATTAGCGGCTGATCTTTCTGAAACCCAATCCGGCGTCGAACGAATAATGCAACAGAGACCAAGGATCCGTGATGATGGTCGGGGTCTGCCATGAAATCATCTGAATTTCGAGTCGTCCTGGGAATCGCCGCCGGACTGCTTGTCGCACTCTCAGCGGGAGTCCAAGCCGCTGATCGCCCGTCTCTGGCGACGGGCCAAGTTATCGAATCCGTGTCCTGCATTCAGGATCCCGGCCAAACCTACTCGATCTACCTCCCGGCAGCGTATACCCCGGCTCGAAACTGGCCGGTCATCTACGCCTTCGACCCAGGCGCCCGGGGCGTCCGGCCGGTGCAGCGGCTGCAGGCGGCAGCCGAGCGGTTCGGCTATATCGTCATCGGTTCCAACGTTTCACGGAATTTCGAGCCGAAATTGTCGGTGGAAGCGGCCGACGCCATGTGGGCGGACAGCCATGTCCGCTTGTCAATCGACTCCCGGCGGGTCTACACCCTGGGCTTCTCCGGCGGGGCCCGGCTGGCCTCCGGATTGGCGGTGGTCTCACAGGATTTTGCCGGCGTGATCGCCTGCGGCGCGGCCTTCGATCCCAAGCACCCACCCCACGACCGCCGGCCTGCTCTCTTCGTAGGGATTGTCGGGCTGGAAGACATGAATTACCCGGAGATGCGTGACGCCGAGAGCCGCCTGCGTGAGGCGCAGGTGCCGCATCGATTGTTTTTCTTCGATGGGGGACATGACTGGCCTCCAGCCGATGTGTTCCTTGACGTCCTTGCCTGGCTGCAGCTCCGGACCATCCGTGCCGGGATCGAATCGCCGGATCCTGCATTTCTGGAGGCTGAATTTCAGCGCCGTTCCGAATCGGCCACCAGGGCCCAAATGTCCGGAAGCCTCCTCGAGGCCGGACGGATCTATGCGGGGCTCGTGGAGGACTTCGAAGGGCTGATTGATACCGGCGCTATCACCACTCAGTTGAATCGGCTTCGCAGCGCGTCCGCCTACCGGCAATCCGAGAAACGGGACCGGCGTCTGCGAACCGAGGAAGACGAGTGGTTGCGCAAGCTGGACCGGCAATTCGTTCAGATTCGGAACACGCCCATGGAGAGCCGCGCGATTGATAGTGCGGTTAAAGACTGGAGTCGGCAGATCAATGGCTTCCGCATCCGGCGGGACACGGGCCGGGATGCCGACGAGCGAAAGCTGTATCTGCGGCTGCATGAATTCGTCTGGAGCCGAGCTTACGAGGAAGCCATCCTGTATTCTCGACAACGCGAGTATGTACGGACCGCGCTCCTGTTGGAGATCGCCCGCTGCGGCAGGCCGGACGATCCCATCGTGCTGTTCTCTCTCGGTAAAACCTATGCCCGGTTGGCGGACGTGGAACGGGCGATCCGGTATCTGGCCGCAGCGGTGGCGCACGGATTCCACGATGCCTCAGCACTGGACGATCCGGCATTCGCCGGTCTGGAGCGCCTCCCGGAATTCCAGTCCTTGCGGCAGAGGATTTCAGGCAATCCAGTCAATCCCTGAGGTCAGGGTGCTGCGTCGGGAGGGACAACGGTTGTCGCCGTGGCGCGACGGAATTCCGAGCGGGCGGCCTGGTATTCCCATCGCGTTCGCGCCTGGGTGGCTTCCGCCCTCGCGAGTGCCGTCTGCGCGTCGATCAGATCCGTGATGGTGCTCGCGCCCACGGTGTACCGCTCCCGGGCCAGACGCAGACTCTCCCCTGCGTGGCGGGTCTGCACATCCGACGTAAGCACCGCGGCATGGCTCTTCTGCAGCGTGGAGTAGGCCGTCCAAACTTCCCGGCGGACCGCCAGTTCCTGGCTGGCGGCCAGGGCCTCCGCCCGGTTGGCTTCGGCTTTGGCTTTTCCCAGCCGGTGTTCGTTGGCAAAGCCGGTGAATAGCGGAAGCCGGATGCTGAGCCCCAACGCCCACTCCTGGTCGGAAGGCGCGAACTCGTCGTCGTGCCACCCAAACTGCCCATCGCCGGTCACCCGGGGGCCGTATGCGCTTTTTGCCTGGGTCACCCCGGCCCGGGCGGCCACGATTCGAGCACCCGCCGAACGGATCTCCGGCCGGCGGGCAACCGCCTGGGCCATCGCCTCCGCCAGCCGGATCTCCACCGGATCGCTGAGGGCTTCCGTGATGGGCACCGGTTCGATCCGCTGCTCCACCGGCCGTCCCATGAGGGAGTTCAGGTTCCCTTGAACGATCCGTCGGCTGTTCTCGACCTCGATGATCGACAGGTCGGCGTTGGAAACCTCCACCTCCGCCCGAAGCACGTCGAGGAGAGGGACGCTTCCCGCAGCCTTGCGCTCCTGGGCCAGCCGCAGATGTTCGCCGGCCCGTTCCCGGCTCTTACGGGCGGCGTCGAGTTCCGCCTCGACGCCGAGCAACTGAAAGTACGCCTGTTCCACCTGGGCGACCAGATTGCGGAGCGTCTCCTCGTCGTCGGCCGAAGCGCTCGTCTCGAGCGCCCGGGCGGCTTTCAGACCCGCCCGCCGGGCGCCGCTGTCGAACAACACGTAATGGGCGTAGACGCTCATGAACCAGTCATCGGTGGGGCCGATCACGTCCACCGGGATGTACGATTGCAGGTCTGCGGGCAGAAAAGCGTGGCGCTGCCAGCGGCTGAACCCGGTGCCGAAGTCCGCAGTGGGATAATACGGCGCCCTGGCCTCCCCGACCCCGTGCCGGGCGGCCTCGATCGCCGATCGACTGGCTGCCCGAACGGGATTCTGGGCGACCGCCAGGCGCACGCAGTCATCCAGCCTGAGCCGGTCAGGCTCCGGCACCGTCTCGCCGTACATCCAGCCGACGGGTGCAAGCACTCCGATCAGGTATCCTAAGACAAGCAGCGCGCGGAAACGGCACATCGCAGCCTCCTCATTTGTCGCCGACATTCTGGCAGTCATGGCCCGACGGTTTTCCCTGGGGTCAGGCCATGGTCTTTTTGAACCGTCGGGTGGCGAACCCGAGCGTCGTCACGCCGATGACCAGCAGCGCCAGCAACTGCGGCCACAACACGTTCAGGCCGATACCCTTCAGGAACAGCTCCCTGATGATGACCAGGAAGTAGCGCAGCGGATTGGCGTAGGTGATCCACTGGATGATCTCGGGCATGTTGGCAATGGGAAACATGAACCCGGACAGCATGATGGCCGGCATAAAGAAGAAAAAGGTCGTCATCATGGCCTGCTGCTGCGTCCGGCTGATGGTGGAGATGAGCAGCCCGATGCCGAGCGCGCTCAGCAGGTAGATGCCGGTGGCCAGGAACAACAGGAGCAGGCTGCCCCTCACCGGCACATCGAACCAGAGAACGCCGACGGTGGTTGCCAGGACGACGTCGGCAAACGCGATGATGGCGAACGGCACCGACTTGCCCAGGATGAATTCCCACGGGGTGATGGGCGAGACCAGGAGCTGTTCCATGGTGCCGATCTCCTTTTCCCGCACCACCGCCATGCTGGTCAGCATCAGGGTGACCAGAGTGACGATGATGGCGATGAAGCCCGGCACGTAGTAGATGCGGCTCTCCAGGTTCGGATTGAACCAGGCGCGCGGCCGCAGGTCGATGTGGCCGGCCGGCACGACCGATCCGGCCTGGCGGCGGACGGCCTCGAGCTGAATCTGGCGGGAGTGGTCGGCGATCACGCGCCCGGCGTACTGAAGGATCACGCTGGCGGTATTGGAATCGGTTCCATCCAGGATCACCTGGATGGTTGCGGGTCGGCCGGCCCCGAGATCCCCGCCGTAGCCCTGGCCGATCCGCAGCACGATCTGAACGCGTGATCCATCCAGCATCTCTCGAATTTCACTCTCACCGGTCAGCTGGCGTTCCACAACGAAGTATCCGGAACCCGAAAAACGTTCCACCAGTTGCCGGCTGGCGACCGTCCGGTCCTGGTCAAACACAGCCAGGGAGATGTTCCGGATGTCCGTCGTGATGGCGTAGCTCAGAATCAGCAGCTGAAAGATCGGCGCCAGAAAGATCACACCCCGCATGCGCGGGTCGCGCAGCACCTGGATGAACTCCTTGATGAGCATGTGGCGGATTCGTTCCAGCATGGCTAGTCCAACCTTTTGCGCAAGCGGATTGTGCTCAACACCAGCATTGCCAGGGCGAACACGGCCAGCAGGCTCAGTTCCATGAACAAGTTTTCAATTCGAAGTCCCTTCAGGAAGATTCCCTTCAGCAGGCTGACGAAATACCGCGCGGGGATCACGTAGGTGATCCACTGCAGGGGTTCCGGCATATTCCGGATGGCGAACACGAAACCCGACAACATGAGCGCCGGCAGATAGGTCAGGATCATGGCCAGCTGGCTCGAGAGCAGTTGCGCTCGGGTGATGACGCTGATCAGCACGCCCACCCCGAGTGCGCCGGCCAGAAACAGGGCGGCCGAACCGAAGATGAGATCGACCCGACCCCGGACAGGCACCTGGAACAGGTACTTGCCCAGCAGCACCGCGAGCAGCACATCGAACATGCCGATGACAAAATACGGGATCAGCTTCCCGAGAATGATCTCGATCCGCTTCACCGGTGTGGAGATGAGCTGCTCCATCGTGCCGGTTTCCCACTCGCGGGCCACGGTCAGCGAGGTCAACAGGGCGGCGAGAATCGACAGAATCACCGCGATCAAACCCGGGATGATGAAATTGCGGGATTCCATGTCTTCGTTGAACCAGATCCGGGGACGCATCTCCAGCCGGGGCAAACGCAGCGACATCCCCTTCCGGCGCGTGGCTTCCACCGCTATCCGGCCGGATGCGGCCTGGACAACGGCTTCGGCATACCCGAGAACGATGGTGGCGGTGTTCGCATCGCTGCCGTCAAGCAGGACCTGAACCGGCGCCGTTCGTCCGGCTTCGAGCCGCTCGCTGAAATCCGTGGGAATGATCAGCGCGAACTGCGCCCGGCGCTCGTCTATGGCGATCACGGCTTCTTCGTATTGACGAATGCTGCCGGCCAATTTGAAGTAGCGGGAGCCGGTGAATGCGCTCAGCAGGTTGCGGCTGGCAGGCGACGGGTGCTGATCCCAGACGAGAAAGGGCACGCGATCCACGTCCAGGGTCAGGGCGTACCCGAACAGCAACAGCATAAACATGGGCAGTGCGATCGCCATCCCCAGGCTGCGGAAATCCCGGAAGATATGGATGAACTCTTTTCGGGCCATCGCCCAGAGACGCCGGAGGTTCATGTCTGCACCTCCGTGCCGCTGTCGCGCCGGTCCCGCGCCTCGATCAGCGACACGAATACATCCTCCAGCGACGGCGTGACCGGTTCCAGCCGTTCCAGGAGGAAGCCGGCGCCATTCAGTGCCTGGGTGATGGCGTTCGTCGAGATTTCGCGGTCATGAACCACGGCGTGCATCGCCCGCCCGAAGAGGGCTGCTTCCTTGACCCCGGGCTGACGCTCCACCAGCGCCATGGCTTCCTGCGGCCGATCGCACCAGATCTCCAGCACGTCCTCCGGCATGTGTTCCGTCTTCAGAACCATGGGCGAGCCGTGGGCGATCAGCTCGCCCCGGTAGATCAATCCTACCCGGTCGCAGTATTCGGCCTCGTCCATGTAGTGGGTGGTGACAAACACCGTCACGCCGGCTCCGGCCATGTCGTAGATGAGTTCCCAAAATCGCCGGCGGCTGTTCGGATCCACGCCGGAGGTTGGTTCGTCGAGGAACAGGATAGGCGGTTCGTGCAGGATTGCACATCCCAGGGCCAGGCGCTGCTTCCAGCCGCCCGACAGAGTGGCGGTCTTCGACCGGCGGTGTTCCTCCAGCCCTGCCATCCGGATCACCCATTCCTTTCGGGCGGCCTTCCGGCCGGCGGCCAGCCGATAGATCCCGCTGTAGAAGTCGATGTTCTCCTCCACGGTCAGGTCTTCGTACAGCGAGAATTTCTGACTCATGTAGCCGATATTCGATTTGATCTGTTCGGATTCCGTCCAAATGTCGTACCCGGCGACGGAACCGTTGCCGGCAGTGGGCCGGAGCAGCCCGCACAGCATCCGGATCGTGGTGGACTTGCCGGCGCCATTGGGTCCCAGAAAACCGAAGATCTCCCCACGGCGCACGGAAAAGCTGACCCGGTCCACCGCCGTGAACGCGCCGAACCGCTTCACTAGATCGTTGACCACCACCGCCGCTTCATTGGATCCGGTCGCCATCGCGTGCCTGCTCCCGCTCAAAATCCGACAACACCGAAATGAATACATCCTCGAGCGCCGGTTCCACGGGTCGAATTTCCAAAACCTCGATTCCATCCGCGCCCAGACTTTGTCTGATCCAGACCGCGGTGGATGCCTGGACATCGGCTACCACATGCAGCCGGTCCCCGAACAGGGTCACCGCTTGCGGGCGATCCCGCCGCAGCCGCTCGGCGGCGCGCCGCGCATTCGAGGTGCGGACTTCCAGGATCTGGCCGCGCATGAGCTGTTTGATCTCCTGCGGTGTGCCGCTGGCTATCAGCCCGCCTTTATGCAGAAGTCCCAGCCGGTTGCACCGTTCCGCTTCATCCAGATAAGCCGTCGTGACAATGACGGCCACGCCCTCCCGCATGAGCAGGTACAAGATGCGCCACAACTCGCGTCGGGAGACGGGATCGACCCCGTTGGTGGGTTCGTCCAGCAGCAGGACCTCGGGCGTGTGAACGAGCGCGCAGGCCAGGGCCAGTTTCTGTTTCATCCCGCCCGAGAGCCGGCCGGCGCGCCGCTCCCGGAAGGAACCCAGGTTGCTGAATTCAAGCAGCCGGTCAATGGTCTGTTCGCGACCCTGTCGGGGAACGCCGTAGATATCCGCATAAAACAACAGGTTTTCCATGACCGTCAGGTCCGGATACAGTCCGAAGCGCTGGCTCATATAGCCGATCCGCTCTTTCACCGCTTCGGCTTCGCGCACGGTGTGGCGGCCGGCGGTCCAGGCGTCGCCCGATGACGGATTCAGGATCGCCGCCAGCATTCGCATGGTGGTGGTTTTTCCGGCGCCGTCGGGGCCAACCAGGCCATAGATTTCGCCGGCCGACACCACCAGGTTGAGGCGGTTCACCACGGTCCGGCCGTTGAATTGACGCGTCAGCTCGCTGGCGCGCACGGCTTCGGTCATTGACCGGCCCCCGTGGTGTCGACTTCGCCGTCCGCCGGCATGCCGGGCTTGAGTTCCAGGTCGGGATTGGGGATGTCGACCTTGATGCGATACACCAGCTTCACCCGCTCCTTGGTGGTTTGAACGCTGCGTGGCGTGAATTCGGCCTCGGAGGCGATGAACGTCACCCGTCCTTGATACACCTTGTCCGGATGCGTGTCAGCGGTGACGCGCACCGCCTGCCCCACCTTGATCCGGCCCAGGTCGGTCTCGTCAATATACCCCCGCAGCCAGACATGGTGCAGGTCACCCACGGTGACCACGGGCGTGCCGGGCGCCACGAACTCGCCGGCTTCGATGCTGTCGGTCAACACAACGCCGGCCAGGGGCGAAACAATCGTGGTGTAGCTCAGGCGGGTTTCGGACAATTGCAGCGCCTCCCGCGCCTGCTGCAGCCGGGCCTGTGCCTGCTCGATGGTCTCCGCACGGGGTCCGTTGCGGATTTCCCGCAGGCGCTCCTCGGCTTCCTTCAGTGCGGCACTGGCCTGCTCCACCTGCTCCGTGCGCGGCCCTTCCCGAACCAGGCTCAGGCGCTCCTCCGCCTCGCGGAGCCGGGCTTGGGCCATGTCGTACGATGATTGATAGGCCTGAAATTCCCGCTCTGAGATGACGTCTTTTTGAAAGAGCACCCGCTGTCGCTCGTAGTCCTGTCGGATCCGTTCCAAGTCGGCGGTGGCGCTGGCCACGGCCGCTTCGGCCGAGGCGATCTCTTGCGGACGGCTGCCGGTCTGCAGCTCCTTCAACCGGGCGGCGGCGCGCTGAACCGCGGCTTCCGCCTGGGCGATGACTTCCGGCCGGGAACCGGCCTCCAGCTCGGCCAGGTAGGCTTGGGCGGCCAGCACCTCCGCTTGCCGCATGGCCACCTCCTGCCGGATGTCGGTATCTTCCATGCGGGCGACCATCTGGCCGGCCGCGATGTGATCCCCCTCCGACACGGCACGTTCCAGCACCCGGCCGGAGATCTTGAAGCCTACATCGGCGTCCGTGACCTCGATATTGCCTGAAAAACGGACCGTGCCGGATTTTTCCGAGCCACAGCCTCCGAGCACAACGATCCAAACAGCCAGGGCGCACAGAGCGAACACGGTAGCGGCATGGCGATACATAACTGACTCCTGCCTGTCGTTAGACTCTCAGCGGGTGGTGATCGCCCGTCGGAACAGCTCCCAGGCTTGTTCCACGTGGCGGTTCACATCGAATCGCTCGTTGCTCAATATCCACAGGATGGCTGTCGGGGGCATGATCCCCCAGAACAGGACGGCGACGTCATGCGGATTCAATTCCGAGCGGATTTGGCCATGGACCTGGCCTTCAACGATGATCCTGGCAATTCTGGCCTGTACGGACCGTATCATGTCGTAAGCCATCCTCCGGCTCTCCTGAGAGCCGCTGTAGACGCTGTCTGAGAGCAGAATGCGCGGGATCGCCTGAAAGTGCCGGATCAGCGTGATGTTCTGCATCAGGATGACATGCAGGCGCTCCAACGGATCGTGAACGCTGGCGCACGCTTCCTCGATGTTGTCGAACACATGCTCTTTCAGATGCTCAAAAATCGCCATGACCAGGCGTTGCTTGTTCGGATAGTGCCGATAGATTGCCGACGGGACCAGCCCGACATGTCTGGCCAAGCCTGCCATGCTCAGCCCACGCAGGCCCGACCGGGAGATAATGTCCAGCGAATGATGCAGGAGCTGCTCTTTGCGTTGTTTGGAATCCAGACGCTGGGTCATCGACTGCTCCATGTGAACGGTCGTTCACATGATAGTGAGGGGTGATTCACATTGTCAACAGGATATTTGCTGCCACCCAGAAAACATTAATGTGGGGCGTTCAGACAAGCTGATTGGACTGCTCCAGCGGTATCGGACGGCAACTCGACACAAATCCACGACGACTTCAGAGCCGGTCAATCACCCGACGAAGGCGTGCAGTGACTTCCTCGGCCACTTCGCGTAGTTCCGGTTTGTTCACCGCCTGCATGGAAACCATCGGATTGACGGCGGCTACCTCCACTTCCCCGGGAGTCCGTTCCTGCACGATGACGTTGCATGGCATCAAGGTGCCGATCTTGTCCTCGATCTGGAGCGCGCGATAAGCGAACGGCGGATTGCAGGCGCCCAGGATCCGATAGTTGTGAAATTCGACATCCAGCTTGCGTTTCATGGTCGCTTTGACGTCGATGTCCGAGAGCACGCCGAACCCCTCGGCCGCGAGTCCGTCTGTGACCTTGGCTACGGCATCCGGGAACGGCATCTGCATGGTTTTGTTGAAGTAATAGGGCATGTTATCTCCTCCATGACTGATCAGCTATCATACCGCACAAATGATATGAGGGTGCATCAAGATTCCGAAGAAGACGACAGAATTGCCCGCAGTCGGCTGGTTGATTATAATGTGATGGTTGGTTCGAGTGACATCGTTCACAGGAGATTTCCATGCACCTCATCCGATTCCTGCGCCCGGTGGGTTGCGCGCTGTTTCTGATCGGCCTGGTGGCGCTGGTCATGGGGCACGGCGCGGAGTCCGTACGACCGCAAACTCGATGTCCGATCTCGAACAAAGCCGTCGACAAGCAATTTCATGTCGACCGGGACGGCTTCCGAATCTACTTTTGCAGTACGGCGTGCATCGAGAAATTCAAGAAAAATCCTCAGCGGTATCTCGATGCCTTGAAAAAACAGGGCGTGACTCTGGCCAAGACTCCGCTCCCGCAGTCGTTCTGTCCGCCCTGCGGCATGACCGTCGATCGCACGAGCAAGCATGTGGATGTCAAAGGATACCGGCTCTATTCATGCAGCGATTACTGCTCGAAAAAGATGAAAAGCGATCCCGATAAGTACATCCAAATGATCCGGGACAAAGGGCAAGAACCGGAACCGTTGCCGCCCCCCGACAAACAGGCACCGGACCCACCGGCTCCGAGCAAAAAATAGTCTTGTTGATTCGGCTCACGGCCGCGTGATGTTGTACTTTTTCATGCGGTAGATCAGGATGTGCCTCGGAATGCCCAAGGCGCGGGCGGCTGCCGCCTGGTTCCAACGATGGCTCACCAGCGCCTGGCAAACGGCATCCCGTTCCATGGCCCACAACCCGCGACCGGCTTCGGACTCGACGGGCGGCGAGGCGGCTGTTTCCCCGGCCATTTCGTCAGCCAGCATGCTCACCTGCACCTCTTGACGCGGGTGGAGCACCGCCAGGCGCTGGCTCAGGTTGACCACTTCGCGGATGTTGCCGGGCCAGCCGTACGTCCGTAGCGCCTGACGCGCGCCCGGATGCAGCGCCAGTTCGCCGCCCCCGAAGTGTCGATAATAATGCGCCAAGAGAATCAGCGCATCCTCGCCCCGTTCCCGGAGAGGCGGCAGGTGAATGCGGATGACGTTGAGCCGGTAATACAGGTCCTCGCGGAACTTCCCTTCCGCCACCATCGTGTGGAGGTCACGATTCGTGGCGGTGATGAGCCGCACATCGACCGGCAGCGGCTTTGTGCCTCCCAGCGGGTCAATCACGCGCTCCTGGATCACGCGCAGGATCTTGGCCTGTAGCCGAATGTCCATGTCGCTGATCTCGTCGAGGAAGAGCGTCCCCGAATCGGCTTGCTGAAATTTCCCCCGGTGATCCGCCGATGCTCCGGTGAAGGCCCCCTTCCGATACCCGAACAGCTCGCTCTCCAGAAGATCTGTCGGCACGGCGGCGCAGTTGAGCGCCACGAACGGGGCGTGGGCCCGGGGCGATAACTCATGCAGGGCGCGGGCGGCGAGTTCCTTGCCGGTCCCGCTTTCGCCCGTGATCAGGACCGTGACATCGGAGGGCCCCACCCGCCGCAGGAGGGTCAGCACCTCCTGGAGCGCCGGGCTGGTTCCCATGATCGCATCCAGGGGTTTCTGCCCGGCCAATTCCTCCCGCAGACGGCGGTTCTCCCGTTCCAGATCCCCCAGCCTCAGGGCACGATCCACGGCGTGAAGCAACTGGTCTTTCTCCACCGGTTTGGTCAGATAGTCACACGCGCCCGAGCGCATGGCTTCAACCGCGTCGTGGATGGTCCCGAAAGCCGTCAGCATCACGACGGGCACGTCCAAATCGCGGGCCCGAAGCTGCCGGAGCAGATCCAGACCGTCCATCTGGGGCATTCGAATGTCGGTCAGGACGAGGTCGAAAGCCTGCTCGGCGACCGCGTCCAACGCACGCGCGCCGTCAGGGGCCTCCGCGACCTCGTAGCCCGCCTTCCGCAGGTGATAGGACATCACGCTCCGAAGGCTGGCATCGTCTTCGACCAGGAGTACACGTCTCATGCTGTTCCCCCGCACTGCTGTTCCGACGGCTGCCGCTCGGCCGGCAGCTTCAGGATGAAACGGGCCCCCTGCCCCGGACGGTTCTCCGCCGTGAGCGAACCGCCGTGCGATTCGGCGATCTGGCGGGCCAGCGTCAGGCCGAGCCCGGTTCCGTCCGGACGGCGCGAGAAGAACGGTTCGAAGATGCGCTCCAAGTTTTCCGGCGGAATGCCGGCCCCCTCATCCTCGACCGCAAACCGGATTCCGTCCGGTTGTTGACTCATTTCCACGCAGACGCGGCCGTTTGCGGGCGACGCCTGGATTGCGTTCTGCACCAGGTTGACCAACGCCTGACGGAGGCGATCCGGATCAAAACGTGCCCGCAGCTGCTCCGGCGCCGCATAGTCCAGCCGGACACCGCGCTCCGCGGCTTGTGCCGCCAGCACGCCCATTGTCTCGCGAACCACCTCCGTGAGATCTGAGGAGAGTGGCGCCAGGTTGAGCGGACGGTGAAGGTCCAGGAAGTCTTCCATCACGCGAGCCAGACGACGGATCTCGCGGTTGAGTATGTCGAAGAAAGGCCGCCGGGGATGATCGACCGGATAATCCTCCGCCAGGATTTCCGCGGCACCCTGGATCGAGCCGAGCGGGGTCCTCACCTCATGGGCAATCCCGGCCGCCGTGCGACCGGCGGTGGCGAGCCGCTCCGCTGTCACCAATTCCTTCTCCAGCGCTTCCTTGTGACGGCGCTGCCGCTCCCCCTGGGTGACGATGAATCCCATCAGCGTGCCGATGCCGAAATAAAACACGATTTCAACGACTTCCGGATTTTCCCAGAGCGAACATTCCATTCCGAAGACCAGCGGGAGAACAGCCAGCGAAATGGCCGCTGCGGTCAGCACCCCACCCCACAGGCCGAACCAGAGCGCGCCTAGGATCACGGGGATATAGCACAGGCGCCGGTGAATCAGATGCATGGCATGGAAAAAGCCGGCATGCGGCAGCAGATAATGGATGGAAACGGTCGTGGCCAGAACGCCCAGCACGATGATCAGTCGGATTGCTTTGCCTGACATCATGTCGCCTCACACCGAGTTGATCTCAAATACCGCAATAACGTCAGATGATGAATATTATTGATCAGATTGAAGAATAGTCTACACATTTCGTCAGGTAGCCGCACATGCAAATCAGACATGATTACCGTATTCCATTATTAATAAAAGCGTTATCGTTGTTTAAATAGCAAACTGGCCTTTTCGCTGTGTTTGGCACGGTGCGTGCCAAATGGATGATGTCTGCAGTTTGATGCCGACAGATTAGATTCGAAGAGCATGAGTCCAAGTTAAATTTATAGGAGGATATCTCAATGCGTAAAAATCTCATCGTGCTCGGTCTGACCATCGCCGTAGCTGCATGGCTGACCGGTGGCCTGCTGGCTCAGGAAACAGCTACCCAAGGTGTGAGCACATCAGGCGATGCCGTCAAGACCGATGTCAAGTGCAAGTGTCCCGATTGCAAGTGCACGGATTGCACGTGCGATAAGTGCAAGTGCGTGGAGTGCAAGTGCCACCCCTGCAAATGCGCCGACTGCAAGTGTGAGAAATGCAAAAGCGGTGACGGCAAATGCGAACACGCCAAGACCGCCTGCTGCATGACCGCCAACGCCCAGTGCGCCCAGGACAAGGCCGCGTGCGGTAAGGCTGCCGTTGCCAAGTGTGCGATCGACAAGGCCGCCTGCTGCAAGACTGACGCTGGCAAGTGCGCGCACGACAAGGTCGCCTGCAAAGCCGGCGAGTGCAAGTGCGCCAAGGACAAAACAAAACCAGCCGCACCTCAGGCGGAACCCCTGAAGTAGCGTTTAACTGAAATCCCATCCTGTCGACGAATCCGATCGGGCACTCCATTGCGGAGTGCCTGATTTATTTTGGGGAGCCGGTGACTGTCCGGATCAAAAGGATGTGAATCGTCCACAGACTGGTGCCCCGGCTGCGTCCCCCCAGCCTGGGTAGTTGCGACTATTTCTTATGCAGCGACCGGAATACACCGCTGAATGAAGGGAAATCGTAATACAAGGCTCCGCCCGATTCGATGGTGAGCCAATGGAGGGCGGTCAGGCCGAGACTGTCCAGCATCAGATCCCGGTTGATCTGGCGGTTTTGGAAGTAGCGCATGTCACCGGTGAAAAACGAGGAACCGGTTCGGTCGTCTTCGGCGAAGAGGTCCTTCTCCGTGTTTTTCCGCACGTAAAAACCATACAATCGGATCTTGTTTTCCTTCAGATATCTGGTCAGCTTGGCTAACGGTTCGTATCGCTTGGGGTCGAAATCCTGCTGGTCCATGATCACCGGTTTCTCCACCGCCGTGATGACGGACGGTTTGATGTTCACGTGTTTATCCACGTTGGAACCTTCGAGCTGCATGCTCTGAAACATGGCCAAACAGCGGCAGTTGCTGATGAAAAAGACCGGCTGATCCTGGATCCGCCAATGCGCGAGGATGGCCAGCAGATCCTTGAACGGCACCGCATTCTGGTTGGCGGCCAGGAAATCCATTCCCTTTGCCGGCCAGTCCAGTTCCCCGGCCTTCCCGTGCCGCACCGGGTAGACCGTGTTACCGAAGAATCCGAAGATGCTCACCTGGCAATCCGAAGGCAGTCGCTTGAGCAGTTCCGCAAACCCCTTGTTGAAATTCAACGAGGTCATCGCGGGATCCGCATCCTGTTGGATGACAAAAGTGAGGCGTTTGGGTGCGGTCAGATCCCCGGCCGCCGCCCACCCGGCACAAACCGCCAGAGCCAGCATGACGCAACATGTCCATCGGTGCATAGCCAAACCCCCATACAGTGTCTCTCGATATTAAACGAGATCGGACAGCCAGTTGTTTAAACCGAATGGTCGATTTTTCCCAATTCGAGCTTCTACTGGGTAAATGTGATGGCGGAAAGGTCATGCCGCTTGGGCGGAAGCCAGGCTGCGCTGCCACACGACGCCGGCCATGATAAATACTAATCCCACCACGGTGGAGCCGAGGATGGGTTCGCCCACCACAAAATGAATCAGGGCCAGGGAGATGAACGGGCACAGGAGAATGAGATTGGATACACGGGCCGTGTTTTCGGATAGCTGCAGCGCCTTCATCCAGCATACATAGGCCACGCCCATCTCGAACAGACCCAGATAAATAGCGCCGGCCCACCCGGTCCAAGATCCGTTCACGGTTTGGGGAAACAGCAGAACGGCCGCCAGGCAATACCCGGTGCCGCAGATGAAATTCGCGGCAAGCTTGATGAGCTCGTCACGCGGATCTTTTACATTGTAGATCCAGTACAGGGCCCACACCACGGTGCTGGCCAGAGCCAGGAAGACTCCGAACGGATCAGACAACCGCACCTGGTGCCACTCCCCGTGGGTGGCGATGATCGTCACGCCCAGGTAACTGACCAGGATCGCTCCGAGACTGGCCCAGCGCAGGCGCTGGCCCAGCAGCGGAACGGATAAAATGACGATGGCGATGGTCCAGGTCTGGTTGAGTGGCTGAGCTTCCTGGGCGGGAAGCAGTTCGTAGGATTTGAGCACCACCGCGTAGTAGAGGAACGGATTCAGGAAACCGAGGGTAGCGGCGCGCAGCCAATCCCGCCCCGAGATTCGGCCCAACTCGCCCAGGCGTCCCTGAAACGCCAGCGCAGCCAGAAGGAAAACCGTGGATGTGAGGGCGGCCCCGAGCAGCATCGGGTAGATCCCGAGGCTGCGCAAGGTCAGCTTGAATACGGTCGCCACTGTGGACCACATGAGGACGGTGGCTGAGGCGAACATATAGGCGCGCTGTTGATTGTTCATCACTCTCCGGACGGCGATCCCGGCATGGCGTCCAGAACGCGTGTCCCCGGTTCATTTCGAATGAAAACCGCTGCGGGACTTTTAGCTGTCGGGCACCATGGGAATAGTATCCCCGTCAAGGCCCGCAGGTTCTTATATCACACACCGAACGTTTGAAAGCAAAACACTCGGACCTAGGATTCCACAGGGTTCAACGTGCCGTTGAGCGGATCTTGGATACAGATGGGTTTCTGGTGTACCATGCAATCCGTGGCAAACAGGGTCCGAATTTCCACTATACCAATCAGATGGAGCATCACCCTGCCCCTGGCGGCGGGCATCCTGCTGATGGTGCCCCTCCTGCAGGGCATTCCGTTGTCCCATGATCTGCATATCCACCTGGCCATGGTGGATCAATTCCAGGAGAGTCTGGCCGAAGGTAATGTGTATCCTCGCTGGCTGGCCGATTTCAACGAGGGCTATGGCGCCCCCACCATGATTTTCTATCCCCCCGGTTTGTTCTACTGCGCCAGCTTTGCGGCGGGATTATGCGGTGGTAACATCTTGGTCGGCCTCTATCTGATCCTGACACTCCTGACAATCGTCGGATTCGCCGGGGTGTACCGGCTGCTGTCGGAACCGGCCGGGCCGTGGGCGGCGGCCGGCGTCGCATTCGCCTTGGTGGCTCCATTCCGCGTATTTGAGCTTCATGCTGCCGGTTTGTTCCCCGCTTACGCGGCCGGCTGTATGTTTCCCTGGTCCCTGGATTCTCTTCGGCGCATTGCGGCTGAACCTACCGGCGGAGGCTGGCTGAGCCGGCCCGTTCAGGGTTGGGCGGTTTCCGTAGCAGTTATGCTGCTCCTGAACCTGCCGTTCACCGTGTTGGCGATGACGCTGGTGTCTGCTTGGCTCGTTTTCGAGACCGTGAGAAGCCGCCGGTTGGACACGCTGATCCGGGTGACCGCCGGAGCCGCGGTAGCCCTGGCAATCTCGGCCGTTTATCTGTTGCCCGCGCTGGCTGAACGGCACCTCGTGACGCTGCCACAGGCCGGGCAAAACGTCTATGCGGGCAATTTTCTCTTCATGCCACCCGGCACGTGGGCGGATCCCGCACTCCAGCACCTGTTCCAACGCATGGCGCTGTTTCCTCTGGCGTTGGCAGTCGTGGGATTGGTGGTGATACTGGCGATGAAACGGGGTTTCACCGAATCGGTCCAATCGCCGTTCAGCGGCCTCCTCCAGCTCGCATCGTTGATCGCCGTCGGGGCGGTTTTCCTGTCCTCGCCCGCATCCGGGTGGCTGTGGGCGGGGATTCCCGCCCTGGCAACCCTCCAGCTCCCGTGGCGGTTGCTGGACCATCTCGCCGCGCCCTGCAGCATCATCACCACTCTGGCGTTGGCTGCGGTGTGGCGGTCCAGGGTCCGTTACGGCTGGGTGCGGTATGCTTTTGCCGGCTTATGTCTGGTTCTGACCCTGCTGATGAGCATGCTCAGCCTGTCTTGCATCCGAATGAACGGGTTTGCGCCACCTCACGATATCCTCGAGCAAGTTGCCGCATTCCGGCGGCTGCCGGGCGATTATCCACCCCAGGGTTCCGAGCTCACACCGCAGCGCGCGGATGACGCCCTGGTGACCGTGGCTCGCGGGCTGATCAGCGGGAAAGTCATCGCATGGGAAGCCGAGCGCCGACGAATCGACATTCAGGCGGAAACACCCGGCGCCATCGCGTTGCGCACCTGGTACTATCCCGGCTGGTCCGCCCGCGACGAACGGGATGTGACGCTCCCGGTGACCGCGGAGCCGGGCACGGGGAAACTCCTCATCGCCGTCCCCGCCGGACGTCATACTTTGGAGATCCGCTTCGGTTCCACACCACTGCGCCTTGCCGCGGTGTGGTTGAGTCTGTTCGCGGCCCTGGGGTTTGCTGCTGCCTGCATCTGTCCGCATATCTTTCGAAATCAGAAAAAATCCAACTCCGCCCCGCATCCCGGCATCTGATGAGCGGAGAGTCTGAGCTCACATCCACGGCATCCTAATGAGTGCCGGCTTAGAATGGAACCAGGTGTCGGTGTCATGAAAGCGTGTATGCTGCTCCGAATCGTCGCCATCATCTCGGCAGGTTGCCTGTCGATACCTTGGCTTCCAGCGGATCCGCCTGCCGAGGGCACGGCGCCATTGGCCGTGCGCCGGACCGGAGCCTCGGAGTTGCAGATCCAGCGTGCGGACGGCACCGCGTTCACGATCCGCTTCATGGAGACGGTGATGACCGTGGTCACCAATCCGATCTACCCGCTGGCGGCGGTGTTCACGACCGATGAGCCGCCCGGCAGTCCGCTGGTGGTGCCGCCCCAGCCGGTGGCCACTTGTTCGGCATACATCCTGCACACAGTCACCGGTGAATTCGAGCGGATACCCACAGATGAGACCATGCTGGGCAGCTGGTTTTTCCAGGTGTGGTCACCCGACGGCCACTACGCGGTCATTCTGACCAGTCAATGGGGCGGTTTCAAGTTATTCCGCGCCGCCGACTGGATCAACAGCGGCGGGCACCTTTGGATCGACTGGCGGAAACCGTGGCGGAGCATGGGCGCCCGCGACACCCCGCCCCGCGCCGGTGACCCGGCCAAGATCCACCGGTTTATCTCCTGGGAAGGCCCGGCCACGTTTTCCTTCAGCGGATCCTGCTGCGGGACCGAGTTCAGGTACCGGTTCGATATCGAGCAGGACCGGTTGACGCGCACCGGCCAGCGCGAGCTGCCTTGATTTGAGGCCGGGGTGCAGTATTTCGAACGGAAGGCGAGAAACAAAGCTCCATCCCGGGAAGTATAAAGATCGATAGTCGCTATGAAACCGCGGAGCATCATCCAGATCATCAGCGTCATACTCCTGGCGACACCCGCGCTTCAGGGGAGCCGTCCGCCCAGCATGATGCTGCATCTGGATGTCGCCCGGATCGAATTGGAAGTCTTCCGGCTGGTGAATTGGGCCCGGGCGGAACGCGGCCTCGACCCCTACCGCTACGACGACGGGCTGGCCGACCTGGCCCGGCGGCACTCCGGCAATATGCGGGACTTTCGGTTCTTTTCCCACACCGATCATGAGGCGCGCACTCCGGACCAGCGACGCCTGAAGTATTATCCAGAACTCCTGGCCGTCCGCTTCGCTGAGAACATCGCCACCGGATTCGGCACCACCGAGTCCGAAATCGCGGCCAATCTCATGGAGTCCTGGATGAATTCACCCGGCCACCGGGCGAACATCCTCAGCTCCGACTTCACCCACATCGGCGTCGGGATCGTCCACGCCGCCGCCACCAAATATTTCGGCACGCAGAATTTCGCCTTCCCCCTCGGCAAACTCACGTCGCCTCTCAAGGCTGATATCCGCTACGGCCAGCGAGTGGAACTTGAATTTGAATCCATGGGCAATCTGCCCAAGGACAAACTCCGCGTGATCGTCCTGTACCCGGACGCGAACGTAAAAATCGTCCAGGGTGACGGGTCGTACTACCTGGGCAAATCGTTCCTGCGCCCCAAGTGGCGGGACGATGTGTTCCGGGCGAGTATCCGCTGCGTGGGCGGCCGGGGCACGTACAAAATCGCCCTGGGGTCCGACGGAGAATACTACCCGATCTTTATCGAATTCCAGGTGTATTGATCCGATGTGATCCGCCGCACACTCCCGCTTGATCACCGTGCTACACTGCTGCGTTTCGCCGGTTCCTCAGCCGGCCTTGCCTGATTGCATCCTGCTGGAGTGACCATGCTACCGCTGATTTTCCTGAGCAGCCTGCTGCTGTTCGGTCTGGCTTACCACATTTACGGACGCTGGCTGGAGCGCCGCTTCGATGTGGACAACCGGCGCCCCACCCCCGCCCACACCGACTCCGATGGTGTGGATCGCGTGCCGGCACCCAGCCCGGTTCTGCTGGGACATCATTTTTCTTCCATCGCCGGCGCCGGCCCCATCGTGGGCCCCATCATCGCCGCGACTGCGTTCGGGTGGTTACCGGCCATCCTGTGGGTGGTGATTGGCTCCATTTTCATCGGCGGGGTCCATGATTTTTCTGCGCTCATGGCTTCGGTGCGCCACAAGGCTCGCTCCGTGGCTGAAATTGCCAGGGAGTACATGTCGCCCCTGGCCTATCGGCTCATGCTGATCTTCATCTGGCTCTGCCTGGTGTATGTGCTGGTCGTGTTCGCCGATTTGACCGCGGCCACTTTTGTGGAAAGCGGTCCCGTCGCGACCGCCTCGGTGATGTACATCCTCTTGGCCATCGGTTTTGGCCTGTGCCTTTATCGACTCAAACTCAGAATCTGGCTGGCATCCCTGATCTTCGTCCCCGCGATTTTCGCCGGGATCTGGATCGGCCATGAACTTCCGCTGGATGCCAGCCGCCTGGCTCAGTCCATCGGGCTGGATCAGGCGGCGTTATGGGGCATCGCCCTGCTGGTTTACTGCTTTATCGCCTCCACCACACCGGTTTGGATTCTGCTCCAACCGCGTGATTACCTGTCGTCCTACCTGTTGTATGCCTCAGTGGCCGCCGGGGTCGTGGGAATTCTCTTCGGGGGATTGCAATCCACCTGGCCGGCCCATCTCGGCTGGTCCAGCCCCCAGCTCGGCAACCTGTTTCCCGTTCTCTTCATCACCATCGCCTGCGGTGCGTGTTCCGGATTCCACTCGCTGGTGGCCTCGGGCACTTCGTCCAAGCAGTTGAACAAGGAGTCGGATGCGCGTGTCGTGGGTTATGGCGCGATGCTCATCGAAGGGCTGGTGGCCGTCATCGCCTTGAGTACGGTGATGATGCTGGCGCCGGGCGACGAACTGGCCGGCAAGCCGCCGCTCATCATTTACGGCAACGGGATCGCCCGCTTTCTATCCCTGTTCGGCGTCCCCCACGCCATCGGCGTAAGTGTCGGCCTCCTCGCTCTGTCCACGTTCATTCTGACGTCCCTGGATACCGGCACCCGGCTGGCCCGGTATATCGTGGAGGAGTTCTTCAATCTTTCCGGAACCATCGCTCGTTACCTGGCGACCCTGGCGTGTCTCGTACTGCCCGCCTTGTTCATCCTGATGCCGCTTCATGATGCCCAGGGGAATACCCTGCCCGCCTGGAAAGCAATCTGGCCCGTGTTCGGTGCCACGAACCAGCTCCTGGCCGGAGTGGCGCTGCTGGTGGTGGTGGTCTGGCTGAAGCGACGCGGACGGAGCAACCTGTTCGTGTTTCTCCCCATGGTGTTCATGACGGCGATGACCGTCTGGTCGCTGTGCCTGCTCGTGGGCCAGTACGGGCTTTCGTCCATCGGACTGATCGCCTGGGCGTTGCTGGCGCTGGCCGCGGTCCTGATCTGGGAGGCCAGCCGGGTGCTCTTGGGCGGTGTGCCCGCCTGAACGGTTCAGCTGGTTTCCATAAATCGGGCCAGCTCGTCCGGCCCGTTGAGTGGCGGCAGGCAGGCCCGGCTGCGGCAGATGATCGTGATCGGTGCGCCGCTGTCCGGCAGGTGGTCCAGGTGCGGGATCAGCGCCCGAATCGCTTCGCCCTCCGCGTCCTTTGTCAGCCACAGCCACATCGTGCCCGGCCGATAACCCTGCCGGGAGATTCGGAGCATCTGCTGAAACGCCTCATCCTCGCGCCGGCCGGAGAGAACGATCACCGTCTCCTCACCGGGCGAGGCGGAAAGTGCAGCGAGGCAGCGCGCGTGGGCGGACGGTGCCCCGGCCACGCTGCCGGCCAGGTCATGCAGCAACTGATCGGCGTTTTCAGCATAATCCGCCCGGCGAGTCAGGGCTGCCAGGCAGTAGAGATTCTCCAGGCTGATCGAGTTGCCGGAAGGAGTCGCTCCATCATAGGTTTCTTTGGCCCGGAAGAGCAACCGCTCTCCGCCGGCGGGTGTCATGAACAAGCCGCCCGACTCCGAATCCCGGAACAGTTCCAGCGTCCGATCGGTCAGGCGGATTGCATGAGAGAGGAATCGGGCCAGGCCGGTCGACTGATAGGTCTCCAGCAACCCGTGCACCAGAAAGGCGTAATCATCAAGCTGGCCGTCAATTCCGGACTCACCGTCCCGATGGCGGTGGAATAGGCGTCCGTCCGCCTGACTCATACGGCTGAGAACGAAATCCAACGCCTGCATCGCCGCTTCAGCCAGGTCCAGACGGTCCAACACCCGGGCGCCCATGGCCAGGGCACCGATCATCAACCCGTTCCAGTCGGTCAGTATTTTGTCGTCCCGCATCGGGCGCTCGCGACGCTTGCGCGCGTCCAGCAGGATCGACCGGATCTGCTCCCACGTCGGCTGTTGGGGTGAGCGGTCCAAGCCGGACGCATCGGACGGGAGCGGAGCGCCGTCGCTCAAATACAGGACGTTGCTGCCGGCGGGTGTGTGCTGATGGGGATCGGTAAAATTGCCCGAATCGGCCAGGTTGAACCAGGCGATGACCTGTTCCGCTTCACCGGGAGACATGATCCGCCGGATCTCATCGGTCTGCCAGAGGTAGTATTTGCCCTCGACGCCCTCGCTGTCGGCGTCTTCGGCGGAATAGAAGGCGCCACCCGAATCGCGCATGTCCCTGATGACATATTCGAAAATTTCCTCGGCCGTCGAACGAAACTCCGGATCGCCGGTCGCCTGGTACGCCTCGATGTAGGCGGCGGCCATGAGCGCCTGGTCGTAAAGCATCTTTTCGAAATGCGGCAGCCGCCACGCCGCATCCGTGCTGTAGCGGTGGAAACCAAAGCCAATCTGGTCATACACCCCGCCCTGCCGCATGTGGCGCAGGGTCTGCCGGGCCATCTCGAGCGCCATCGCCTCACCGGTGCGCTTCCAGTAGCGGAGGAGGAAAATGACCTTGTGGGGCGTCGGGAATTTTGGCGCGGTACCGAAACCGCCCGCCGAACGATCGAAGCTGGCCCTGAGTTGCGAGTACGCCTGACTGTGGACGCGGGAGTTAAAGGCATCGTCGCTAGTGGCATGCTCCATCTCCTCACGGATGGCCGCGGCGATTTCCGTCGCGTTGCGCACCAGCTCGTCGCGCCGCTCCTGCCACAGGCTGCGGAACCGGGGAATCAGTTCGAGTAGCCCGGGCAGTCCTGGCCGGCTGTGTTTCGGGAAATAGGTGCCGACGAAAAACGGCTCCCCTTTGTCGGTGAGCAGCGCCGTGAGCGGCCAGCCGCCCCGCCCGGTCATCGCCTGGCAGACCGCCATGTACACATGGTCCACATCCGGCCGCTCTTCACGATCGACCTTCACCGGGATGAACGTCTCGTTGATCAGGCGGGCAACTTCCGGGTCGCCGAACGATTCGCGCTCCATGACGTGGCACCAGTGGCAGGTGGCATACCCCACCGACAGGAAAACCGGCTTGCCCGCCTGCCGAGCCGCCTCGAAGGCGGCCGCTCCCCACGGGTGCCAATCCACCGGGTTATGGGCGTGCTGCAGCAGGTACGGGCTTCGCTCATGAATCAGCCGGTTGGTGTGGGCCGGTTGCCCGTTGGGTTCAGTGCCGGATCGCATATTCGGGACTCCTTGTCTCGACGGTTGCCGCAGGCAGTCCTTAGATCGATTCTCGGCGCCTGTCGATTCAGGTCGCCTGCCGGGCAGGTGACGATGTCTTTCAGGGATGGATCAGTCGATCCGGCGGCGGGCAGACCGGGCAGACTCACATCTTGTACTGACCGAGATCCTCCGGAGAGAGTCCCTCGAGCCATTTCTTCAGGTCGTCCTCCGACCATTGCTGCTTGTCGGCGATGGAGAAGCTCCTGGACTTCCGGATGACATCCTCGGCGACATACACCGGCGCCCCGACCCGGATGGCGACGGCCAGTGCATCGCTGGGCCGGGAGTCCACGACCTGGAGCTGGTTGTTGAACCGAATGTGAAGCTCGGCATAGTAGGTGCTGTCCACCAGGTCCGTGATCACCACCTTTTCGAGCACGGCGGAGAGCTTCGACAGAATGGAGCGGATCAGGTCGTGGGTCATGGGGCGCGGGGCTTCGATATGCTCCATCTCCAGGGCGATGGCATTGGCTTCGAAAACGCCGATCCAGATCGGCAGCACGGTGGTTTCGGCGGTGTCCTGCAGGATCACCACCGGCGAGTTGTTCACCGGATCCAGGATCAGCCCTTTGATGAAGAATTCGATTTGCCGGATCTTGTCCATGGCGTCCGCCTATGACTGGTTTGATGATAGCACACCGGGGGTGATTCAGCCATCCGCCGGATCCGGCACCCATTCGCCTCGCAGCGAGTGGGCGCTGGCGTCGGTGATGCGCACCCGGCAGAAAGAACCCATGAGGTTCGCGTCGCCTAAAAAATGGACGATCTTGTTTTCCGTGGTCCGAGAGGCAAGCTGCCCCGGCTCGCGGCCCCGTCCATCCACCAACACCTCCCGGATCGAGCCGATTTCGGCGCGATTGTTCTCCAGCTGAATCGCCTCCTGCGCCGCCTGCAGCCGGACAAGGCGTGTCTGCTTGACCGGCCGCGGGATTGAATCCGGCTGCTCGAAAGCGGGCGTCCCCGGGCGCGGGGAATACATGAACGAGAAGATCGAGTCGTAGCGGACGAACCGCAGCAGGGCCAGGGTCTCTTCGAAATCCCGCTCCGACTCTCCCGGAAAGCCGACGATGAAATCGGACGACAGACTCATGTAGCGCTCCGCTTGCCGGATCTTGGCCACATGGGCGAGGTAGTCATCGGCGGTGTACTTGCGGTTCATCGCCATCAAGATACGGTTGGATCCGGATTGTGCCGGCAGATGGAGCTGGTTGCAAATGACCGGATTCGCTTCCATGACCTGGAGCAGCCGTGGGTTGAAATCCTTGGGGTGCGAGGTCGTGAACCGAAGCCGTCTCAGGCCGGGGACGGCAGCGACCGCCGCGAGGAGATCGGCGAACTCATGCACCTCCCCGGCCGGATCGCGGTAGGAGTTGACGTTCTGTCCCAGCAGCATGATTTCCACCGCCCCGTCAGCCACGAGGCGGCGGATCTCTTCGAGGATCCGACCGGATGGCCGGCTCCGCTCCCGCCCCCGGGTATGCGGCACCACGCAGTAGGCGCAAAAATTGTCGCACCCCTCCATGATGGTCACGAACGCACGAAACGTCGTCTCGCGCAGGATCGTGTCCGTCTCGACGGGCATGGGATCGTCGTCCATGTCCACATCCACGCAACGCTCGATCCGGCCGGCGTCCAGGTCGTCCAGATGGCGGGTTAAACGGTGGATCTTGCGCGTGCCGAGGACCAGGTCCAATCCGGCGAACTGCTTCATCATCTCCCAACCCTGCTGCTGCGCCACGCAGCCCAGGACACCCACCCGCAGCTTCGGTCGCCCCGCCTTGAGCGCCAGTGTCTGTCCGAGGTAAGAGAACACTTTCTGCACCGGCTTTTCCCGAACACAGCAGGTGTTGTAGAGGATGAGGTCGGCATCGTGCGGCCGGGCGGCTTTCCGCCACCCGGCGGAAACGAGCAGGCCGGCCGCCTTTTCCGAGTCGAGGACGTTCATCTGGCAACCGAACGTGTGGATGAAGAATGTCTTGCTAGCAGCCATCGGCGAGCCTGGTGACCGGCGGGTTCACGCTTTCCCCAGGAGCTGGCGGGCATGCTTTCGGGTGATCTCGGTGATCTGGACGCCGCCCAGCATCCGGGCCAGCTCGTCAACTTTTTCCGCCTGGCTGAGTCGTTGGATGGCGGTGAAGGTCCGTCCGCCGGCGACCGTCTTCTCCACTCGAAGATGATGGTCGGACTGGGCGGCGATGTGGGGCGAGTGGGTGACACAGAAGCACTGGTTGCTCGCAGCCACCCGGCTCAGCTTTCGGCCGACGACCTCGGTGGTGCCGCCGCCGATGCCGGCATCGATCTCGTCGAAGATGAGCACCGCGTCGGGCTCCGAACGCAGGATCAATTTGATGGCCAGGGCCAGCCGCGAAAGCTCACCGCCGGACGCGATCTTGTGCAGCGGCCGCAGCTCCTCGCCGACGTTGGGGCTGGCGAGGAATTCCACATCGTCCAGTCCGGTGGCGGGCGGCGCATCCCCCGCCTCAATCGGCAGGATGCGCACCTGGAACCGGGTGCCTTTCATGTCCAGCTCGTCGAGATGCTTTTTCATTTCCCGTTCCACGCTCCGGGCGGCCTTCTGGCGTGCCTGGCTCAGGGTATCGGCGGCCTGCCGATACCGCCCGACCAGCTCGCCCACTTCCTGCTGCAGCTGGGTCGTGCGCGCGTCCGAATCGCGCAATCGGTCGCGTTCCGCCAGAACGCCCTGGTTGTATTCCAGGACTGCCTCGATGGTGGGCCCATATTTGCGTTTGAGCCGATCCAACTGCAGCAACCGGGATTCGATTTCATTCAGCCGGTTCTCGTTGTACTCGACGGTGGCCGCATGGTCCCGCGCGGCGAAGGCGGCATCCTCGAGCTGGAAGATCACGTTCTGGAGAGTTTCGGCGGTCCGGGCCAGGCGCGAATCGATGGCGGCCATCTCCTGGTGCCGGTGGAGAAGCCGCCCCAACTGGCGCAGCACCGCTCCCTCGTTCTCATAGAGCAAATCGTGGGTTTCAGTGGAGAGCTGGAACAGCTTCTCCGCGTTGACGAGAATCCGCCGCTCGTCGTTCAGCTGGTTCTCCTCGCCATGAACGGGATGAACGGCGTCGATCTCCGTCGCCTGGAAGTCCAGCAGATCCAGCCGCTGCAGCCGGGTCTGCTCGTCGTGGACCAGCCGGTCCAGCTCGGCACGAGTCGCGGCAATCTGGCGCGCCAGCTCCTGAACCGTCCGCAGCGTGTCCCGCTGGCCGTGGTAATTGTCGAGCAGCTGGAGGTGGTAGCGAGGCTGCAGCAGCAGGCGGCAATCGTGCTGGCCGTGAATCTCCAGCAGTTCATCACCCAGACGCCGCAGGAACGCCGTGGCGACAAGCCGGCCGGCCACCTGGGCGCGCCCGCCGCTGCCGGCCGCCAGTTCCCGCCGAACCTGGAGGCCGTCTTCCAGATCGTCCCGCTCGATGCCCTCGGCTTCAAGCAACGGCCAGACTGGACTGCCTTCCGGCAGGTCAAAGATGCCTTCCACCATGGCCCGGTTCTCACCGCTGCGGATGAGATCCGATGAGCCTCGGGCGCCGGCCAGGAGCCCCACGGCATCGATCAGGATCGATTTGCCGGAACCCGTTTCCCCCGTGATCACATTGAGGCCGGGCCCGAATTCGATCTCGAGATCCTCGATCACGGCGATATTGCGGATGTGCAGATATCGGAGCACAAAAACCGTCCTTTTCTCCAGACGAATCATCCGTTTGGTAGGGCATTATATCAAAAGAATCGTTTGACTTGATAGTGGTTCCATGATATTCATTAACCTTATTTTTTTAAAGGAGATAGGCATTGTTTTCGTTCATAGCCACCGCGGTCTCGAGCGGGTTTTCGGGTGGGATTTTCGAGCTCATCCGCAGCGCCGGTATCGTGGCCCAGGGCGTCTTTCTGCTTTTGCTGGTCTTTTCGATTTTTTCCTGGGCCATCATTTTCCAGAAGCTGGTGCTCTTCCGCAAAGTGGAACGCCAATCCCTCAATTTCCTGCAGCTTTTCCATGAGAGCAGCAAGCTTTCCGAAATCTACAAACGGAGCGGCGATTTCAAGAACAGTCCGCTGACGGGCGTATTCCTGGCCGGCTACAGCGAACTCAACGCGCAACTCACGGCCCGACATGCCCCCGACAGCGATGCCGCACCCACGCTCCACATCAAGAGCATTTCCAACGTCGAGCGGACACTGCGAAAGGCATCCGCCGTGGAACTCACCCACCTGGAGCGCTCCCTGAACTGGCTGGCGACCACCGGCTCGGTCACCCCGTTCATCGGGCTGTTCGGGACCGTGGTGGGGATCATCGACGCCTTCCACGGTCTCGGTCAGTTGGAAACCACATCCATTCAGGCTGTGGCGCCTGGCATCGCCGAGGCCCTCTACGCCACGGCCTTCGGCCTGTTCGCCGCGATCCCGGCAGTGATTTTCTTCAACCATTTCCTGTCCCGGATCAAACATATGGCGTCGCTGCTGGATGACTTCACAACCGAGCTGACCAACCTGGTGGAACGCAACTTCACGTGAGGAGTTGGCCATGGCGTTCACGAACCCCAACGGCCGGACCATGACGTCGTTGGCCGAGATCAACGTCACCCCCCTGGTGGACGTCATGCTGGTCCTGCTGGTGATTTTCATGGTCACCGCACCCATCATCCAGGCGGGCATCGAGGTCAACCTGCCCCGCACACGGCATGTCAAGAACTTCAACCCGCACCAGCAGTATGTCGTCTCCATCGATGAACGGAGCAATCTGTACTTCATGACCCGCCAGATCCACATCAACGATCTGGGACCGGCCCTGCGCCAGCGCCTCGGCCAGGACCTCAATCAACCGATCTATCTGCAGGCGGACGGCGACGTCCGGTTCGCCGTCGTCGTCAAGGTGATGGATACGCTCCGCGAACACGCCTTCACCAACATCCAGATCGTCACGCGGCCCATGATTCAACAACGCAAGCCATGACCGTCGATGACCGTCATTATCATTATCAGTCTCTGGTCTCCGAGGGAGACCGACGCAAATTCCTCATCTCCTCCATTGTGTCGCATTTTTTGCTGGTCACGGTCATTCTGGTCTGGCAATTTGCCGCGCCCAGGGGCCCCACGCTGACTTTAGGCGGAGGCGGCGGAGGCGGCAATCGCGCGATCGGCGTCGGCCTGGTCGAAGGGCTGCCGGCGGGTCAGGAGTATTTCAAACCACCCGTCACGCTTCCGGAACCCGTCGCCGCGCCGGCGGCAAAGCCCGCAGATTCGATCGTAGAGACTGATCGCCCGGATGACTTCCTGAAAACCACCCAGCCGGACCGGAAGTCCGCCACCGAAAAGCCCACTCCTCCTGCGCCAGCCGCAACGCCCGCCCCACCGGGCCCGGTCAGCACCGGGGAACACTCGCCGGGGGTTCGCGGCGGCACCGGCGCCGGCGGGCAGGGCGAGGGCTCCGGTCACGGTGTTTCCATCGGCGGCGCGGGCGAAGGCTTCTACGACTCCTGGTACGCCCGCCAGGTGGAACAGCGGGTGGGCAGCAACTGGCTGGAGTCCCGCATGGGCATCCAGTTCTCGGGAAAGCACCGGACTCTTATCCAATTTACCGTGAGTCCCGAGGGGCGGATTGAGGACATCCAGATCGTTGAATCCACGGGCCCGGAAGCCTTTGAACGTTCCGCGCTGCGGGCGGTTCGGGCATCGGACCCCTTGCCTCCCCTGCCCGTTCAATATAGAATGCAGAGGAATCGCGTTCGGTTCGTGGCCATATTCGAACATCCGACACCTTGATTTGAGGAGTGTGATGAAGCGCTTCCGTCTACTCCCGCTGTTGGCGCTGGGCTGCATGATCTTTTCCCAAGCGCAGTCCGACGACGCATCTATCGTGATCAAGCCGCGTCCGGCCAAGACGACCGTACTGGCGCTCCCCGAGTTCCAGCCCAAGAGCGGCAACCTGGATCCCGCCGTCGACGAGTATTTGAAAATCGTCAACGAAACGCTCTGGAACGATCTGGAATACTCGGCCTTCTTCAAGCTGCTCTCGCGCTCGTTCTACCCGGCGCAGCGGATCGACGAACCCGAAGATCTGGTATTCAAGGACTGGCAGGATCAGAACATCGGCGTGGATTTCATCGTCATCGGCAACGCCCGGATCGAGAGCAACTACCTGGTGGTCCAGTGCCGGGTTTTCGACCTCAAGACGCAGGAACAGGTGCTGGGCAAGCAATTCCGGACCATTCCCCGCTACACCCGGGCCATCGCCCACCGGATCGCCGACCATATCGTGAGCCTGCTGTCCGCCAACGCCTCCCAGGGCATCGCGTCCACGCAGATCGTATTCGAGCGCAAGACCCGTACCGGCAAGGAGATCTATCTGGCGGATTACGACGGCGCCAACCTGCAGCCCATCACGTCGAACGGATCCATCAACGTCACTCCGGCCTGGAATCCATCGAACGAGTGGATCGCGTTCACTTCTTACTACGAAAGCACGCCGCGGCTCTATCTGGTCTCGCTTTCCAGCGGCCAGCTCCAGGCGTTTCCTCCGAGCGGCGGCCTGCTCACCACGCCGGCCTTTTCGCCCGACGGCAAGCAACTGGCCTTCTCCGCCCGGCTCAACGACGCGTCGGACACGGATATCTACATCGCCGATATAGACGGCGGCAACCTGCGCAATATCACCCAGCATCCCGGCATCGACATCAGCCCCTGCTGGAGCCCCACGGGCCGGCAACTGGCTTTTGTTTCCAGCCGTGGCGGGGTGCCGCAGATCCACATCTGCGACACCTTCGGCGCCGATCTGACCTGCATCACTCTGGAAAGCGGATACGCCTCGTCACCGGACTGGTCGCCGGACGGCCGTTACATCGTCTTTTCCTGGAAGCCTTCCCGCATGGCGCATTTCGACCTCTTCATCGCCGAGGTGGCGACCAAACGGATACTTCAGCTCACCCAGGGCCAAGGCGATAACGAGAACCCGTCATGGGCGCCCGACGGCCGCCATATCGTTTTCCAATCCAACCGTTCGGGTTCGTCGGAGATTTACACGGTATTCGCCGACGGCAGCGAGCTGCGACAAATCACTAATTTGCAAGGGTGTTCCAATCCGGACTGGTCGTCGTACGCACAGAAAAACTGAATTTTTTTCGGACACTTCACGACTGGATCGTTTATATGAATGAGGATTGGAGGGAGCAATGAAATTGAACAACCGGCTTCTTGTCATCGGCGCGGCCGCGATCCTGCTGTTTCTCGGCGGGGGTTGTAAAAAGCGTACGCCCGTGGCGGCGCCGCCGTCCACCCAGCCACAGCTGGTGGCGCCGACCATCACGTTGACCGCTCAGCCGTCGATAATCGCCGAGGGGGCATCCACCACTCTGAACTGGACGACGACCAACGCCACGGGGGTGACGATCGAAACCGTGGGCCAGTTCCCGCCCCAGGGTTCGACGGTGGTTTCACCCAGAGCCTCGACGACCTACGTGGCGGTGGCAACGGGCACCGGCGGCACCGTGAGCACCCAGGCGCGCGTAACGGTCACGCCTGCCCCGGTCAGCACCACCACCACTGAAACCCCGCAGGTAGATGAGACCGACCAGGGGCTCAACGTCGAGCAGATTTTTAAAAACGAGATCCAGGATATCTTCTTTGATTTCGATCGCGCCGAAGTCACCGCCGAGTACCGGGATATCCTGCGCCAGAACGCGGAAGTGCTCCTCCGCCGGCTGCCCCGGGTCAGCATGATGATCGAAGGGCACTGCGACGAGCGCGGCACCGAGGAGTACAACATCGGGCTCGGCGACAAGCGCGCGAACGCGGCTCGCGATTACCTCGTGTCGCTCGGGGTGAGCGCCACCCGGATCAAGACGATCTCTTATGGCGAGGAACGTCCATTCGATCCCGCGCACAATGAGGAAGCCTGGGCCAAGAACCGCCGGGCGCACTTCGTTCTGATCAAACCTTGAGGAGGCCCAAATGAAGCGATGCCTGTCGGTGGGAGTGCTGCTGTTCCTGACGGCCGGCCTGGCCGCGGCCGGAGCGAAGGAGGAGTACATCCGACTGCAAAACGACATCATGACCGTCCAGAATCAGATTCGCATGCTTCAAAAAAGCGTGGACGAGAGCGGCGCCGTATCCAAAACCCTGATGGAGCAGCTCATCAACCAGATGAGTGCGATTACCCGCATCGTCGATCAGCTCAACAGCCGTCAGGAAGAACAGTCCCGCGCCGGCGACGAGAACATCGAGGACCTGATCAATTCCATCCGGGCACTTGCCTCGAAGATAGACGACCAGAGCGTCAAGATCGCCAACCTGACCCGCAGCCTGGAGGCAACCCAGACATCGCTCGAGGAGATGAAATCCCGCCGACCCAAGGCGGAAACCACCCCCGACGGCAAGCCGCTCCCGCTGCCGGCCGACCAGCTGTATTCACTGGCGTACAACGACTACATCCAGGGCAATTTCGAACTGGCCGTTCAAGGATTTTTGGATTTTCTTGCGAATTACAAGGAGTCCGAACTCGCCGACAACGCCCAGTATTACATCGGCGACTGTTATTTCAACCAGGGACGCCACACGGACGCGGTGGAGGCGTTCAATCAGGTGATCAGCCTGTTTCCCAAGGGGGACAAGGCCCCCGCCGCCGTGTTGAAAAGCGGGCTGGCCCACCTGTCTTTGAACAACAATCCGGCCGCTGTGGATGCTTTTAAAAACGTGATCCTGAAATACCCCGATTCCCCGGAGGCCAACATCGCGATTCAGCAACTGCAGATTCTCGGCGTGGACCCTCCTGCCCGACCGAAAAAACGCTGACAGGAGGCATCGTCATGAAAGGACTGAACAAAGTCATGTTGATCGGCCGCTTGGGACGTGATCCCGAGTTGCGTTACACCCAGAACGGGCAGACTGTCGCCAAGTTTTCTGTCGCCACCGACGAGGTCTGGGTGGATAAGAGCGGAACCAAACAGACCCGGGTCGAGTGGCATAACATCGTCGTCTGGGGCAAGCTGGCGGAAATCTGCAACCAGTATCTCAAGAAGGGCCGCCTGGTTTATGTCGAGGGCCGCATTCAGACCCGTCAGTGGGAGGACCAGAGCGGCGGCAAGCGGTCCACTACGGAGATTGTCATCTCCGACATGAACATCTTGGAGAGCCGCACCGCTGCCGCAGCCGAACCGGCGGCGGCCGAATACGGCGATTCCACCGTCTCCCGTGATGAGCCGCCGGTCGTGGACGAGCCCATCACCGATGACGACGTTCCGTTTTAAACAACCCGGAGGCCGCACGGCCTCCGGGTTTTCTTTCAAACTCCCACCCTGCTCTGCGACCAGCTATGCTGTCGCCATACCCATTCGACCTCACCCTTGCAAGAACCGATTCGCCCAGAGACGTGCCAACGTGCGATCTAGGGTGTCGGTTGGCCATCCTGTACGTCTGGAGGTGCCATGTCCGTTTACCTGTATGTGATCCTGGGATACCTGATTGTGCTGCTGGCGTTCAACTTCTATCGTTCCCGAAAAATCAAGAGCCACGAAGACTTCATGGTCGCCGGACGGTCCTTGAGTCTCAAGGTGATGGTGTTTACTCTCATCTGCACGTGGATCGGCTCCGGCACATTCATCGCCGGCGCCGAATACGCGGCCAAAGCCGGCTGGAGCAGCCTGTGGCTGCCGGCCGGGGCCTGGGTGGGCATCGCGGTGATCTTCTTTCTGGCCGGCAAAATCCGAACGTTCGGGCAATACACCATCGGGGACATCCTGGAGGTGCGCTACGGCAAATTCGCCCGGTTGTTCGGCGCCGTTGCCCTGATCATCGCATTTGTCACCATCGTCAGCTATCAGTTCCGCGCCGGGGGTTACATCCTCAACGTGCTGAGCGCCGGGGGCATCAGCGTAGAGACAGGACAAACCCTGACCGCCGCATTCGTCATCCTGTTTACCGCCCTGGGCGGCATGATGGCCGTGGCCCACACCGACCTGCCCAACGGCATCATCATCGTGCTGGCCTGTCTGGTCGCAGTGCCGCTGGTGATTCTGTTCGCCGGCGGGTGGAACGCCGCGCCGGCATCGCTGCCAGCCACCCATTTTCAGACCTTCAGCGCCGATTTCGGGGAGCATCCGTGGTTGAAGGGCGGCGCCTATTTTCTGGCCACCATGATGCTGCTCATGGGTGTGCAGAGCATGTATCAGAAGTTCTACAGCGCCAAAACCCCCCGGGAAGCCAAGACCGCCGTCGGTCTCTGGATCATCGGCACGATCGTCGTTGAGACGGTGGTGGTGGTCATCGCCATCTACGGTGCATCGGCGAACTGGGTCCAGCTTAAGACGTTCGATATCAGCCGCCAGCTCCAAACCGAGGTGAGCGCCTCGACAGTGCCGGTGGACCTTGCGGCCCGGGTGGATGCGCTCGTCAGCGAAGGTGAAGCGGCCGGCCAGATCAAACCATCGCAGGCCGTGGAACTGCGTGAAACGTTCCAGGCCGAGCTGTATCCGCTGCACGGAGATCGTGAGGCCGTGTTGGCCAAACTCAACCGGATGGGAGACGACCCGGCATCGATCGTTCTGGTAGCCGCCCGCAATCTGACCGGCACCGGGTGGCTGGGATTGGTCGCCGGCATGCTTCTGCTGGCCGCCGCCTGCGTGGTGGTGCTCTCCACCGGGATGAACTACCTGTTGTCGCCCAGCACGAACATCATGCGCGATATCTACCAGCGCTTTATCCGCCCGGACGCGCCGTCCGAGCGGATGGTGGCGCTGCAGAAAGTGTTCATCGTGGTGCTGGGAGTCTGCGCCTTCCTGATGATCTTCATCCCCACCGTCCTCAAGCTGAAAATCTCCGTGTTGTCCTACAGCTACTTCGCCTACACGATGTACGGCGTATCCATCACCCCGGCCTTGTTAGCCGCCTTGAGCTGGAAGCGGGCGACCAAGCTCGGCGGGACGGTGTCCATCATCAGCGGCGCGTTCGTCGCGTTGCTGCTGGAGATCGTCGTGCCCAATTTTTTCCCTGAAGTGATGCGCGGACCCGTTGGATCCCAGGATCCGTGGGGAATTCCGAGTATCTATCCCGCCCTGCTGATCTCGGTGCTCGCCCTGGTGGTGGTCTCTTACCTGACCCCGCCTCCGGATCCGGAGAAGCTGAAAGCCCTTTTTCCCGAGCACTGATTGGGGCAGTCTGGTTGAGGATCTGGCCGGCGATCGGGCCTAGATGCCGAATGTGTCGGCCATCTCGGTGAAGTAATTGTCGGTGAAACCGGCGATGTAGTACACGATCACGCGATGCATCGGCATCCGTCCGTCGCGGATCATCTCCCGGTAGCGGCTGGGAAGCCGCTCGGGTTGCGCGGCATAAAATTCAAACAAACGCCGAATTTTTTCCGTCTCGACCTGCCGACGATCCTGGATCTCCGGGTGCTGGTAGTAATGGACGCGTAGAAACTGCTTCAGTCGGAGCACCCAGCCGCTCATGTCCGGAGAGTAGCCCACCAGCCGGCGGTCGCACCGGCGAACGTCCGCGACGGTCACTACTCCCGCTTCCGCCAGTTCCCGCTCGATCGTTGCCGTCATGTCGCGCACCGTCAGGTTCATCATGCGGCGCAGCGTCTCGTTGAAAATCAGGCGGGCATCGGTTCCGGGGTAGCGTTGGTTCAGCTGGGTGTACAACTCACGGAAATCGTCCAGTTCCCGCAGGATGACATCCAGGACGACGAATCCCGCTTCCAGCGCGTCATCCAGGTCCGAATAGGAGTAGCAGATCTCGTCGCAGAAATCCACGATCTGGGACTCGAGCGGCGGCTGACAGGCGAAATCGAACTCAGCCAGGGTGGGATCGTTGCGGTAATGGTCGTTCGTGGAATGCTTGATGATGCCTTCCCGAACCTCGTAGCTCAAGTTCAAGCCCGGACAGAACGCATATTTCTGTTCGAATTCGTCCACGATGGTGAGCGTGTGCCGGTTATGCTCGAATGAATCGCTGAAGTGCTGGCAGATCTCGTTCAGGATCTCCTCACCGCAGTGCCCCAGCGGCGGGTGTCCCAGATCGTGGCAGAATCCCAGGCAGGCGGCCAGATGCGTGTTCAATCCCAGTTTGTCCGCGACGGATCGGCAGAGGGTCGCCACCTCGATGCTGTGGGTCAGACGGGTTCGGTGATGATCGGACCGCCGGCCCGTGATCACCTGTGTTTTTCCGGCCAACCGCTTGAACGCCCGGGAATGAATGATCCGGTCGGTGTCACGCTCGAAGATCCCGCGGACCTGGTCCGCGAGTTCTTCTGGAAACCGGCGCCCCCGGGAATCGCATTCGCGCATGGCGTAACTTGACATCATGCCGCTGGTTCTCCCTGCAGACCGCCTGGGTCAGGGGGCATTGTAGGCCCATCGGGTGCCGTTGGCAAGCCGCTGCACGCTTGATTTTGGATCGGCAAAAAGGTACAATCCGCTCAATGCGAAAACTGATCAGGCCCACCCGCGAAGAACTCGACCGGCTGAAGAAGCTGTCCAGCCACTCGTCGGTCGTCACCCGCCGCCGTTCGCCGTCGGAGGATACGGGCAGCGAAACACACTATCTGCAGCAGCACAGCCAGCATCAGACGCCCATGATCGTCCGGCTGACCTCCGGAGAGGAGATCCGTGGCTGGATCGAGTACTATGATCTGCACTTCATCCGGATCACGGTGGAACGGGGACCCAACCGGTTCGTCTTCAAGCGGGACATCCTGTTCATGCACGAGGATCTGGCGGCTCTCAAGCGCCGCCGGCTCACCCGTTGACCCCCCGCATCGCCATCACCACCAGTGGAAGACGTCGTATCCGAGTTTGAACACCCAGTTCAGCGTCATGGCGGCGATCAGCACGATGCCCCCGACGATCCGCTCGGTGCGGCTCATTTCCAGCCGGAAGCCCGGCCAGCGCAGCAGCCACTGCCCCGCCACCTGAGTGATCAGGCCGACCAGCACCGCGAAAACCACCACGCCCAGGGGCGACATGACGACCGCCTCGCTCCACCGACCGTGGGTGAGCAGAACGAACGCGGTGGTCATCCCGCACGTCGGGCACGGCAGGCCGGTGAATGCGCGGAAGCTGCATAACGGCACCGGGATTCGATCGAACGGGAAGAAGCGGGCGATCAGCAGCGCAATGACGCCGAGAATGCTGATCGCCCGCGTGTAGTACGAAATCGGGCGGGAGGGGAGAACGATCCACTGCATCAGAAAACCTTGAACTGGATCCGCAGGTAGTCCTTTGGATTCTGCCGGACGTCGTAGATCAGTTTGGCCAGTTCGGCCAGTGCCTGGTTCAGGTTTTCATACAGCTGCCTGTCTTTGAGCAGCTGGCCCATGGTGCCTTCACCCCGGTCGATCTGTTCCAGAATCTGGCGAATTTTACGAAGCGAATCCCGCGCCTCCTCGAACAGCGTCGGGTCGGTGGACATCCGGCCCAGCGTGCCTTCCCCCTGCTCGATCCGCAGGAGCAGGCGATCCACCTTGGCCGACACTTCCCGCAGGTTGTTGTACAGCGCAGGATCATCGACCAGCTTGTTGAGCGTTCCTTGTGACGTGTTGAGCCGGTTGATGAACTGGTTGAGCTCTTTGGCGGTGGCGGTCAGCTCGTCGTACAGGGCACGGTTATGAACCAGCTGGCCGAAGGTACCCTCACTGCTGCGCAGGTCGTCCATGAGCCCGCCCGCCCGCTGAACGGTCACATCCAGGTTCTGGATTGTGGATACCAGCGACCGGTGAAGACTGGTTTCGTTGATGAGCTGGCCGATGGTGCCTTCGCCGGCGTCCAGCTTGGCCACGATGTTCTTCACGCGGTCCGAGATGTCGCCGAAGTTGGCCATCAGGTCGTTGGCGTTGACCATCAGCTGCCGGATGGTGGCCTCGTTGACCGCTTCGATGAAGATGTGTCCCTCGGCGGTCCGGCGCGGCTCCTCCGGCAGCCTTCCGATGCTGATATCCACATACTTGTCGCCCAGCAGGCCGATGGAACCGATGCTCACCTCCGAATCGCGCTTGATCCAACCGACGAATTCGTCCTCGATCTGCAGGACCAGTCGGATGCTCTGGAGATTGCTCCGGGTGGTTTTGAGGTCCTGCCGCGCCGCCGCCTGGTTCTTGCGGAGTCTGGCAAGCCGCTCTTCCTGGAGCAGGATCCCCTCCCGGACCTTGTCGGCGTCCGCAGCCTTGGCGGCGGCAAGCGACGCCCGTTCGCGCTCCACCGCCCCTTCCACGTCCCGGACCAGACCGTCGTATCGCTGGACGTCGGCGATGAGCTGTTGGATCTTTTCGTTCGTGTCCCGGTTGGCTTGCGTGTCCGGCGGGGTCTTCTCCAGTTTAATGTCGTCCACATTGCCGATCTCGATGCCGTTGAGCCACACCGGCGCGCCGGCCTTCAAACCGGAGATCTCCGGCAGATAGGTGACCGCATACGATTTGGGGGTGAAGAATCCACGTCCCCCGCTGACCCGGACGATCATGAAAATCAGGATGGCGAAGCTGCCGATGACGAAAATGCCGACGCGAAACTCGTGCCAGTTGAATCTCTTCTTGCGCCTTTCCATCACGGTGCCTCTCCTCGATGCGTTCGATTAGGAAATGAACTCCTGGATGTACGAATCGCCGCTGCTGACCAGCTCGTCCATGTTGCCTGAAAACACGATCCGCCCGTCCCGCAGCACGCTGAACGAGGTGTGGATGAAACACTGGTCGGCAGGCTCCCGCTCCACCCGGATGTCGCCGGGCGACACGACCCGAGCCGTATGTTCCGCCAGGAAGTACGCGGCATTCAGATCGTGCGTCACCACGACCGAGGACATCCCCTCCATGTCGCGAAGTTTGACCAGCAGGTCGCAGATCGACCGCGACGTCACGGGATCGAGCCCCGCGGTCGGCTCGTCGTACAGCATGTACCGTGGCTGTCCCGCCAGAGCACGGGCGATGGCGACCCGGCGGCGCATGCCCCCCGACAGCTCGGCCGGTTTCATGTCGATGGTGTGGGCCAATTCGACGAAACCGAGCAGCCGGGTCACAATCTCGTCGATCTCGTGCTCTTCCCAGCCGCCTTCGTCGTAGAGGCGATAACCCACATTCTGACGGATGGTCAGCGAGTCGAACAATGCGCCCTCCTGAAAGACGATCCCCATCTGGTCGCGGATCGCGATCAGCTCATCCTCTTTCAACCGGGAGATATCCACGTCGCTGATCATCACCTGCCCCGCATCGCATCGCTCGAGGCCGATGAAGAGCCGCAGCAGGGTTGATTTGCCGGATCCGCTACCCCCCAGAACGATCAGACTTTCCGCCGGCCCCACCCTCAGGCTGATATCCTGCAGCACCGGGGTGCCGGCGTAGGATTTGTCGACGTGCAGCATCTCCAACATGGCGCGCTCAGTGAAAAAATTCGATGATGAGTTTGTTCAGGATGAAATCCGAGATGATCACCAGAATGGATGCGGCGACCACCGACTTCGTGGTGGCCCGGCCCACCCCCTGGGTGCCGCCCCAGGTCCGCAGTCCGTGATGGCAGCCGATCATCGCCACGATGAAACCGAACACGAGCGGCTTGCCCAGCCCGCCGATCAGGTCTTCATAGGTCAGCGAGTCGAACGCCACCGACCAGAACAGCGACGTCCGGAGCTTCAGTTCATACAGCGAAACCAGCCAGCCGCCGATCAAACCGAAAAAGTCACAAACGGCCGTCAACAGCGGCAGCATGGAGACCGTGGCCATCATCCGGGGGGTCACCAGCTTCTTGATAGGATCGGTGCCTAAAGCCCGCATGGCGTTGATCTGGTCGGTGACAACCATCGAACCTAATTCGGAGGCGATCCCCGATCCGATGCGTCCGGCGATCATGAGCGCCGACAAAACCGGCCCCAACTCGCGCACCAGGCTCATCGAAACCAGCTGACCGGTCAGGCCCACGGCTCCGAACGAGCGAAGGGTGCTGGCGGTCTGGAGCGCTAGAACGCCACCCGTGAAAAATCCGGTCAGGATGATGATGGTCAGCGAGCCGACGCCGATCAGGTCCATCTGCTCGAAGGTTTCGCGGATGTAGCGCGGCCGGCGGAACAGGTTCAGGATCGCCTTGAACGCCAACAGGCTGAAATCCTGGATTTCCACCAAAGCGCTGATGATCAGGTTCAACAACATGGTACTCGTTCAGGCACGCGTCGGATTTTCTTTTTATACCATACAACCATGCGGAGGCCAACCGCCGAGGCGGCCTGTCAGGAACGCGGATGGTATTTCTTATAGATCTCCTTCAGGCGCGATTGCGTCACAAAGGTGTAGATCTGGGTGGTGGCGATATCCGCATGCCCCAGCATCAGCTGCAGCGATCGGAGATCGGCCCCGTTCTCCAGCAGGTGGGTGGCGAACGAATGCCGGAGCAGGTGCGGGGTGATGTTTTTCATGATCCCCGCGTCACGACCGTAGCGTTTGATGTTCTTCCAGAATCCCTGCCGGGACATCCGCCGGCCGAACCGATTGACGAAGAGGTAGGGCTCCGGCTGCTTCATCAGCAGATTGCGGGCTTCGCGGATGTACCGCTGCACCCAATCCCGGGCCTGGTCGCCCACCGGGACGATTCGCTCCTTGCTCCCCTTGCCGAGGCAGATGATGTACCCGATCTCCAGGTTGACATCGGGCACCTTGACGTTGACCAGTTCCGTCACCCGCAGCCCGGTGGCGTAGAGGAGCTCCAGCATCGCCTTGTCCCGCAGTCCTTCCGGAGACACCGGATCAGGCTGTGACAACAGCGCATCCACCTCGGCCGGGCTCAGGTACTTCGGGAGCGTGTGCCACCGCCGCGGCGCCTCCAGCAATTCGGCGGGATCGCCGGCCATGTGCCCGTCCCCGACCAGGAATCGGAACAATCCCCGCAGACTGGCCACGGCCCGGGCCACCGAAGACGGCTTGTACCCTGCGGTGTACAACTCTTTCAGATACGCAAGGAGGTCCACCCGCTCGGTCTGGATCAGCTCCCGGCCGCGCGCCTCCAGGAAGTGCCTGAATCGCCGAAGGTCCGTGCGGTATGCCGCGACTGAGTTCGGCGCCAACCCTTTTTCAACGGTCAGGTGCTGCAGAAACTCGGCGAAAAGATCCCGGCTCATGCTCAGAGCACAATGTAGGGATTGAAGTGAATTTCGTCTTCCACGGTGCTTTCCGGACCGTGCCCCGGCAGCAGTCGCGTGGCCGGCGGAAGCGGGAGGATCCGGTCCCGGATGGAACGGAGCAACGCGGCCTCGTCGCCGCCCGGCAGGTCGGTCCGGCCGATGCCGCCGGCGAACAGCGTGTCACCCGTGAAGCAGGTCGTGTCCAGCAGCAGGCAGCACCCGCCCGGCGTGTGTCCCGGAGTGTGCAGCACTCGAAAGACCATGCAACCCACCGCCAGGTGCTGGCCGTCCTCCAGCCACGCGCGTGGTTCCGGGCACGGGCGCGCCTGCAGCAGGGGGACCAGACCGAAGATGTCCGGCGCGGTGAGGAGATACTCGTCATGGCGATGCAGATGCCCGACCGAGGGAAAGGCGTCCGCCACATCGGCCGCCGCGGCCCAGTGGTCCAGATGGCCATGCGTGTGGATCATCATGACCGGGCGCCATCCCAGCGCCCGCAGACGGTCCACGATGCGGCCGCCGTCCGCCCCCGGATCGATCACCGCGGCTTGCCGGGTCTCCATGCAACCGACGAGATAACAGTTCACCTCGAGCGGGCCCACGACGACGGTTTCGATCTGGAAGCGGGCCATCATTTGTCCTTTGCCGATGATAGGCCCTCGGGAAAGACGATGCGCAGCAGAAATCCGCCTGCATCCGTCAGTTCGAAATCCAACTGGCCACGCTGCCGGGCGATCAACCGGTTCAGCAGGACAAAATGGAAATCCCGAGCCACGTCGAAGGCGACGAGTTTGTCCTTGTTGCCCCGGGCGCCCGTCGGAGGATTGAAGCGAATCATGAGTTCCGGTGCCGCGTTTTCGCGGACGAGGCAGACCGCCTGCAGCTTGCCGCCGGAGACAAAATCCAGCAACCGATCGAGGAACAGTCGAAGTCCCAGCAATGTGAGTTCCTCATCGAGCATCACCTGCCCCAACCGGGCGTCGAACCGGGCGTCGATCTCGACACTCTTGGCCACGGTTTTAGAACGGATCGCGACGAATACGCTGTCCAAGGCAGGCATCAAGGCCATCGGCTGGATCTTGAGGGGATAATCCCGATCGGTGATCACCCGGGTGAGTTCCAGTTTCTGCAGGCTGCGTTCGACCTTTTCGATTTCGACGACGCAGTTGCGGAACAGGAGCGGATCATAGGCGTCGCGTAGGCTCCGCTTCACCCCGTCCTCGAGCATCTGGACAAAACCGCGCAGGCTGGCCAGGTGCACGCGGATGGACTGTCCCACCGCGTACACCGTGTTGAATTCCGTGGCTTCGCGCAGCGCCATCTCCAGCTCGGACACCTGGATCGCCTGCCGGCTGCCGGCCTGGTTCAAGCGGTTGATCTCCGCGGTCAGTTTGTCCAACTCACCCTGGTAATACAGGGTTTTCCTCAGCACGAACGATCCCATCTCCACCAGGCGCAAGAGCGTGCTCAGCGAAGCGGCGTGAAATAACTGCGGTTGGGTGGATTCCAGCACCACATACCCGTAGATATGCTTGAACGTCACCAGCGGAATCACCAGCACGGACTGCAATTTCTTCGGTGGCGACGGCAGTGGATACTTCTTCATGAGGGCGAAGGCGTCGGGGGCGTACAGCAGCTGCTTGCCTTTTTCGAGCTCCTGCCGGGCGCTGGGCAGCAATGAGAGAATGAGGGGTTGCTCCAACATGTCACCGTGGCGGACCTCGATTCCACCATCGGGTGTTTCCAGAAGCAGGGTGACATTAGCGCCTGGGTAGGTCTCCTGGAGATAGCGGTGGAATGCCTCCATCACCTTGTCCAGTGCGGCGAACACTGCAATCTCACTGAGGAAGGCCGAGACCGTATCGGCTTCTTCCGACCGCCGGGCCAGTTCGTTCTGCAGGGCGCGGTAGGTGAAGAGCGCTTCAACGATTTTCCCGATTCGGGCCAGGTCCTTCTCCCGGCGATCGGTGTCTTCCGATGGAATAGCCAGCAACACCCCGCCGACCGTCTCGCCGGCATGGACGATGGGACAGAGTGTCACGGACTGAAGCACGTCTTTCCCCTCTTCGACCGTCATGCCGTTTTCCCAACCGGCTGGCAAGCGCACAGGTTCCGGGGCGGCCTCCGGCGCCGGTCCCGCCTGGCTCAGGATACGCTCCGCCAGCCGGTCGGGATCCAACCGGGTCGACGGATACTGATGGTTCAGTACCTGTCCGGTCGCCGAATCCCTCAATACGAATGCGGCATATGGCAGTCTGAGGATCCGGCCCATCTCATCGAACGCTTCCGGCAGCCGCCGGGAAGCCCGGTCCACGTCGCTGATGATGGCACAGGCCTGATCATAAAGAGCTTCTCGAAAGCTCAACTCCACCGTCAACTCACTGATCTGCTTTTCCGCCGCCAGTTGCCGCCGTTCGGTTTCGCGACGCTTCCGCTCGAGCCAGCCGGCGAGGATGGCCAGCGCCACGACGAAGAAAGCGAGGATCCACGGGATCATCCCGGACATGGCCAATATCACCGGGACATTGTGCAGTTCAAGCATGCCGACTCCGCATGTTAGCATGTTGATATTCAATAGTTTCTGCATTATCCCATTGTCTGGTGGACCTGTCAAACCCAAAAGACCCTTTATAGACCTGCCCCACCCGGTCGGCGAACTTTCATGTTGCAATCCATCTGTAATTCCAGTATGTTGGCCACTTGTCGAGGACATCATGCTTTCATTCACGCGAACCATCGGCGCCGGCGGGCAATTCCTGCTGACCAAACTGACATCCGCTCTCGGGCGAATCAAGGTCAATCCCAACCTGATCACTTTGTTGGGTTTTGTCATCAATATCGTAGCCGCTTTTTACCTTTCCAAGGGCCAATTCGGCATCGCCGGCACCATCATCTTCATCGCCGGCGCCATGGACATGCTGGACGGCGCGGTGGCCCGTTTGACGGGGACGGCAACGAAATTCGGCGCATTCTTTGACAGCGTCATCGACCGTTACTCCGATATCGTGCTCTACCTGGGCCTGATCATTTACTTCGGCAAGATGCCGCGAATGACCTACGTGGTTCTGGTGGGGATCTGCATCATGGGCTCCATGATGACCAGCTACACCCGAGCCCGCGCCGAAAGCCTGATCGATAAGTGCAAGGTGGGATTTCTGGAACGCCCGGAGCGCGTGGTGCTACTGATCCTGGGCACCTGGTTCTACCGCGTGGAACACGTGCTGTGGGTGATTGCCGTTCTGTCCAACTGGACAGTCATCAGTCGCATCATCTTCACCTGGATGGAGCTGTCCAAGGTGAACATCCTGATGCCCATCACTCCGTCATTCCAAACCGAGAACCCCGTCGAGCAGAAGCATCCCATCGAGTGCTGATCGAGCTGGACGCCGGCCCCCTGCCCGCCGACGCACCGACCCCTGAACGGTTGCGTCAGACAGCTTACCGCTGATATCTTCGGACCGCCTGGTTATGCTTGCGCAAGTTGTCGGAGAAGATGTGTCGCCCATTGTTCATCGACACGAAATAGAGGTATCGACTTTGGGCGGGCTCAACCGCCGCCAGGATGGCACCCCGCCCCGGATTAGCGATGGGGCCTGGGGGAAGTCCGCTGTACAGGTATGTGTTATACGGCGACGGGCGGGACAGATCGCTCCTATTGATCTCGCCGTCCCACTCGCCTTTGGCCAGCCATTCGGCATAGATCAGGGTGGGGTCGCACTGGAGGCGCATTCCCAGGTCCAGCCGGTTGGCAAAAACCGACGCCACGAGCGGCCGCTCGTCGGGCGCGCCGGCTTCCTTCTCGACCAGTGAAGCCAGCGTCACTAGTTGGTGAACGGTCCGGCGGGTCCGGGCGCCGCCTTCCTGGATCAGCGGCAGCGCGACGCGTCGAAAGCGCTCCACCATGATCCCTGTCATCGCATCCTCCGACACGCCTTCGGGCACTTCGTACGTATCGGGAAAAAGATAGCCTTCAAGCGTTGCCGCTTCGGGCGCGATATCGGCCACCCGCCGGGGATCCGTCCACAGTTGCCGATAGACATCGTAGCGGCCGATTCCGGCCGCTTCCAGCTCCCGGAACATGCGCGATGCGGTCCATCCCTCAGGCAGGGTCACCATCGCTCGCGACACCTCACCCCGCACCACCTTTCGGGCCACTTCGGGCAGCGTCATCGGATGCTGAAACCGGTAGGTTCCCGCCTGCACTCGATGCGTCCATTCCTGCCATTTCAAGTATCGGACAAAGATCCGGGCGCTGGCGATGACTCCGGCTGCTTCCAGGCGGTTGGCCGCAGACTCGGCGCTGATGCCGGGATCCAGCCGGACCGTCGCCGCCGGCTCCAGATACCCCTGATACGTAGTCTGGAACAGAATGGCGTACGCTGCACGCGCCTCGGTGTAAAGCCACAGAGCAGCGGTGAAGCCAATGGCCAGGGCAGCCAACACCATCAGTCTTTTACCACCGCGCCAAGACAACAGTCTCCCCCTCCTCGAGGAATCGTCGCAGGATCATCGCCGCAGCCAGGGCGTGCTCGTCGAACCGCGGTTTTCGGGATGTCCGGCCGGCGAGCCATTCGGCGGCTTCGAGCGATGAGTAGCGCTCGTCGACTCCCAGCACCGGCAGGGCCAGCCGGCCGCTGAGGCGCCGGGCGAACCGGTCCATCCGACGGCTGGCTTCCCCGGCTTGCCCGTCGTTTCGGACGGGATAGCCGATCACAATGGTTTCAGCTTCCAGATCGTCGACTGTGCGCCGGAGTGCGGCGAAATCCGAATCCACATCCGTCCGCTTCAGGGTGCCGACGGGCCGGGCCAGGCACCCGGTGGGGTCTGAAGCCGCCAGGCCGATGGTTTTTTCACCCACGTCCAGAGCCAGGTATCGCACACCGCCCTCCAATTCATCGGCAAGCCATTATACATGGCCCTGTGCGTTTGACAAATTCCCTTTTATCCATCAACAGCTTCTAGTATAATTCCTGCGCCGGAACTCGGGAGGTTTCATGATCGAACGTGGCAAATTGATGGTGCTGATCCTGTCCGCCGCGGTGGTCATCTATGTCGTGGTCGGCGGTTTCCTCGGCCGCGTGGTGGCGAAGGATGAGACGTACCAGAACATCTCCCTGTTCAACGACGTCTTGAAGAAGATTCAGGACGAATACGTCGAGAAACCACAGATGAAACCGCTGACGGAGAATGCCTTGAAAGGCCTGGCTGGGGGCGTGGATTCATTCTCGACCTACCTCAATCCCGACGAGTTGAGCTTTGTGCGCGCCAGCCAAGACAAGAAAGGCGGACTGGGAATCGTGCTATCCGCCCGGGTCGGGTACTATCGCATTCTTCAGGTGTTGCCCGGTTCGCCTGCCGAAAAAGCCGGCCTGTTCCCCGGTGACGTCATTGAGGAAATCAATGGCCAGGGAGTCAGCGAGAAGAGTTACCCGGTCACGCAGGCGATGCTTCGGGGCGACGCTGGCCAGACGGTCAAACTGGGCGTCGCGCGCGGCCGCGAGGAAGAACTTCACGATGTGGTCGTCCGGCTGGATACGATCCAGCCGCCCCAGCCCGAAACGCGCATCCTGGAAGCCGGAGTGGGCTACATCCGCCTGGTGGATTTGCATCCGGCGGCCGCGGACGATTTCCAGCGGGCGCTAAACACGCTGATCAGCAGCGACGTCAAGCAACTGGTATTGGATGTGCGCGATTGTTGCGGCGGCGACTACGAACCCGCCCTGCGCATCGCCGACATGCTGATGGATGAAGGCGTGATCACCCGGCGCCGCGGCAGTTCGGTCGAGGAGACGCAAGTCACCGCGACGAAGGACGACACCCTCTTCCGCGGTTCTCTGGTGGTGATGGCCAACGGCTTTACCAGCGGACCGGCCGAGGTGCTCGCCGCTGCGATCCAGGACAACGCGCGCGGCACCCTCGTGGGACAGAAAACCAACGGCACCGCGTCCGAACAGAAATTCATCGATCTGGCCGACGGCTCGGCGCTTTACATCACCCACGTCCGGTACCACACGCCCGCCGGCCGGCCCATCATGAACAC
>Ga0209605_1000202_pt1 | contig 82613 bp, 74 predicted proteins | sample AD_UKC035_MetaG_FD_184408 | JGI IMG/M metagenome (GOLD analysis project Ga0209605, IMG submission 184408) | Active sludge microbial communities of municipal wastewater-treating anaerobic digesters from USA - AD_UKC035_MetaG (SPAdes) (version 2) | ecosystem: Engineered > Bioreactor > Anaerobic >...
GCCCATCAACTTCTACACCGTGCTCGAGGCCGCCCGCCGCCAGGGTCACGTAGCCATTGGTTACCGCCTCAAGGCCCTCTCCGAAGACCCCAAAAACGCCTACGGCGTGGTGATCAACCCCGAAAAATCGAAACAGATCACCTTTACCGAGGCAGATCGCATCATCGTCCTGGCCGAAGGCTAAAGATCAAGGCCGCCCCCCTCCTGGGGCGGCCCCATCTTGCCTTCACAAGGAGTTATTATGCAGCTTGCTCAACCCACCGAAGAAAAACCCACCCTGCTCGACCGCCCCGTCTTGGCTGGCTTCCGCCTGAGCTGGGAGACCCTCGTCTTTGCCCTGGTCGTCATCCTGGCCATCATCACCCGCTTCTACTTGCTCGAGCCGCGCGTCATGAGCCACGATGAGACCTCGCACGTTTACTTCTCCTGGCTGCTCTCTAAGGGCAGTGGCTATGCTCACGATCCCGTCACCCACGGGCCGCTCCAGTTCCACCTCGTGGCCCTGTCCTACTTCCTCTTCGGCGACAGCGACACCTCCGCCCGCATCCCGGCCGTCCTCTTCAGCATAGCCACCGTCTACTTCATGTGGCATTACCGCCGCTACCTAGGCCGCGTGGGGGCCATTGCCGCCGCCCTGTTCTTCACCATCTCGCCCTACATGCTCTATTACGGGCGCTACGTGCGCAATGAGGCCTTTGTGGCCCTCTTCGGCGTGATGATGCTGTGGGCCATGCTGCGCTACATGCACACCGGCCACTCCCGCTATCTCTATTGGTTCACCCTCGTCAACGTCTTGCACTTCTGCACCAAAGAGACCTCCTTCATTTACGCCGCCCAGGCCCTGCTCTTCCTCGCCATCTACCTCATCTACCGCATCACGGGCCGGCCCTGGATCTCCAACCAGGCCCGCACCCGCTTCATCATCGCCCTGCTGCTGGCCCTGCTCCTATTCTCCATCGCCGCCATCCTGTATTTTGCCGGTTCCGGCCCGGCGGTGCCCAGCGCCACCACCAGCCCCGCCACACCCGCCGTATCCGCCACTGCCATCCCCAGGGCCTACCCCCTCAGTATGCTCGGGCTGGGCCTCCTGGCTGTGGTGGGGGCCGTCTATTACGCTCTCACCGGCTTCGGCCTGGCCCAGCTCCGCCAGGAGCGTTCCTTCGACCTGGCCATGCTCCTCGGCACCCTCATCCTGCCCCAGCTCTCCCCCTTCCTCATCAACGCCGTCGGCTGGAGCATCCCCGTCAACGCCACCGAGGTGCGCGCCCTCACCCTCACCAGCATCTTACAGATCGCTGCCGTGTTGGTGCCCGTCGTGATCCTCTCGGTGGTGCTTGGCCTGGTCTGGAACCGCCGCCTGTGGTTGGGAAATGCCGCCCTCTGGTACTCCGTCTTCACCGTCTTCTACACCACCCTCTTCACCAACGGCGCCGGCTTCTTCACCGGCACCCTGGGCTCTCTGGGTTATTGGTTGGCCCAGCAAGAGGTCAACCGCGGCAGCCAGCCCCTTTACTATTACGCCCTGCTCCAGATCCCGCTCTACGAATTCCTCCCCGCCATCGGCTCTCTCCTGGCCATCTTCCTCTTCCTGCGCGACCGCCAACCCGCCCTGGTCGAAGAACCCCAGCCTTCCCAGGCTGAACCATCTGAGGCCCCCCTGCCCAACGCAGAAGAGCCCGCTCCCCTGCCTGCCCTGCAAAAGCCCCCCTTCCTTGCCCTCATGGGCTTTTGGGCCATCACCAGCCTGCTGGCCTATTCCATCGCCGGCGAAAAGATGCCCTGGCTGACCGTCCACATCACCTTGCCCATGATCATCCTCTCTGGCTGGACGGTGGGCACGCTGGTAGATAACGTGCGCTGGGGCTTCTTGCGCACCGCCCGCGGCTGGCTGATGCCCGCCGCCCTCCTGGTCTTCATCCTGGCCTTGCCCGCCGCCCTGCGCTCGCTGCTGGGCGCCAACCCGCCCTTCGCCGGCCAATCTCTCGATCAGCTATCCGCCACCAGCGAGTTTCTCATCGCCCTCGGCGCGGCCCTGCTCAGCGGCTATGCCCTCTTCCGCCTGCTCAACGAATGGCCTTCCATGCACATCCGCCACTTCATTGCCCTGGGCTTTTTGGGCTTCTTGGCTGTGCTCACTGCGCGCGCCGCCTTCATGGCCTCTTACGTCAACTACGACCGCGCCACCGAATACCTGGTCTACGCCCACTCTGGCCCCGGCGATAAGCTGGCCCTCGCCCAGATCGAAGACCTCTCCCGGCGCCTCACCGGTGGCCTGGATATGGTGGTGGCATACGACAGCGACACCACCTACCCCTATTGGTGGTACCTGCGCAACTACCCCAACCAGCGCTTCTATGGCAGCACCCCCACCCGCGACCTGCGCGATGCCCCTGCCATCCTGGTTGGCGAGAACAACTTCGGCAAGATCGAGCCCATCGTCGGCCAGGCCTACTACCGTTTTGATTACATCCGCATCTGGTGGCCCAATCAAGATTACTTCAACCTGACCCGCGATCGCCTGCTCAACGCCTTCCGCGATCCCAACCTGCGCGAGGCCATCTTCCAGATCTGGCTCAACCGTGATTACACCAAGTATGGCCAGGTCACCGGCCTCGATATGGGCCTGGATACCTGGAACCCCTCCGGCAAGATGCGCCTCTACCTGCGCAAAGATGTGGTCTCTCAACTGTGGGACTACGGTGTCGGCCCAAGCGCCGCCGAAGTCGTCGCCGACCCCTACGAGGGCAAGCAGGTCAATCTCACTGCCGACCTCAGCTACGGCGTCCAGGGCATCGACCCCGGCCAATTCCTCAACCCCCGCGATGTGGCCGTTGCCCCCGATGGCACCATTTACGTCGCCGACACCAACAACCACCGCATTCAGCATCTCTCGGCCGATGGCCAGGTGCTCGATGTGTGGGGCACCTTCGCCGATCTCTCTAAGGGCGCTGCCCCCGGCGGCACCTTCTACGAACCCTGGGGGGTGGCCGTTGGCCCAGATGGCTCGGTCTACGTGGCCGACACCTGGAACCACCGCCTGCAAAAATTCACCGCCGATGGCCAGTTCCTCACCATGTGGGGCTTCTTCGGCCAGGGTGAGACCCCCTTTGCCCTGTGGGGCCCGCGCGATATCGCCATTGATGCCAATGGCATGGTCTATGTCACCGATACCGGCAACAAGCGCGTTGTGGTCTTTGACCCCCAGGGCGGCTACATCACCCAGTTTGGCACCGTTGGCTACGATCCCGGCCAGTTTGACGAACCCACCGGTCTCACCGTTGACCCCGATGGCCTGGTCTATGTGGCCGACACCTGGAACCAGCGTGTGCAGGTCTTCGAGCCCGGCGAAATGGGCATCTTCATCCCCGTCCGCAGTTGGGACGTGGTGGCCTGGTTTGGCCAATCGCTGGACAACAAACCCTCTATCATCGCGGATGCCACCGGCAGCATCTATCTGTCCGATCCCGAGGGCAGCCGCATCCTGCGCTTCAACGCCGCCGGCGAGTTCGTCAGCTACTGGGGCGACTACGGCAGCGAGCTGAGCACCTTCATCCTGCCATCTGGCCTCGCCGCCGATCCTGCCGGCGGGCTGTGGGTCGCCGACAGCGGCAACCACCGCATCCTACACTTCGTACCTTAATCAAAACAGAGAAGGTGGCGCTTGGCGCCACCTTCTCTGTTTTAAAATTGAGCGTAGATGAATTCCGTCACCTCGCTGGGGGCCAGCAAAATGATCCCCGCCAACAGCAGGGCATAGAACAAGGCTCTCAGTGGGGCCGGCAGGCGCGTGGCCACCAGCAGGTTGCCGCTGGCATACTGCACCGTGTCCATCAAGATCAGCGGCGCGCTATAGAACAGCAGGTCGGTGGCAAAGAGCAGGCTCTGCTCAGAGGCCGCCGCCCTAAAGTGGCTCAGCATATACCACACCTGCCCCACCGACTCGGCCCTGAAGAACAGCCAGCCGAAGGACACCAGCGCCAACATCAACACGATCCTCAGCCCCACCAATGGGAAGGCCTGCCCGCTGTTCCAGGGGTCCTGGTGGATCGGGCGCTTCTCAAACCGCCGGTACAGCACCATCAACAGCCCGTGGTAGCCCCCCCACAGCAAAAAGGTCCATCCCGCCCCATGCCACAAACCGCTGACCAGCATCGTGATCATGGGCGGCAGCAGCTCTGGCAAAAACTTCAGCTTCAGCAAGGCCCGCCGCGAGGGGAAGAAGATATAGTCCCTCAGCCATTCAGAGAAGGAAATATGCCAGCGCTGCCAGAAGTCGGTGGGGTTGAGGGCCAAGAACGGCAGGCGGAAGTTGATCGTCAGCTCAAAGCCCAGCAGCTTGGCCAGGCCGCGCCCAATATCCGAATAGGCCGAGAAATCGGCGTAGATCTGCACCCCAAATGCCAGCACCGCCAGCAGGTAATCTGCGCCTGCATATTGGGCCGGGTCGGCAAAAACCGGGTTCACCACGTTGGCCAGGTTATCAGCCACCACCAGCTTCTTAAAGAAGCCCCAGATCAGCAGGTACACCCCCGCCGCCGTTTGCGAGGCGCTGGGGCTGCGCGGCCGGGCGATCTGCGGCAAGAGCACGTGTGCCCGGTCCATTGGCCCCGCCGGCAGCGCCGGGAAGAAGGCCACGTAGATGGCATATTCCAGCAGGCTGCGCGTGGGCTGGCTGCGCCGCTGGTACACATCGATCACATAGCTCATTGACTTCAACGTGAAGAAGCTGATCCCCAGCGGCAGGGCCAGGTTCAGGCTGGGCGCGGCCGCCTCTACCCCCAGGCGGTTGAGCACGCTGAAGAAGCTGCCGGCGAAGAAATTGAAGTACTTGAAGGCCACCAACGCCCCCAGGTTAGCCCCCAATGAGGTGAGCAACAGCAGGCCGCGCGGCAGGCGGGCTGCCTTCTCATCTTTGCCCGGCCCCAACCCCAGGCCCACCAGGTAGTCCAGCAGGGTCAGCCCGCCAATCAAGAGGGCCATCCGCCAACCGCCCCAGCCGTAGAAAACGTAACAGGCCGCCAACAGCAGCAGGTTCTGCAGCCGGCGCTGCTTTTGCAGCACCAGGTAAAGGGCGTAAAACAGGGCAAAGAAATAGAGGAACTCGAGCGAGCGAAATGCCATGGTCTTCAGGGGAACCGGGAGGCCTGCCTCCCCACAGCCCGGCTAAGCGGCCGGAGCGACCTTCTTCAGGATGTAATACGTGGCCCGCTTATCGCCGATCTTGAGCAGCACACCCTGGCTCACCAGGTCTGCCAGGTCGCGCCGCAAGGTCTCGGCGTGCACATCGGGGCAAAGGTCCTGGTATTCGCGGCTGGTAATACGGCGGTGGCCCGCCAGGTATGCCAGGGCCATCTGCTGGCGTGGGTTGAGCGCCAGCGAGGCGTAGACAGACAGGTCTGGTACAGGGTGGGTGGCAGCGTCCAGCCCGCTGTACAGGGTGACGCGGAAAGTGCCCGAGGCATCTTCAAAGCGCGGTGGGCGCAGGCCGGCGGCGCGGGTCACCGTCACCACCCGGTTCAAGCCGTAGCCCAGGCGCTCCACAAAGCCCAGGTCTGCCAGCACCTGCACCACCACCGGGTTGCGCGAGAAGCGCGCTTCCAGCAGGTTATCCAGCGTCACCGGGCCGGGCAGGCCGCCGGGTGAATGCACCTCCAGGCGGTCTGAGAAGATGTACAGGTGGGTGTTATCGCCCTGCACGCTGTAATCGCGGTGGGCAATGGCATTCACCAACAGCTCGCGCACCGCTTCGAACGGGTACTCGGGCGCTTCTTGGTGCTGGAGACCCACCAGGCGCACCACGCTGCGCAAATTGCCCCGCACAAAGGCCTCGGCCTGGCGCAGTTGCTCAGGCAAGGTACCGCTGATGTCTTGCTTGATGTAGCTATCTGCAAGGGTCACCCCCGGGAAGCGCCCCGCCAGCAAGGTGGCATTGGGCAGCCACTGCTGTGGGCAGCGCCCAAACAACAGCAGCGCGGCATAGGTCGGCCGCAGAACCCCCTCCACCCGCCTCAGGCAGCCGCGCCGCACCAGCCAGTCTTGCTCAGAGATCGAGGGCGGCAGCAGGCCATCCTGGTTGGCTCTTTCCATGTAGGCCTGCACCTGAGCCGGATCCAGGTCGTCCAGGCTGGCATCTGGCAGGGGGCGGGCCTCGAACTGCACCGCGCCCCGCTCTACCAGCAGTTGGCGCAAGCGCCGGGCCGGCAGGGGGTTGGTCTGTGTGCCCTCCCGCCCCAAGTAACGCCCTTCCAGGCTGTAGACGTGCGGCAGGCCGCCGGGCACGGCCACGCACAACACCTGCGCCGCCGAAGCAGAGCCCGGTTGGGCCGCCTGCACCCGGCGCGGCAGCGGCAAGACCAGGGCCGGCTCAGCCATCAAGGCCGCCTGGAAGACCTTATCTGCCGCCGCTTCAACATCCACCAGGCCAATCACCTCGCCGCTGCGTGGGGCAATCCCCAACAGCACCAGGCCGCCCCCGGCATTGGCCATTCCCACCAGCACTGAGGCCAGGCGCGCCAACGGCACATCCTCCGGGAACCAATGCAGCCCCGCGCCCATGCCTTGTGCCAGCAAGCCAGGTATATCGTACAATGCCGCCGCCTAATTGCTTTCGACCGCTTCCGGCTCGGCTTTCTTCTTATTACGCGTCACCCGGCGCGGTTGTTCTGCCCGGGGCGTGGGTGGCAAGAGTGCCATCTCCAAAACCTGGTCAATATGGTCAACCAGCAAGATGTTCATCTCACTGCGCGCCCGCTTTGGCACGTCCACCAGGTCTTTCGCATTCCGCCGCGGGATCAGCACGGTCTTCAACCCCGCCCGATGCGCCGCCAACACTTTCTCGCGAATGCCCCCCACCGGCAGCACCCGCCCGCGCAGGGTGATCTCGCCCGTCATGCCCACATCCTTGCGCACCGCGCGCCCGGTAAAGGCCGAGATCAGCGAGGTGCAGATGGTGATGCCCGCGCTGGGCCCATCCTTGGGGATAGCGCCTTCGGGGATGTGGATATGGATATCCATGTTCTCGAAGATCTCCGGGTCCATGTCAAAGACCCGGGCCCGAGACTTCATGTACGAGAGCGCCGCCTGGGCCGACTCTTGCATCACGTTGCCGATCTGCCCCGTGATCTGCAAATTGCCCTTGCCCTCGAACAACAGCACCTCCACCGGCATGATCTCGCCGCCAGTCTCCGTCCAGGCAATGGCGGTTGCCACGCCTGCCTCGTCCTGGCGTTCGGCTTCCAGGTCAAAGAACTGCGGTGGACCCAAGAAGCGCTCGATCGAGGGCGGCGTGACCCGGCGGGAGAACGACTTCTTTTCTGCCTTGGCCCGCGCAAGCTTACGGCAAACCCGCCCCACCTCGCGCTCGAAGTTGCGCACGCCCGCCTCGTAGGTATACTCGCGCACAATGCGCTTGAGGGCCCCGTCGGCAAATTCGATCTTTTCCTCTTCCAGGCCAGCCTCTTCCAGTTGGCGCGGGATCAAGAAGCGGTGTGCAATCTCCAGCTTCTCCTCTTCGATGTAGCCCGGGAATTCGATCAACTCCATCCGGTCTAGCAGGGCCGGCGGGATGGGGCCGATGGAATTGGCCGTAGTGATGAACATGACCTTTGATAGGTCATAGGCCAGCTCAAGGTAATGGTCTGAGAAGGCGTAGTTTTGCTCCGGGTCCAGCACCTCTAACAAAGCCGAGGCCGGGTCGCCGCGGAAATCATTGCCCAGTTTATCCACCTCATCCAACATGAACAGGGGGTTGATCGTGCCGGCGCGGCGCATGGTCTGCAAGATGCGCCCCGGCAGCGCGCCGATGTAGGTGCGGCGGTGGCCGCGGATCTCGGCCTCGTCGCGCACGCCGCCCAAAGACAGGCGCACAAACTTGCGCCCCAAGGCCTCGGCAATCGAGCGCCCCAAAGAGGTCTTGCCGGTGCCAGGCGGGCCCACAAAACACAAGATCGGCTGGCGGCTGCGCTTGGGGTGCAGGCTCTTGACGGCGATGAATTCGAGGATGCGCTCTTTGGCGCGCGGCAGGCCGTAATGGTATTTCTCGAGCACTTCAGCGGCATGGCGCACGTCCAGGTTATCATCGGTCGAGACCATCCAGGGCAGTTCCAAGATCCAATCCACGTAGGTGCGCAGGATGCCCACCTCCGGCGACATGGGCGGCATCTGGCCCAGGCGGTCGATCTCCTTCAAAGCCCGCGCCATCACTTCTTCCGGCAGGCTCACGCCCTCCACCCGGCTGCGCAGCTCTGCCAGCTCACGCGTCCAGGGGTCGCTCTCGCCCAGCTCGGTCTGGATGACGCGCATTTGTTCGCGCAGGTAAAATTCACGCTGGCTGCGATCCACTTCATCTTGAGCGCGGGTGTGGATCTGGTCTTCCAGCTCCAGCACGTCGGCCTCTTGGGCCAAGAGCTTGATCACGCGCTGCAAGCGCTCTGCCGGGTCCAGGGCCTGCAGCAGGCCCATGCGCTGCTGGAGGGGCGGGGCGATGGCCGTGGTGATCATATCAGCCAGCCAGCCCGGCTCTTCGATATTCAATGCATACAGGTATGCCTCTTCTGAGAGGCTGCGGTCCAACTGCACACAGCGGTGGAACAGGTCCAGGGCAGTGCGCATACTGGCTTCCAGCTCGCGCTCCACCTGGGTAGGCTCATAGATCGGGCGCGCCCGCGCAATGACGAAGGGCTGTTCTTGGATGAATTCCACCAGTTCCACACGCCGGCGGGCCTGCACCAGCGCTGAGCTGGAGCCATCAGGCACGTTCAACAGACGCCCAACCGCCACTTCCACGCCAATCGACGCAAAACCATCCAACCCCGGATTATCGTCTTCAGGGTTGCGCTGGGTGAGGGCGATCAGGGTGCGGTTCTCCATCTGAGCTTCTTCGATCGCCAGCAGAGAGGCCTCGCGCCCCACAAAGATCGGCGCCACCATGTGCGGGAAAACCACCATATCGCGCAGCGGCAGCACCGCACATTCGATCAAACCGTCCCGGTTGGGGACGGCATCTTGCACGCTGTAAAGCTCTTCGGTGCGGCTGTTCAAAGTCTCACCGAAATCTTCTTCGTCTTCATCATCATCACGCAAAAACCAATCGTTATCTCTCATTCACAACTCCTATTATTCTTTTCCCAGGCAATGCGCGCTCCGGCAACCACAAAAATACTGCCGGTAACCAGCACCAAAGCCCGATCGCCAGCCAGGCGCAGGGCTTCTTCGAATCCATCGGCCACATCCAATACGATGCGAGCCGGGCAGTTGTAGCTTTGGGCTAATGCCAGCAGCTTCTCGGGCTGCATGGCACGCGGGTGGAAGGATTTGACAATCACCACCTGTTCCACACGCTCCATCAACTCGGCAAACATACCTTCCACATCTTTATCTTCCGATGCGCCAAACATCATCACCACCGGCGCCGCGGGGAAGTAATCGTCCAGCGCCTGGCGCAGCTTGAGCGCCGAATCGCGATTGTGGGCGCAGTCCAGCACCACCGGCGGCTGTTGGCGCAGCACTTCGAAGCGGCCCGGCCAAACCACGTTGGCAAAACCCGCCTGGATGGCCTGGTCACTCACCGGCAGGCCGTGCCGGCGGGCCACCTGCAAGGCTGCATACGCGGTGACGGCATTGCTCACCTGGTGCTGTCCCAACAGAGGGATGCGCAGGGTCACTGGGGCTGGCGCTGCCCCGGGCTCGGGCCTGGCCCACACTTCGAAAGTCTGCCCGGTCAACGAATGCTCCAGCAGGGCAAACTGGTAGTCGGCCCCCACCTCAGTCAGCGGGGCGCCTCGTTCACCAGCCACTCGCGCCACCACCTGGCGGGCTTCTTCGGGCTGGGGGGCCAGCACCACCGGCACACCCGGTTTTATGATCCCGGCCTTCTCGCCGGCAATCTCTGCCAGGGTGTTCCCCAGCAAGAACATGTGATCGTACGAAAGCGAGGTGATCACAGCCACCTGCGGCAAGATGACGTTGGTGGCATCCAGCCGCCCACCCAGGCCCACTTCGATCAAGGCAGCATCACACCCCTGGCGGGCAAAATACATGAAGGCCAGGGCCGTGGTGATCTCGAAGGTCGTCAGCCGCGGGATGGAAGCAATATAAGGCTTGAGTTCATCGACCAGCGCCACCAGCTCGGCGTGGTCGATCATCTGGCCGTTCACCTGGATGCGCTCGGTGTAATCGTCGAGGTGCGGCGAGGTATACAGCCCCACACGGTAGCCTTGGGTTTGCAGCGCACTGGCGCACAATGCCGAGACTGAGCCTTTACCCTTGGTGCCCGCCACGTGGATCGACAAGAACCTGGCCTGTGGATTGCCCAGGGCCTCAACCAGGGCCTGCATGCGCCCCAGGTCAAACTGCTCGGGCTTGAGATCCACCGAGTGTTTGAGGCTGAAATCGACAAAACTGTACAAATACGCCAGCGTCTGCTGGTAACGGGTCTCTAAGTCGCTCATCGTTCACGGATTGTACCCGCTTGAACCCCTCTATGCAAGAGGCTTTAATCACAAACAAAAACGGCGCAGGTGCGCCGTTTTTGTTTGTGATCTAGGCCTTTTTGGCCAGCCAACCACTGCTGAAGATGAAAAAAAACATTCCAGCCAGGGCCAGCCAGCCCACCCAATCGCCCAGGCGGGTGTTCAGGGTACCGGCTCCAGAGCCCAACTGCACCTCGCCCACTACGGTGGCCTCACAGCCTTCGGTACAGCTTGCCAGGCTGACAATACGCCCATACGGGTCAATGATGGCCGAGTCAAAGCCGCCATCTGCCTTGACCATGGCCACGCGGTTCTCAACGGCGCGGAAAACAAGGTGGGTGTAATGAATGCCGGCAATGGTGGTCCAGTCATTGGATGGCACGGCGATCAACTGAGCACCCTGGCGAACCAGCTTGCGAGCTGTATCGGTGTAATCCAGGTCGTAGCAAATGATGGTGCCCAGCTTGCCGATCTCTGTGTCATACACCGGGTAGGTGCCGCGCGTGGGACTGGTCTCGCCGCCAAAGACCACCGGGTGATCTTTGCCAAACACACCCAAGAAGCGTCCTTGCGGGTCGATCACTGTGGCCTCGTTACGGAACAAACCTTCCTGGATATTTACTACGTAACCCACAGCCAGGTAGCTGTTGGTTTCTTGTGCCAATCCCGCCAGGCCCAACTTATCCTCCACCTGTGGGTCCCACAAGAAGCCGCCCTCTGGCCAGGCGATCAAGCGGGCGCCCTGGTCTGCGGCCTGGCGCGTCTGCTCGAGCATGCGGGCGTGCAGCGCTTCAACCAGGTCTGCATGGCCCTGGTTGGCATTGATGATCGGCGAGACCGCCGGTTGAACGGCAGCCACTGTCACCCGCGGGGTATCCATAGGACGCAGAAGCACCAGGCTGAGGATGATCCAGGCGGCCAAAGTAACCCCCGCGCTCAGCATCCAGCGTTTCCACTGGCGGTCAGAAATGGCCACCACGGCATCATCCAATTTCCAACGCTGGTCAAAAAGCCCCATCAGCATCAGGGTCAAGGCCAGGTTGACCCAGTAGATCAATGCACCCAGGCCGATGATACCAAAGACGCTCACCGGCTGGATCAGCCATACCTGCCTGAAGAGGGGCGTGGCAATGAAAGCCCAGGTGCCGGCAATGGGCACGAACAGACGGATCAACTCGGTGCCGGCCCAGTTGGCGACGCCCGAAGCCACGAACCAACGGTAGCCTGTCTTCTCATGGAAACGGAGCAGGCTCATCTCGGCAAACAGGGTAAAAACAGAAAGGATCAGGGGCAGATAGGCCATGTAAGAGCCGACCGGTGCAAAGACCCGGCCCAGGTAACCTTGCAGCCAGACGAACAAACCCAGGGCCGATGCCAGTGAGCCCAGCTTGCGCGGCATCAGGCGGAATTGGGCAAACAGCACCAGCACCCAGCCGATGAAGATCAAGGGCCAAATCTCAAACGGCGGAAAAGCCAGCACAAACGCCAGACCACCTGCTGCTGCGCACAATAAGCCCAAGAGCACACGCAGCGGGTTAGAAAGCTTGATCAAAAGGGGCTCGCTCATAAATTCTCCAATCGAAAGACTCAATTCCCGCTGTGGGCAGTCGCCAGCACTGCTCACAACAAGATCATTATCCGATCGTCGGCAGCTCGTATTGGCTGCGCCGGATGCGGGCAATCACTTCTTCTAGCCAGCGAAGTTGGGCAATGGCACTTGCCACGCCATAATCCACCGTCAACATCCAATAGAATCGGTCGCGCGGCGTTTCGCTGCCATCCATTTGCTGGCTGCTCTCAGCCGGGATACCACCCAAGCGCTGCAAACGGTGGCGGATCAAGGATGCCTGGTGCTCCAACAACCCCAATACCACCTCATCGCTGAGCTGTCCGGCAAAGAAGAGCTGGATCAGCCAGGCCAGGCGCGTCTCAGACGGCGGCTGGTCGGCTGCCAGCCAGGCTTGCAGCTCAGCCCGACCGCGCTCGGTCAGGTGATACACCTTGCGGGCGGGGCGGGTATCCTGCTGGATCACCTCCACCGTCAGCCAGCCCTTTTCCTCCATTTGCGGCAGGACACGATAAATGTGGCTCTGCTTAGCAGGCCAGAAGTGTTTGATAGACTGGTCAAAGATCTTCTTTAGCTCATACCCAGTCATCGGCTCGTAGTTTAGAAATCCTAAAATGGCGTGTTCAAGTGACATGATCTATATCCATAATTATGTATTCAACTTGTATAATAGTATCCTTGTTGAGCACAATTGTCAAGGGATGGTACCGGGCCTTTGCGAGGATATTGCCTCGCTTTCGGAGATTTCTGGGGTAGAATTATTTGATGCGAAATCGATTTATCAAACATGTGTTCAGGCTAATTCAGGTCATAGTAGTAACCGGGGCCTCGGCGCTCTTGCTTTCGCGCCTCCTGGCGCTGCTTTCTACCGGGCCGCGTCAATACAACCTGGTGCAGGTTCCAGCCCGTCCGGCAGCGGTGGTCTTTGGGGCCGGCCTTTGGCGCGATGGCAGCCCTACCCCCGTGCTGCGCGATCGGGTGGCAACCGCGGCCGAACTGTACTTTTCGGGCAAGGTTGAGAAGATCTTGATGAGCGGCGATAACCGCGTGGTGGAATACAATGAGCCAGCCGCCATGCGCACTTATGCCCTCAGCCTGGGCGTGCCCGATGAAGCCATTGTGCTCGATTATGCCGGGCGCAGCACTTACGATACCTGTTACCGCGCCGGGGCGATCTTTGGCTTGCACGAAGTGATCTTGGTAACGCAGAAGTTCCACATGCCGCGCGCAATCTATACCTGCCAGGCACTAGGATTAGACCCCGTAGGGGTTGCCGCTGACCGGCGTGATTACCGGCGCTCTTCCCAGTTGTATTGGAACCTGCGCGAGCTGCCTGCCACGCTGAACGCCCTGTTTGAAGTGCACCTGCTGCGCCCACTGCCCGTGCTCGGCAACCCCGAGCCCATCTTCCCAGATACATAGGAGTGAATCATGGATCGACCAACTGCCCTCACCCTGGTACGTGAATTCGTAAAAAACGAAAGCCTGGTACGTCACATGCTGGCGGTGGAAGCTGCCATGCGCTTCTACGCCGAGAAGTACGGTGAAGATGTTGAAACCTGGGGCATGGCTGGCCTGCTGCATGATTTCGATTGGGAAATCCATCCCACCCTCGAAGAGCACCCCACCGCGGGGGCGCCAATCTTGCGCCAGCGCGGCGTGCCAGAGCCGCTGGTGCGCGCTGTGCTCAGCCATGCCGATCACAGCGGGGTAACGCGCGAGACCCGCATGGAAAAGGCCCTCTTCGCCTGCGATGAAATCACCGGCCTGATCACCGCTGCCGCCCTGGTGCGCCCCTCCCGCGCCCTGTACGACCTCGAAGCCTCTTCGGTCAAGAAGAAGTGGAAAGACCGCTCTTTTGCTGCAGGGGCCAATCGAGAAGAAATCACGAAGGCCGCCGAGGAGTTCGGCATTGAGTTATGGGAGCATGTGGGGAATGTGATCCTGGCGATGCGGCGCATCGCCCCCGACTTGGGGCTCTGATAAGGATCTGCCTTTTCGCTTGACAAGCAGGCTTCGTTTCTGCTAAACTAAGACTATACGAAAAGTCTATGCGAAAGAGAGGTGTCCATGTCTCCTGAAAACAATCCCCTCACCCACATCACCGCCCAGGCCCCCATCCTCCCGGCGGTGAACGCCTGGCGCATCTACCTGAATGACCAGGGCAAATCTCCGCACACCGTCAAAGCCTTTACCGCTGATGTCTTGCTGCTGGCGGGCTTCTTGGCCCCCGACCGCCCACTGGGCGAGATCAGCACCAATGAGCTGAATTTATTCTTACAATGGATGCAGAATACCCGTGATGTGCCCTGCAGCCCAAAAACCTTCGCTCGCCGCATCACCTCGCTCAAAGCATTCTTCCGCTGGCTGCACCAATACGGCGTGATCCTGGTCGACCCGGCTGAACGGGTGGTACAGCATTCTGTGGTCAGCCCCCTTCCCCAGGTGCTCACTGCCGATGAGGTCGAGGCGGTGTTGGCCGCGGCCGAGAAAAGCCGCCGCGCCCAGCCGTCAGATGCCCGCCCGCTGGCATTGGTAACCCTGCTGTTAAACACCGGCATCAAAAAGAGTGAGTGCCTGGCTATCAGCCCCAATCACATTGACTTTGAGGCTCCAGAGGGCCCCATCCTCTTTGTACGCTACGCCAGCCCCCAACACCGTTATAAAGAACGCAAGATCACGCTGCCTGAAAACTGGGCCGAAATCTACAATGAATACAAAGGCCAATACCCCATCAGCGACCGCCTGTTCCCCTGGTCGCCGCGCCGCCTGGAATATCTATTGGAAGACCTGGGCGAAGCTGCCGGCCTGAGCAAGCATCTCTCTTTCGATATGTGCCGCTGGACCTGCGCCCTGAGCGATTGGCAGTCAGATGTAGACCCCAATAAAGTGCGCCAAAAACTAGGCATCTCGAAGATCCAATGGCGTGAAGTAAAAATGAAATTGGAAAGGTTATCAGTTTCTTAAGCAGAAAGCGGGCCGAATGGCCCGCCTTCTGCTTAAGAAAGATAGCTCACATCCACTTCACCACAATATCACCAATCACGTTAGCAGCCTGGTCGCCGCGATCGGCGGCATTCGACAGGTGGCGATAGATCTCGCGCAGTTTAAGGATCTTCATCACCCCATCCAGGTCTTTTGGCGCCGAGAACAGATCCACCAACGACTCGCGGTACACATATTCCACCCGGTTTTCCAGGGCTTTGGCGCGCACGGCATGGTCGTTCGCCACGTTGGGATGATCTTCCAGGCGCAGCACCGAGCGGTTGATCTCTACCGCCGCATCGGATAGCAGTGAAGCGATCCTGGCCAGGTACTGGTTAGGCTTAACCTTGAGCATCACCATCTCATCCAGGGTCGAATTGGCATAATCGACCATGTCATCGATCGCCAGAGAAAGCGAGAAGATGTCTTCCCGGTCAAAAGGCGTGACGAAGGTATGGTTCAGATCATCGATCAAGATGCGCCGCACTTCATCCGCTTCCTTTTCAACTTTGTCCAATTGTTCACGCAAGCCTTCGTCCGGCTCCGCCATGTACTGCTTCAAGATCTCCATTCCTTTGACCGTCAATTCAGCTTGCTGCACCAGTAGATCCAAAAACCGGTTGGGCTTCTTGCTTTTTCGATTGAACCACTTCATCTCATCATCTCTCCTCGATATAAATGCAAATGTGCAATCCGGCGCGTTGTGGGTTGAACACGCGCCCCATGCCCCAGGCGGTAACCCGGCAACCAGGCAATATCCTGGCCCGAACACATCAAAGGCCAGGTGCGGCGAGCCCGGCGCGGGAGCTTTAAGTTTATCATTATGTCTGACAATTTGGCAACCCGTCCAGCCATACCGAGGGGCTGGAAACGATCGCCTCGCTGCCTGGAACGCAGGATCAGCGGCAGTTCCAAAGCGTCAGCGTCCATCCAGGCCTGGAATGGGTCCCCGTTTTCCAACGCCTGGCGGTACGCAAGCGCAGTATTTTCCACCAACTCAGATTGAAGCGACCATCCCCCCGGAAGTGCCAGCACCCCAGGCACTTCAAAGGCCAGGGTCTGCCCCGGCTCCAAGGCCGGCCAATGCCCGTTGGGCAGGTCCGCCTCCCAGGCTGCCAGCCAAAGGCAGCCCTGCTCTAAGAACAGGCCCAGCCCCGCCACCAGGTCCACCTGGTTCGTCTGCGGGGGCGCCGCCAAGAAGGCCAGGCCGCGCTCAACATCCTCAAAATCGATATCGCGCAGCCCGGGCCGGTGAACCTCAATGGCTTTTCGCAGCAAGCGCCGCTGTACACCCGGCCCAAAGCCCGCCAGGATTTGCCGGTCAAAGACCACGTAGCCTGCCCCCTGGCGCAAGACGCACTGCTGCCAGGCCGTTTCCACCACGCTTTGCAAGACCTGCTCTTCTCCGGCCAACACCTCGGCCATGCGCGCCAGGCTTGAACGCAAGCGCGGCTGGTATCCTTCCAGGTATGGGATCAATTCGTGGCGCAGGCGGTTGCGAAAATAAGTAGTATCCAGGTTACTGCGGTCCAAGACCGGCTGTAAATCGTGATCTTCGCAGTACTCCACAATCTGCGAGCGCCAGATACCCAGCAGTGGGCGTAGCAAGGCAATATCGGCGCTCCAGGGATTGGGCAGCAGACGGTACACCATGCCCTTTAAGCCCGCCAGACCAGCGCCGCGCAGCAGGTGCATCAAAACCGTTTCGACCTGGTCATCGGCCGTATGCCCCACTGCCACAGCCTGGGCATGGTGCTGGTGAGCCTGCTCAAACAAAAATTGGTAGCGCAAGATGCGCGCCGCCTCTTCAATTGAAAGGGCATTCGCCTCAGCATAAGCGGGCGTATCCACCTGGGCCTGGACGTAAGGCAGGCCCAGCCGCGCCGCCACACCAGCCACGCTGTCGGCATCCTGGGCAGCTTCGGCCCGCAGCCCGTGGTTCAAATGTGCCACCACCGGCTGGTAACCGGCGCGCCGCAAGAGGTCCAAAAGGCACAGGCTGTCTGGCCCGCCCGAAACTCCCACCACCAGCGGCCGGCCAGCATCAAGAGCGCATTCGTTTTGCAAGACCTGGCGCACAACTTTTAGCATCTTACTGTCATTATAGCTTAAATTCCCCTCAATACTCTTGCCGGGATTGAATGTTTATGCTAGACTGACAATACAAATAAGACTGTCATCTTAGTGAGGAGTGGCCTCCATGCCTGAGAAAATCTTAGTAGTAGACGATGATGTCGATACCCTACGCCTGGTTGGTTTGATGTTGCAGCGCCAGGGTTACCAGATCGTAGCCGCCAGCAACGGCCAGCAAGCACTGGCCATGGCAATGGCTGAGAAGCCCGAATTGATCTTGTTGGATGTCATGATGCCAGACATGGATGGCTACGAGGTCACCCGGCGCCTGCGCGCCAATGCCTCCACGGCCTCGACCCCCATCATCATGTTCACGGCCAAATCTCAGGTAGATGACAAGGTCATGGGCTTTGAGGCAGGCGTAGATGATTACCTGACCAAGCCCACGCAGCCGCGCGAGTTGTTTGCACACGTCAAAGCGGTGCTGGCGCGCGGACGTAAAACCAGCGGACCGGCTGCCCCGGCTGCCCCGGCCCGCGAACGCGGCTATGTGATTGGTGTCATTGCCGCCAAAGGTGGCTTGGGCGTATCGACGATCGCCATCAACCTGGGCATCAGCCTGCGCACGCGCACCCGCAAGGATGTGGCTGTGGCTGAGCTGCGCCCCGGTGAGGGCAGCCTGGCTCTCGAGTTGGGCTACCTGAATCCCGAAGGGATGAACCGCCTGCTGCAAAAGAATCCCGCCGAGATCGGCTTAAAGGACGTTGAGTCTGAGCTATTGACCCACAAATCGGAGACACGGCTGCTGCTGGCCTCATACAATCCCGCGGATGCCAAATACCAGGCCTCCGACGCCCACTTCGAGATGATCACCCGCCACCTTTCGTACCTGGCCAATTACATTGTGTTGGATCTTGGCCCGGCCATTTCGCCGATCACCGATAAAGCCCTGGCGGTTTGTGACGAATTGATCCTGGCCCTGGAACCAATCCCCACCACAATCACCCGTTCTCAACTGCTGTTGGAAGAATTGGCCGGGCGCGGTTTTGGCGAGGGCCGGGTGAACTCGGTGCTGTATAACCGCCAGCGCTCTGAAATGCAGTTCTCGCTGGCTCAGGTGCAGAAAGAATTCAAACATACCATCGGGATCGTGTTCACCGCAGCGCCAGAGCTGGTTTACCAGGCGGCGCGGGCCAATGTTGCCCTGGTTACACAGCACCCCGATAACCTGACTTCGCAGCAGTTCTTCAAGCTGGCAGATAGCATTGCCAAACGCGTGCGGACGAAAGAATAAACTGGCTCTTCGTTCACTGCCGGTAGAAGTTTCCGCGAGCCGCTCAACGCAGCCAGGCCAGCCCGCTTGCCAGAGAGGTATTGAATGCCCAAGCGTAAAATCCCCCCCATCGTCAACCGCTATCAGCGGTTGATAGAGTTATCGCGCGATCTGGCTTCCACGCTTGACCTGGATACCCTCCTGCGGCGCATCGTCCACGTGGCCGCCGAATTGTGCGAATCAGAACAGGCATCCATCCTTCTGTACGACCACGTTAAAGGCGAGTTGTATTTCGAGGCTGCTACCAATATCGAACAACCCATGATGAGCGGCCTGAGCGTACCGGTCGACTCGAGCATTGCCGGCTGGATCGTTACGCACCGCCAGCCCATCATCATCTCAGATACCAGCCAGGATAAGCGTCACTTCTCGAATGTCGCCAAAGTAACCAACACCAACACCCGCTCGCTGCTGGGTGCGCCTCTGATCACCAAAGACAAGGTGGTGGGCGCCTTGGAAGCCATCAACAAGCGCAACGGCGAATTTACCACTGAAGACCAAGAGATCCTGATCACCCTGGGCGCCCAGGCAGCAGTAGCCATCGAAAATGCCCGTCTCTTCCAACAATCTGACCTGATCGCCGACCTGGTGCACGAGCTGCGCACCCCCCTGGCTTCGTTGAACACGGCTGTGCACCTGCTGCTGCGTACCGACGTGCCCGACGAACAACGCAGCCGCATATCAGAGATCATCCGAGATGAGATCTTCCGTCTTTCAGAGATGACCACTTCGTTCCTCGACCTGGCACGCCTGGAATCGGGGCGTGCCCAATTCCACCCCAGCCATTTTGACCTGGGTAAGCTGCTGGAAGACTGCCGTGAGATGATGCACAGCCGGGCCACCGAAAAAGGGCTCACCTTATACCTTGAGTCCTCGCCCGAACTGCCGCCTGTATACGCCGATCAAGATAAGATCAAACAGGTGATACTTAACCTGGTCAGCAACGCCATCAAATACAACAGCCCGGCTGGCAGCATCTGGGTCAAGGCCGATGCAGACAAAGATTTTGTAATTTCAGTGCGCGATATGGGGCCGGGCATTCCGCCCGAAAGCTTGCCGAACTTGTTCCAAAAATTCTTCCGCGTGCCGGGGTTAGAAAATATGTCATCCGGAACCGGTTTAGGGCTATCGATCTGCAAACGCATCGTAGAAGCCCACAACGGCAGCATCGAGGTACAAAGCACGGTCGGCAAAGGCACGACTTTTTCGGTGCATTTACCGATCAAATGAAGCTTTAGCCAGAAGAAGGCGCCAAAAGAACCTTGATCCGCCCATGCTGGCCCGCCTCTTCATACGCTTGTTGCGCCTGGGCCAATGGGTAGCAGGCCTCAATTTGATCCCGGGGGTCAACCTGCCCGTTGGCCAACAACGCCAAAGCCGGCTCAAACGGGCCGCAGCGCGAACCGATCAAGGTGATCTCGTCCACTACCAGTGACGATAAATTGAGCGTTACATCGCCCTTGTAAGTGCTTTTGAGCACCAGGGTGCCGCGCGCTCTCAGCGCCTTGCGCGCCATCTCAAAACCAGCTGGCGAGCCAGTGGCCTCGACCACCACATCCATACAACCCATGGGCAATGCCTCTTCAGGCAGCCAGGCAATCTGCCGCCGCTCCAGCAGTTGGCGCTGGCGGGGATAGCGGGCAATCACCTGCAAGTCACAGCCGGTGAGGGCCAGGGTCTGGGCCACCAGTTGGCCTAACCTCCCAGCGCCCACCACCAGGATGCGCTCAGAACCCAGGCCAGGCAGTTGCTCTTGGATCTCCAAGGCCGCCGCCAACGGCTCGGTAAAGACAGCCCCCTCATCCGAGAGCGTATCCGGAACGCGATACAGGTTGGCCAGGGGCAGCTTGAGGTATTCGGCAAAAGCCCCATTCCAAGAATGGATCCCCAGAGCAGACCGCTTCTCACAGTGGGTCTTGCGCCCGGCCCGGCAGGCAGCGCAAACCCCGCAGGTAATGTTGATTTCGCCCACCACGCGCTGCCCCACCCACTCGGGCGCATCGGGCGCAGCCACCACCTGCCCAACAAACTCGTGCCCAGGCACGCCAACAAAAGGCGAATAGCCGCCTAACACCGCCAGGTCTGTACTGCAAACCCCTGCCAGGCGCACGCGTATCAAAGCCTGCCCAGCTTCTAAAGCCGGTATGGGCAAATCATTACGCACCGATAAGATATTGTTCTCTACCCAAAGCGATTGCACAAAAAACCTTTCCTCTTAGCGCGCCCCACGACGGCCAAACTGGCGTTCCAACAGATCCACAGACAGCAGGATCATGGTCGGGCGCCCATGCGGACAGGTGCGCGGTGATTGACAAGCTTCCAGGTCTGCCAGCAGCGTACGCTGCTCTTCTCCTGAAAGGATCTTGCCCGCCTTGACCGCGGCGCGCTTACACACGCGCGCCACAATGCGGGCTTCCACCTCTGCTTGCAAAGGCGTCTCATCCTCTTCAAAATCTTCTACCAGCACTGCCAGGGCCGCTGCAGGGTTCATCCCTGCCAACAATGCCGGGATGGCGCGCACCAAAAAGGTACCGCGCCCAAACGGCTCGACCTTGAAGCCCAGGTCATTCAACGCCTCCATTTGATCTTCAACCAGCCGGGCGCTCGCCGGCGGCAGTTCGACTGCCTGGGGCTCCAACAGGCTTTGCGCCGGGATGCCGTTTGGAGATTGGGCCCGCAGCGCCATGAAGCGCTCGAACAAGATACGCTCATGGGCTGCATGCTGGTCGATCAGGTACAACCCATCTGGCCCTTCAGCCACCAGGTAAGCCGAAGCCACCTGCCCCACCAGCCTTAGCAAAGGCATGCGGGTGCCGGGCAAGGCAGGTTGAACAGGCTGGATCGGACCCTGTGGCGGAGGGAGCTCTGGCATAGAGGAAGTAGCTTGCTGCTCAGCAGAAACCATGCCCCAATCCAGGCCCGGCTGAGGCGAGGGGCGGGTTGAGGCCGCCGCACTGCTCCATGCAAAACCCGGGCTGACCTCAGGCAAGGGGTTGTGGGCCAATAATGCCCGCCGCACAGCCCGCTGCACGCCCCGGAACACCTGGTCGCCAGAACGGAAGCGCACCTCAGCCTTGGTGGGGTGCACATTCACATCCACCGCCTCAGGGTCAATCTCTAAGAACATAGCCGCCAGTGGGTAGCGGCCCACCATGAGCAGGGTGTGATAAGCCTGCATCAGCGCCGCCGAAAGGGAGGCATCTTGCACCGGGCGCCCATTCACAAAGAAAATGATCTCGCGCCGGTTTGAACGCGTCAGACTGGTGGGGCTGATAAAACCAGTCACCCGCAGGCCATCTTCTTCTGAGATCACTTCCAACATCTGGCGGGCAATATCAACGCCGTACAGGGTTGCCAAAACCTCACGCCGGTCGCCATTTCCACTGGTCATCAGCGCTGGACGGCCATCTTGATGCAAATGAAAACGCACATGTGGATAAGCCAGGGCATAGCGCGTGACCAATTCATCAATATGGCGGCGTTCGGTAGCATCTTGCTTGAGGAACTTCAGGCGGGCAGGCACGTTATAGAAAAGGTCTTCCACCCGCACCACCGTTCCCACTGGCGCGCCCACCAGCTCCAATTGGCCCACGTGGCCCCCCTCCACCCGCAGGCGAGCCCCCCCCTCGGCTGCCGCCGGGCGAGAGGTGAGGGTCAGGCGCGCCACCGAACCAATTGAAGCCAGGGCTTCACCGCGGAAGCCCAGTGTAGCAATGCGAAAAAGGTCATCCGCCCGCTCCAACTTGCTCGTGGCATGCCGCTCAAGCGCCAAAGCCAGCTCAGCAGCCGGGATGCCGCAGCCATTATCGGCAATCTCAACCAGGCGTTTGCCAGCCCCCTCCACATGAATGCTGACCTGGCTGGCTTTGGCGTCCAGGGCATTTTCCAACAATTCTTTGATCACAGAGGCCGGGCGTTCTACCACCTCGCCGGCAGCAATCTGCGAGGCAACCTCAGAGGGTAAAAGATGAATAGGCATAGATCTATATTATACCGAATGCTGAATATCTCGTATAATACTCCCCATGCAATACACGACCCTCTTCTTTGACCTTGACGAAACACTGTACCCACCCAACAGCGGATTATGGGAGGGCATCCGGCAGCGCATCCATGACTACATGCAGGCTTTATTGGGCCTGCCCTCGGCGGATATCAGCAGGCTGCGCGAGGAATACATGGCCCAATATGGCACCACGCTGCGCGGCCTTCAAGCCCATTACCATGTCGATACTGAAGAATACCTGGCTTATGTTCATGACCTGCCCTTGCGCAGTTACATTGGGCCCGACCCCAACCTGCATGACCTGCTGCTCAGCTTGCCCCAGCGGCGCTTCATATTCACCAATGCCGATACCAACCATGCCCGGCGGGTGATGGATGTGATTGGTGTAACGGATTGCTTTGACGGCATTATCGATATCGAAGCTTTGCAATTTATCAGCAAGCCAGATCCCGCGGCCTACTGGCGCGCCTTAGAGCTGGCCGACGAGCCAGACCCAAGCCATTGTGTGTTGTTTGAGGATTCTGCCCATAACCTGGCACCTGCCCGACAGATGGGCTTTTTGACCATCCTGGTAGGCGACCGCCCTGCCACCCCAGCCGCCCAACACATCATCCATAACCTGCACCAACTGCCGGCTGCCCTGCCCGAACTGTGGAACGGCAGCAGCCTGCCCAACGCCATGCGCGGCTCAGGGGTGGAGATCGCCCGGTGAACAAGCTAATTTCTATTGAGGAAGCGGCGGCCTGTATTACCCCTGGTAGTATGCTGGCCCTGGGCGGGATGACGCTCTACCGCAGGCCGGTGGCCTTTGTGCAGGCGCTGCTCCGCCGCTACCGCCGCAACAGCCAGCCCAGCGGGCTAACCCTGTTATCATTCACGGCCGGCCTAGAAAGCGATTGGCTGGTAGGCGCTGGCCTGGTGCAGGTTGTGCGCAGTTGTTATTTTGGGTTAGAAATCTTCGGCCTGGCGCCCATGTTCACCTACCGCGCCGGGCACGGCGAAGTTGAGATCATTGAAGAGACCGAAACCAGCCTGGCCATGGGGCTGCGCGCTCAAATGGCGGGGGTGGGCTTTATGCCTGGGCGCGCCTGGATCGGTACAGACCTGCCGCGCCTGCGCCCCGACGTGCAAACCATCCGCGATCCTTATCATGGCGAAACGCTGATGGCTTTTCCTGCCATCCGGCCCGATTTTGCTGTCATCCATGCCCTGCGCGCCGATCCACACGGCAATGCTGAGATCGGTATCAATAAAGCCATTGATGAAGAATTGGCCATTGCTTCGGGCACCGTCATCGTCACCGCCGAAGAGATCGTCCCTGAGTTAGAACGGGCGGCATTGGTGGCCCCCTTTGTCGAAGCGGTGGTACACACGCCGCACGGCGCATCGCCCAGCTCTTGCCACCCTTTGTACCCATTGGATGGCGAAGCGATCTTGGCTTACACTGAGCAGGTCAGCGACCCGGCTTCGCTGGAAGTTTATCTCCAGCAGATGCTGGGTGAGTGATGGACGTTTATCATTTTCTAACACTAGTGTGGTAATCTATACGCTATACTCAACCTGCATGCAGGCCAGAAGCCATGTTTGTGGTTTAAGGGTATGAGGAGAAAACCGTATGAATTCGAAACCGCTTTACATCGTCATTGGGATCGTCGCTGCCATTATCTTGCTCGTCGGGTCCTGCTCGGCTGGCTTTATCGGTGGCATGGTGCTCGCCCCTGGCCGGCAAGAAAGCCCCAGCACAGCCAGCGACCCGGCCCCATTCATAGAGGGTACCACAACCGGCCCGTCTGAAGATACCCAGGCCCTGTTCACGCCTTTCTGGGAAGCCTGGCGCTTCGTGCACGATTATTATTTTGATCAGCCTGTGGATGATACGCTGCTCATGCAAGGTGCCATCCGCGGTATGCTCGAAGCCCTGGGCGACCAGCACACCAGTTACATGGATCCCCAAGAATTCAAAGATGCCAATGCCGACCTGGTGGGCTACGATGGCATTGGCGCATGGGTGAATACCGAGGGCGACTATCTGACCATCGTTGAACCGATGAACGACTCACCGGCTGAGGCCGCCGGGCTGCAGGCCGGTGACCAGGTGATCGCCATCGATGGCGAAGACATGACCGGCACCCTGCCCGAAAATGCCCGCCTGCGGGTGTTGGGCGAGGCCGGCACCAGCGTCATCCTCACCATCCGCCGCGAAGGTGTGGAAGAGCCGTTTGATGTAACCGTCACGCGGGCGCATATCGTCGTTCAAAGCGTCGAATATGAGATCCTGGAAGGAAATATCGCCTACATCCGGCTGAACCAGTTCAGCGAAACCAGCCCCGATGATCTGCACGCCGCGCTAGAAGCCCTGATGGCACAAGAACCCAAAGGCCTGATCCTTGACCTGCGCAATAACGGCGGCGGCTACCTCAACGCGGCCGTTGAAATTGGCTCCGAATTCATTCAAGACGGCGTGATCGCCTACGAAGAGTATGGCGATGGCGCTCGCGATACATACACCGCCAGCGGCCAGGGCGTTGCCTACGATATCCCCATGGTCGTCTTGGTCAACGAATGGTCGGCATCGGCCTCTGAGCTGGTGGCTGGCGCCCTGCAAGACCGCGGCCGGGCTGCCCTGGTGGGTGTGACCACCTTCGGCAAAGGCTCTGTGCAAACCTGGATCCCGCTTTCAGACGAACAGGGTGCCGTTCGCGTGACCATTGCGCGTTGGCTGACACCTGATCAACGCTGGATCCACGAGATTGGGCTCACGCCCGACTATGTGGTTGAGCGCACCGACGCAGACATCGAGAATGATGTTGACCCTCAACTACAGAAAGCACTCGAACTGCTGAAGTAAGGATTCCTGTGAGGTGATGGCCCGGAAAGGCCATCACCTCAGGACAATTAGCCATGTTTTTCGATTCACGCTACCTGATGTACATGCTGCCGGCATTTTTGCTGATGATGCTGGCCCAAGCATATGTTTCGATGGCTTACCGCCGCTGGAGCCAGGTGCCAGCCCGCAGCCGCCTGACGGGTGCCCAGGCTGCCCAACGACTGATGATGGCTGCCGGCCTGTACCACATCCGCATTGAAGGCATCCGCGGAAACCTAACCGACCATTACGATCCCTCCACCAAGGTGCTGCGGCTTTCAGAGGGCGTCTACAACAGCCCCTCGGTGGCCGCCCTGGCGATTGCCGCCCACGAGTTGGGCCATGCCATGCAAGACCAAGAAGGGTACTTCCTGCTGCGCCTGAGAGCAGCCCTGGTGCCAGCGGTGAACATTGGCTCTTACCTGGGCTGGATCTTGATCGTCTTGGGCTTGATGCTCCAGATGGCAAACCTGGCCTGGCTGGGGGTATTGGTATTCTCAGGCGGAGCACTCTTTGCACTGGCCACCCTGCCCGTTGAGCTAGATGCATCTGCTCGCGCTCGCCGCCTGCTGGCCGATACTGGCATTGTGGCCGGAGAAGATGAAGCTCGCGGCGTTAACAGCGTGCTGACTGCTGCCGCCCTGACCTATGTTGCCAGCCTTTTCAGCGCTGTGATGCAACTCTTGTATTTTACTGGCCTTGCGGGCGGCATAGGCCGGCGAGAGGATTAACGCCCCCCGCATGGTTGCCAGCGTACGTAAGTTCCTCATTGCCATCATTCTCATGCTGGGCATCCTGTTCGTCATTGGGCGGGCGGCTGAGCTCGAATCGATCGTTGCAACCATTCAACAGGGCGATTGGCGTTTTTTGGTGGCGGCATTGGTTTTGTGGCTTGCCTGGCTGGTCAGCGTTGCCGCCTGCTTTCGCGGCATTTACCGCGGCTTAGGTATCCAAGAAAGCATCGCCTCCATGCTTTTGCTGGTAGCTTCGGCTAACTTTGTAAATGTGATTGCGCCTTCGGGCGGTGTCGGAGGCATCACCATATTCGTTGCTGAAGCCCGCCGTCGCAATTACTCGCCTGCCCGCGCCATGGTCGCCGGGGCGCTGTATGTGCTCTTCGATTACATTGGCTTCTTATCTGTACTGGCACTCGGCCTGATCGTGCTCATCCGGCGTAATAACCTGAACACAGGCGAAATTGTGGCTTCGGCGGTCCTGGTTACAGTGGCAACAGTGCTGGCCCTGCTGCTTTACCTGGGCACACGCTCGGGGCAAGCCCTGGGGCGTGTCTTGGCCTGGGGCGTGCGCGTGGTCAACCGGGTCTCTCGTCCCTTCACCCACCGTGAGACCTTATCCGAACAGCGCTCCACAGAGTTTGCCAACGACGCCGCCGAAGGATTGCTCGAACTCCACAACCGGCCGCATTCCATGATCACCCCCATCAGCATGGCGTTGACCAGCAAAGGCTTCTTGGTGCTGATCCTGCTTTTATGTTTCCTGGCTTTTCGGGTGCCTGTCTCGGTAGGCACAGTGATTGCCGGTTACAGCATTGCTTACCTCTTCGTCATTGTCTCACCCACGCCCGCCGGGATTGGAATCGTGGAAGGCGCCCTGACGCTGTCATTAACCTCCATGTATATCCCACTTGAAGCCGCCGCCCTGATCACGCTGGCCTATCGCGGCATCACCTTCTGGCTGCCGCTGCTGGTGGGGATGATCGCTTTTCGCCTACTTAGCCGGCAAAGTGGTGAAAAATCGCCCGAGAAGTATTGACTCCCAACCCATCTCAATTTAGAATCTGACCGCTAAAGCCTGCCAGGCTACATGCCAGGTGGGCTTTCTTATCCCGATGGATATTGCTGGTAGAAAAGAAGTATCATATGAATAACTACGATCAAGATGAACACGATCCGGGCGTTCTCCACCGTGCCACCGAGTACAAACCACCCAGGTCGCTGCGCACCTGGTTTTTAGGGCGCCCCCTCCCCACCGCTGACGCCCCCCACCAAACAATTGGAAAAGCAGTTGGCCTGGCTGTCTTTGCATCAGACGCATTGTCATCCACGGCTTATGCCACCCAAGAAATCATGGTTATCCTGGCTGCAGCAGGCACCATTGCTTTTGGCTATGTCTTCCCCATCGCCATCGCCATTGCCATCCTGTTGGCCATCGTGGCCATCTCTTACGAACAGACGGTTCACGCCTATCCAAACGGCGGTGGCGCCTACATCGTCGTTCGCGATAACCTGGGCCAACTGCCGGCTCAAATTGCCGGCGCCGCGCTGCTGACCGATTACATTCTCACCGTTGCGGTTTCCATCTCGTCTGGCGTCGCCCAGATCGTCTCAGCTTTCCCTACCTTATTCGATTACCGGGTCATGATCTCGATTGGGTTGGTGATCTTCATCATGCTCATCAACCTGCGTGGGGTCAAAGAATCGGGCGTTACCTTTGCCATCCCCACCTATTATTTTATTGGCATCATGGCCATCACGGTAATGGTCGGCATAATACGCTACCTGACTGGGTCTTTAGGCCAGGTGATGGATCCCCCCACCATGCACGCCATTGAAAGTGCCGTGGCAGTCACCCCCTTCTTGATCTTGCATGCCTTCTCCAGCGGCACCGCTGCCCTGACGGGCATCGAGGCCATCTCGGATGGCATCCAGGCCTTCAAAGAACCGCGCAGCCGCAACGCAGGCATCACCCTGGTCTGGATGGCAAGCATCCTGGCGGCCTTCTTCCTGGCGATCTCCTTCCTGGCTTCGCAAATTGGGGCAGTGCCGTCTGAAGAGGAAACGGTCATTTCACAGTTGGCCCGCACGATCTACGGCGGGCAAGGGCCTTTTTATCTGGCCCTGATCGCCGGTACCACCGTCATCCTGATCATGGCGACCAACACCTCGTATGCAGATTTTCCCCGCCTGAGCGCATTCTTGGCCATGGACAGCTACCTGCCGCGCCAGTTTGCTTTTCGCGGCAGCCGCCTGGTCTATTCAACTGGCATCGTGGCATTGGCGGCAGTAGCCTGCGCTCTGATCATCATCTTCCAGGCCAGCGTCACCCGGCTGATCCCGCTGTATGCCGTTGGAGTGTTTTTATCATTCACCCTCTCACAATCGGGCATGGCGCGCCGTTGGTGGAAGGCAGGCCATCTCAAGCCCGGCGAAAAGGTGGTCCAGCGCGGCTCTACCCTGCAGCATGACCGCCTGTGGAAACTAAAGATGGTGATCAACGGCTTTGGCGCGCTCTGCACCCTGGTGGTAGTGCTCGTCTTCGCGGTCACCAAGTTCGCCGCCGGCGCCTGGGTGGTGCTGATCTTGATCCCGATATTGGTGGCAGTCTTCACCTTTATCCATACCCACTACAAGAACCTGGCCCGCCGCCTATCGCTGGAAAACTACGGCGCACCCGCCCGCATCGCTCGCCATCGGGTCATCCTGCTGGTCAGCAGTGTGCACCGCGGCACCTTAGCCGCCTTACGCTACGCCCTCACCCTGTCAGACGACATCACTGCCGTCCACGTTTCCATGGATCCGGCCGAAGCCGAAAAGGTGAAGCAAAAGTGGGAGACCTGGGGCGATGGCTTACGCCTGGTGATGCTGGATTCTCCTTACCGCCTGTTGGCAGAGCCGCTTCTAGAATACATTGAAGATGTAGCCGAGAAACGCCAACCCAACGAGATCATCACCATTGTCGTACCGCAGTTCGTTTCACGCCGCTGGTATAGCAGCCTGCTGCACACCAACACAGCATTCTGGCTCCGGATGGCGTTGATTTTCAAACCTGGCATCGTCATCACCGATGTACCTTACCAGGTAGATTAAGGAGCAGTATCTTATGAACTATACCGTAATTGGTTGTGGACGGGTGGGCGCCGAGCTGGCCTACCGCTTATTCCAAAGAGGCCACCAGGTTACCATTATTGACCAGGCCAGCAAGGCCTTCAATAACCTGCCGCCCGACTTTTTGGGCCGCACGTTAGAGGGAGAAGCCCTCGACCAGAGCGTGCTGCGCCGCGCCAACATCGAACAAGCTGACGGCGTGGCGGTTGTAACAAACTCTGATTCTACCAATGTGGTCGTGGCCCATGCAGTGCGCAGTGCATTTAATATCCAAAACATCATTGCCCGCAACTACGACCCCGCCTGGCGCCCAATGTTTGAAGCTTTCAACCTGCAAGTGGTCAGCTCCTCGAGTTGGGGAGCGCAGCGTGTGGAAGAACTGCTCTATAACACCCAGATGCGCACCGTATTCTCAGCGGGCAATGGCGAGGTAGAGATCTACGAATTTACCATCCCCAAAGCCTGGGCTGGGCATACCCTGGGAGAGATCATCACTGGCAGCGAATGCAGCCCCGTGGGACTGACACGCGCCGGGCGGGCGATCTTGCCATCTTGCGAGACGGCCTTAGATGAAAACGACGTCGTTTTGGTGAGTGCCACCTTTGACGGCATCAAAGCCCTACGCAGCCAGCTAGACAGCGAGAAGGAGGCCTGATATGTTTGTTCTCATTGCCGGCGGCGGGCGCACCGGAACCCAACTCGCCACGCTGATCTTGAACCAGGGGCATACGGTTCGCCTGATTGAGCATCGCGAAGATGTTTTGGCGCGTTTGCACCGCGAGCTGCCCACCGAAGTGATCTTCCAGGGTCACGCCACCGATCCAGCTATCCTCGAACAGGCTGATGTTCGAGACGCCAATGTTGTCGCGGCGACCACCACCAACGACTCGGACAACCTGGTCACTTGCTTCCTGGCTCGCGCCCGTTACCAGGTTCCCCGCACCATTGCGCGCATCAACAACCCACGCAATGCCTGGCTGTTCGACAGCAAGTTCCATGTCGATGTATCCCTCAACCAGGCCGATATCATGTCTAGCCTGATCGAAGAGGAAATGTCACTCGGCGATATGATGACCCTGCTCAAGCTGCGGCGTGGCGCCTACTCGTTGATCGAGGAGAAGATTCCCGCCAATGCACAAGCGATCGGAAAAGCCATCAAAGATCTGGCCTTGCCGGCCGAATGTGTCATCGCCGGCATCATCCGTCACGGCAATTTGATCTTGCCGCGCGGCGCCACCATCTTCGAGCCAGGCGATGAAGTCCTTGCCATCACCGACCGCAGCGGTGCAGAACAAATGGCAGCCATTTTTTCTGCACCCGAAAAGAAAAATGGCCTTTGACCAATCCCCATCCTTCGGGTATAATCGGGATTCGTTTGCTGAGAAACAGCAAATAATAATCTATATAGGAAAGTAGAATGCCAAAGCGAACTTATCAACCCAAAATCCGCCGCCGCCTGCGCGTGCATGGTTTCCGCTCCCGCATGGCGACCGCTGACGGTCGCAAGGTGCTCAAAAGCCGCCGCCTGAAGGGTCGCTATCGCCTGACCGTTGTCAAAAACAACCACGTCAAGCACACCAACTGGAACAGCTGATAGGCCGGTGGCGCTGGCGGGCAAGCAACTCCCCAAGACCAATGACCTGCTCAGCTAACCAGCAGGCAAAGAGCTTCCGTGGGTGAAACGCAGTTTCCGCCTAACAAGATCAACCGACTTCAAGCGGGTGCGGCAATTTGGAAAATCTTACGCCCACCCGCTTGTTGTGTTGGTTACACTGCCCAACCCGGGCACAGACAGCCGTTGTGGGGTGGCGGCTGGGCGTTCTTTAGGTGGAGCCGTACAGCGCAACCGGGCCAAGCGCATGCTGCGCGAGGCCATGCGTCCTTTAATGACCGTGATTCGGCCTGGCTGGGATCTGCTTTTGCTTTCCCGCCGGCCGTTGGCACAAGCTCAATTGCCCGAGATCCAGTCTGCCCTACAGCAGCTTCTTCGTCGGGCTGGTTTGCTATAAGCGCACATGGGAAGCGAATTGCAGCCTGAAGTGGATGTCCAACCAGATCCGAACCTGCGTGACCTGCCGGTCAACTTTTGGACCCTGGCGCGTTGGCCTGCGTTGGCTTTGATCCGCCTGTACCAGATGACCATTGCGCGCGGCATCCCCGAGGGCACCTGCCGCTTCTATCCCACCTGCTCGCATTATGGTTACCAGGCAATCTATAAATACGGGCTGCTCAAAGGCGGTTTCATGGCCGCCTGGCGCGTGATTCGCTGCAACCCGTTCAATCCCGGAGGCCTCGACCCGGTGCCCTAAGGCACCCTCTGGCCGCTGGATGTTTATCGAAAGCGACTGACCTACCGATGAAACTGAAATTTTTCACCCTGCTCCCCATTGTTCTCCTTGCCGCTGTTTTGTTGAGTGCCTGCGGCAACTCTCGCTATTACACCCCCACCAACTGGCCCGGTGTAACAGCAGATGAAAACACGGCCTATGTAGCCTACAACACCTTCGTCTACGCAGTTGACCTGAACACCGGGGCCGAAAAGTGGCGCTTCCCTGAAAAGGCCGACGCCAAGATGACCTTCTTCTCAGACCCGGTGCTGACCCCTGATGGCCAATTACTGGCTGCCAGCTACAACCATTTCTTGTACAGCATAGACCCCGTCACCGCCGCCCAAAACTGGGTCTTTGAGGGGTCTAAGAACCGCCTGGTTGCCAGCCCTCTGGTTACCGAAAATGGCATTTTCCTCACCTCCACCGATGGCTTCGTATATGCCCTGGACTTCAACGGGCGCTCTGTGTGGAGTTTCGAAACCGGCAACGCCATCTGGTCACAACCGGCCACAGACGGTGCTGAGCGCCTGTTTGTCTCTTCGCTGGACCATCACGTTTACGCCTTAGACCTGAAGACCGGCCAACAGATTTGGCAAAGTGAAGACCTCAACGGGGCATTGGTCGGCGCTCCGGCTTACAGCGAGAGCAATGATATGCTCTACATCGGCACATTCAACAACGAGCTCTTGGCCCTGGATGCCTCGAACGGGCAGGTTCAGTGGCGCTTTGCCACCCAGGCCTGGGTCTGGTCTGCGCCTGCGGTTTCAGATGGCGTCTTATACTTTGGTGACCAGCAGGGCAATTTCTACGCCGTTGATGTGAGCACCCACGCAGCCTTATGGCGCATCCAACCTCAGCCCGATACCCCCATTGTTACCACACCCCTGGTGGTAGAAGATAAGATCCATTTCTCCGCCGCCACCAACATCTACACGGTCAATGACCAGGGCGGCATCACCCTGACCCAACCCATCAGCGGCCTGATGTATGCCAGCCCCGTGCTGGCAGGCAACCTGATCCTGGCTGCGCCCCTGGATAACGACGCATTGTTGATTGCCTTGCAGCAGAGTGGTGCACAGGCCTGGAATTTCATCCCTGAGAAATAACACGCCTTTCATGGTGTGCTGACTTTTACGGAGAAAACGTTATGTGGGATACCCTTATTATCCAACCCATGATCAACCTGCTGCTGTGGATCTATAGCGTGGTTGGACAAAACTTCGGCCTGGCAATCATCATCTTCACCGTGCTGATCCGCCTGCTCACCCATCCGCTGACAGTCCAGCAGATGAAAAGCGCCAAGGCCATGCAAGATATGCAGCAGTCGAAAAAGTGGCTCGAAATCCAAAAGAAATACAAAGATAACAAAGAGGCCCTGGCGCAAGAACAGATGAAGCTCTACCAAGAGCTGGGCATTAACCCGTTTGGCTCTTGCTTGCCCCTGGTGATCCAATTCCCGATCATCATCGGTCTCTACCAGGCTGTCACCCGTGCTCTGGCGGTCACCCCGCTGCAGCTCTTGGATTTCTCCAGCCATATCTATCCCTGGATCAATGCCTCCAACCTCATCCCGCTCAACAGCAAATTCTTGTGGCTGAACCTGAGCCTGCCTGAACAGAGCTACGGTGTGATGATTGGTTCCATTGGGTTGCCCATTATCACCATCCTGGTGGTGGTCACCACATTCTTCCAATCGAAATTGATGACCCCGCCGCCTGCCAACCCCAATGACCAGTCTGCGCAGATGACAAAAATGATGAACCTCTACATGCCGTTATTGATGGGTTGGATGTCTTACACCCTGTCTTCTGGCCTGGCGCTGTATTTCTTGGTCAGCAACCTGGTGGGCGTGATCCAATATGCGGCCATGGGGCGGCTGAATTGGAGCAACTTGTTCCCCGGCCGAAAACCAACAACCAAGTAAACAATGTGGGAAAACGTATATGAACACACAACGCGCAACGCTTGAATCAATCGCCCCCACTGTTGAAGAAGCAGTGGAAAAGGGCCTGGCTGAGCTGGGTTTAACCCGCGAAGCTGTGGAAGTAGAAGTATTAGATGAAGGCAGCCGTGGGCTGTTTGGCCTGGGCACTCGCCATGCACGCATCCGCCTGACAGTCTTAGGCGAAGAGATAAAGCCCGTGCCTGCCGAAAATGCCTTGCCCGCAGCAGAGATGGTTGTAGAAGAGCCTGCTGAGCAGCCAGCCGTCACCACCCGGCCTGCCGAGCCCCAGCCTGCCAAGACAGCGACCGACGACACCCTCGAAATGGCGCATACCGTGGTTGCTGAACTGCTGGAACGCATGGGCATCCGGGCCGAAGTAGATGCCAGCTATGGCAATGCAGATGATGATCGCAGTGACCTGCCCATCCTGGTCGATATTCGCGGCGACGACCTGAGCGTGTTGATCGGAAAACGCTCTGAGACCCTGAACGCCCTGCAGTATATCGCCCGCCTGATCCTCAGCAAAGAGCTGGATCGCATGGTGACCCTGGTGTTAGATGTCGAAGGCTACCGCAACCGCCGCGATAAGCAGCTCCGCCTGCTTGCCCGCCGCATGGCCGACCAGGCCATTAAAACCGGCCGCCGCCAGGTGCTTGAACCCATGCCGCCCAACGAGCGCCGCATCATCCACATGGAACTGCGCGAGCATCCACAGGTTATTACAGAAAGCTCTGGCGACGAACCGCACCGCAAAGTCAATATCATCCCCAAAGACTGATCGCCCTTGAAAGGTCAGGTATAATTCACTTATGTTCAACCTGGCCCCACTAGAGGCGATCGATTACCTGGTGATCGGCCATCTTTGCCGCGACCTCGGCCCTGCTGGGCCACACCTGGGCGGCACTGTGGCCTATTCTGCATTGACAGCCAGGGCTTTGGGGCTGCGCGTGGGCATTGTGACAGCCTGGGGCGGCGAGGTGCCGCTTGGCCCGCTGCAGCACATTCCGATCGCCAATTACCCTGCCGATCACAGCACCACCTTCGAAAACATTTACCACAATGGCGTGCGCGCCCAGGTGATCCACGAGGTGGCCCCCAACCTGGATTATTATATGATCCCCGAACCCTGGCGGCAGGCGGGCATCGTTCACCTGGGCCCCGTGGCGCAAGAAGTAGCGCCAGACCTGGTGCGCCGCTTCCCCAATGCCCTGGTTGGGCTTACGCCCCAAGGCTGGCTGCGCGCCTGGGATGCCCAGGGGCATGTTTACCCCAGCGAATGGCCCGAAGCGGCCTTTGCTTTGGAACAAACCGGGGCAGCGGTAATCAGCCAGGATGACGTCGAGGGCGATGAACACCGCATTGAAGAAATGGCCGCATCTTGCCGTGTGCTGGCAGTTACTGAGGGCCTGAACGGCGCCCGCCTGTACTGGAATGGTGATGTGCGCCGCTTCCGCGCCCCCAGCGTGCCTGAAATCGATGCCACCGGCGCCGGCGATATTTTTGCGGCTGCCTTTTTCACCCGCCTGTATACCACGCGTGACCCCTGGGAGGCCGCCCGCTTTGCCACGCAGATTGCATCCATCTCAGTCACCCGTCCCGGACTGGATGGCATTCCAACCCCGGCCGAAGTGCAAGAATGCCTGATGGAGGTGCTCTAGATGGGCCGCGTTTATACCCTTGCCAACCAAAAAGGTGGGGTTGGTAAAACCACCACCGCCATTAACCTGAGTGCCTACCTGGCATACTACGGCCAGCGCGTCCTGCTGGTTGACCTTGATCCGCAAGCCAATGCCACCTCTTGCCTGGGCGTCGATAAGCAGACGGTCAAAACCGGCACGTATGACGTCATCATTGGTTCTACCCCCGCCCTCCCCACCATCCTGCACAACCCTCGCCTGAAGCTTTCTTTGATGCCATCCTCCCCTGCCCTGGCAGGGGCCGAGGTCGAATTGGTCTCTGAGTTGGCGCGCGAAAACCGCCTCAAAGAAGCGCTCAAGCCGATCGTTGAACGCTATGATTACATCATCATCGATTGCCCGCCTTCTTTGGGCCTGCTGACGCTTAACGGGATTGTTGCTGCACAAGATGGGATCATCATCCCGGTACAGTGTGAATACCTGGCCCTGGAAGGCATTGGACAGCTAACCCAAACCATCGCCCGCATCCGCGCCGCACTGTTCCCCGACCTGCGCCTGCGCGGGGTGGTGATGACCATGTTCGATGGACGCACCAAGCTCAGCAGCGATGTGGTGGCTGAAGTCCACCGCCACTTCCCTGAGCAGATCTTCAAAACGGTCATCCCGCGCACCGTGCGCCTGGCCGAAGCGCCATCGTTTGGACAGCCAATTTCTGTCTTTGCCCCTGCATCCAGCGGCGCCCAGGCCTATGCCGACCTGGCGCGCGAGGTCTTGCAGGGCGACGGCATCCATATTCCGCTACCTGAAAGCCAAACCCCAGCTTGAGCAACCCTATGACAAAAAAATCTGGCCTTGGTAAAGGGCTTGATGCCCTGATCCCTAGTGGAGAATTCCTCCCCCCTCCCCCCAGCCAACCTGCGACGGCAAGTGGTGCTGTGCTGGCTTCGGTTACCAGCATCATCCCCAACCCGCGCCAGCCGCGCACGCATTTTGATCCTGCCGAATTGGCTGACCTGGCGGCTTCTATCCGTCAAAATGGCATCATCCAGCCGTTGATCGTGACGCGCGCCCCTCAGCCGGACCAATATATTCTGATCGCTGGCGAACGACGCCTTATGGCGGCCCGCCAGGCCGGCTTGGCCAATGTGCCCATCATCCTGCGCGAAGCAACCGAACAGCAGCGCCTGGAATTGGCCTTGATCGAGAACGTTCAGCGTTCCGATCTCAGCCCGCTCGAAGCTGCCGAGGCTTACCGCCACCTGGCAGAAGATTTCAAGCTCTCGCATGATGAGATTGCCACGCGCGTGGGCAAGTCGCGCGTCACAATCACCAACACCCTGCGCCTGCTAAAACTCCCAGCGGCTGTTCAGCAAGCCCTGGCTCAAGACCAGATCAGCGAAGGCCACGCCCGCGCCCTGCTCTCTCTTTCCAGCGCACAGGCCCAGTCTGCTGCCCTGCAAACCATCCTCAAGCACGATCTCAACGTGCGCCAAACCGAAGAGTTGGTGCGCAAGCTGAGCGGGCAAAAACCCGAACCCCTGCCCAAGCCTGCCCCTGCTCCCGAGGTGAACGCCCTGGAAGATCGCTTGCGCCAACGCCTGGGCACGCGCGTTACCCTTAACCCGCGTAAAAAAGGCGGCACGGTGGTTATTCATTACTACTCTAATGAAGAGTTGGATGCAATCGTAACCCACCTGCTCGGAGAAGAAAAATAGCCACGCTGCTGTACAATGCTCGTATTCATACGCTGGATCCGCTCCAGCCGCAGGCAACTGCCCTGGCAATCCAAGATGGCCGCATCGCAGCCGTTGGCTCAGATGATGCACTCATAGACGCCTATGGCAAACAAGATGCCATCGATGTCCAGGGCCAGGCTGTGATTCCCGGCCTGACAGATGCCCACCTGCACCTGGAATATTACGCCTTCAGCCTGCAAAAGATCGACTGCGAAACCCCCACCCGCCAGGAATGCCTGCAGCGGGTGGCTGAGCGCGTCCAGAACACCCCCGAAGGCACATGGATCCAGGGGCACGGCTGGAACCAAAACCTGTGGCCTGAGGGCTTTGGCAGTGCAGCCGACCTGGACGCCGTGGCCCCGCACCATCCTGTTTTTTTAACCGCCAAGTCTCTGCATGCGGCCTGGGCCAACACGCGCGCCCTCCAAATTGCCAATATCACTGCCAGCACGCCAGACCCCGCCGGAGGGCGCTTCGGACGCCTGGCAGATGGCAGCCCAGATGGGATTTTGTTTGAATCTGCCGCCAACGAAGTTCAACGTGCCATACCCGATCCACAGGTCGAAGAAGTGCGCCAGGCAATTCGCCTGGCCCAGCCAATCTTGTGGCAGATGGGGATCACAGGCGTGCACGATTTTGACCGCAGGCGCTGTTTCAGCGCCCTACAGCTTCTGCACGCCAACGGCGAGCTTGGTTTGCGCACCGTCAAGAGCATCCCGCTGGAAGACCTGCCGCATGCGGTTGCATTGGGCTTACGCAGCGGCTTTGGCGACGATTGGCTGCGCATTGGCTCAGTCAAATGTTTTGCAGATGGCGCTTTAGGCCCACAGACCGCCGCCATGCTCTCGCCATACGAGGGCAGCACCGATCAACGCGGCATGTTGTTCATGGATGCTGAAGAGATGTGCGAATTGACCCGCCCAGCAGTGGCAAATGGCCTCAGCCTGGCTGTGCATGCCATCGGTGACCGTGCCAACCACGAGGTGCTTGAGGCCTACGCGCGCCTGCGCGAGATTGAACGCAGCCTTCCAGGCAGCCAGCCGCCATTGCGCCACCGCGTTGAGCACCTCCAACTGCTGCACGCCCAAGATACCCATCGCTTGGCCAGCCTGGGTGTCATTGCATCCATGCAGCCCATCCACGCCACATCCGATATGTTCATCGCCGATCACTTTTGGGGCCAGCGATCTGCCCTGGCTTATGCCTGGCGCACCCAGCTCCAACACCAGGCACACCTGGCTTTTGGCTCAGATGCGCCCGTAGAATCGCCCAACCCGTTTTGGGGCCTGCATGCCGCAGTGACCCGCATGCGCCGAGAAGGGCACCCCACCCCAGCCGGCTGGCATGCCGAACAGTGCCTGTCAATCGAAGAGGCCCTGCACGGTTTCACCACGGGCCCGGCATATGCAGCCGGCATGGAAGACCGCCTCGGCCGCCTGGCATCTGGCTTTTGGGCCGATTTGCTGCTCTTAGCAGTCGACCCCTTCACCTGCCCGCCAGATCAGCTTTACAAGCTGCACCCCTCTGCCACGATGGTAGCCGGCAAGTGGGTTTACCAGTCATAAAAAAACGGCGCTGGCGGCGCCGTTTTTTTTATTCTGACTTAGAGGGTGTAATTTAGCGACTGCCGCTGCGGGCAATCTCTTCCACGCGCACCAGCTCAGCAAAGACAACCAGGCGCGATAGATAGACTTCGCGCTCATCATCCCATTCGGTGCAGGTGACGAGTGTGATCTGCGATTTATCGGTCGCGGCAACCACAGAAAGGTCATCCTCTGACACAACCGCTTTATCGCGCACCTGGTACGTGTACATATTCTGCTCGGTATAGAGGATCACAAACTCGCCCGGAGGCAATTCCTCCAGGTAGCGGAACGGCCCATCGCCGCCACCCCGGATGGTGACATGCCCTGCCAGGCCTGTGTTGCTGCCCAGGCCCGGCCAAGAGGTATCGCCCATCCAGGCCACTTCCTGGCGCAAGCCAGCGATGAACCAACTCTGCCCATCATATGGCACATACTTGACCACCGTATCCAACATCAGGGCCGGGATGATGATGCGCGTGACCGGGCTGGTATCGGGCATGGGTTCGCCCGCCTGGGGCGTGACCAAGACCTCTGGCGTGGGAATGGGGAAGGAAGGCAGCGTTACGATCGGGGTTGCTTCAGGCGTAGAATAAATGTAGGCCGGCTGGTGATCTATCGGCGGAACGTTAGTGCCATCAGCCTGGGTCAGTTGCGTGGCGGTTGCCGTGCCGGGGGCATACGCCTGCGGGGTTTCTGGGCTGGGAAGGAAGACCCCCGCCGCAGCCATCCCCGAAACCACACCCACCACCAGCAGCAGCACGCCCACACCCAAGATCCATGTGGCACCTTGCTGTTTCTGGTTACGCGCCCACCAACCGTACAGCACCAACAAGCAGCCTAACACACCAGCCAGCAGGGCCTGGACCAACATCGTACGCTCGGCCTGGGCTGCCGCTTGGGCCGCCGCCCGCTCTTTCCAATCCAACGGCAACTCACCCGTACCGGGCAATCCCGTGATAACCACCTTGTAGTTCACCGTGGCAGTCTTCGTCTTGTTCTGATCATAGGTCAGCGTCACCAGGTTGGTCAGCGTCTCTGTCTTCGTAAGACCGCTATTGACCTTGACCACCACCGTGATCGAAACCTCATCACCGCCAATAATGTCACCCAGGCTGACCGTTAAGGAGTGCGCCGATTTGCTGACCACACCGCGTCCAGAGGTCACCGTTTCTACGTCAATGTAGGAGGGGAAGGAATCTGCCACCAGGGCACCGTAGATCGGGCCAGTGCCGTTGTTTTCTACGACAATTGTAAAGGTGAACCGTTCGCCGATCTTAGCTTCGGTGGGGGTAACCTTCACCGACATCGCAGGGTTTGACACCAAAGTGCCCGTAACCGTCACGGTCGGCGTGCGGGTTGGGGTAGCCTGCGTGCCAGTGCGCGTCACCGTGGGCGTTTGAGTATTGGTTGAGGTGCCCGTGGGGGTCGGCGTGACCGTCAGCGTGGGCGTAGCCGTATCGGTAGAGGTTGCAGTAGGCGTGGGGGTTGGTGTCAGCTCAGCCGGAAGCAGCTTAAAGATAATGGGCAAGAACATATCATTGGGGGCGTTTGGCGCCGCGCCTGCATGCTGCGGCGCGCTGGCACGGCTGGCCACAAAAGGATAGAACAGAAAAACGCCTGCCAATACAGCCAACAGGGTCCAAAAAAACAGCTTTTTCCATGAAAGCCTGGGAGAACCTGATCTGCCTGACTCTTGCATATTCATGAAAGCTATTATATCATTTCGAGGGATAACTCTTTGCAACTTTTGAGCCCGCTTTGCATCTAATATTTGTGACCAACCATCACCCACCTGCTCAGACCCGACTCACTACCGCCCTGCCGGCCCGTATCATTGACACAGCAGCCCAGGCAGTCAGCCTGCCGCGCGCAGGCGACCCCTGTCCGATCTGCCGCCAGGGCAGCCTGGATTACGATGGCCTGCTGAACTTATCCTGCCCGGCCTGTGGACAGGTTTTTGGCGACGGCGGCGGCTGCACCTGATAAGGACATCGGAGCCCCGGGTGGGCCACAGACTGAATTCAAATAGAAAAAGGAGTATTCATGACCAATCCATTGCTCAACGACGAGGTTGCAGGCCAGGTAAAGGACGTTTTCTCAAACCAGCTCAAACACCCGGTAGAAATCTTGTTTTTTGGCTCAAAAGATAACTGCGAGATGTGCGACGAAACCCACAAACTGCTCGGAGAGGTTACGGCGCTCTCAGATAAGCTTCATTTAACAGTGTATGACCTGGACGAAAACAAAAGCCTGGCCAGCCAGTACCATGTCAGCATGGCCCCCACCATCGTAGTTGCCGGGCGCGAGGGCGACCAGGTGACCGATTACGGCGTTCGTTTTGCCGGCATCCCCTCCGGCTATGAATTCAGCTCGCTCATCCAGGGGCTGATCCTGGTTTCGGGCCGCGACTCAGGGCTGGCCCCCGCAACTCGCCAGGCCCTAAAAGAGCTAAAAAAGCCTGTCCTCTTACAAGTTTTCGTCACCCCTACCTGACCCTACTGCCCGCGAGCCGTGGTGCTCGCTCATCAGCTTGCTGTTGAGAACCCCCTGGTGCAGGCCGAGATGGTCGAGGCAATGGAATTCCCCGACCTGGCAGACCGGCACAATGTCAGTGGTGTGCCGCAGACCACCATCAATGACGGGGCCAATCATGTGGTGGGGGCAGTGCCCGAAGACCACCTGTTAGCTGAGATCCAAAAGATTTTGAATTGAACGGGAGGTACAGTTGAACGCAAAAGTTACCTGGAAAGGCCGGATGAGTTTTAGCGGCGAGGCCGATTCTGGCTTCAGTGTCCGCTTGGGCACTGACCCTGCCGTGGGCGGCGATAATGATGGCCCGCGCCCCATGGAGCTGATCGCCATAGGGTTAGCTGGCTGCACCGGCATGGATGTGATCTCAATCCTGCAGAAAAAACGCCAGGATGTGACCGATTTTGAGGTCAAGGTGCATGCAGAGCGAGCATCTGAGCATCCCAAAGTTTTCACCCAAATCGAGTTGGAGTACGTCATCACAGGCCGCAGCATCGATCCTGAAGCAGTGGAACGCGCCATTGAGCTTTCAGAGAACAAATACTGCCCAGCCCAGGCTATGCTGGCAAAAGCCAGCTCCATCACCCACCATTACACGATCGTCGAGATCGAATGATCCAAAACGATGGTAGAGCGCTCACCCAACAGCGCTCTACCATCGTTTTTAGTAACCGGCTGTGTCCAACACTTGACACACCCTTTATCCATGCTATAATGCGGAAGTATTAAACTCCCCCCCCAGGTGTGCGTTTTACCAAATGATTCCCAATTCTTAGCTGCGTTGCGCGGGGTAACTGCGAGAGTTGGCGTTTTTAACCCAATCCAAACCTATTGATACCCTATTACATTTGTGAGACAACTGAACAATGAAAGTTATTGAACTACAAAGTGCCCCCTTGGCTACCTTGCGTCAGATGGCCAGGGAATTAGACATTTCTGGCGCAAACCGTTTAAAAAAGGATGACCTGATCCTGCGCATCCAGCAGTCAGAGGCCGAGAAAGAAGGCATCGAATTGCGCGGCGGCATCCTCGAAATCATGAGCGATGGCATCGGCTTCTTGCGGTCAGGCCATTACCAGCCTGGCGCATACGACGTTTATGTCTCGCAATCGCAGATCCGCCGCTACAGCCTGCGCGATGGTGACCTGGTGATCGGTCACGTGCGCCCGCCGCGCGAATCTGAAAAGCATTACGGCTTGCTTAAAGTTGAATCCATTAACGGTGTCGACCCTGAAGAGGCCAAGTACCGGCCCACCTTCGAAACACTGACCCCCATCTTCCCAGATATGCGCTTCAACTTAGAGACTGACCGCCATACCCTGGCGACGCGTCTCATTAACCTGGTCACCCCCATCGGGCGCGGCCAGCGCGGCCTGATCGTATCTCCCCCCAAGGCTGGTAAGACCACCATCTTGAAACAGCTTGCAAACGCCATCTCCACCAACCATCCCGATGTATACCTGATGGTAGCGTTGATCGGCGAGCGTCCTGAAGAAGTGACGGATATGGATCGCTCGGTGGACGCCGAAGTGATCTCCTCTACATTTGATGAGCCGGTTACCTCGCACGTTCGCGTGGCCGAGATGGCCCTGGAGCGCGCCAAGCGCCTGACCGAAACCGGCCGCCACGTGGTGATCCTGATGGACTCGATCACCCGCCTGGCACGTGCCTATAACCTGGTGGTCAACCCCTCTGGCCGCACCCTCTCCGGCGGTATTGACCCCTCTGCACTCTACCCGCCCAAGCGCTTTTTCGGCGCTGCCCGTAACATTGAAGAGGGCGGTTCGCTCACCATCATCGCCACCTGCCTGGTGGATACTGGCTCACGCATGGATGATGTTGTATACGAAGAGTTCAAGGGCACCGGCAATATGGAGCTTCACCTCTCACGCCGCCTTCAAGAACGGCGCGTCTTCCCGGCTATCGATATTGAGCGTTCATCTACCCGCCGCGAAGAGCTTTTGCTCGGCCCCGACATCACGCCGCGTGTGTGGCTCATGCGCCGTATGTATGACCAGATGATCGCCTCTCCGCCCTATGGTGCAGGTCTGGACCCATCCACCGCCACCGAGGCGATCTTGCAGCGTCTCTCGCGCACAGAAGATAACCAGCGCTTCTTAGAGACCCTGCACGAGGACTCCAACTAGTTATCATGGACGAGCAAGTTTCTGCTGTAACACCTCCGGCGGCTCCCCGCCGTTCAGATCGCGTTCTTACCGCGGGCGCCTGGGTAATTGCCGCCACCCTGGTCCTGCTGGCCGTCTACCTGGGTTGGCGCTCACGCACCAACCAGGCCGCCGCGGCCATAGAACCATCCGATACAGCATCAACCATCCAACCAACGCTCACGCCCAACCCCCTGGCTGAGGATGTAGGGCTTCCGGCCTTGCCCGGGCGCCCTGCCACGCGGGCCATTGCCAGGCAAGCCGCTCTCCATACGATCATTCCCACCCGGCCACGCCAACAAGCTGTATCGTACGTGGTCAGCAGTGGCGATTCGATTTTTGGCATTGCATCGGCTTACGGCATCGACCCAGAGACCGTGTTGTGGGCTAATTACGATCAATTGAACGACGATCCAGACATGCTCAGCCTGGGCATGGAATTGAACATCCCACCCGTAAACGGGGTTTATTACCAATGGCAAGAGGGCGATACGGTTGAGGCCATTGCCACACAATTCAAGGCTGAGGCCGAAGATATCTTAAGCTGGCCCGGCAACCAAGTCGATCTGACAAACCCCAAGTTCGAAGCCGGGCAGTGGATCATGATTCCAGATGGCGAACGCGAGTTCCAGCAGTGGATCGTGCCCACCATCGCCCGCGATAATTCAGGTGTCAACGCATCAGTGCTTGGGCCTGGTGCTTGCACCGGCAGTTACGATGGCGCCTATGGCTCAGGAGCATTTGCCTGGCCCACAGCCAGCCATGTTCTCTCTGGCAATGATTACTGGTCTGGTCACCTGGGGATTGACATTGCTGGCAGCACCGGCGATGGGATCTTTGCCTCCGATGCTGGTGTGGTGGTCTTTGCAGGTTGGGCCCTGAATGGCTACGGCTACATGGTGATGATCGACCACGGCACTGGCTACCAGACCCTCTATGCCCACCTCAGCTCGGTCAGCGCGGCCTGTGGGCAAAGCGTTTACACCGGCACCTATATCGGTGGGATGGGCAGTACAGGCAATTCCACCGGCCCCCACCTCCATTATGAAGTACGCTTCATGGGAGGTTTCATCAACCCCTGGTTCGTTCTCCCAGCCCCATAGAATCTACCCCTGAGAAATCAGAGAAAAGGAACTTACAATGACCAAAGCCGATCCTGAACCCACCACCCAGACCCTGGCCGAAACCGATAATTACATGGCCTGGAGCGCCAGCGAGCCCGATGGCGAAACTACCTATCACATCGAGCTGAACAACATTACGTTACATTTCTTTGAAGAAGAGTGGCGTGAATTTCAAAAACTGGTGCGCACAATTTTCAAGTAACTAAGGCGAACTCGTCACCTTATCCACGTAATCAATCGCCGGTTCGCAAGCCTCAGTCAGGTAATCTGAGATGTGCTCCCAATCCATAGTGGCCCTGGCGGCCCAAGACGTGTACATGGCGTAAGAAATACAGCCTGGCCCGCTGTGGTAATTGGCCACCGTCAGTCGCCACAAATCCTCATAGCTGACTACTGAACCGGGGATCTTATTGGTAGCATTGTAAACGATCTGCGCCACCTGTTCGCAGTTGGCCAACAGGGTGTGCGCAAACAAATTGATGCTGAAATCAGCATGCGCCAGGTCAATACCGGCCGGGCAGTCTGGGCAGTCCACCTTGGCTTCTAATGCCAGGGCGCCGCGCAAGATTGCCCGGCTTTCTGTATCCAGGTACACGTAACCGCGCGCACAGGCGTTTTCATCTAGTACCAGGGGGCAAAATTGGTTGAAGAAATCAGGATTCCATAATAACACAGCTTCTGCCCCATTATCGGTCAGTTGACCCAAGCCAAATTCATACGGCACCCGAAACATGCCCGGCCAGAATTGGCTTTCTTGGGCAAAGATATTCTTCATCAACTGCGCCGGTACCCCGGTTTCATTGGCAACCTCAACCATCCTGGCATCAAAACGGTTCTGCCATTCTTCTACCAACGGCAGAGCAGCTTCTAAGCCGCAGGCATCTGAATAGCCATTCAAAAGCAGCCCGCCCCCCGCACAAGCCGAAGCATCTACCAGGCCCTGGGCAATCAAACGTCCAGCCAGGTAATTGTAAGGCATATTGGTCGCAAGCAGCTCAGTTGCCTCAGGCGTGCGCAGCCAGTTTGGGGGACCTCCCACCGGCGGGAAGGCCTGCCACACCTGGGCGCAACTGGCTGTTTCACGGCCCTGCCACTGGCTGCTCAACACATCCACATACCAGCCGCTTCCAGTAGGAGAAGCGCTCACCCCGCTGTCAATCACACGCACCTGGGCTGAATAATGCTCACTGGAATCACCGTAGCTAGAATCAGCCCAGAATTCGAAAGTTGTCCCCACGTATGCCGTGGGTGAGAGCGGCACCTCGCAGGTTGGGGCAGTGCACCCATAAGGCACACCGTTGATCAGCACATTGATCGCCGTGATCTGCTCGTTTGGCAGCGGTTCCACGCCCGTCAACAACAAAGAAGGGATTTCTGCGCAGAAATTATCTATCGATGTCGGGTCGCAGCCCGTCAACGTAACAGCCACCGAGGGCGAGGGCAAATCCACCAGGATGGTTCTCTCTGCGGGGGCATTGCTGACTGCATAGAGATACAATCCCTGGCAGTATGCCGTGTTGCCGTCAATAGCTTCCAACTCCCCGCATGCCGGGGTATTGATCCATTGATTGTAGATCGTCCCGCCACAATCGACGAAGATCTCATCATTCGTCGGCCAACCTTCGTGGTCGATGAACACCTGGCACATCAGACTGCTGTCATACCAGCGCAGCAGCCACCATTCATAACGTGTGTAGTTAACAACGATCGATTCTTGGCGCACACCCGGCTCTGGCTCATCCCCCGTTCCGCCCGCAGCCCAGCCCGGCTCTGTCCTCACAAATATAGACGCGAGGAACAAGCTTGCTAGCAGTACCCTGACGAAGCGAGCCGGCTTATTCATCACGATAAAAGATATCATGTTCACCCAAGCTTGTCAATGTTGTCGGGTTTCAGTTTTGTGACTTGCGAGGAGGGCCAGCCCATGATAAACTCTAAGCATGGCTGAGGTGATTTCCGTTCTGGTTGCCAGTGCAACACCCGGCTTTGGGGAGTTGATCCAGCAAACACTCGAAGAAACCGGGCTGTATAAGGTGCTGCTGATAGATAGCGGCAGTGAAGCGCTTGACTGCATGCAGAGCATGCCTTTTTCCTTAGCCATCCTGGATAGTTTTTTACCCGATGTTACCCTGCCCCAACTGATCTCTGAGTTCAAAAAGATATCCCCTGCAATTCACCTGGTGGTCATTCCACCCAATAACGACCCCTCAGACCCTGAGTTGGTACAGGCTGGCGTGCACGGCTTCCTCACAAAGCCATTTTACCTGCCCGACCTGCTTGATACCGTTTCTGAGGCCTTGCACCAGGGCTCAAGTGCAGAGACTCAAACGCCGCCCCAATTTGCGCCGCTCAACCACACACAAGGGTTGGATTGGCTGCAAGATGTCAGCCGCGCCGCCCAGCACCTCACTCGCCTTTCATTAGAATCATCTGCCCAAGCCGCCCTGATCGTACGCGACGGTCAGTTGTGGGCCTACGCCGGGCAGTTAGCCCAGCCTGCCGCCCAAGAAATGGCCGCTGTGGTGACCAGCTTCTGGGCCAACGATGCCGCTTCGCGGCCGGGTGGCCCCTCAGGAGATATGGTGCGCCTGGTGCGCCTGGATATCACTGCCGCCGAATACATGTTGTATGCCACCGCCTTGGGCAAGGGTATGGTGTTGGCGCTGGCCTTTAATGCCGAAACCCCCTTCAGCAAGATCCGCACCCAAGCCAGCCAATTGGCACGCGCCCTGGCTTCACCGCCCGGCGCGCACCCCGTCCAGCCTCGCCCCGATTTGGCCATCCCGCTTTCACAGCTTCCACCGCCGCCCAACATCAAGCCGCTATTGGAAGATGTTCCGCCGCCCTCCCCCTCCAGGCGGGTTCAAGAGCCTATCAGCCGCCCGCGCCCAGATCTTAATATCCAATTATCTGCCAGCCCGCAGGTCAGTGCCCAGGCCAAGATATTTCCCAGCACCGAAGCCGCCGCGCCGGTCATTGCCCCAGCACCAGCCCTCCCCCCCAAAAACCAGGTTGCAGTCGATATGCTGCCTGCCTCAGCCCTGCCCCAACCCCAGCCAGCCGCCTCGCCGGCGCCTGTCGAAGCCCAAGACGAGAGCCTTGAACTGCGCCCCATCTCGCCTGGGCTGCACAACCTGGTTTACGCCTGTGTGCTGATCCCTCGCCTGCCCCAACATTACCTGACGGGTGACCTGGGCGCCCGCCTGGGCGAATGGATCCCCCAGCTTTGCCTGGCTTATGGTTGGCGATTGGATCACATCGCCGTACGTCCTGACTATATTGAATGGGTGGCTGGCGTGGCACCAACCACGTCTCCCAGCTACCTGATGCGCGTCTTGCGCCAACAAACTTCACAGCGCATCTTTGCTGACTTCCCAAACCTCGGTCGCGAGAACCCCTCCGGTGACTTTTGGGCCCCGGGTTACCTGATCATGAGCAGCCCCCAGCCGCCTCCCGCACATGTGATCCGCGAGTTCATCCAACAGACCCGCCACCACCAGGGTGCCTCTCGGCCACCAGACCTGCCTCGCCTTTAAATCGCAATGCCTCCCACCATATATCTGCTTGACGGTCACGCACTAGCTTATCGCGCTTACTACGCCCTGACACGCGGTTCACCCGCGGCCTTCACCACCCATGCCGGAGAACCGACTGCCGGTGTGTATGGCTTCACCAGCATCTTGCTGCGCATTTTAGAACAAGACCGGCCCGATTACCTGGCTGTTACCTTTGACACAGGCAAAACGTTTCGCGACGAAATGTTCCCCGAATACAAAGCCACCCGCGCCAAGATGCCCGATGATTTACGCCCGCAGATGAAGCGCATCCGCCAGCTTGTGGATGCTTTCAACATTCCTCGCCTGGAGCTGGAAGGTTACGAGGCTGATGATGTGCTCGGCAGCCTGGCCTGCCAGCTCTCAGCACAAGGCTACGGGGTCAAGATCATCACCGGCGATCGTGACCTCTTGCAATTGGTCAACGAACGTATCCTGGTTAACCTGCCTGGCAAAGGCGGCGCTGAATCAAAGGATTATTTTGCCCAAGACGTGTTGGAGTACCTGGGCGTACGCCCCGACCAGGTGATCGACTATAAAGCCCTGGTGGGCGACACATCTGATAACATCCCCGGTGTGACAGGCATTGGTGAGAAAACTGCCGTCAACCTGTTGGCAAAGTACGAAACCCTAGAAGGCATTTATGCCCACCTGGATGAGCTGGCCGATGGGGTGCGCAAGAAGCTAGAAGCCGGGCGCGCCAACGCCGATCTCAGCCGGCGCTTGGCCACCATTGTCACCGACCTGCCGCTCAAGATGGACCTGGACAAAGCCCGCACCGAGCATTTCGACCCGGAACAAGTAGAAGCCATCTTCCGCGAGCTTGAATTTCGCACTTTGCTCAAAAAGCTGACCGATCTCTACCCGTTATATGGCAAAGCCCAACCCGCGCACAAAGGCCAACAACTCTCGCTGTTCGAGACCGCCGCGCCGCCCCCCGCAGAAGCCCCCGCCCCTGCCCTGTCTGCCGCCCCAGGCCCAATCGATTACCAGGTAATCGATACGCCCGCGGCCCTAAAGAGCCTGGCCGAGCGCTTGCAAAAAGCCAGCCTGATCGCCTTTGACACCGAAACCACCTCCACCGATCCCATGCGGGCCGACCTGGTGGGCATCTCGCTGGCGGTGGAAGGCAGCCAGGGGTATTACATCCCCGTGGGGCACAACCCCGGCATGGGCAAGCAGTTACCCCTGAAAGACGTTCTGGAGGCCCTGCGCGGCCCATTGACTGACCCGCGTATCCAGAAGGCCGGCCACAACCTGAAGTACGATTTCATTATGCTCGCCCGCCAGGGATTGCGCACTGCCCCCCTATCGTTTGACACCATGATCGCCGAATGGCTGACCAACCCGGCCTCGCACAACCTGGGCCTAAAGAACCTGGCCTGGGTGCGCCTGAATCTCTCGATGACCGAGATCCAGGCATTGATTGGTTCAGGGAAGAACCAGCGCAGCATGGCCGAAGTGCCCGTTGTCGACGCGGCCGCCTACGCCGCCGCCGATGCCGCGGCTGTGATGCAGTTGATCCCCCACTTGCGCGCCGAGTTAGAAGCCGGGCCCGGGCTGCGCCTGCTCGAAGAGATCGAGATGCCCCTGGTCAGCGTACTGGCCGATATGGAAATGACCGGCATCAGCCTGGATACAAGCTTCCTGGCCCAAATGTCGGCCGAGTTGGCCACCCGCCTGGCAGAAATCGAGACCCAGGTGTACGAGCTGGTCGGCCAACCATTCAACATCAATTCTACCCAACAACTCTCACAAGCTCTCTTTGAGCGCCTGAAGCTTTCTCCGCCCGATCGTACCCGCCGTACCGAGCGGGGGCACTATTCCACCTCGGCTGACGTGCTTGAAGCGCTGAGCGGCAAACACCCGGTGGTAGACCTGGTCTTAGAGCAGCGCGAGCTCTCGAAGCTTAAATCCACCTACCTGGATGCACTGCCCTTGCAGGTGAACCCCAATACCGGGCGCGTGCATACATCTTATAATCAGACCGGCTCGGTCACCGGGCGCATTGCCTCGTCTGATCCCAATCTCCAAAACATCCCCATTCGCACCGACCTAGGCAGGCAGGTGCGGCGCGCCTTCGTTGCCGCACCGGGTTGGCAATTGCTCTCGGTCGATTACTCACAAGTAGAGCTGCGCATTGCCGCCCATATGGCCGATGACCAGGCCATGCTCAACGCCTTCCGCCTTGGGCAAGATATCCACGCCGCCACGGCCGCCGCCATTTTCGGCATTCCACTCGAGCAGGTCAATAAAACCCAGCGCCGGCATGCCAAAGCGGTCAACTTTGGCCTGATCTACGGGATGAGCGCCTTCGGCCTGACCCGCAGCAGCGAGCTGACCCTGGCAGAAGCAGAAGATTTCATCGATGCCTATTTCAAGCAGTTCCCCGGCATCAAAAGCTACCTGGATGGCATTCGCCTCTTGGCTGCCCAACAGGGCTATGTTGAGACGCTCTTGGGGCGGCGGCGGCTCTTCCCAGGCTTAAAAACTCAGCAAAACCAGGCCATCCGCAATCGCGAAGAACGCGAAGCCATCAATGCACCCATCCAGGGTACCGCGGCGGATATTATGAAGATCGCCATGCTGCATCTGCCGCCAGCGCTGAAAGAAGCCGGCCTGTCGGCGCGGATTTTACTTCAAGTTCATGATGAATTAGTGTTAGAATGTCCTTCAGACCAGTTACGCCCAACCGCCGAGTTGGTGCGCACTGTAATGGAAAAAGCCTACTCACTCAAGGCCCCGCTGCGTGCCGAAACCCGCAGTGGGCAGAATTGGGGTGAGTTGATGCCACTGGAACTTTAGGGAGATCGTATGGCAGGAAATCAAGAACGCTTTCAACAAGCAATGAACCAGGGCCATTCAGCCGCCTGGGACCAGGCCTGGGACAAAGCAGCCGGCTATTACCGCCAGGCACTGGCAGAGTTTCCGGATGAGCCGAAAGCCCTCACCAACCTGGCTTTGGCGCTCTATGAAGTGCAAGACTTTGATAATGCACTAAAAACCTACCAGCGCGCCGCCAACGTTTCTCCCAATGACCCCCTGCCACACGAAAAAGTCGCCGAATTGTTAGAACGCACCGGCAACGTGGATCAGGCTTGCAAGACCTATCTGGAAGTCGCTGAAAAGTATGCCCGCAACAAGGATATCGAAAAGGCGATCGAAAACTGGACCAGCGTGGTAAGCCTTAATCCCGAAAATGTGGTGGCGCACTCGCGCCTGGCCCTGGTTTACGAACGCCTGAACCGTAAACAACAGGCGATCATGGAATACGTGGCTGTCGCCAGCCTGATGCAGCACAGCGGCGAGGTACAAAAAGCCGTCCAGACCATCAACCACTTGCTGCAAGTATATCCCGACAGCAACGAGGCCACACAGGCCCTGTCTATGATCCAGACCGGCAAGCCGCTGCCCAAGCCGCGCCGCCCGCGCGGCTCGACCGGCCCCCTCACCATGGCCCAGGTCAAACAGCTCGACACAACCAAGACGGATGCCAGAGAACGCGCCAGCATTGATCCAATCCAAGAGGCCCGCCAGGCAGCCCTGACCGCCCTGGCCGGTATGCTCTTTGAGCAATCGGCTGAAACCCAGCCCGCCCAACAACAGGCCAGAGGGCTGACCTCGATCGTCAAAGGCACTGCCATCCTTGGACAGCACATTGACTATACGAAGATGACCCTGCACATCAGCCAGGCCATCGATCTACAGTCGCACGGCAAAGATGCCGATGCCATCAACGAACTGGAGCGCGCTATGGAAGCCGGCCTGATCGAAAGCCCGGCAGCCCATTTCAACCTGGGCATGCTGCTGGCCAAAGGCGAGCGCATGGAAAGCGCCGTGCGCAACCTGCAGCGAGCCGTCAAACACACCAGCTTTGCGCTGGGCGCCCGCCTGCTGCTCGGCCAAACCTACCGCAAGATGGAACGCAACAAAGAGGCCGCCATCGAGTATCTCGAAGCCCTCAAAATTGCCGACTCTGAGAATGTCTCAGCCGAGTATGCCGAAGAATTAAGCCAACTCTACGAACCGATCATCGAAGCCTTTGGTCAGAAGGATGATCCTCAATTCCAGCTCCGCATTTGCGACAACATCAACGCCATGCTTGTCCGTGCCGACTGGCGCACGCACATCAAGCGCGCCCGACAGCAGCTCCCCGCCCAGTCAGAAGGCACCCCGCCCATCCCATTGGCCGAAATGCTCACCGAGGCCAGCAGCAGCCAGGTGGTTGAATCCCTCTCCAAGGTCAATAACCTGGCCCGCAAGGGTCACCTTCGCACCGCCATGGAAGAGGCCTACTACGCATTGAAGTTTGCCCCTACCTACCTGCCCCTGCACATATGCATTGGCGACCTGCTCTTGCAAGATAACCACATCGCCGAGGCCGTGCACAAATACACCGTAGTAGCTGAAAGCTACAGTGTGCGCGGCGAAGCCAACCGCGCGATTGCACTGCTGAAGCGCGTCAGCGAGCTGGCCCCCATGGATATGGAGCCCCGCAATCACTTGATCGACTTGATGATGGAGCGCGGCCAGGTTGAAGAGACGGTGCGCGAATTCCTGAAGCTGGCTGAGGTGTACTACAGCCAGGCCGATTTAAGCATGGCCCGCAAAACCTATACCCGCGCCCTACGCTATGCCCAACAGGCCAATGTAGACCGCGCCACCAAGGTCAACCTGCTGCACCGCATGGCAGATATCGACATGCAAAGCCTCGATTGGCGCCAGGCATTGCGCGTCTTTGACCAGGTGCGCACCCTCGAGCCAGATGACGCCAAGGCCCGCGGCATGTTGATTGATCTCAATTTGCGCCTTGGGCAAACTGCCCAGGCCCTGGCTGAGGTCGATAACTACATTGCCCATCTGCTGAACAGCGGGCAAAATCCGAAGGCGCTGGAATTTTTGACCACCCTGGTACAAGAGAATCCCAAGCAGCCTGCCATGCACCGCCGCCTGGGAGAATTCTACCGCCAGGTGGGGCGCACCGATGACGCGATCGAGCAGCTTGACGCTGCGATCAATCTATTCTTACAATCTGGCAATCGCGCCGCAGCCGCCGAAACCGTCATGGCCATCCTGGCCCTTAACCCTGCCAACCCTGCCGATTATCAACAGATGTTGGCTAAGCTGCAGCAGAAGTAAACCACCAGAGAAATTTGGCCTAAAAAGCGCTTGGGGCGGTGCCAATATGGACCGCCCCAAGCGCTTTCTCATCCATCAAAAGGAACTTACCGCCAGATGCTGAAAGATGTGACGGTCCGGTCTTCCAGTTCGTAGCTGGTAGCAATAATGAAGATCTCGGCGATTCCATCAGGCTGTCCGTTGAACAGAAAATCCTGCGTCGCCATCCCGTGTTCATTGGTCAAGGCCACGTAACGCAACCCCTCGCCGTTTGGCAAGCGGACAATGACCTGGACCGTCACATTTTCTGCCGGGCGCAAGTTTTGATCTTGCACCACAACATCCACGAATTGATGACCACTGGATGCCAGGCTGGGCCGGCGCACAAAAGCATGTGCATTCAGGCTGATCACCGTGTAGGGGATATTGTCGCCCTCCTGGCTGGGCAGCAAACGGATCGGATCCTCGTAAAGATCGAAGTAACGAGCACCCAGGTCTGTCAACACCACACGCTGGCCCGAGGGCAGATCAGGCTTCCATTCAAAACGCGCCCGCTGGAAATACTGCACCATCACACCATCGTGGATCTCGATCTCAGAGATTGGGTACCCAAACTGGGCAATCCCACCGTTGGTGTTAAAGAATTCCAAGAAGGCATAGCAGACCGGCAGCCCATCTTCAGGGATGCGGCGACAGGCCGTCATGTTTGAAGCAGTGGGTACCACAGCCCCCGGTCCATCCACCTGGTAAAGGTACTCTCCCAACAGCGTCAACATCACCCGCGGCTCAAAGGGCATCTCAGGATGCAGCTCGAAACGCGCCCGCTGGAAGTATTGGATTTGCATCCCATTCTGGTCGACAAATGCATCGGTGATCGGGTAGCCAAATACCATCTGCGGGTTTGGGACGCTGTTGTACATCGCCAGGAAATCCCCAGTCACCCAGTGGCCGGTTTCAGGGAAGTAACGCGCATCTTCTCCCTGGGCCAAAGTCAGCAGCCCGGGCAGCATCAGGCCCACCAGCAGGGTAAGGGTCAATAAGCCCCACTTCTTCATAAATAGATTATAGCCAATCCTTGGTTTAGATACAATACCCAACAGGCCCAAAAATGATGCAAAATCGTTACTTTATCGCGAACTTACGTTTAACAGGATTTCCGAGAGCGCAGATGTGCTCGGCAGGATCAGGTCTGCTCCGGTCGAGTTCAATTCTGCCTCTTCGCCAAAGCCGCACAACACACCCACGGTTTGAGCCCCAGCCGCCTTACCGGCGCGCATATCCACCGTGGTATCGCCGATCATCAGGCAAGCCTGTGGGGGCAGCCCCATTTGCTCAGCCGCCCACAAGATCGGGTCGGGATAAGGCTTGGTATGTTTGCAGGTTTGAGCAGCCGCCACGCAGCGGAAAAAGGGCCTCAACCCAAACTGATCCAAGAACCGCTCTGTGCTGCGCAAGCCGCGCGCCGTAACCACGCTCATCGGATAATGTGGCAGCAGGCACTCCAGCATGCCCCGTACCCCATCGATCAACAAGAAAGGCGACTCCGATTTGCCCAGCCCCTGGCGGTAGAAAAAGTCACCCATCGCGGCAATGGCGCCGTCAATGCCCAGCCGGTCGGGCACGCCTGCCATGAAGTTGGCCGGGTTCTCAGTGACCATGACCACCCGCCTGGCAAAGGGCAGCGGGTCACGCTGAGGAAAGACAAAGCGCAGAGGCGATAACCAGTGCACCAGCTTCCGTACGAACTGGTCATCGGTATCGCTGAGCGTGCCATCGACATCGAAACACAACCCCTGTATGCGGCTTAGATCAAGTGGCATAACGGGTAATTCCTCAACCTCACAGGCCAATTGAAGGGAATGCCATCAGTACCGCCAGCCCCCCCACCAACAGGCTCGAGCACAGGCAAACTACGATTAGCAGAACCAGGCAAGATAGGTAAATATTCCGGCTTCTCTCAGACATGGGCTTCTCCAGGGTCGCATTGTAATCGCCTTTACCAAGAAGGGCAATAGAAAAGGCAGAATCAACCCTTGTCATAGAAAATTCTCGGTTACAATTATGCGGTATGGACGAGCCCGCTCTGATCCAGGCCGCCTGCCAGGGTGATCTGGATTCATTCAATCACCTGGTTTTAGTCTACCAAGACCAGGTGTATCACCAGGCCTATCGCATGATGGGGGATGAGGCCGCGGCTGCTGACGCGTCTCAAGAGGCCTTTATCTCGGCTTTTCACCATATCCGCTCGTACCGCGGCGGTTCTTTCCGCGCCTGGCTGCTGCGCATTGTGACCAATGCCTGCTATGATGAGCTGCGCAGGCGCCAACGCCGGCCCACCACCCCCCTTGAGCCATTGGATGACAGCGGTGAAGAGATCGAATCCCCGCGCTGGATGGTCGATCCGCAAGATTCGCCAGAAGAATCCCTGGACCGCAGCGAACTGCGCCAGGCGATTGAACACTGCCTGCAACATCTTCCGGATGACTTCCGCGCCGCCGTATTAATGGTAGATATCCAGGGCATGGATTACACCGAAGCCGCCCAGGCCTTGGGCAAACCGTTAGGCACGGTCAAGAGCAGGCTGGCGCGCGCCCGCCTGCGCATGCGCGACTGCCTGAAAGGCTTCTGGGAACTTTTACCTGCGGTATTTCGTCATGATGATGAGAACCGAGAGATGTGATGATCAAAACCCAATTATCCGCGCGCGACTATGAAGTACTTTCAGCCTACCTGGACGGGCAGCTAAACAGCAAAGAACGTGCCCGCCTGGAAGCGCGCCTGATCACCACCCCCGCCTTACAGACCACCCTGGATGACCTGCAAAAGACCCGCTCACTGCTGCGCAGCCTGCCCCGGCCGCGCCGCCCGCGCAGTTTTGTCTTGACGCCGCAGATGGTCACCACCCGGCAGCCTAAGCCCAGGCCGCTTTTCCCTGCTTTCAGCCTGGCATCAGCCGTCAGTAGTTTGCTTTTGGTATTGGTGATGTTGGGAGATTTCTTGGGGTTAGCCCCCCGCGCTGTACAGTATGCAATGCCAGAGCATGCTCAGCCCGTGGCGCTCGAGGCGCCTCAACCAGAGGCCGCTGTCAACGATGCCGGAATGGCCCAAGAAGCTGCTGTGGTGGCAGAAACAATGCTGGTCACAGAAACGGCAGACGTTGCCTTCGCCCAGATACTACCCACCGCCTCTGAGGCAGATAACCTGGCAATGGGTGGCGCCCTGCCCAGCGAAGAGCCAAGCGCAAAAATCGTGCCCACTGAGGTCATTAACGAACCGATCGAGTTACCAGTAGAGCCCTCACCTGCCCCGGTTGACATCGTTGGCATCTCTGCCAGCCTTCCCATAGAGCCAATTACCCCCACCATTGCCGCCACCCAAGATGCCACCACTTCGCGCGCCCTGCCCGCCACGGCCACGCCCACCATGACCCCCGAAGCGACAGCCACCCCCACCATACTTACCCCAACCGTGGCCATGCCCACCTTTACTGAGACGGCCGAAGCCGCCGCCCTGGCTATCCTTTTGGATACGGCCACCCCCGAATCCACCGCTACCTCGCCCCCCCCAACCCCCACCGTTGACACCGATGATGGAGAGCCAGCCACCGCCATCGAAAACCAGCCCACCTCCCAACCTGAAAGAGAAGGGGACGCGCTAGTTTCAACTGGCCGCTCAGGCACACTGCTCACAATTGAGATCGTCCTGGGTGCACTGGCAGTCGTGACTGGCCTGGCAGCCTTCCTTTTGCGGCGCGGAAGCCGGGCATGATCGCACAGCAGGTGCACTTCTGCCCCTGCTGTAGAACCCCCTTAAGCCAAGAACAACGCTTTGGCCGCTTGCGTCCAATTTCCCCAGCCTGCGGCTGGGTTTTCTTTCCTGACCCCCAGGTGGCTGCCGCGGCTGTGCTGACCAACCAGGCGGGTGAAGTTTTATTGGTACCGCGCGCCAATGAGCCCCACCGCGGCTGTTGGAGGCTGCCCGAGTAAATACCCCCAAACCTATCCCATTTTGAAAATTATATGGTAAACTAAGGTTATGTTAATATTGCTCCAAGGTTTCCTATTTTCCCAGACCCTCAAATAAAAGGAGAATGAGATGAAGAAACACCCGCTTAAGCCCTTATTGTGGCTCATGAACATTGTGATCATCGTCAGCTTGGCTTGTGGCGGCAGCACCCCCACGGCAGCCCCTGCCCCCACGCAGCCCCCACCCCCCACAGATGTGCCCCAACCCACTGAGCCTCCACCCCCCACCGAGCCCCCAGCTCCCACCGTCTCTCCCCTGCTGATATCCAGCCTGGGAGATGTCGAAAGAGCTGTCATTCAGATCGAGGCTGAAGGCACCTTCATTGACCCAGAGGTTGGCTGGAATGTTAATGTAGGCAAACGTGGCTCAGGCGTGATCATCGATCCGTCTGGCATTGCCATCACCAACAACCATGTTGTCACCGGGGCCGCCATTCTGCGCGTGTGGGTTGGCGGCGACACCAGCAAAACCTACAACGCCAAGGTTTTAGGTGTCTCAGAATGTTCAGACCTGGCTGTAATCGACATCGATGGCGACGGATTCCCCTATATGCAATGGGTAGATGGCACGATCAACGTCGGGCAGCAAGTTTATGCTGCCGGCTTCCCCCTGGGTGATCCACGCTTCACGCTGACCGATGGCATCGTGTCCAAGGCCTCAGCCGATGGCGAAACAAGCTGGGCATCGGTTGACTCGGTCATTGAACACACCGCCAAGATCAACCCCGGTAACTCGGGAGGCCCCCTGGTGGATGCCAACGGCGCCCTGGTAGGGATCAATTACGCCATCGTCTCTGAAACCGACCAGAACTTTGCCATCAGCCGTGACGAAGCCCTACCCATCATCGACCAGCTCCGCCTGGGCAAAAACATCGAATCCATCGGCGTGAACGGTGGTGCGGTTTACGGCACGATCAACGAAGATCCCATCTCGGGCGTGTGGGTGCGTTCTGTGGCCTCTGGCTCGCCGGCTGACAATGCCGGCATCCTGCCGGGCGATATCATCTACATGATCGAGAATGAGGTACTGGGCCTGGATGGCACCATGGCCGATTACTGTGATGTGCTGCGCAGCCGTAACTCAGGCGATACCATGTCGGTCACGGTTATCCGCTGGTCTGATCTTTCGCTGTGGGAAGGCCAGCTCAATGGAGACGAGATCGAGCTGACCGGCTACTTCGCTGGCGGCGGCACCGGCGGCGACACCGGTGGTGACACCGGCGGCGATACCGCTTCACTGCCTGCCAACTGCCTCGAATCAGAAGACAACTACGGTTACATGTCTTGCCTGGATGACTCTTACTCCATTATGGTCGATGTGCCCCTGGAATGGTGGGACGTTAACGGCGGCTCTTGGACCTGGGATGGGGACGAGATTGGCGTAGCGATCTCGGCGGCGCCCAGTAATGCTGACTTCTTCGATTACTATGATGCCCCCGGTGTGTTCTTCGGCGCATCAGCCACCTTTGCCCAGATCGGCGGCTACGTGCAGTTCCTGGACTACTACAACGGCACGTACCTCGATGGCTGTAAGTACAGTGGGCGTTATGATTATAACGACGGCATCTACCGCGGCAAGTACGATGCGTTCTATAACTGCGGCGGTACTGGTGGCTTTGATACCTACGTACTCTCGGCTGTGCCGATTGATACCCCCACCGCCGCCATCATCCTGGTCATCGTCCAGGTGCCCAAGGGCGAGACCACAATTGTAGACACCATCTGGAACACCTTCCTGGTGGGCGATCTATAAACACACTGGTGATATAAAAAATCTGCGGGCCTGGTGGCCCGCAGATTTTTTATCGCTGGATCGTGAAGGTAATTTCTTCCTGGCTGGTATTGCCTGCCAGGTCAGTTGCCGCCACACGCAGCGTATGTTCACCCAGGCTCGGCGCCCACAACACGGTAAAGGGCGGCTGAGAAAGCGTTACCACGGGTTTCTCATCAATATAAAAGACCACCTGGGCCAATTCCAGGTCGTCAGAGGCCTGGGCCTGCAGCAGCACACCATCCCCATCATCGCCAAATGCAAGCGAGTCCCCAGCCTGCGGGTATAGGATCGTTACTTCTGGAGCCTGGTTGTCCACCGTCACCTGCAAGATGGCTGTTTGCACGCGTTGGCTACCTTCAACAACCAGCAGTTGCACAGCATATAGCCCACTCAAGGCGCTTGTATCCCAGGTGCCCAAAATGCCATCTTTCACAGGCTTGTGCACATCTTCTCCAACCAGGGTCCAGGTTTGAGGATTCAGACCCTGCCCCACTTGCAAACGGTAATACGCAAAATCAGCGCCGCTGGCCGTGCCGCGAAAAGTAACCTCTCCGCTCACATGGGCAAACATTTCAGGCGCGCTGATCCGCACCCCCTCCAGCAGCGGCGGCTCATACAAAACATCATAATCATCCGGCGGCACCGCAAGCCCTGCCCGCGCTGCCCAAGCATAGGCTTGAGGCGGCAGGCGCAAGTATAGGCGTTCCTCAATCAAATCGGCCGGCGTGAATACGGTTGCCAGTCGGCCAGTCTCACGGTTAACCTGCACGCGCTGGTAGAGATAATCGGCCTGAACAGGTTCACTGCCCGTCAAAAACACCTCGCTGACCACGCTGGGGCAGTCGGCGGTGGGCAGCAAGCCGGATGGATCGCACACCATCACCTGGCTCACACCCACCGGGGCCTTCCAGGCTTCTGCCGGCTGGCCGCGCAGCGCAAATTGCAGCACAGCATGCCACAAGGCCGCTGCCAGTTCTGGATCCAACGGCCGCAGCCCGGCAGAAGTCTCTACGCTGCTCGAACGGCCCACCCACACACTGACCACCAATTGGGGCGTATAGCCCACCGTCCAAACATCCATGCCGTCCAACGAGCGGCCCAGCTTGGCCCCTGCCGGACGGCCAATCTCCAGCGCATTGGGATGCCCCAGGCTGGGCCAGCGGGCCGTCTCATCGCTGAGCACATGCGTCAATAGATAAGCCAGTTGTGGGGTCACAATCGCCCGCGACTGCGCCTCAGGCCAGCCCAGCCACAGGCTGCCATTGGCATCTTCGACCCTTAATGCCAGTTGAGGTTGCAAAGCCGCGCCATCCTCTCCCGCAGCCTGTTCTGCCTGCCCCACCAACAGGCCCTGGTACGCCAACACGCCATAAGCCTGGGCGCTCTCCAACAAGGTCGCCGGCCCATCTAAGAAAGCCGCACTGCCGGTTTGCAGGGCCGGACGCGTCAGCGAAGCCAGGCCGAACTGGCGGGCTGTGCGCCAGGCATTCTCAACCCCCACCTGCTCTAACACTTGCAAGGCCGGCGGCAGGTAATCGTTAGCCAGGGCAGTCCGCAAGCGCAGCGGGCCATGGTAATCTGCATCTGGGGTGGGTTCGGCCTCATCTTCGGGTGGCAAATCCCACAGCAAAGAGGCCGGGCTCAGCCCACGCGTGAAGCCAGTCAGGTACACAAAGGGAGAAAGTAAAGTCCCAGCCGGGCGTCCGGGTGAGCGCAGAGCCGTCGCCTCGTCCGCTGGGTCACTGGCCAATGCCAGCACTTGCCCGGTATGCGGGTCATAAACGACCACGCTGGCATTCAAATCAAGCTGCGCTGCGTTGGCATCCAATTGCAAGGTGGGCAGCAAACGCGCCGCATCGCACGCGCTTTCGCCGGCAGTCTCATCGACCGTGCCCTGGCCTGTTATCAGGCTCAGGTGAGCCACCGTGGCACATGTCACCTGCAATTGCAAATCGTAATCCAGCGTGGTCACGATGCGCAAACCGCCGCGCTGGATCACCTGCTCTGGGGCTTCTGGCTGCAACTGCGCCAGCAGCAGCTCCACAAAAGCCGGCGCCAGGTTTTCTGCCGCTTGGGCTGGCTGGTAGGTAACGGCTTTTTCATCAGCCGCCAGCACCTCATCCACGCTCAGCCAGCCAGACAGCATCATCGTCTGCAAGATCTGCTTCTGGCGTTGGCGCACCACCTCAGACGCAGCCCAAGGGTTGATATCGGGCGCTTCAGCCACTGCCGCCAGGGTGGCGGCCTCTGCCGGGGTGAGATGCGCCGCAGATTTGCCAAAATATACCTGGGCAGCGTTCTCAACCCCATAGATCCACTCGCCGTAGCAGGCGCTGTTCAGGTACCATTCCAGCACCCTGGCGCGTCCAAACCGGCTGACCAATTGGGCCGCCAGCAGGCGCTCGCGCAGGTTCCGCAGCACCGAGGGCGGCTCATCCCACAACAGCATGTCAATCACCAGGCGTTGTGCCAGGGTGGGGTGCGTACCCGTGTTCCAGCCTTCCAGGCGGTAACCAGGATTTTCCCAAAACGTAGGGTCCAGGCTGGCCAGGGTTGCCCCAATGACCGCCTCAGGCTGCACGGGCTCATCCCCCAGGTTCTCGCCGCTGACCAGCAAATAGCGGCGCTCTTCCACAGCAGGGTTCTCCATTTCCAGGATCAGGTGTTCGCCGCTGCGGTCGTATATACGGGTAGGTTGGAGCAGTAAGCCATCTGGGGGGTCTAACAAGACCGGCAGTTCATCCAAAGAGGGCAGGTCACGCAGCAAAGTGGTATAACCCGCCAGGGCTGCCAGGAAGATCAAAGCCAGGGATAAGCTCAACAGGGTGCTGCAACCCAGCCCAAACCGTCCAGACGGTTGGCGCTGCGCCCGGCTGCGCCGCCGGTTCCGAAAACGAACAGCACGCGAAACGGTGAAGCTCATGCCCCTCGCGCCTGGCCTGCCGCGTCAAGCAGCTCTTGGGCCGAGCGGCGGGTGCCTTCACTCACTTCGCCCATCATCTGGGCTAATTCTAACAAGCGTGCCTGCCCATCCAAAGCCTGCACCCGGGTCAGCGTGCGGCCATCTCTGAGGTCTTTTTGGACGCAAAAGTGCTGCTCGCCATAGGCGGCCAACTGCGGCAGGTGGGTAACGCACAACACCTGGTGCTGGCGGGCCAGGTTCCACAGCTTGCGCCCCACCACACCCCCCACCCGCCCACCAATGCCCTGGTCGATCTCATCGAAGATCAAGGTAGGCACCTGGTCGGCGAGCGCCAACACATTTTTGATCGCCAACATCAAGCGAGAAGTTTCGCCTCCTGAGGCGATCTTTACCAACGGCTTCAAACCTTCACCCGGGTTGGGGGCCACCAAAAACTCCACCTTCTCCAGCCCGCTGGCATCAAAAGCCAGGCGCTGTCCATCTTCCAGCAGCACACCGTCTGAATCGGGCCGCTGGCGGAAATCAACCTTGAAATGCGCCCCCGACATGCTCAGGCTGTCCAGCTCGTGCTCCATGGCCCCCTCCAGCATTTGAGCCGCCGCATGGCGCTTCTCAGACAAGACCAATCCCTGCTTACCCAGGGTCTGTAGCAGCCGCCCTTCCAGGCCCTGCAGTTCAACAATGCGCTCAGAAGCATGGGTAATGGCATCCAACTGGGCCCGCGCCTGCTCAGCAAAAGCCAACACCGCCCGGATATCCTCACCATACTTGCGCTTGAGGTTATGGATCAGGTTCAGGCGTTCTTCCACTTGATCCAGGCGCTTGGGGTTGAATTCAATCTCTTCCACATAATCGCGCAGGCTGACACACAGGTCCGACAGATTCTCAGAAACCAACTGCGCCTGTTCGCTCAGGTCTACCTTTGCCGGGTCCAGGCGAGCCAGGTTGCTCAGAGCGCTGACCACCTGACCCACCAGGTCTGTCACTGCCGGAGATTCGGGCATGCCCTCATCCAATAACTGGATCGCTTCTTGCGAGAGCGCGGCCAGGCCCTCGGCGTTTGCCAGGCGGTTGCGTTCGGTGCGCAGGTCTTCTTCTTCGCCAGGCTGTAAGCGCGCCACCTCAATTTCATTGATCTGGTAGGTCAAAATATCGGTACGGCGGGCAGCTTCGCTCTCAGCCAGCCGCAGGTCAGCCAGCTCTCGGCGCAGGGCCTGCAGCTGAACGTAAGTCTGGTGATATGCATTGAGCGGCTCTTCCACCCCCGCAAAGCGATCCAACAGGCCCAGGTGATGACTGACCTGCAGGAGTGATAAATGCTCAGATTGACCGTGTACATCGACCAGGTAGGCGCTCAATTGCACCAGCAAGCCCACATTCACGCTGCGTCCATTCACCCGCGCAATCGAACGCCCATTGGAGCGGATCTCGCGCCCGATCGCAAGCGACTTGATCGCCGCGCCGGGCGCATCGTCTTCCAATAACCCTTCGCGCTCCAACAATTCCTGAAGCGGCGCCCTGGTTGCCCCATTTAACTCAAAGATGGCTTCGATATTGGCCCGGTTTGCCCCCGCCCGCACCATGGTGGCATCTGAGCGCCCGCCCAAGATCGCCTCAACGGCATCGATGATGATGGATTTACCGGCGCCCGTCTCACCGGTGAAAATGTTCAACCCCGGATGAAAACTCAGCTCCAGGTGGTCAATGATGGCAAAATTTTCAATGCGCAGTTCAGTTAGCATAGCTCACAACCTCTAACCAATTTTGATCCCCGATAAGCGGTAGTACACGGTCGAAGCAACCATCACCGTATAAACGCCAGGCCATAACAAAGAGACAAAAGCCCCCGCTCCGCCCACCCCGGTGTAGTTCATCCATGCAATCGCCCCGATCAAAGTGCTGAAGAACACCGGCAAAGCCCCAATCACAGCCGCAGCCGTAGTCGTCCAGGTCAGGTAACGGCCGCGGCGCTTGCGGATCACAAAACGCACCGCTTCAGCCATGATCACGCCGGCTATTGGGGCAATGAACAACACAAAAAAGCCCATGACAGAGGCCACCTGGCTGCCCAGGAACGACAAGAAAGCCACCAGCACAAAGGCCACCGGGTAGTCATACACCCTCACGGTTTCAAAAACCTTTTGCTGGCCCCGAACACAGTCTTTACACCGGTAGCCGGTGGGGGTCAACACCGCGCACTTGGGACAGATAAGCTTCTCACAGCGGTTACAACGCAGGGTGGTCTCTACCTGTGGGTGCGTGGCGCAGTACAAAGGCGAAGAAGGAGCGGAAGGTAAAGGATCAACAGTTGTCATCGTCACTCAACCATTTTTATAATTGGATTGGTTCATGCCCATATGCGGCGTAAGATTACGATAAAAATAGCCCGGATCTTGGAAACGGATGAAGTGCACCGAATGTTTCCCAGCAAATACATCCACCCGGTCACTCTCTGCCAACCCCACCGGTGCTTGCCCATCCACGCTGAAAACGGCCTGGCTGTCGCCATCTACCGTCATGCTGACGGAGGAACCCTCTGCCAACACCAGCGCCCGGTCAAGGGACAGGTGCGGCGCAACCGGCACCAGCAAGATGTTACGCAGCTCTGGCGGCAAGATGGGCCCGCCCGCGGCCAGGGCATATGCCGTTGAGCCGGTGGGCGTGGCCGCGATCAGGGCATCGGCCACAAAGGTGGTCAGGTGGCGTCCATCTACCATGGTGGCAATGTGCACGGCACGGATGGTCTGCCCGCGGCTGACCACCACCTCGTTCAGCACATCCCAGCTCCCCTGCTTCTCACCCGCGCGCCAGTGCTCGGCAGTCAGCATCATGCGGTTTTCCAGCCAATAATCGCCCGCCAATAAGCGCGGTATAAAACTGCGCCATTCTTGCTTATGGATCTCCATCAAGAAACCCAGGCGTCCCATATTGATCCCCAGCAAAGGCAGCTCCCCCGGCGCGCAAAGATGCCCGGCCCTCAAGATCGTTCCATCCCCGCCCAGGGCAATCAGCAGGTCAAACTCTCCAGCTTTGACGCGCTTGCGCAGTCCTTCGTCATACAACATGCCATGAACAGTCTGCGTATCATGTTCTTGCAGGTAAGCCGCCAGCTCTTTGGCCTCAGGGGCGGCTTCGGGCACCTTGGGATGCGCAACGATAACGATCTTGCGAGGAATGGGCGATTTTGGATCCATCACTACGTATTATATCCTGAGCACCTGGTCGCAAACACTGCGAAAACCGCAGTGCGCACAGCGCTCTGGGGCATCGTGAGAGCGCGGCAGGTTCTTCTGGTTAGATTTTTCGTGCAGCTCGCCGATGATGTTCAAAACGGCCTCTTCTAGGGCCGGCGTATAATCGACCGCAAAAGTGCGCGTGGGATAATTGATGATGCCATAAGGCGGGCGCTTACCATACGTGCGTTCTACCAGCAAGCAATATGCCCCCAATTGGTAAATATGGGCATCATAAGGCGCATCGACCGCACGCGTTGATTTGACCTCTACCGGGATGATCACATCGCCTTGCTCGACCAGGTAATCAGGCTTGCCTGTCAGACCCAGGTCGGGATCAAAGAGCGGTTTCTCGGCTTTGTTCCAACGGCTGGTATCGGCATAGATCACTCGCCCACCCGGCAGACCAAGCTGGCGTTTTTGATAACCCGAAAGGACAAATAAAACCACCGCCAACAGTAAACATAAGATCCCAACAATAGGCCACATAAGGTCACTTTAGAAGACTGGCTCAGCCAGGCTGGCTAACAGGGCCTGCACGGCAACAACACTTAAGATCACCACGCCCAACAACACCAGCCCGTAAGCCAGGGTTTTCAAACAACCCGAAGCCAGGGCCATCCGCCCGTGCTGCTCGTGCAGATCACTGCCGGCGGCTAATTCAGCCAGGTTTTGGCTCTCATAACCCTGGCGGTCATACCACCAGGCCCTCTGGCAGAAGAGGTAAGAACCGAGTTCAGAGGCGCGGACGATGCGCATGGGTTTATCCGTTTGAATTCTGGTGGCGGTCCAGGCGTTCTTCCAGTTGATGCATGCTGTTTTCCAGGCGGCCCTGGCGCAGGCTCATGGTCAGGTCGCCGCGCGTGCGCTCAATGATGGCCCGTGCCACGTCGGTCAGGCGGCGCAGCCCACCCGTGATGGCATCGGGATAATCCATGGTCACCAGCACCGCGTAGATATCGTCCATTTCACCCAGTAAGCGCTCGGCTTCGGCAGGCTGATCTTTTAACAGTGCATCCAGGCTGCGGCGGCGCAGCTCGCCCACCGCCTCTGATAGGCCCTGCAAATAGGTCGCCGGCTCAAGAGAAAGCTCCTCGGGGCTGGGCAGCGGCTTAGCGCCCACCAGGGCATACACCAGGTTCGCTTCGGCGTATTCTTTGAGCGCATCCTGTGTGTAGCCGGCATGGTACAGGTCGGGGAAATCATCCAGGTCGCTGCGCAGGGCGGCTGCCAGGCCGGCCGCGTCTGCCAGGTGCTGCTGTGCCAGCGGCTCTTCGTCGCGATGAATGGCGCGGATGGCATTGGCACAATGGCGCGTGAGGGTACGGGCCTGTGAAAGCGCCCGATCGCGTGCCGCTGTGCGTACCTCAAAGGCCGCATGGATACGCTCAGCAATCTCGTCTAATTCGGGCATGCGCTTACTCCTCTTTGTCCTTCTCTTTATCCTTGGCTGGCGGACGGAAAAGAAAATCTGCCAGGGTAGACTCAGTGGGGGTCTTGATCTCGCCGAAAGCCGTCTCATAGCGCGCCAGGTTTTCACCCAAGGCCCGGTAAAGCAGCTTGGCCCCCAATGGCGACATCACCACCCGCGCATTGACGCGCGCTTGCGGCAAGCCGGGCAGTAAATGGGCAAAATCAAACACCAGCTCAGAAGGAGAATGAGCGATGCGCACCAGGTTAGCATAGACCGAATCCAGATCAGCGCGCACCTCCAAAACAGGGTGCGTGGGCACGGGGGGACGGTTGTTTGCAGGCAGGGACATGAATGCCTCCAGATAGGCGGCAGGTGGCCGCCAGGCTTACACAACGACCACCTGCTCACACCTACGTCACAGATTGAATTTAGAAGGGGATCGGCTCATCGTCGGCAGGGGCTTCAGAGGCCGCATAACCTGCGCCGCCATCTTCGTCGCCGCGGGATGACAAGAAGCGCACTGTTTGAGCGTTCACTTCAAAAGAAGCGCCGGTCGTGCCATCCTGGCGTGAGTAAACGCGCGGCCCACCGGTTTCTTTATCGGGAACAAGACGCCCTTCTACCAAGACCTTACTCCCCCGCTTGAGGTATTGGTTGCAGGTCTCGGCCTGCTTACCCCAGGTAGAGACGCGGAACCAGATGGTTTCTTTGACCATCTGCCCGTCGCTGCCGGTGTATTGGCGGTTGGTTGCCAGGCTGAAGTTGGTCACCGCCTGCCCCGAGGGCGTATAACGCATCTCGGGATCCTTGCCCAGATTGCCAACAATGATAATGGTGTGGTACATGGGAAATCCTCCTGTACGGTGAGCGGGCTGTCGAATGTTCCGGGTGACCACCACCCGGAGGCAGGTCCCTGGTTACACTCACCGATCTTTACAGAACAATTGTACTCTATTCGCCCGCTTTTCGTGAGGGGAATTGGGGGTGCAGTTTCGGGCAGCAAACTGCACCCCACATCATCACTCCATACCGTGCACCTGCTTCAACAGGCCGGCTACCATATCCTCTGGATGAACCGGCAGCGCGCTCGCCATGAACATGAGCACGCTCACCAATGGCATATCATTCATCATTTCCATGACATCCACGCCGATAGAACCTTCGCCCTCGCCGCCGCCAAAGGTTTGCCTGCTCTGGATTTGGATCTGCTCGTAGTAAGGCCCAAATACCACCTTGCCCCGTCGATCATCCATCCATTCTCGGATCGTAGATTCTTTGTCGAGAATGCAGGGCAGGCTCAGGGTTGATTCAAGATTGACCGTTAGCACCTGGCGGATATCGTCTGCTGAAGCCGCGATCAGGATATCGAATTCGCCATCCTCGGTGATCCACTGCTTGTACTTGGGGTGGTAATAGGCAAAGGCGCGGAAATCCAGCGGGATAGAGACGGATTTGGTCTCGCCGGGTTCAAGCGCCACCTTTGCAAAGCCCTTCAATTCCTTCTCGGGCCGCACCAGGCCAGACTTTTGATCGTGGACGTAGACCTGGACGATTTCTTTGCCGCCCACACCGCCGGTGTTCGTCACATCCACCGTCACGGTCAACCCATCAATGTCTTTGAAGGTCTTGGCCGATACCCTGGGGTTGCTGTACGCAAAAGTGGTGTAACTCAACCCGTGGCCAAAGGGGAACAAGACTGGGATTTCTTTCATATCATAGTACCGGTAGCCAATGAACAACCCCTCCCCATAGCGCACCTGGCCCGCGCCCCCTGGCCAATTGAGATGAGCAGGGGTATCCGCCAGCTTATGTGGGAACGTTTCAGCCAACTTACCGCTGGGATTGACCTTGCCATACAGCACATCTGCAATCGCCGCGCCCCCCGCCTGGCCCATCATCCACCCTTCGAGCACAGCAGCCACGCCGTCAATCCACTCACCCATCGCAACCGGCGCACCGTTGTTCAGCACCACCACCGTATTGGGTTGGACTTTAGATACTGCCTTGATCAGCGCCACCTGCTGTCCGGTCAAGTCCAGGTCGTTCCGGTCATAACCTTCAGACTCTTTAAAAGAAGGCAAAGCGATGTATAACACCGCCACGTCTGCCGAACGCGCTAGCCCAACCGCCTGGTCGATCATCCCTGGGCGGTAAGAATTATCAGTAGGGTAACCTTCCGCATAGCTCAGCTCGGCACCCACGGCCCGCTCTTTCAACTCCTTGAACGGCACAGCCACTTTGGTGGGGTTGATGTGCGAACTGCCCCCGCCCTGGAAATGAGCCGTCTCTGCTGAACGCCCAATCACGGCAATGTGCTGTTGGTTCTTCAGCGGCAAGAGGCCGTTGTTCTTGAGCAGAACCATCCCTTCTGCCGCAACCTTACGCGCCAGCTCATGGTGAGCATCCACGTCAAACTTGCCGCCCTTGGGCGTTTCTTTGGCCTTGAACACAATCCGCAAGATGCGGCGCACGGCTTCGTCCAGCACACTTTCGTCCAACTCGCCAGATCGCACCGCGTCTACCACCGCCTGCACGTGCCGGTCTTGAGGACCGGGCATTTCCCAGTCCAATCCACCTTTCAACGCCGCCACGCGATCTCGCACCGCACCCCAGTCCGAAACCACCAGGCCTTCAAAACCCCATTCCTTTTTGAGGATGTCGGTCAAAAGGTAATGGTGCTCTGAAGCGAAGGTGCCATTGACCTTGTTATACGAGCACATCACCGTCCAGGGGCGAGCCTCTTTGACCGCTTTTTCAAAGGCAGGCAGGTAGATCTCGCGCAAGGTGCGCTCATCCACATCTGCGCTGATGGTAAAGCGCTGGAATTCCTGGTTGTTGGCGGCATAATGTTTCAGCGATGTTCCCACCCCCTTGCCTTGCACACCCCGGATCAGGCTGGCGGCCATTTCTCCCGCCAGGTAAGGGTCTTCTGAGTAGTATTCGAAGTTGCGCCCTCCCAAGGGAGAACGTTTCATGTTCGCCCCGGGACCAAGCACCACATCCACGTTCAAGGCAATACATTCCTCCGCCAAAGCCTCACCCATCTTCTGAACCAGGTCCAGATCCCAGGTCGAAGCACTGCAAGAAGCGGTGGGGAAGCAGGTGGCAGGCAGGCTCTCAACAGTGATGGAATTGACATCTGGCACGCGCCGCACACCGTGCGGGCCATCCGAGCAGGTCAGCTCTGGGATGCCCAGGCGCTCCACCGGGGTAGCCGTCCATGCGCTGGCACCGGTACACAATGCAGCTTTTTCCTCCAGGGTCATTTTTGCGATCAACGATTGAAGTTCTGTCATTTGGGGTCCCTTTCTATAACATGTAAATTTAGGAAATTGGTATGCCTGCTCAAGGTGAAAACGAGATCATCCACATACAAGCAGACAAAGGTTCAAGTCTTGCTCCAGGCCTGAGCGGCATCAAATAACGCGCCCATTGGCCTCAACTCTGCCACGGGCAAAGCCAGGTTCTTGACCCGTGTGCGCGGGTACTGCCACACCCGGCTACCTGCCGGCAGGTGCCTGGCCTTGCGGCGGAATTCTGCGCAAGGCATATAACCGCACAAGAATATCTCCAGGCCGTAAACCCAGATGTTGCCCCAATCTTGCGGGCAGACAATGTGCGCCTCGCCCAGGCGCGGGCTCGAAACCCCCACCCGCCCATCCAAAATGGCCGGGGCACGCAGGTAAGACAGGGCGTACAGGTCATCTCCCGCCTCTGTGCGGACGCCCGGAGAAAGGGTCACCTCTTGGCTGCGGAACTCGCGTTGAGCGCCCTGCCCGCCCAATTCTAGTGTCACCGGCCGCGAACACTCTGATTTCAGCGCCAGGCGCCCCAATGAAGCCCAAAAAGCCGGGCGCCGCCAGGCCTCAGGCAGGGCGTGCAGCAAAAAGACCGGCTGCTCAGCAGCCATGGCGCGCTGCAAGTCTTGGCTGTGGGGGGTAAGCAAAGCCGTGGTAAAGGCAAAAATGAACAAATCTTGGGGATGCAGGCTGTCTGACATGGCCTGCTCGCTGGGCACCAGGGCATCGGCCCGCAGCAGCTCGCTGGGGTCAGCTTTGATGCGGTGAATGACCTGTTTATCGTAAACCAAGAAACTCTTTAGATCACACCGCCGCCCGCCCAGGGCCACATCGTACTGATCGGGGTCGGTAAACGGTGTAGCGCCCAGCGTATCATAAGGCACCTGGTGCGCCGCCAGGTGCCGCCGGAAGGCCAGCTCAGCCGCCTTGCCCGCCACAATCCGCCGCAGGCGCTGCATATCGCTGCCGCCCATGCGGTCATAGGTGTGCGGCAGCGAACGGCAAGCATAGGTCACCCCACCCAACGTCAGGTCAGGAGAAAAAGGCAGCCGGACCAGGTCGGATGGGGTGATCATTATCTATACTTTATGACCGCACTCCGGGCAGAACTTAACCCCAGGCTGGAGCTTGGCGCCGCATTCCTTACAGAAAGCTGCCACCTGCATCTTGGTGCCGCATTCTGGGCAGAACTTGGCCCCCTGGTCGATCGCCGCGTTGCAGTTCGGGCAAGATGCCCGCACCCCCTCTTTCCAGGCCTTCTGGCTGCTCACCTGAGCCTGGTCTTCATCAGATGCAACTGCACTGGTCCAAACCGCCTCGGTGGTTTTAGCCGCTTGCGCCGCCGCCATCTCCACCGCCACATCAGGAGCACAGCCCTTGCACAGGCCTTTGCGCTCGTTCCAACAGCTCTTCTTACAGACCCAAGAAGAACAGCGCGGGCACTGCAAGAAATCGGGCCGCAGCTCTTCCATCGCCTCCGTAAAGGCCGAGTCGTGAGCCCTCTCCCAGGCAGCCGAGCGCACCTGTTCGCTCAGGTTGGCCGCTTGCCCCAAGATGCCGCCAAACAGGTTGCTGGCCGCGCCCAGGGCCGTGCTGACCGTGCCCAGGGTATTGGCCTGGAAACGCGTGCGGTAACCCGTCCCACAGCGATCGCAGATAAATTCAAACTGGAAGCCCTGGTTGGTGCTCAAATCATTATAGTTGCGGGTAAATTCGATCCGTTCTGCCATACAACACACTCCATAAGATGATCTAACCTGATTCTAGCACAAAAGTGATCAATTTCCTTCTTTGCGGAATTGAAGACAGTAATGGTGGAAGGTATTGCTCACCCAGGCATTGCCCATACCGTAAGGAGCCAGGCGTTGATTATCCTGGCACCAGATTTTTTCATCTTTCAATACATAACTGCGGCCCAGGCGTGCCGCCAGGTCCCAGGCCAGGGGGTAGATGCGTCCGCCCTTTTTAACGTTCTTGACAATGATGGTCAGATAGGCTCCAACCCTCAGCAGTGGCGACAGGCCTTCATAAATACCCACCAGCCGTTCGACGAACTCCTCATAATCAGCCACGTTGCCCAGGTCTTGCGGGTCATCCGAATAGATCACGTCCAGGCCGGGGCTGGTACGGCGTTTTTGCTGCGTTTGAGCGCCGCGGGCATGCAACATATCCCAATACGGCGGCGAAGTCAGTACATAGTCCACCGGCGGCAGGTCATGCTGGGCAAAGAGCGCCGCCAGTTCAGCCGCATCCCCCGTGATCACCTCAGCCGTCAGTGCCGCTTCCCCTAGCCCCAGAGCCTGGCTTTCCTCTGCCACCACCTGCCGGGCAATCTCGGCATAAGCGGGGTTCAGCTCAACCCCATAGCTGTGCCGCCCGCTGCGCAGTGCTGCCACCAGCGTGCTGCCCGTGCCCGCCATCGGATCCAACACCACCTGCCCGCGTTGGGTGAAGAACTCAATAAACTCCTGGGCCAGCGTTTCGGGGAACTTGGCCGGATGGCGCAGCACGTTCTTCTGGCGCGGCGGTGGATTGTGAACAAACCAGGACTTCTGGAACTTTAACCAAGATTTCGAATCCAGGTTGTTCAAACGATTGACATACGGCTTTCTCGCCATACATACTCCATCAATAGAAGTTTTCTTCGGCTATATTTCCGTACTACGGCTCATCTACCAGTTGGTATACTTTTAGATCTGAAAAATACACTGATAAAAGCTCCGCACTGGAAGAAAGCGCATAGACGCCCACACCACCGGTCAGCAGCGTCCCATCCTTAACCGTGAATTGATACAGATCATTGATGAAAAAACGCATTTCATCCTTAAGTGCCCAAACCCCCAACCGCACCTGGCCGGGTGCGCCCTGTGGGGCTGCGCCGCTCAGCATGGTTGCCTGCGGCGAAACGGTCCGGCCCTGGTACAACCGGTCGAGGCGCACGTTGCCATCGCAAGACAGCGAGAAGCGGTAGTAATCGATATCCGGTGAAACCCGCAGCAGCAAACCATATTCATCCTTGCCGCGGCAGAAGTTGGTGTTTGCCGTTAGCTCAAGGTAGAAATCGGTGAAAACCGGCTGCAAACGCACGCTGTACATGTAGACTTTTTCTTCATGGATGACAATGGTCAGGTCATCCTTACCCATCGCCACGCTGCCGGCGGCAGTTTGCCAAAGCATCCAGGCCGTCTCATCGCTGAAATCATCCTGGAAGAACAGCTCCCCCACATCAGGGCGCATCTGCGGGGTCGGCAGCAGCTCTACAGTCGGCAGCGGTGTGAATGTGGGCGTAGTTGGGAACCAAACAGTGGTGGGGGCAGGCGTTTCGGTAGCCGGCACAGGCGTGGCAGAAGGCCGCACGACAACCGGCCTGGTCACCGGCAGGCAGCCCGTCAAAACCAGCAGAAGGGACAATCCTGCTAGCAAGTGGCACTTGACATGACATTTTTTGACACTTGACACTTCGCACAACCTGACAGCTAATGTAAAATAAATCATATCATTCTAGCACATCCCGATGTAAAACACATCTTGAATTCGATAACCCATAAGGAGAGCCTATGCGTAAGAAGATCACCTTGATCACCGGGGCATCTGGCGAAATCGGCCAGGCCCTCATTAAAAACCTGAAAGAAAATTCCGACCTTCCGGTTGTTACGCTTGACCTGAACCCCCTGCCCGACGAAGTACAGGCCATGGTCACCGCCCTGCAAGGGGATATCCTTGATAAAGCCCTCTTGGCACGCCTGGTCAGTGAATACGAGATTGAGACCATCTACCACCTGGCAGCCCTGCTCTCTACCCGCAGCGAGTTCACCCCCGAAACCGCCCACCGCGTCAATGTTGAGGGCAGCCTGGGTTTGCTGCAGTTGGCCGCCGAACAATCTGCCTGGCGCGGCGAGCCGGTTAAATTCATCTTCCCAAGCTCAATTGCTGCCTACGGTCTGCCAGACCTTGAAACCAAGAACAAAGATACCCACGTGCGCGAATGGGATTGGAACACCCCCCGCACCATGTACGGGTGCAATAAACTGTATTGCGAGATGTTGGGCACCTACTTCAGCGATTACTACCGCCAACTGGCCCCCGAAAAATCCGTCATGCTCGATTTCCGCAGCCTGCGCTTCCCTGGCCTGATCAGCGCCTTCACCGTGCCCAGCGGCGGCACCAGCGATTACGGCCCCGAAATGCTGCACCACGCTGCCCAGAACAAGCCCTATGCCTGCTTTGTACGTGAGGACGTGCGCATCCCCTTCATGGCCATGCCCGATGCAGTCAAGGCCTTGCTCTTGCTCACCAGTGCCAAACGCGAGAACCTGAAACGCCACGTTTACAATATCACCGCCTTCAGCCTCTCGGCAGTCGAATTCCGTGATTGGGTGCTCAAGTTCTTCCCCAATGCCCAGGTCACCTTCCAACCCGACCTGAAACGGCAGGCGATTGTCGATTCTTGGCCAGGCGATCTGGACGACAGTGCCGCCCAACAGGATTGGGGCTGGTCGCCGGATTACGGCGTTGAGCGCTCCTTCAAAGAATACCTGGTTCCCAATATCCGCGCCCGCTACCAGGGCTCAAAGATGCCCAGGACGATCGAATAGCCTGATCTTTGAAACCACAAACACACGCCGGTAGACGCAGATAACAGATCTGCGTTTATCGGCGTTTATTGATGGTAAGATATGCAAGTATGGTAAGATTTGCCTGGTCGATATGAACACATCCTCCACCCATACGGTTCCTGGCCCTATTGTGCTGTTCGGCTCAGGCGAAACCTCGCCCAGCGGGCGCAAGGTCTTCGACCGCCTGTTGAGCAAGCTGCCACCCAGCCCGCGCCTGGCCTTGCTTGAAACGCCGGCGGGCTTCGAGCTGAATTCAGCCCGCGTGATAGGCCGGGTGGCAGAATTCTTCCAACAGCGCCTGCAGAATTACCACCCCCTGGTAGAGACCGTTCCAGCCCGCCAGCGTGGCACACCCTTCAGCCCCGATGCAGAAGCTATTTTGGAGCCCCTGCTCCAGGCAGACCTGATCTTTATGGGGCCAGGCAGCCCCACCTATGCCGTGCGCCAACTGCGCGACAGCCTGGCCTGGCATTACATCATCGCCCGTCACTGCCTGGGGGCCACCCTGGCTCTGGCCTCTGCTGCCGCCATCGCCATCAGTTGCTGCGCACTGCCGGTGTACGAAATCTTCAAAGTGGGCGATGACCTGCACTGGAAAGAAGGCCTGAACTTGTTTGGCCTGTACGGTTTGCAGTTGGTATTTGTCCCCCATTGGAACAATGCGGAGGGCGGCGCAGAGTTAGATACCAGCCGCTGTTTCATGGGCCAGGCGCGCTTTGCCCGCCTGATGCAGATGCTGCCCGCAGAACTGACCGTGGTAGGGCTGGATGAAAGCACGGCCCTGCTGATCGACCCACAAAACGGCCAATGCCATGTCAGCGGCCTTGGCGGCGTGACCTTGCTGCACACCGGGCACAACCATCCTGGCTACGCCCCCAACCTGGCTGGCAGCGGTCTGGACGAAATTGCCGAACAACGCAACGGGCACGTTCATTACTATCACAATGGCGAGCGCTTCCCCCTCAGTGAGATCGGCCCATTCCGGCCTTACCATCCCCAGGCCAACTTGCCTTCAGCAGCCTGGCAGCGCGCCCTGCAAGCCAGCCAGGCTGAGGCACCCAGCGCCCCAGCCGGCCCGCCTCCCCAGGTTGTGGCCCTGGTTCAAGAACGCCAGGCTGCTCGCCAGCGCAAAGATTGGCCCGCATCTGATGCCCTGCGCCAGCAGATCGCCGCGCTGGGCTGGGATGTAAAAGACACCCCCAATGGGCCAGAAATCACACAACATCAATAATCCCTTGCGCCGGTCGTTGGCTATGCGCAAATCCTTCCCCAGGAGTTTCCCCATGTACCCACCAATCAATTCTACCCCCACAGATATTCCGCGCGTTGGCTATATTGGCCTCGGCCTGATGGGAAAATCCATCGCCCGCAATATTCTCAAAGCCGGTTTTCCTCTCGTGGTTCATAACCGCAGCCGCTCCGCCGTTGCCGAGCTGGTTGCCGAAGGCGCCCGAGAAGCCTTTACGCCTGCCGAAGTGGCGGCTCAGGTGGATATCATTTTTACCAACCTGCCCGATACCCCCGACGTGGAATTGGTAGCACTCGGCCCACAAGGGATCATCGAAGCGGCTCACCCGGGCCTGATCCTGGTAGATAACTCCACCATCCAGCCGGCGGCTGCCCGGCGCATCGCCAAAGCCCTGGAGGCAAAAGGCGTACAGTGCCTCGATGCCCCCGTGAGCGGCGGCGATATCGGCGCTCGCAATGCCACCCTGGCAATCATGGTCGGCGGACCTGTCGAGGCCCTGCAAAGAGTCCACCCGGTTTTCCTTGCCATGGGCAAGACCATCACCCACGTCGGCGAAGCCGGGGCCGGGCAGATTGCCAAGGCCGCCAACCAGATCATGGTTGCCGCCCAAATGGTGGCTATGGGCGAGCTGCTGGTATTCGCTAAGAAGGCCGGCGCTGATCCACAGAAAGTGGTCGAAGCCATCCGGGGCGGCGCTGCCCAATGTTGGACCCTGGATGTCAAACCGCCGCGCCTCTTCAACGGCAACCGCCAACCAGGCTTCAAAGCCTATATGCAGGCCAAAGACCTTAACATTATCATTGAGACCGCCCGCCAATATGGCATTCCCTTGCCATCTGCCGCCGTAGATACCCAGCTTTTCAACGCCATGCTACAAAATGGCATGGGTGAGCTGGACAATTCTGCCGTCATTGGTATCTTAGAGGCCCTGGCAGGGGTTAAACTATTGGAGTAATGCGTATGCAAAAATTTATTCAATCTCTGTTGGCACAGCCGGTGCGCTTCACCTGGGAAATGGCGCGCGATTACGCCCTGATCACAGCCGGGGCGCTCTTGCAAGCCCTGTCGATCCGCTTATTCCTCGTGCCGGCAGGCCTGGTCAACGGCGGCATCAGCGGCATCGCACAGATCATCAGCCACTATACAGACTTCCCGATCGGCTTGATGATCTTCATTGGCAACCTGCCGCTCTTTTTATTAGGCTGGCGTTACCTGGGTGGGCGACGTTTTGCCCTGCGCACGGCCTATGCCGTGGTTGCCGTCTCTGTTCTCACTGACCTGCTGGTGCTCTTTTTGCCTGAACATGGTCTGACCCAAGACCTGGTGCTCAACACCCTGTATGGGGGTGTCACCAGCGGCATTGGCTATGGCCTGGTCTACCGCGGCCAGGGCACCAGCGGCGGCTCAGATATCCTGGCGCGCATCTTGAATAATTGGCGCGGCATTTCCATCTCGCAAAGTTACCTGCTGACCGATTCGCTGGTCATGTTCGCTGGTGGGTTGGTCTACAGTTGGGAAAACGCCCTCTACGCCATTGTGATGCTGTACATCAATGGCATTGCCGCCGAAGTTGCCGCCGAGGGCTCTAATGTGGTCCGCACGGCCATGATCATCACCAAAAACACCTCTGCCGTCACACAGCAGATCCTTGAGAACATGGAGCGCGGCGTGACCTTGCTCAATGGGCGCGGTGCCTACACCGGCGAAGAACGCGACGTACTCTACACCGTCATCACCCGCTCAGAGATCAATCAATTGAAAGCCCTGGTGCGCGAGGCCGATCCACATGCTTTCATCGTCATCGGACAAGCGCACGAGGCCCTGGGAGAAGGTTTCAAACCTTTACACCACTGATCGTGGCATAAGTCGCTCAATCAACATAGCCTTCTTGCCGCACCAAAAAGTTTAATTCACAACACAAGGACCAGCAATTCCTTGCAACCTTCTGCCACCTCAGGCGTATATACAAACAGAACGATGATGCAAGCATTATCAGGAGCACAAACGTGATCCAAATCGAGCCGGACCTGATTCTTCAGGCTCAAAAAGGCAATTCCGAAGCCTTTACCACGATTGTGGAGGCTTACCAACGTCCAGTCTTCAACCTGTGTTACCGCATGTTGGGCGACCCAGATGAAGCCGAAGACGCTGCTCAAGAAACCTTCCTGCGGGCTTATAACAAGCTCAGGGGCTACGACCCTACACGCGCCTTTTCTACCTGGCTGCTGTCGATTGCCGCCCACTACTGCATCGATCAGCTCCGCAAGCGCCGCTTGACCCTGGTTTCTATGGATGCAATGCCTTACCTGGACCCGCCCGACACAAACCCTGGCCCAGAGGCTGCCTTCCACATCAAAGAAGACCAGCGCCGTATCCAGGTTATGCTCAAAGCCCTTGGTCCTCAAGACCGGGCCGCCGTGGTGTTGTACTACTGGTACGATTTCTCATATGAAGAAATTGCCCAACAGCTTGAGACCACCGTCAGTGCAGTCAAAAGCCGCCTACACCGCGCCCGGCTCAGCCTGGCACAAACCTGGAGCGAGCAAGAGTCACAACGACTCACCACAGAAGGGAAACGCCATGAATCACCAGCCTTTTAAAGATTGGCTACTCTCTGAAGAGCCCCTAGAGGCCCAACAGTCGCAGGCATTGCAGCAGCACCTGCGCGAATGTGCAGACTGCCGCCAGGTTGAAAATGCCTGGGCAGATGCCAGCGCCCTGCTGCGCCGCACGCCCTATGCTGCCCCCGCCCCTGGCTTTACCGACCGCTGGCAACAGCGCCTGGCAGCCCAAAGGGTGCAAGCCCAACGCAAACAAGCCTGGGTTGCGATTGCCGTGACCGCAGGGATTGCTTTTGTGCTGATCGTCTTATTTGGCACCCACGTGTTGGATTTGTTAGCCTCGCCGGCCAGTTTGCTGCTGGCATGGATTGCCCGCCTGGCCAGCCTGCTCTCGGTGTACGGCATCTTGCAAGAGGTGTTTTCCGTTTTAGGTCGGGTGCCCCCCATGGTACCAGCCATCGCCCTGTTCTTTGCAGTCGGCTTTGTTTGCTTCTTAAGTGTGGCCTGGCTCGCCACTTATCGCCAACTTACCACGGCACGGAGGGTAGTATAATGAAAAACTTTGCCCAAAAACTGCTTGTTTTAGTAATGGTTGTGGGGCTGATCAGCCTGGCACTGCCCCACAACGCCCAGGCAGCCGCCCCAGCAAAGGTTGTCATCGGTGACACCTACACACTCGAAGATGGCGAACGGCTGGATGAAGACCTTGTCATCCTTGGCGGGATGGTTTCGTTAGAAGAAGGCTCAGTGGTCAACGGCGATGTCACGGTTATCGGCGGCACTCTTGAAGTTGCCGGCACGATCATGGGCGATATCACTGCCACGGGCGGGTATGCCCACCTGGCCGAAACAGCCGTGGTGACGGGAGACATCTCTACCGCAGGGGCAGCCCTGAACCGTGACGAGGGCGCCACCATCGAGGGCGAGGTACGCTCTGAGTACACCAACCCCTTCATCACCATCCCCGGCGGTGTGCCCGTGCCTAGCATCGAAACACATACCCACCCGGTTCTGGCGCTGCTCTACTTCTTTGCTCGCGTGGTGCTGTGGTCGCTCTTGGCCATGCTGCTGGCGATGTTCGTTGCCGAGCCGCTGCACCGCACATCTGAGGCCGCCCTGACTGAGCCGCTGATTGCCGGCGGGCTGGGTCTCTTGACGGTGGTGGTGATGCCCCTGGTACTGGTTGCCGTTGGGCTTACCATCCTGCTCCTGCCGGTCAGCCTGGTGGGTTTCTTGCTCTTGGCCTTGGCCTGGGCCTTCGGCCTGATTGCCTTTGGCACCGAACTGGGCCGGCGCTTCTTTGCCATCTTCCACAAAGATTGGCATCCTGCGCTGGCCGCCGGGGCAGGCACTTTCCTGCTCATCCTGGCGCTCAACGGCCTGGATGCAGCCATCCCCTGCCTGGGTTGGATGCCAAAAGCCCTGGTAGGCTTGCTGGGCCTGGGCGGTGTAATGCTCACCCGCTTTGGCGCCGAAACATATAATCCCCGCACTGGCTTGCGCGCCTACGCCGTCAACCCGGCTGTCCCCGCTGCGCCACCAGATGAACCCCCCGCGGCTGAATAAATATCTTTACAATGAAAAAGCGGCGCTGTCGGCGCCGCTTTTTCATTGTAAAGATAGATAGTACAATATTGCCCCTGCGATGATGCCCATCTGCCCCAGGTGATAAGGGATCATCACCCGCAGGTGCACATACCTGAGCGGGCGGATAAAGCGGTTCCAGGCCAGGTGAGCATCTGAGAGGCAGAATAATATGGCCCCCGCACTGGCCAGCAGGGCAGCCAGCAGAGGCCATTCAGGCCGAAAACAGGTCAACAGCGCTGAAAGCGCCATCAGCCCGATCATCGCCGAGTAGAACATCACCACCAGGTGCAGCCGGGTGTGTCCGGCAGCCTTCAAGCTCCGCATCAACCGCCGGTTCATCCAAACCCAGCCCAGCGCCAGGATAACGCCCAAAACCAACAGCCAGGGGCCAATTGGGGGAAAGGTCTGGTTGAGGCCAATGATGTAAAAAACGTGCGCCACCAAGAAAGATGCCAGCCCGGGGAGAAAGTAATTCTTGGGCAGCATCAGGAAAACATCCCCCACCAGCGAACAGATCACCGCCAGCATGAACCAAAGCATAAACCCATCTGTGGCCTTGTTTTCAATCATCCACAGTAGCAAAGCCAACATAGTCACCGGCTTGGCAAAATAGACCAGGTGCCGGCGCTTTTTCTGTGCAGCGACCCAATTCAGCGCCCCAACCGCCAGCGCGATGAACAAGAATGTGAATTTCATGAAGACTTGAACATCTGGCGCACCAGCTTCTCGTCATCGCGCCAGTTCTTGCGCACTTTTACACGCAGTTCCAAGAACACCTTGCGCCCGCTCATGGCTTCAATTTCACGCCGGGCCGCCGAGCCGATCTTCTTCAGCATGGCCCCATTCTGACCAATGACAATGCCCTTGTGCGATTCGCGTTCTACAAATAAGGTTGCCACAATATAGGCCCCCTGCTCGCCGCGTTCCTGGTATTCATCGATGCGCACCATAATGCCGTGCGGCACCTCGTCTCGCAAGTAGATCAGGCAGGCCTCGCGCACCAGGTCAGCAGAAATCTCACGCTCGAACAGGTCGGTTACCTGTTCACCCGGATAGAACGGCTCACCTTCTGGCAAACGGGCCACCATGCGCACCAACAGGGCATCGCGTTCATCGCCCCGCGTGGCCGAGATCGCCATCGTTTCCACCTCAGGCAGCAGGGCCTGGTATGCCACCAGGCGCTCTGTCAGCACATCCGCGGTCAACACGTCCAACTTATTCAATACCATTAACACCTTATGCGGCTTGCCCAGCTCAACCAGCCAACCAGCCAGCAGAGCATCTTCTTCGGTCGGCGCATCACCGGCATCCACCAAAAAGAGCACCAGGTCGCAGTGTTCCAGGGCTTGGCGTGCCTCGGTATTCATCCCTTCACCCAGTTTATGCTTGGGCAGATGCACGCCGGGCGTGTCGATAAAGATTACCTGGGCGTTCTCAGTGGTCAAAATGCCCAACTGCCGCCGGCGCGTAGTCTGCGGCCGCGGTGAAACCGCCGCCACCTTCTGCCCCAAGAGGGCATTGATCAGGGTAGATTTACCCACGTTCGGCCGTCCCATTACGGCGACGAAACCGGATTTGAAAGGAGTAAGGTTATTGGTCATGGGGGACATTCTATCATATGTAGAAGAGCTTTATCCACCATAGAAACGCCGAGTAGGCTGAGTATTTCCTAATAATCGCCCCTCTGCGACCTCTGTGTCAGTGTTAAAACCCTTTTTCCAATCCAATTCTCATAAAATCCTCTTGACCCAGCTTGCTAAAATGATATAATACTCTTTTGCGAATCCCCTCATAAAATGGGGGCAAAGGGCGTTTTGTTTAGACTGGCTCCCCCCACCCCTCTTTTGTAAGAGAAGATCGCGTTGCGTATCAATGTACGATTGGCGTTCTGTAGCGATGGGATTACTTAAGACATAACCAGAACTCCCTGCGTGGTGGGTTGTCTAGACCCATCACGCTTTCTTGCGTTATACGTGTCCGAGTAAATTAAACCGAGTTTACCCAGGAGAGAATTTATGGCATCAAAACTGCCCAGCAAGTCTTACGCGCGCATCAAAGTTGATCTGGATCTGCCAGATCTGATTGAAGTTCAAATTGAGTCGTTTGAGCGCCTCAAAAAAGAAGGGCTTGCTGACCTCTTCCACGAGATTTCACCGATCGAATCGTACAACAAGGGGATGAAACTGTATTTCCCCAGCCGTACCCCCGAATCGGACCAGTGGAAGCTTACTTATTGGTTTGGCGAACCTAAGCACTCCCTCGAAGAGTGCGTGGAACGCGACCTGACCTTCGCCAGCCCGCTGTATATCTCAGTCCTGCTGGCTGGGCCCGAAGTCCCCGAGCCGATCAAACAAGAGATCTTCTTGGGCGATTTCCCCGAGATGACCGAAAAAGGCACCTTTATCATCAATGGTACCGAGCGTGTGGTTGTTTCGCAGCTCATCCGTTCGCCGGGCGTGTACTTTGAAGCGCCGGTGGATCGCTCCACTGGCCGGCCTTTGGCTGTTTCAAAGCTCATCCCCGATCGCGGCGCCTGGATGGAGTTCGAAACCCGCAAGAGTGATTACCTGACCCTGCGCTTCAACCGCAAGCGCACCGTCCCGGTGACCATCTTCCTGCGCGCCCTGGCCGCCGTCAGCGATGGCCTGCCCGATTCACCCATCAAGACCGGCAGCGACGAAGAGCTGATTGAGCTGTTCCAGGATGTGGACAACAACCCAGACCGCATGTTCATCCCGTCCACCTTCTACCAAGAACCAGCCTGGGACCTGAGCGGTGGCCTGACCATTGCTGAGGCTGCCCTGCTGGAATTCTTCAAGCGCATGCGCCCTGGCGATCCTGCCACCTTAGACAACGCCCGCGAATTCATTGAAGAACAGCTCTTCGATCAGCGCCATTACGACCTGGAACGCGTTGGCCGTTATAAGCTCAACCAAAAGCTTGACCTGCACGAACGCGTTCCAATCACCCACCGCATGATCACCAAGTGGGATGTGGTCCGCCTGGTGCGCCGCATGATCATGATCAACAACGGCACCCAGTCGGCCGATGATATCGACCACCT
>Ga0209605_1000204_pt1 | contig 82583 bp, 52 predicted proteins | sample AD_UKC035_MetaG_FD_184408 | JGI IMG/M metagenome (GOLD analysis project Ga0209605, IMG submission 184408) | Active sludge microbial communities of municipal wastewater-treating anaerobic digesters from USA - AD_UKC035_MetaG (SPAdes) (version 2) | ecosystem: Engineered > Bioreactor > Anaerobic >...
TGGGGTTCGTGGGGGAGTCCTCTGCGCTCCTCGTGTCTCTGCGGTGGGATGAGTCGGGCGATCAACCGCGGAGGCACGAAGAACGCGGAGAGGGATCGGCTTGGGGTTTGTGGGGGGGTCCTCTGCGCTCCTCGTGTCTCTGCGGTGGGATGAGTCGGGTGATCAACCGCGGAGGCACGAAGAACGCGGAGAGGGGATCGGCTTGGGGTTCGTGGGGGGCACTCAGCGTCCCTCGTCAGTTTGGGGCCGAGGGAGGCGCCGGCGCTCGACTTACCATTGCGGTAGACGGTCGTTGAGCAGACGGCAGAGGCCGTCGCCCAGGGCGCACGTGTTGAAGTTCAGCAGCAGTCCCTGTGGCCATCCCCCGAGCCGAAGTTGACTCAGGAGATCCGCTTTGTGGACAGGCAGGAGTTCGGCTACCGCCTTGGGTGCTACCACGACGCACCCCGCGACCAGCAAGGGCACGTGCATCGCCTGCTGAAGCGCCTGTCCTCTGTAGACCAGAGGAACTTGCACGCGTCGCTCGAACGAGAGCTTGCGAAGCGCGAGTTCGTGACACAGACACGATTCGTACGCCGAGGCCAGCAATCCGGGCCCGAGATGCCGCTGCACTTCCAGAGCCGCTGCTAGGACCGCATGAGACACCCGGTTGGTGTCGGCGTTGCCCTGCAATTCTGACCCGGTCTCTCGTACAGGATCCGGTTCTGCTTGCCTGCACCGTTGGCGACCCTGTCTTGTCAAGTCTGGCGGGTTCCCCTCCTCGAACCCGAGCACCAAGCGCCGGATTCCCCGCTTGAGAACGGCGACGTGGAAATTCAAGAGCAGTCCGATGCGCCAGCCACCCAGTCTCAGGTAGGTGATCATCTGAGCTTCGTGAACCGGTGCGATCGTTTCGAGCGCCTTGACCTCCACGACGACTGTATTCTCAGCCAGGATGTCTAGGCGGTAACCGCAGTCGAGCTTCACGCCTTTGTACACGACGGGGAGAGCTTTCTGCGCGCGGAACGTCATGCCACGGAATTCGAGTTCCCGACAGAGAGCGCGTTCGTAAGCCGCCTCCGGTTTACCCGGACCCAACTCGCGGTGGACTTCAATGGCACCGCCGATGATCGACTGGGTGACAGTGTTTGCCCTCACATTTGGTATTATACTGGTGAGGGGGACGAAACGCGAATCTCAGCGTCGCTTCGTGTCTCTGCGGTGGGATGAGTCGGGCGATCAACCGCGGAGGCACGAAGAACGCGGAGAGGGATCGGCTTGGGGTTAGTGGGGGAGTCCTCTGCGCTCCTCGTGTCTCTGCGGTGGGATGAGTCGGGCGATCAACCGCGGAGGCACGAAGAACGCTCTGTAACCTGGGGAGGCTTGCGGGCGTTAACAGAAACAACAACGGACTCTTGACGTGACCTCGAGCATCCTGACACGGTGGGCCGGATAATCCATGGCGGCCGAGATCTGCGAAGTTGTCACCGACGCCGACGTCGAGCGGGCGCGCCAGGGGGACGCGGAGGCCGGGCGACGGCTGGTGGAAGGTCTCTACCCCGTGGTGCTCCGGATCGTCCGCGGCCATCGGCCGGTGCGGACGGGCGAGGCGGACCTGGCGCAAGAGGTCTTCCTCAAGATCTTCGCCCGGCTCGACCGCTATCAGCCCCGGGCGGGCGTGCCGTTCGTCCATTGGGTGTCGCGGGTGGCGGTCCGGACGTGCCTCGACCTGCTGCGGGCGGAACGGCGCCGGCCCGAACGGATGTGGTCGGACCTGACCGAGGAAGAGGCAACCTGGCTCGAGTACCTGCTTGCGGGATCGGACGAAAACCCGGCCGGCTCTGCGGCGGCGGCGCGCGAGGTGGTCAGGCACTTGCTCGGACGACTGCCGCCCGCGGACAGTCTGGTGCTGACGCTCCTCGACCTCGAGGAACGGTCGGTCAAAGAGATCAGCGCCCTGACCGGCTGGAGCGTAACGTCGGTGAAGGTGCGGGCCTTTCGCGCCCGCCAGCGGTTGCGGCGGGTGGCGGAGCAGTACCGGAAGGAACAGCGTCATGAACACTTTTGACCGGCGATGGCAGCGGCTGACCGCGGCGGCCCGGGAGGCGCCGTCGCTGTCCGAGGCGGCTCCTCACGGCTGGGCGGCGCGAGTGTGGGCGCGGGCCCAACCGGGGAGGGGCGCGGATGCCGGCGGCCTCTGGCTGCGCTGGGCCTTGCGCGCCCTGGGAGCGATGGCCTCCCTGCTGGTGATCGCCACGGTTCTCGACCGTGGGCTCGACCGGCACGATGCCACGCTGCGTCCGCCCCTCGAGAACGTGATTGCGGGCATTTTCTGGAGTCTATGAAGGCGAGGGATCGCGCGAAAATCCTGGCGACGCTGGCCGGCCTCATGCTTGTGAGCGGGGCGTTCGGCGCCTTGTTGGGCGCCCGCTGGGAGCGCCGGGAGATGCGGCTCCAGTTCGACCCTGAGAACTGGAACGAGTACGCCATGCGGCTCATCGATCAGAAACTGCGGCTCTCTCCGGACCAGCGGGTCCGGGTGCGGGCCGCCATCGACCAGGCGGTGACCGAGATGAAGACTCTGCATCACGACACCGTACGCGAGACCGGGAATGTCGTGAACCGCATGCTGGGGGCCATCGACCGCGAGCTGACGCCCGAACAACGCAAGATCGCCGAAACCCTCGTCCCCCCGCCCGAGCAGGTCACGATCGACCTCCTCAAGGTCCGGGAGCGCCCGGCCCCCTGAGGCCAGATTTACCCTTGGAAGTCCTGTAACCTCGAACCTCACTGCAGCGTTATGTACAGCATGACACATACCCTGAAATCCGTTCTGAACCCCACCCTCACCCTGTGCGCCCTGGCGGCGTTCCTGGCCACGCCAGCCTCGATGCAGGCGCAGGAGCGCCTGCCGCTCGAGCAGGCGCAGCGCTTCGCCAAGTTCATTCATCAGGACCCCAAGCTGCTCGAGGCGCTGCCCCTGAAAGTCGAAGCCGACGTGACCAAGCCGATGGCCATTCGGGACGAGGAGCACGGCGGCCTCTTGATCCCCGATGCCCGGTTGACGGTCGAGTCCCTGGCCAAGGTCGGGACCAATGCGGTGCCGGTCGGCGAGCTCTGGCTCCGCCTGCTCGGCGTGCGCAAGGACTACGATGTCGTTCCCGCCAGCCAATTGAACGTGATCAAGTTCACCACCGACAACGGCCAGGTGTCGGCCCCGGTCTACCCGCTCGCGGTGCGGCAGAAGTCCGGGGGCGGACTCGAGCTGCTCGTCTACGGCAAGGCCAAGGAGCCGCTGCTGAAGCTGCCGCTCAAGGCGATCGACGCCAAGCAGGAGCTGCCCCTGGAGGCCGATGGCGAACGCGGCGGCGACGGCGCCACCGTGACCCTCAAGATCGCCGGGAAATACCAGGCCAGTTTCGAAGTGGGCGAATTGTGGATGGACTAGCATGGCGCCGCCTCAGACCCGGCTCGAGCACAGACTCCCGACATGAACCGCCGTGAGTTCACCCGGGTCGCCTTCCTGACGGGCGGCGCGGCCGCGACTGCGGCCGCGCTGCCGGCACTCGCCGCCGAGGCGCCAGCCCGACGCATCCGCACCGGCGTCATTGGCTGCGGCAGCGTGTCGAACTCCTATCTCCCCTCGCTGACGAGCTGTTCGTTTGTCGAGGTGGTCAGCCTCTGTGACCTCAAGCCGGACCGTGCCCGGCGGCAGGCGGCGCGGTTCAAGGTGGCGCACCACTATCCCCACATCGACGCGATGCTGGCCGGCGAGCCGTTCGAGTTCCTCGTGGACCTCACGGACATGCAGCAGCACGAGGGGATCAACCGCCGTGCCCTCGAAGCGGGCAAGCACGTTTGGAGCGAGAAACCGATCGCCAACACGCTCGCGGCGGGCCAGGAGCTGCTCCGTCGGGCGCAGCAGAAGGGCCTGCGTCTCTGGGGTGCGCCGATCACGGTGCAGAGCCCCCAGTTCGCCTTCATGGCCAGGCAACTCGCCGCCGGCAAACTGGGCCGCGTGGCCGCCGCCCACGCGGATTACGGCCATGAAGGCCCCGATTGGTCGGCGTTCTTTTACGAGAAGCTTGGCGGCTCGATGCCGGATCTTGCGGTCTACAACCTGACGTCACTCACCGGCCTGTTGGGCCCGGCGAAACACGTCACCGCCTTGTGCAGCATCGTCACGGCCGAGCGCACGGTCGGCGACAAGGGCCGCATCCGGGTGACCGAGGAGGACAACGCGATGGTGCTCCTCGACCACGGCCAGGGCGTCATCTCGCACATCCAATCCGGGTTCAACTACTTCAATCCGCACGGCCACGACGGCAGTCAGGAGACACGCCACACCCTCACCCTCGTCGGTTCGACCGGCTTCATGGGGCTGGTGGGCTACGATTGGGCGCCGTTGGGGGTGGACCTGGCCACGAAGGACGCCCCGCGATTACAGCGCCATGCCACGGACGCCCAGGGCTACGTCTGGCAGCAGGGCGCCGCCCTGGCCGCCGAATGTCTGGCGACCGGCAAGGAGCTGCTCGTCACTCCCGAGCACGCGCTGCACGTGCTCGAGATCATCACCGCCGCCCGCGAATCCTCCGCCATGGGGCGCCGCATCGCCCTCGCCTCGACCTTCCGCTGGCCCGTCGTGGTTGGACCGTGACTCTGGGACTCGCGGCAATCCAGGTGCAGAACACGGGCCACACGACTCCGAGTGGCGGCTTCGGCCATGCTCACGCCAGAGCGGGCTTCAAGAACTCAGGGGACTTTGACATCCCATAGCTCGAGAGAGGGATATGCGGTGTCAGCGCGGTTATTAAAGTACCAGTTACACGTGGGATCGCAACCATCCCAATCGACGGCAAACAGATCCCAGCCACCATTACCTGCAGCGAGATTACGCTCGAAGCGGGTCCCACAACTGCCCCCAACGGTGATTCCCGAACGGTTGCCGCAAGTTTCGTTGCCGGTCACCGTGCAATCGGGCGAGTTCCCCACCTCGATCCCGTTCCAACCGTTGTTGCAGGCCCGGTTGTGGTCCGCTGTGCACTCTGGGGACTGCGCCAAATAAATGCCGTCCCACGCGTTGTCCTCGCACACGTTGTGGTCGACGACGCAACCGGGTGAGAGCCACAGCCGGATGCCGTCTCCCCGGGAGGCCGTTACTCGGTTGTTATGGATATGAACACGGGTGTTGGCGCCGTTAAGCATGATCCCGGTCGGAGTGCCTTCTACCGTATTGTGACCGATCTCATAGTCTCTCGATCCGGACATGGTGATGCCCTCCGAGACACAGCCGTGTATCAGATTGCGGACGATGTGCCCGCCTTGTACTGGGAATCCAAGTCCTCCGTAAATACCCGACCAGAATCCGGAGATGTCGAAGCCTTCGACAAGAACGTCATCAGCCATGACCGCTATCCCCTTCTCGTAATCATCCGTGGGTCTGTCTGCTTTCACAAAAACTGAACCGAGTCTTCTTGTGTTTTGGGGAAGCAGATGCTCGTGGGTACAAGTCTGGCAGTCGGAGGTCAAGCGCATTCACAACACCGCCATGGGCTCATGGGCTCGAGCCCGCGCTCACAGACGGTCCGAACCCTGCGGCGGGCATGGCGCCGCGCCGCCGCGCCCGGTGAGGAACCAGGCGGGCACGATGCCCATGCCTTTCATCTCGATGGTGCCTCGCGCTTCGAACGTGTAGCGCCCCCGCAACCGCTCATACACCGCAGCGCCCACCTGGATCCGGCCCGGCAGTCCATGGCTTTCCATGCGGCTGGCGGTGTTCACCGTGTCTCCCCAGAGGTCGTAATTGAACTTGTGCCGGCCGATCACGCCGGCAATCACCGGCCCGGTGTTGATGCCGATCCGCAGCCGCAAGGGAACCGGGTAATCGCCCGGGTGCTGCTCGACATAGGCCATCATGCCCAACGCCGCCTCCGCCACCGCCTCGGCATGATCGGCGCGCGGCGTTGGCAACCCCCCAACCACCATGTAGGCGTCCCCGATCGTCTTGATCTTCTCGAGGCCCTGCGCCGCCGCCAGCTCGTCGAATGCGCTGAAGACCTCGTCCAACAGCCGGACCACATCCACGGACGCCACCCTCGAGGCGAGCGCCGTGAACCCCACGAGATCCGCAAACATCACCGTGACCTCAGGCAGGCTGTCGACGATCGTTGTTTCACCCCGCTTGAGGCGATCCGCGATCGGCGCGGGCAGGACGTTCAACAGCAGCGACTCCGACTTGCGCCGTTCCGTTTCCAGCGCCTCGAGGTACGCGGCCTCCTGCCGCCGCAGCCGGCTCTTCTCGAGGCAGGCCCCGATCCGAGCCCGGAGCAACACCGCATTGAAGGGCTTGGCCAGGTAATCCTCCGCCCCCATCAGGATGCAGCGCACCACGCTGTCCATTTCATCCAGGGCCGACAGGAGAATCACGGGCACGTGACGGAGCTCCCGATCCGCCTTAATGCGCGTCAGGACCTCATCCCCTGCCATCCCCGGCATGACCAGGTCGAGCAGCACCAGGTCGCAGGATGCCGACCGCAGACAGCCCAAGGCCCGCTCCCCGTCCTCGGCCACCTCGACACGAAAGCCCTGCTGGCGCAGCCGCCGCGACAGCATGTCCCGGTTGCCCGGGTCATCGTCCACGACCAGGATCAAGCCTCCCTCCCCTCCGGGTCCCGCCGGCGGCACCGAGGCCGCCGACCGCGTCAGTGCCAGGGCGTCGGGCCGCGCCGTCGGCGCGACCGCTGGCAACGCCGTCGCCGCCGCGGCCACCAAGACCTCCGCCGTCAGCCGCTCCTCGACCAGCCGCAGCAACGCCTGCGCCGCCCTCGAGATCTTCTCGAGATCGGGCACCAGATCCTCCGCGCCCTCCTGTTCCGCCTGCTCGATCAGCAGCTCGCTGTAGCCGATCACGTGGTTCAACGGCGTCCGAAACTCCGCCTGCAACCGGCGCGCGTCCACCGTGCCTCCCGCCAGTGGCTCCGGCGACAACTCCTCACGGATCAACTCGACCAACCGGCGTCCGGCCATCTCGATCCGTTTCAGGTCGGGGGCAAACCGCGGCCGATCCGCCGTCTGCTCGAGCAACATCTCGCTGTACCCCTGGATGTGCGACGCCGGGGTCCGCAAGTCATGGCGGATCCTCGCCAGCCGGTGGGCCCCGGCGGGCTCGGAGCCTTCTCGATGCCAGTTTGGTTCGCTCATGAGCCTGGGGACTGGGTTGGGTCCGAGGCACGGCTCGCCAGGAGAACCCGGATCTTCTCCAGCAACCGGGGCAGCTCGACCGGCTTGGTGTCGAACTCGTCGCAGCCCGCCTCCCGCGCCCGCTGCTCGTCTGCCGCCATCGCGTGCGCGGTCAGCGCGATCACGGGAATGCCACGAAGCTCCGCATCCGCCTTCAGCCGGCGTGTTGCCTCCCAGCCGTCCAGCACCGGCAGACTCATGTCCATGAGGATCAAGTCCGGCCGTTCCCGCGCCGCCGCTTCGAGCCCTTCCTGGCCGTCGACGGCGCAGATCACGGTGTGCCCACTGCGCGCGAGGCGCCGGCTGAGCATGTCGCGGTTCATCTCATTGTCTTCCACCAACAGGATCCTCGCCATAGACACCTCGCCCTCAACTTGGATTCACCGGCTCGCCCGGGCCCCGCCCGGCAGCCCCCAAGCGCCGGCGCACCTCGGCCAGGACTTCGTCCGTCCGATACGCTCCTTTGGGCAACACCTTGTCCACCCGCCCCCGCAGATCCGCGGCCTCTTCTTCCGTCAGGTCCTTTGCGGTCAGGACCAGGACGGGGATCGCCTGCCACTCCGCCTGCGCTTGCAGCTTGAGCAGGAACTCGAATCCATCCATCCCGGGCATCAACAAGTCCAACAGGATCAACCCCGGCGCGCGCGCTGCCACCCGCTCGAGCGCCTCGCGCCCATCGGCCGCCTCATCCACCACCCACCCCTCGTGCTCGAGATCCCGGCGCATCCGCGCCCGCTCCTCCGCGTTGTCGTCGACCACGAGCACCACCGAAGCCGCCGCCTGCGACCGGTGCCTGGCCAGAAGGCCCGCGAGCCGCTTCCAGTCCACCGGTTTCACCAGGTAATCCGCCGCGCCCAACGCAAACCCGAGCGTCCGATCGTCCACGATCGTCATCATGATGACTGGGATGTCCGCCGTCGCCGGATCGGCCTTCAGCCGGCTCAGCACCGCCCAGCCGTCCATCCCGGGCATCAGCACATCCAGCGTGATCGCTACCGGCCGCAACCGCTTCGCCTCCGCCAGGCCCACCCCGCCATCGCGCGCCGTTGCCACCCGGAAGCCTTCCTTTTCCAGCGTCCGCCGCATCAGGTCCAACACTGCGGGATCGTCGTCGATCACCAGGACCCACGGGCCCGTCGCCTGGGCCGGCTCGGCTTCCCGGGCTCCGGCGACCGCCTCCCCGACCGGCGCCACCCCCGTCGCCGGCGCCATCGGCGGCGCCGACTCCGCCATCAGCGGGACCGCAAACCGGAATGTCGAGCCCACGCCCGGCTCGCTCGTCACTCGAATCTCACCTCCCAGCATCTGACAATACCGCTGCGAGATCGCCAGCCCGAGGCCGGTCCCGCCAAACCGCCGTGTGGTCGAGGCGTCCGCCTGGGTGAACGCCTGAAACAAGTGCCCCACTTGTTCCGGCGTCATCCCCACCCCCGTATCGCTCACGGTGAACACCGCCCGCCCCCCCTTCTCTCCGGGCTCGAGCTCGACCCGCAGCACAATGCGGCCGCGCTCGGTGAACTTGGCCGCGTTGGACAACAGGTTGAGGAGGACCTGTCGCACCTTGGTCTGGTCGGACCGCATCCGGCCCAGCTCATCCGGCCGCTCGACCGTCAGCGTGTTCCCCTGCTTGGCCACGAGCGGCTGGACGGTCGTCGCCACCTCTTCCAACAAACGCCCCAGGTCGAATTCCTCGAGGTACACCGTCATCTTGCCCGCTTCGATCTTCGACAGGTCCAGGATATCGTTCACGAGCAGCAACTGATGCCGCGCCGCCCCCTGGATCTTCTGGAGGTCCGGGATGTACTCGGCGTGCCCGTTCTCGCCCGCCACTTCCTCGAGCATCTCGCTGTAGCCGATGATCGCGTTCAACGGGGTCCGCAACTCATGGCTCATGTTGGCGATGAACCGCGACTTCGCCTGGTTGGCGGCATCCGCCACTTCCTTGGCCACTTCGAGTTCCCGTCGCTGGTGCTCGATCTGCTGGTTGGCGGTCATCAACTGCTCGTTGGTCCGGCTCAGCTCGATGCCCCGGATCTCGAGCTGGCGGCTTGCGCTGGCGAAGGTCCGTGCCAGGTGGATGGACATCGCGCCGAAGAAGAAGATCACTCCCAGCTGTCGAAACGCCATTCCTGGCACCATGGGCACACTGGTATCCCAAGGCCAGAACACGACCAGCGCGCCCAGTCCCACGCCGATCACCCGCGCGCCCGACCGGCCCGCCCGCCACGCCTGCCACGCGATCCCCGCCACGCGCAACGCCGCCGCCACCACCACCACCGTTGCCACGATCCGCGCCACGGTCACCAGCACACCCCACAGCGAGAGCAACAAGGCGTCCACCAGCAGCACCACCACCGACACCAGCGCCCCTTGGACCAGCCACCGCCGCGTCTCCGCGGATGACGGCGCGAAGAGCGACTGGAACAACCGCAACACCCACACTGCCAACAGCGGCATCAGCGGCGACCGCACCTCCTCGAGGCCGCGCAACGGCCAGTTCATCACCCCCGCCAAACCGCTGATCAACGCAAAATACAGGTGATCCCGCGCCTTCCGCTGAAAGGCAAACAGCAGGGCGTGGATCACGCAAAACGCCGTCAGTGCCCCCGCCACAAAACCCGTCCCGGTCGGCATCCGCCCTGCCGGCCCGCCCTCCCCGCCCCCGGGCCACTTCATCTGGCGCAGCAGACCTTCCGCCGGAGTCCGCACCGCCGGGTTCTCCGATCCCGCCGCCCGCACCAGCATTTCCCGCGCTGGATTTCCCCCCGACCATTCGCCAAACCCCGGCCCCAGCTCCATCCGCAAATCGCCGACCAGCACCTCCCCCTGCCCCGACTCGACCGGAATCCAATCGTTCGACCGATAGCCCACCCCGGGCCGGCTTGCCTGGACGCGGATTGCCGCTGGCCCCGGCAACCGTACCGTGCAGCTAAACTCCCCCGCCTCGTCCGTCGCCGCCGCCGCCACCGGCAACTCGTACGCTTTCACCAACACAAAGGCGTCCTGCACCGCTTCCCGCCGCCGACCCAGCACGCGTCCTCTGACCACGGCCTGAGAGGCGAACGCCTCCGACCCCGGAAGCTCCATCGCTTCCCATCGCGCGCCCGCCGCGAACTCGACAAAACCGGCCAACTCCTCGTCGGGCTCGAAATCCACCGTGCAGGCCAGGCCCGGCTCCCCGGGGCGGACTCGCCGGAACATGTCCTGCCGGATCTCCTCGGTGGTCCGAACCCGCGACCACACCCGAAACTCATCGATCACCCCGTGGAACGTCGCCTCGTTGTCCGCGGCCGTCACCGACCTGCCCAGGTAACAGTCTCCGTCCTCTGCCGCTGCGGAGAAGCTCCCCGTGTACGACCCGCCCGAGGAGACCGGAGTCCCGTTCAGCCAAAGCTGCATGCCGCTCCCGCCGGCAGAGGCCGCCACATGGTACCAGCGGTTCGTCCGCAGGACGCCCTCGACCTCCAGCCACTGCAACCCCGCCCGCGCGTCCGCGATCACCATGGCCAAGGCCCCGCGCCCGCGCGACAGCACGCTCAAGTCCCGCCTCGGCCGGCCATAGTTGAACAACCGCCTTGTCCCCGCGAGGTCATCCCAGCGCACCCAGCATTCGAGGGTGGCATTGCTCAATTCTCGAAACGGCTCGATCGGAAGCCGCGCGTGCGCCCCTCGGCCATCCAACACCAGGACCTGATTCGAGCGCTCGGGAGCGGGACCGTCAGGCACCGGCGCCTGCGCTCGAGCCGGGCCCGGCATCGCCACCCATCCCAGCCACGCCAGCATCGCCAGCAATCTCCAGAGCCAACCCGGTTCCGGAAGCGGCCGCCGTCGACAATGCTTCCGACAGGCAACCCTGCGCCCACAACCTGGTCGAAACACGTCGTGGCTCAGACAGGCTCTCACGTTCGTCAGCAGTCCAACGAGGACATTGGCCGCCGCCGCCATCGCGCGCTCCGGCCCAAGATCCAGCCCCCGCCGCCTGCCAAGCCGCAGCCTACTGGCAGCCTCTCCCCCCGATCAAGCCCGACTGCACTCATTCGAGTAATCATTGTCAAAGCGACCCGAAGCTGATACGGCTTCCCCAAGCGCCCGCCTTCTCCAATATGACCACGTCTTCCGCTTCCACCACCAGCCGCCGACAGTTCCTCCACCAAGGGCTCATGGCCGCGGGCGCCGCGGCCCTGACGCCGGTCCTCCCCCCCGTTCCGGCCCGCGCCGCTGCCGGCCCCCGGAAGATCACGCTGTCCAAGGTCAGCTCGAACTTCGAGCGGGAGCCGCTGGTCCGCCCGTTCGGATTCAAGGGGAGCTACATGCGGGAGATCTGGCAGACGGCGGCCTATCTCGAGAGCGGCTCGGGGGCGCACGGGATCGGGCTCTGCTCCCAGAGCGTGCTGTGGTCGGATGCGTCGGTCTTCGCGAAGCACTCGGAGAGCGGGGGCAACGCGCTGATGTACGCGATGACCGAGCGGGCGCTCCAGATTCTCCGCGGCCAGACGTTCACGGCTCCGGAGGAGCTGCTGGAGGCGGTGCTCCCGGAAGTCCATGCCTACGGACAGAGGATCACGGCGCACCCGGCATTGCGGCGGACCTTTGCCCTGAACGCGCTCGTCGGCGTCGACAGCGCGGCCTGGCTGCTGTACGCGAAGGAGAACGGCATCGCCACCTTTGACGATCTGATTCCTCCCGTCTATCGGGCCGCCCTCGCGCACCGTCACGAGCGCGTGGCCGGCATCCCGCTGATGGCCTACACCATCCCTGTCGAGGAGATCAAGGCGAGCGCGGACGCGGGGTACTTCTTCATGAAGATCAAGATCGGCCAGCCGGGAACGCAGGCGGAGATGCTCGAGAAAGACAAGGCGCGCCTGACGGCAATCCACCAGGCAATCGGCCACCTCAAGACGCCGCACACCGCCACGGGCGCGCTCCCCTACTACTTCGACGCCAACGGGCGTTACGAGAAGAAGGAGACGCTGCTCGAGCTCCTCGACCACGCTCGCCGGCTGGGTGCCTTCGACCAGATCGCCATCATCGAGGAGCCTTTTGCCGAGGAGCTTGATATCGAGGTCGGCGACATCCCGGTGCGGCTTGCCGCCGACGAGAGCGCGCACACGGTCGAGGATGCGATCGTGCGGATGCAGATGGGGTACAAGGCCATGGCGCTGAAGCCCATTGCCAAGACCCTGAGCATGAGCCTGAGAATCGCCCGCGCGGCCCACGAGCGGCAGGTCCCCTGTTTCTGTGCGGACCTGACCGTCAATCCGGTGCTCATCGAGTGGAACAAGAACGTGGCCGCCAGGCTGGCGCCCTTCCCGGGCCTCGGGAGGCTGGGCCTGCTCGAAAGCAACGGACATCAGAACTACCGGAACTGGGACGCGATGCTCGGCTACCATCCGCGCCGGGACGCCCCCTGGACCCGGGTGCGGCAGGGGGTTTACGAGCTGGGGACGGATTTCTACCGCAGCTCGGGGGGGATCTTCGAGCCCATGCCGCACTACGAGGCGATGTTCGCCCAGGCCTGATCGCCGTCCGCCCCTTCAGAATGCCTGCTCCATTTGCACGCCCTTGGCGGGAGCCTGGCGCCGCTGAAGGTCGAAACGCCCGCGGTTCAGCTCCTGGATCCTGGTGTTCTCGTAGTTGAGGTTGTTCAGGTAATCGATCGAGGGTCCGGGCGTGGCGGGCTGCGCGGCCGGCGCCGCCGGCGCGTTGAGCGGCGCGCCCAGCCACGTTTCACCCCGGAAGAAGGCGTACCGGGACTCGCCCTCGCGGGCGATCACCGTGGCCTTGCCGCGGACGGCGTCGGCGACGAACAGGCCGCGCAGGTCGGTCTCCCCGCTGCGGAACTCGGTGTCTGCGCTGCCAATCACCTTGATGTGGACCTCGGGCCGGTAGCCGCCCTTGTCGGCATCGAGCACGTTGGCCCGCACCCGGCCGCTGGCGGCGTCTTCCTGGACTTCGATCTTGAGCGGGGTGATCAGGACCATGCCGCTCGTGAAGAGATCGTCGCCGCGGCAGATGACGAGGTAGGCGGCTTCGTCCTTCAACGGCAGCGACAGGGTGCGGGTCTTTTCGAGGTAATCCCTGCCGTCACCGAGAGCGGTGGTCTGCTCGAGCTCGGGCCGGATGCCGGCCAGCTGGACGCGGGTGATGGCGCTGAGGTTCTTCTGCTGGAGGTAGAGTTTCATGAGGTCCACGCGATAGACCTGGAGCGCCGCTTCCTTGATGTTTCGGTATTTCAGGGTGAGATCAACCGGTTGCCGGGGGCGGATGACGCTGACCTCGTCGAGGGCGATGCGTTTCTGTTCGAAGTAGGCGATGGCTTCGGCCGCGTCGGGGTAGAGCGTTTTGACCTTGGTGTACCACTCGATGGCCTGCTGCGGTTTGCCTTCGGCGTGGTGGATTTGGCCGACGATGTAGCGGGCGACGTCGCGGTCTTTGCTGTCGCCGTCGGCCACCACGGTGGCGGCGGCGAGGGCGTCGGCGTACTGGTGCTGCCAGAACAGGCCGAGGGCGGCCATGTACTGGAAGCCGGGAGCCAGCGGGCTGTCCGGGTACTGTTGGGCGAACTCGCCGCTGAGGGCGACGACGAGCGGATAGTTCTTCAGGCTGAGATGGCAGTTGGCGAGGCTGAAGCCGGCGTCATCGGCCAGCGGGTCCCTGGGGTGCATCGCCAGGAAGGAGACGAGGAGGCCGGCGGTGCGGCGGAGCATGGCGATCTTCTCGGGCTGAACGCCGTCTTCCTTGGGCAGCTCGTGGGCCTTGGGGGCCTTCTCGTACAGCAATTGCGAGAGTGCGAAGTAGCTCGAGAGCACCTCGGCCGTGTCGGGGTACTCGCGCCAGACGCGCTCCTGGAAGTCGATCGAGCCGAGGAACCGGCCTTCGTCCTCGAGCACGGCGCTGATGGCGGAGTCGTTATTGAAGCTGGCGGCCATGGCGGCGCGGTAGACCAGCCAGGAACGCTCGAACTCGCCGAGGTCCGTGTACGCCCTGCCCACCGTGAGGATCTTGTCGAAGGGGATCTCGAGCTGCGGATAGCGCTCGCGGAGGACCTCGAACCGGTCGACGATGCTCCGGGCGTCGTAGAACTTCGGGCTCGTGTAGATCCACAACAACATGCGGGCCAGCTCGCTCTCGTTGTGCTTGGGATTGTCCTTGTGGACCGCGGCGAGGTGTTCGAGGGCGGTGCCGAAATCGCCGTCGTCGAAGTGGCACTTGCCGAGGGCATAGTGCTCGCTGATGTTCATCGCGTAGGGGTCCGGCGAGGTCTCGCCCCCGCCCAGGACGGTGAGCTCGGTCACCGGTCCGACGCTCATGAAGGCGGGGTTGCCCAGCTCCCGGATGACCGGCGGCAGCATGCGGAACGTGCCGGGCGCCGTGCCGCTGAGCTCGAAGCTGACCGAGTGCAGCCAGCGGTCAAAGAACAGGGTCAGGGTCGAGTCGGTGAGTTCCCGGCCCGTCACCCAGTTGGGCTCGGCGCGGAGCGTGCCCTCATCGAGGCGCGTGCCGGGCGGCAGCGCGACTTCGAGGGCGTACCGGCGGCCATCCCCGGAATGTCCGCGCTCGGTCCGGAGCGCGACTCGGAATCGCTGGCCGTTCTCGAGGTGTTTCACCGGCGAGCTGCTGTCCGCGCCGATCGGTTTGCCCCGGTACTCGAGCTGGGCGTGGAGATGGCGCACGTGTTCCATGCACGGCGTGATGTTCGGCGGGGACGCCTTCACGTCCGGGGAAAACCCGTAGAGGGTGGCCGCGTAGGTGTAGCGCCCGCGGCCGCGCATCTTGAACTCGACGACGTTCTTGTCCGCCTTGAGGACGTCCGCGGGGACGGGCAGGTGATGCAGGCCGAAGGTGCCGGCACCCGCCACGACACCGATCGCGCGGCCGTTGACGGCGACGTCGATCTCGAGGTCGGTGGTTTGGGGGAGGCCCTGGCCGAACCAGAGGCAGAGCGCGGCGACTGCGGGGCCGTGGGCGCGCGGGTTGGGGAACCCGAAGCAGCCGTGGGCCTTCAGGAGGGACTGGGCGGCGGCGGCGGCGGCGTTCGAGCCGGGCTTGGTCTCCGCCAGGGCCAGGAGGACCATGGCCGTCGTCTCATCGGTGTCATTGAGCCAGACCAGCCTGCAGCCGCCTTCCCAGGCGACGGACGTTCCGGCGTCGACCTTGACCTTCGATTCGAGCAGTGTCGCCAGCTCCGAGGCAATCTCGCGGCGCTCGAGATTGAAGAAGGCCCGGGCGAGGTGGGCGAGGGCCGAGTTGCCCAGCGCCTGGCGGTCGCGGTAGAGGCGGTTGCAATGGGCGAAATCAGCGCGGCGGTCGGTCGAAAGCGCGTGGAGAATCACAGCCTTGCTGTCGTTGTCGTTCGCGTCGCAGCCCTCGAACTGCTTCAGCAGGGCCGCGGCCGCCTTATCGAGGGTTTCCTTGCCGACGACCATGCCGCTGGCGCGCGCTTCGATGAGAGCCCAGAAGACGCGCGCGGTGGTGAGGTGGCCCAGCGACTGGCAGGTCCACTGGCCTTCGGCAGTCTGGCTGGCGACCAGGGTGGCCACCAGGGCGCGGGCGCGGTCGGCCAGTGGGCGGGAGTAGCTCTCGCCGATCTGGCCGGCGAGGGCGTAACGCAGGCCGGCGGCGGCCGCGAGGAGGTCGTTGGCCGGCGTGTCGCCCCAGCCGGGGGGACGCAATCGGGCCATGGGATCCGAGGGGCCGGCCCCGCCGCGGCGCAGGGCCATATCGAGCACGGCGGTGCGCAGATCGGGCCCCAGGGCCACGCTCATCCAGAGCGAGGCGTACGACCGGTCGCCCGGCAGACCGAGGACCGCCGCAGTGTCCGCCTCCGCCGTCCCTCCGGCGTGCGCGGCGTAAGGGAGTCCCCACGGGCGGACCGGGATCTCGAGCACGAGCGCGTCGTTGTGCGGGCCGGCGGTTCCGGTCAGTTCCGTCACGAGGCCGAGCACGGCCGGCACCGTGACGAGGTCGAACGTGGTTTCGGCGCTGGATTGGGGCTCGAGATCGAGTGTCTTCTCCCGCTGGGCGATGACCTTGGTCTTGTCGGCGGCGTCGAGCACGCGGAGTTGGAGCGTCACCGGGCCGGCGTTCTTGCCCAGGTTGTGGGCCCGGCCGACCACGCGGAGTCCATCGCCTTCGCGGGCGAAGGAGGGGGTCTTGAGTTCGACAAAGAAGTCCTTGCGGGTCAGGGTGGCGGCGGTGGTTTGGCCGACGAGCGTCTCGACGGTGCAGCCGCGGGCGGTGAGTCGCCAGGCGGTGGTCGTCTCCGGCATGGGGATCGCGGCCGTGGCCTTGCCGTCGGCACCGGTCACCACCGAGGGCAGCCAGCGTCCCTCGCCCTTGATTTCGCGGCGGGCCGAGGCTTCGGGGGCTTCCCCCTCGACGGACCGAGAGAAGAAGAACGCCCCGCCCTCCGCGGGCTTGGCCTTCCTATCGACCAAGCCGAGGTCCATCGCCCCGTCGGCGTCGAAGTCGGCAAAGCCGCTGACTTCGCTGCCGGCGGCGCTGCGCATGCGCAACGCGCCATTGGCCCGGATAGCCTGCCTGCCGCCGGAGGGCGCTGCGACCGACTGGGGCGGGGCGGGGGCCACGGGCCGGCCCAGCGCCGCGAGCTGCTGAACCTCGGCAAGACCGCGCGTGACGCGTTCGGCTTCCTGGACCACGTCTTTCGAAACCGGACGGGTCTTGCCCGGGTAGCGGAAGGCACAGGTGGCGCCGAGCTTGAACTCGGCGTGACGCCAAGCGTCCTTCTGGAAGTAATCGAGGATGGGCATGAGGGGGTCCGGACAGATGGCGAACAGGGCTTCATTCACGAGCGCGAGGCTCAGCTCGGCCTCGACCGGCCGACCGCTCTGATCGGTAACCCCGACCTCGACGTGCCCGGTCTCACCGGGGAGGAAAGCGTCCTTGAGGGGTTTGACGAGGACCTTGAGCTCACGTTCCACGGTGAAGTCCTTGACGGCGGCGCGCAGGTCGCGTCCGTCCATCGCGGCCACGGCGAGGCGGAAATTGGGGAACAGCTCATGTCCCACGGCGATGGCGATGTCATGGTAGTCCTGCTTCAGCTCGAGGATCCGGTGATGGAGGATGGTTTCGCCCTCGAACGTCACGAGCGCGAGTCCCTTGTCCATGCGGGAGTGCAGGCGCGCTCGGGTGTTCATGCCGACCTTGAGCGTGGCGGTCTCGGCAAAGAGCCGGAGCTTGACGGCATCGGTGGCGTCCGAGACCTCGACCTGGCACTGGTGGGTGATGGTCTGGCCGAAGCGGTCGGTGCCGGTGGTCCGGAGCCGGTACACGCCGCCTTGGTTCAGGGTCAGGGGGGCGACGGCTTTGCCCGTGGCGGGATCGGTCCTGACCTCGGACTCGGACACCTTGACCTCGGCGGATTGCGGCCCCTCGGTTTCCCGCCACGGCAGGATCGCCAGCAACGGACTGGCCTTGGGCTTCTCGACGCGGAACACCGCGACGTTAAGCGGTTCACCGACGGGTTTGCCGTCGGCGCCGGTGGCGGTGATTGCCAGGTCGAAGGGTTCGCCCGCGATGACGACCGGCTGGCTCGGCTTGGCCGCGATGCCGAAACCCAGCCGCGCCAGGGTCACCGTCTCCGAGGCGGCGACGTCTTCGCCGTCGAGCGAGGCCGCGAACCGGAGTGCGGTCCCGGGGCGCATTCCGGCGGTGTCGAAGAGGAGCCGGGCCTTGCCCTGGGCGTCGGTGGTGACCTGCTGGGTGCGGCCATCGGGCAGCGTGCAGCGCAACGGCCGCCCGGCCAACGGCGCACCCCAGTAGTAGGCGACCTGCAGGTTCGCCTCGATCGATTCGCCGCGGAACCAGACGCGGCGGGGGAACTCGATCGCCAGCTTGATCTTGGCGAGCGTCAGCGGGCGGACCTCGAAGGTCCCCTGGAAATGGAGAGGCTCGTGTCCCTTGCGATCCTGGTGGGCAGCCAGCGTGTACTGGCCGCTGGCAGCGCCGGCGGGGAGCGCAAAGGCCGAGTCGAACGTCCCGAAACGGCTGAGCTTGACTGTCTGTTCGGACAGCAGGCGGCCCTGGGGATCGAGGACGCTGACCTTGAACTCGCCGTTCTCCGGCACGGCGTAGGCCGCGTTGCGCACTTCGCGCAGGATGCCGCGGACGGCAACGGTTTCGCCGGGCTGGTAGGCGGGCCGATCCGTGTAGAGGTAACCCTTGGGAGTCAGGCCCGAGGAGAGCTCGAGGCCGGAGAGCTCGAGGTTGAACGAGGCGGCATGGCCGTTGCCGAGGGCGAAGAGGCGGATGTCCGCGAGGTTCTGCAGCGATTCGAGGGCGGTCTTGAACACGCCATCCTCGCCGGTCTTGCCGGAGGCGGCGACCGCCTGGCCGTCGCTGACCAGAATGTCGATGCCGGCCGCCGGTTTGCCGGTGAGCATGTTCTGGACAAAGGCCAGCACCTCGCGGCGGCTCGATTTCACGATCATCTCGAGGTCGGACCGCAGCACCAGGACGGTGGCTTCCCAGTCGTCGTCGCCGGCGGTGACGACGTACGCCCCCGGTTCGCTGTCGGGAAACGGCACTTCGACCTCCTGATCGAAGGGCTTGTACTTGGCGTAGCCTTCGGGCTTGAACTCCCAAGTCGTGTCCGGCTGGATCAGCGAGACATCAAGCCCCTCGACGCCCCCGATGCCGTGCATCTTGCGGAAGTAGGCCTGCAAATCGAGCTTGTGCAGCCGGAAGGTGGCCTTCTCGATGTTCCGAAGCCGGAGCTTGACCACCGCTTTCTCGTTCGAGCGGAACGTGCGGTCGGCGGACAACTCGAGGGACTTCCGGGTGAGCCGCACCATGGCGGCTTGGGCGTCGCCATGCTTGAATTCGTCGGCGAGCCGGCGGTAGATGCCGAGGGCGGTCTCGTACTCCCCGAGCTTCTCCTCATGGATCCCCGCGGTCTTCATCAGGGCGCTGCGGGCCTCGGGGCTCTGGGGATACTTGCTGGTCAGCTTGGTCCATTCCCCGATGGCCTTGCGGTAGCCGGCCTCGATGGCGGCTCGGTCGCCCCGGGACTCCTCGAGGGCGCGGGTCCTGGCCTCGTGCACGGCCCCGAAGAGGTAGAGGATCCGGGGCGACCGCGCGTCGAGCGGATGAGCGCGCAGGAATTCCTCGAACCGCTCGAGGCCGAGCGCCTCGTTCTGACTGATCACGGCGTCGAGCCCCATCTGGTATTCGGCATCGATGAGCGCACTCTGGCTGTCGGACCATTGGGGGCCGTTCGGGTGGTCCTTCACGTAGGTCTTCCACGCGGCGATGGCCTCCTCGTTCTTCTTCTGCTGGGCGAGAATCGAGCCGATGCGAAACAAGGCCCGCATCCGCAGGTTGGCCAGATGCGCGGCGGGCGTGGCGCCGAGCTCCTCGTCGAGTCGTTCCGCGGCCTCCGCGGTCTCGGGTTGGAAGCCGCGTCCGGCGATGACGTCCCGGTAAGCCTGGATGGCGTCGTCGGCCCGGCCGGCGGTCTCGAGGGTCTCGGCGATCATCCAGGCCGCCCGAACCGCACGGCTCCCCTCAGGGCACGCCTCGAGGAAACTCCGGCAGACGCGCAACGCCGCATCCGGTTCCCCCTCGCGCAGCGTGAAGAGGACGGGATCCGCGGACGACCGGCCGCGGGCGCGCCCACTGCTCTCCCCGGCGGGCGCGGTCTTGTTCGCAGCGCCGCCGCCGGAGGAGGGGACGAAGTGCGATTGCACGAGCAACCACCGGATGTCTTGCGGGAGCCTCTTGCCTTCCTGGGTGGACAGTTCGATCTCGAGCGGATTCGAGGCGCCAGCGCGGGCGGCGGTGAGTTTCAGCAGGTCCTCGAGTTCCATGCGCCCCGCAGCCAGATGGCCGGCCTGAATCTGCGACTCGCCCAAGCGATACCGCGCCATCGCAAGGTGCTTCCCGGCCGGCGGCGGGTTCTGCAGCGGCAGACGGGCAGTCCCCGAACCGGCGGGGCCGGTCCAGCCCGGGTCGAATTCGGTCAGGTAAGCCTGATAATCCTGGATGGCCTGGCCGAAGTTGCCGGCTTGCTGGATGGCGCGGGCTTTCTTGAAGACGAGATCATCGCGGAGATCGCGGGAGATCTCCATGCCCAGTGCCTTGGTGAAGAGGCCGTGCGCCTTTGGGAAATCGGGCCTGGGAGCGTCTGGCATCCTGGGATCGGGTTGGGCGCTGAGCTTCTCCGCGAAGGCGACGATCACGCCCACGAGTTCCTGCTTGCGGTCAGCGGCGAGGAGACGGGCGGCTTCGGCCTGATAGAGGGCGGCGGCGGGTTGGAACTGCTTCTGCTCGATGAGCGCCTGGGCCTTGAGGAAGACGGCCTTGTGCCGCCAGACGGACTCCGGGAATGCGAACGCGAGTTGATCGGCGGCAGCGGCGGCTTCGGGGAATCGCTTCGCGTGAAAGAGCGCCAGCGTTTTCAAGTAGTGAGCCTCGTCGGCCTGGGGATGTTTGGCAGCGATGATCGTGTCGGCGGTGGCGATTGCCGAGTCGAAGCGTTCGGCGCGCATGTCCGCCCGCAACGGATCCAGCGGTGTGGTCTCGGCCCCCCAGGCGCGGGGGGCCAGGCACAGGGCTGCTGCCAGCAGGGCGATCCAGGACCGGGGGGACAAACAGAAGACAGGCTCGGGGGGGTTCATGGCGTTCACGATGTCGGCGAGAGTTCGCAGCCTTGATCATAAGACACCGCAACGAGCGGTTTGTTAGCCGGTTTCTCCGGGCCAGCGATGGCAATCCCTGAGGCGCCCTTTTTGAGAGTGACAGAGTCCGAGAGGCCCAACATACTGCAACGCATAAGCATAGAACGCCGCGGTGCGCGCACCCGCCCGTTTGCGGGTTGACAGGCGAGCGGGTTCGTTTGTGGATGGGGATGTGTGACGCGTGCTGGGCGGGAGCGCTCGAAAGGAAGCCTCGAGGGGCGCCGAAAGAACGTGACAACGACGAATCCGAAGACATCAACGCCGGCGACCGGATCCCGCGGGGGTGGCGGAGGGGGCGGTTCACGGTTTGCCACGACCGACTGGGGGCTCTTTCGGGCGGTGCGGTCGGGCAAGAGCACGGGCAAAGCCAACATCCTCAACGAGCTCGTGAAGCGGTATTGGAGGCCGCTTTACGCTTACGTGCGCAGCAAGGGATACGAGGAGCACGAGGCGGAAGACATCGTGCAGTCGTTTTTGGTGGATTGCCTCAAACATGACCTCTTTGGCCGCGCCCGGCAGGAGCGCGGCCGGTTTCGGACGTTTCTCAGGACGTCCTGCGACCACTTCATGTCGAACTACAACCGCGCCCAGCGCGCCAAACGCCGTCGCCCGGCTGCGGGGTTCGTTTCCCTGGATGAGCCTGCCGGTCAAGGCGAAGAGCGGCGGGCCATCGAACCCGGAAGCTCGGAGACCCCGGAGCGCGTGTTCGACCGGGTCTGGGCGCGCGAGTTCCTCCATCGCATCCTGCGGATGTTCCGGGAGGAATGCGGCCAAAGCGGCAAGCGCGTTCACCACGAGATTTTCGAGGACCGGATTGTGAGGCCGGCCCTTGAAGGGGCCAGCCCCCCGTCGCTCCGCGATCTGGCGGTCCGCCACGGTATCGACGAGAAAACGGCAGCCAATTGCCTGATCACCGCCAGGCGTGCCTTCCAGCGCCTGCTGCGAAGAGAGGTTTCCTCCTATGCGCTCTCCGACGAGGATGTCACAGCAGAGATCAATGATCTATTCAGCCTGTTGGCGCCTGCTGGCGCGTGAAAGGGGCCAGGCAGCGGGCGGCATCCTCCGCGATTCACGTCGGACACAAAGCAGCCTTGGGCGCAATCCCGTGTAGATCCTCTTATCCAGGCCAGGGCCGACGAGGCCAGCGGCCGGAAACATCATGAACCAACACGTGCGCCAGGCCGCAGAGAACGAGGAGCAGGTCTTCGAGTTGATCCGGTCGTTGGGCCAGGGCGGTTTCGCCCATACCTGGCTGGCGCGAGTTCTGGATGCGGAGCTGATTCAGGATTATGGCACGGAACAGGTCGCCATCAAGATACCCTCCAGTCCCAAGAACCAGCGGGTCCTGCAGAAGGAGGTCAAGAACAACATCCTGTTGCAGGAGCGCCTCAAGGCCTGCAAGTCCGACAACCTCTGCCGTTATCTCGGGATCGACCTCTTTGACAACCAGTGGGTCATGGTCATGGAGTTCGTGCCCGACGGCAGCCTGCGCAAGGTCGTCCGCGGCTTCAACCTCGGCCGGCGCAAACGTCTCGAGTGGAAAGAGGCCGTCCTGCTGGTCGAAGGGGTTCTCGAAGGCCTCGTCCTGATCCACGGAGAACACCTCTTTCACCGGGACATCAAACCGGAGAACATCCTCCTCCACGGCAGGGTCCCGAAGATCGCCGACCTCGGCATCTCGAAATTCCTGACCACCAACCAGCGGACCTGCTCGGGTTCCTGCACGATCTTCTACGCCGCTCCCGAACTGCTGGGGAAGGAGGGATCCTCCTTCCCGGCGGACGTGTGGGCCACGGCGGTCATGCTCTACGAAATGCTGACGGGCCAACTGCCCTTTGGCGAGGACGACAGCCACCCGGCGGTCGTGATCGACGCGATCCGGGACGAACGGCAGACCGCTGCCCGCACCGCGTGTCCGCAAGTGCCCGCCTGGCTGAGCGATCTGATCGACCTGGCCCTCGAGAAGGATGTCGCCCGACGCATCACCGCCCGACAGATGCTCGAGACGCTGCGGGCCGCCGGCAAAACCCCCACGCAGCTTCTGGAGCGCGTCGCCGCCGTTCGGGCGGCGATCCAGAAGGAGAAGGATGAGCGCAAGGTCGAGTCGCTGATCCGGAGCCTGATCGAGGAGTTCCCCGAGGAGGCGCAGGTCTACCAGCTCCAGGGCGAGCACTTCCGGCAATGCGAGCTGCACAGCGAAGCCGTGGAAGCCTTCCGCCGTGGCCTCGTCCTCGATGACCGCAACGCGCTGCTGCATTGGGATCTCGCCCTCGAATACCAGCGGCTGCGCCGGTCCGCCGACGCCATCCGGCACCTCGAGCTGGCCAGGTCCTTCGGGCTCGACCCCGCCAAAGCCAGTGCCGCCGAGCGCCTGCTCAAGGCGCTTCGGGCCGGCCAGCGAAAGCCGGTCGCCGGCTGCCCCAAGACGGACGCGAATCAAGGCGAGTTCGAGCGCGAGCTCGCCCGGTTGCAGGACCTGCTCCAACAGGAGCGCGGCGACGAAGCCGCGGAGAAGGCGCTCCGGGACCTGATCCGGAGGTTTCCCCGCAACCCGGTGGCCTACCAATGTCTCGGGGAGTATTACAGCCGCTGCGGCCTGGATGTGGCGGCCTCCGCCGCCTTTCTCGAGGGGCTGGCGATCGACAAGGACAATGCGCTGCTCCATTGGGATCTCGCGCTGAGCTACCAGCGCATGGGACGCAAGCCCCAGGCGATCGAGGAGCTGCGTCAGGCGCTGGCCCTGGACCTCAATCCCGGCCTGCGCCGACACGCCCGGACGCTGCTCAGAGCCCTGGGCGCCAGCGGTGGATGACCATGCAACCCGCCCCGAGCCGATCGCCGCGACGGTGGACTCTCGACTGTCACACCTGCTCCGAACCCGCCCCGGAGTCCGCCGTCAACGAGGACTTCGCCGTCGCGGATCCTGTGAAAGGCGTGTTTGTGGTCGCCGACGGCATGGGCGGCCGGCCGGCCGGCCATCTCGCCAGCCGGATCGCAGCCTCCGCATTCGTGAAGAGCCTGCTCCGGGACGCAGGCGGCAGGCCTCCGCGCCGTTCCATTCTGGTGCAGGCCGTGGCGGACGCCAACACCGCCGTGCGCGCCTGCGGACGCCGGAACGCGTCCCGGACAGGCCTCGGGACGACCCTCACCGCCGTCGTCCTGCGCGGGCGGACCGGGCGGATCGTTCATCTCGGGGACAGCCGAGCCTATCTCTACCACCAGGGCCGCCTCCGCCAGTTGACCGACGATCACACCCTCGCCGAGGAACTCCTGCGCCGCCGCTGCGTCGATCGGGAGCAGTTGGCCCGGCATCCGTTCCGCCACGTCCTGTTGCGGACGATCGGCACCCACCAGGCGCCCGACCCGGACATCCTGGCCTTCTCCCTCGAGCCCGGCGACGGCTTGATCCTGACCACCGACGAGATCCCGCGGCTCCTGCCGAACGGGGAGCTCGAAGCCATCGCGCGACGCCACTGGGCTCGGGGAGCGGCAGCGGTTTGTGGCCAGCTCATGCGCCGTGCCCGACAGCGGAAACCCCAGGATGACGTCACCCTCCTGGTACTGAAAGAGGCCAACGGCGAGCAACGGCATCGGCTTCGAGTATGAAACCAACACCCGCCAACGGTTCGCAGTCCGCCCCGGCCGGTTCCCCGAGCCCGCCCGCAGAGGTCTGGACCCGCGAACAGCAGACCCGGTGCGCCCAGGTGGTCGCCGACGATCTGGCCACCCTCATGCGGCAGTTGGCCGAGTGCCAGTCCACCCTGCGGGACAAGGAAGAGACCCAGAAGAACCAGATGCGCTCGCTGCTCATCGAGTTGCTCGAGATCTCCGATGGTTTCGAGCGGGTCTTTGCCCTCATCGAACCCCACAAAGCCGGCTGCACGCCCGAGGTCAGGGCATGGCTCAACACGTTCCGCGTCCTGCACCGGTTGCTCTGGAGAACCTTGAAAGCGCAGGGGGTGACCCGCATCCAGAACCTCGACGGCACCTATGATCCGCACTGGCATCTGCCCCAAACCAGGGTGTATGACCCCACGCAGCCGGAGGGCACGATCCTCCGCGAGGAAAAGCCCGGCTACATCTGGCAGGGCATCCTCCTGCGCAAGGCGGAAGTCGCGGTCATCACCCACGACGCCAGCCAGGCGGTCGCCGAAAGCGCGGACGATGACGCCGCAGATCAACCCTAGCGAGGCGCGCCTCAGACCAATCCAAGACAGCGATCCCATGAGACATCACTGCCTCTTCGGGCCCTCTCTCCTGCGCCTCGCTAATGTAGAGTCCTCGAAGGCAAGGGGGGGCGGGTTGGGAACGTCAGGGACCAAACTTGACCTGTTGACCACACATTCCACAAGTCGAGGACTCCAGCGAGGCGCCGCCTTGAAATTCGTCGTGATAACGTCAAGTGTCGGCCCGTTCAGAATGTGACAACGTCAATCCAGGAGAAGCACCTATGGGCAAGAGCATCGGCATCGACTTAGGAACCACCAACACCGTCGCCGCGGTTGTGGATGGCCCCCGCGTCACCGTGATCGTCAATCGGGAGAACCACCAGTCCACCCGCTCGGTCGTCGGGCTGCGCCGCCGGAAGGACAAAACCGAGATCCTGTGCGGGGATGTGGCCCTGGACAACTGGCCGATGGCGCCCGAGGACACGATCATCTCGATCAAACGGCTGATGGGCCGGGGAGCCGACGATCCCGAAATCGCGAAGGTCCGTGACACCTACCTCTATAAGATCGTCGTGCCCAAGGATGGCACTGCGGACAGCCTGCGGGTGGTCATGGGCGGTGTCCAGTACTCCCCGGTGCAGATCTCGGCCATGATCCTCAAGAAGGTCAAAGAGGACGCCGAGTTCCGCCTGAACGAAGAGGTCACCGACGCCGTGATCACGGTGCCGGCCTACTTCAGCCAGGCCCAAAAGGCGGCGACCCGCCGGGCCGGGCAGGAAGCCGGGCTGCGCGTCATCCAGATTCTCGATGAACCCACGGCCGCGGCGATCTCCTATGGCATGGAGACCATCGAGGCCACGGAGCCGAAGTACCTTCTGGTCTACGATCTGGGCGGGGGCACGTTCGACATCTCGGTGCTCTTGTGGGACCGGAACATCTTCGTGCCGCTGACGCTCGAGGGCGACATGTGGCTCGGGGGCGACAACTTCGACCAGGCGCTGGTCGACTGCGCGGTGGGCCAGATCAAGAAGGAGCACGGGGTCGATCCCAAGCCCAACCGGCGGTTCATGGCGATGTTGAAGAAGGAGTGCCAGAAGGCCAAAGAGACCCTGAGCGGGGCCCGCTCGGCGGACATCATCGTGGCCAGTGTCCTCCAGGATGCGGCCGGCAATCCCGTCGATGTGGTGCTCGAGGTCACGCGGGAGCAGTTCGAGGAGATGATCCGTCCCCTGGTGGCCCGGACCATCGCGCTGGCGGAGAAGGCGCTCGCCGGCGCCGAGCTCGAGGTCTCCCAGGTCAGCCATGTTCTCATGGCCGGCAACTCGACGTGCGTCCCCCTCGTTCAGCAGGAGGTGGAGAAGAAGTTCGGCGCGGACAAGGTGCTGCGCAAGGTGCACCCCAAACAGAGCGTGGCCACCGGGGCGGCAAAGCTCGCGGCGGTGCTTTACGGCAAACTCGTCTGCCAGGCCCCCCGGCAGGAGGATCCCCAGCAGGAATGCGGGTACCGGAACGAGCGGGACGCAGTCACCTGCGCCCGCTGCGGCGCTCCCCTGGCGGCGCAGGAGGGGCCGGTGCCCACGGATGAGCTGATCCCTCCCGGCGGCATCGCCGCCTGTTCCTACGGCATTCAAACCGCGGGCGACAAGTACGCGGTCTTCATCAAGAAAAACGACCCCTATCCGACCCCCGAGGAGAACCGCCAGCCGCAAACCTTCTACACCCGCATGCCCGACCAGCGGATCATCATGATCCCGGTCTACGGAGGCGAGACCATGGACCGGGCCAGCGCCAACGAAAAGCAGGGCGCCGCCGTCGCCATCCTCCCGGCGCGCCTGCCGAAGGGGACGGCAATCCGCATCCGGGTCTGGTTGGACAACGACTGCGTGTTCGTCGTCAGCGCGCACCTCGAGGACGGCACCGACCTGAAACCCTGGATCATGAAGGGCGAGGCGGACGCCAAGGCCCTCGAGGGACTCCAGCGCGTGGACCAGGAGTTCGAGAAGGTCGAATCCGAGCTGACAGCCGACGAGCATGCGGAGGTCGATCGCGTCCGGAACCAGGCCTTCGACGACATGCGGAGCCAGCGGTTCGACGACGCCATGCAGCGCGCCCAGGACTTCAAGAAGAAGCTCGAGGAGCGAAAGAAAGGCGACGACCCGTTGACGCGGAAGGCGGAAGGCCTGGTTCGGTACACGCGTTTTGTGCTCGACCGGTACGGGTGGCTCCTGGACCCGCCCAAGGCGGTTCAACTCAATCAGCTGGCCGAGCAAATCGAGGAAGCGGTTCGCTCGGGCGACCGGCAGCGACTCGAGGAGAAGGCGAAGGAACTGGACAAGGCAACTGACGAATTGCCGCAGGCGGCCCGGGCGTTCATCGGGATGTTCCTCGCCATCCACAACCGGATCCAGCCCGTGGATCCCGTCCAGGCCGCCAACCTGCTCGAGGAGCTCGCGGAGGCGGAGCAGGCCCTCAAGGCCCGGGATCCGAATGCGCGCCAGAAGATCCAACAGGTGTCGGCGAAGATCGCCGTGACCATTGATCAGATCGGCACCGGGGATCCCGACAAGTCGAAGCGGCTCGTCTGCTCGTGCGGCACCGAGATCCCGGCGGGTGCGGACAAGTGCCCGAAGTGCGGGCTGGCGGCTTGGCTGGTCGAAGACCGGTCCCGCCGGGGCCTTTGATCGAACAAGGGGGACGATGAGCGCGCAACCTAATCCATCGCCGCGGGTCGTCGGCGTCGACTTCGGCGGCGATGCCCTGAGGCTCGCGTCCTGGGTAGACGGAGAGCCCCGGCTGTTGCCCTCTCGGCCGGTCGCCGAACCCCTCCACCGGGAAATCCGCGTCAACGGCGCGGCGCCGGAGTGCCGGATCCTATCCCTCAAGCGGTTGCTGGATCATGACGAAACCCTCATCCTGCCCAGGGTGGGGGGGGCGAGCATCCGCTCCGTGGAATACCTGACCGAGCTGTTCCGCCTCCTGCGGACCAACGCGACCCTCTTCCCGGCGTCCACGCCGCTGAACACCGTCGGCGCCGTTCCCCCCTGCTTCTCCCAGCGCCAGCGCTCGACCTTCCGCGAAGCCATCGAGAAGGCGGGCTTCGAGCGGGTCCGGCTGGTGGACGACACGATGGCCGCAGTTCTCGCCAACCAGGAACGACTCCGGGGCAAGGAGAGCGTGCTGGTCTACGCCTGGGGAGCAAGCACGTTCTCCGCAGCCCTCTACCGCCCCGCCGGAACCGCCTTCCGGGTCATCGCCCAGGACGGCGATCGGAATCTGGGCGGTGATGACTGGAATGGGGTGATCTTGAATGGCTGCCTGAAAGCCCTGGGCCGGCCCGTGCGGTTCCCGTCCAAGGACGACGCGGCGCTGCTGCGCGAGCTGGAACGGATCAAACGCGTCTTGTCCGATGGCCAGGAAGCCCAGTTCTCGACCGTCGTGCTCGTCGGCGGACGACCGGAAGCCCAGCGAATCCCGCCGCAACTGGCCGTGGACGCCAGCGCCTTCCGGGAGGCCGTGCTGCGCATGACTCAGCGCACCCTCGAGTTGTCGGAGAAGGTCCTGCGGGAGGGCAAATGCCCCGAGCCGGAAGTGGTCCTGCTTCTGGGCGGAGTGACGTCGGCGCCTCTCGTGACCCGGGCGATCGAGCAGAGGTTCCCGGGGCGAATCCTCGCCACCATCCCCGACGCCGTCGCCGTCGGAGCCGCCATCTACGGAACCTTGCTCCCGTCGGCCGAGTGGGAAGCCTCCGGCCGCAGGGCTGAACAGGACAAACAGCGGGGCCTCCCGCCGGCGGCCAAGCCGCCAGCCGCCACTCCGGACCCGGACCCGTCTCCGGCCCCGCGCCTGCGCGCACCGGACCGGGCGCCGGAGACTCCGGCCCGGCCTGCCGTCGAAGGGGGTTGGGCTGCCCATTTCGTCCCGCTGCTGAACGAGGCGGAGCGGCTCGAGAAGGAAGACCGCCTGGACGAATCGGTGGCCAAGCTCGAAGAACTGCACGAGAGGATGGGCAAGTTCTTCTTCTGGGTGTTCGACAAGGCGGCCACAACCCAAATGGCCCAGGGTCACAAGGAGCGAGCCTACGCCCTCCTGCAAAGGGCCAACCGGTTCGATCCCTCAAACGAACGAGTCGCTCACAGCCTCGCGGAGTTCTACGGAGGACGCGCCGTCGAGCTCTACAAGAACCGCCGCTTCGAGTCGGCCCTCGAGTCCTGCCGCGCGGCGCTGGCAGTGATCGAAGCGCTGCCGGACGCCGAGCGGCGACAGGGGCGATTCCTCGCTCATTATCTCCGGCTCCAGGCCGAGATCGAGCTGGCGTTGAGCCGAACGAGCGCGGCGGAAGCCAACCTCGAACGAGCGGTAAGGCTGAACCCCGAGGAACCGGCCCTCAAACAGCGATTGCAGGAAATCCAGCCCTTGCTGAAGCGGGCGGCTTCCGAGGTGCGCCGGGTCTTCGGCCCCATGTCGGGCGAAGACCGAAACCGGCTTTGTCCTTGTGGCAGCGGCAAGAAGTACAAGAAATGTTGCGGACGATGAACCCGACCGTCGCGGCGTTGAGGAGCGCCAGCAGACTTACGCGAGGCGCCGGTTATATCGAGATGGGCGTGAAGCGAAACCGGCATTGAGTGTTGCACAGACGCTTGGGTTGCCCCCGGCGGGCATCAAGGGTTCGGACGATGAAGATTCGCTGTACAACATGCGGAACAGACTACGACCTGGACGACTCGTATCGGGGACGGCGGGTGCGCTGTGACGTCTGCAATGCGGAGCTCGTCGTGGAAGCAACGGCGGCTCCTACCCTCGCAACCCCGGCGCCTCGAGCCGATCCCGCCCCGGTCACCCCGGCGCGCCCAACGCCCAGACAGCCCGCCGGCGCCAAGCCCGGCGCCAACCCGGGGGAAGCCGCGGGCGCGTTGGGGATCTGGAAGGACCCGCTCCAGCACGAACCGACGCCGTACGAAGTGCTCGGTGTCCCGCGGGGCGCGCAAAAGCCGGAAGTCGAACGGGCGGTCGTCGCGGCCATCCGCCGGGGCGTGCGCTCCCTTGAAGCCCAAGTGGCCCGCCGGGCGCTCCTGACGCCGGCCGAGCGGGCGTCCTGCGATCTGCTGCTCTATGATCCGGCCGTTCTCGAACGGCTGAATCCGAGCCCGCTGCGGGACCCGACGGTTCTGCATGCCTCGCGACGATTGGCCACCGGCGAGGCCTGGGAACGGCAATTGCGGGCCCGCTTCCCCGATGCCGGCATTGCGCACAGCCTCGGCGTCCTCTGGTACTGGTGGGCCCGCCACGAACAGGAGCGCCTTGAGGCCCTGGTCGGGGCCGCACCGGACCGGGCCCGACAGAGTGACGGCTCGAAGTCGCAGTTGATCCTCGCCGCCCGCCAGAAGACGGGGGGTGCCTGTGCCCTGAAGGCGAGCGAATGCACCGAGCCCGACTGCGTCTGGCGTGAGGACTGTGCCACGGCCGGCGTGACCGCCCAGGAAGCCTGGAAACGGGCCGTGATCTACTGGAGCATGCTGGCCTCGACGCCCGAGGTGTGGAATGGCCGGCTGGGTCTCAGCGAGGCGGAGTCCGCGGCGCTGCGCAAGAACTTCATCGAGGATTTGTCCAACCGGCTGGTCGACTGCGCCCAGCACTACAGCCAGCAGTTTGCCGCCGATCATCCCCTGGCCGCCTCCTTCCGGCAGCTCAAACTGTGCCTCGCCTCGGAACTGAAAACGTCCGCTGCCATGGCCCAGTCAGGCTACCGCACCAAGCGCGGCCGGGTCGCCGCCGGAGTCCTCATGCTGCAGCACCTGGGCCTGCTCGAGAAGGTCCGGGAACAGGTCGACGGCCTTCTCGAACGAACGCCGGGGAACCAGGCGCTTCGGGAACTGCGCGCCCTGCTCTCACCCCACTTCCCGATCATCATCCTGGTCGAGGAGGAGAGAGCCCAGGAGGCCCTCGAAGCCATCGAGCGCCTCCCCGGCAAGGACAAGGAATCACTCGAAATCCGACGCCTCCGGTGCAAGGCCCTCCTCATCGCCGGACGCCAGCGGGCCAGCGTCAATGAATGCGCACGAGCCCTGGATTACTGGACCCAAGCCCTGAATCTGGGGGCGGGAGAGGACCTGGATGCCGAGGTCCGACGCCAGGTCGTTGCCAGTTGTCAGAGCCAGGGACACGAGCTCGAGAGGCGGGATGCCGACCGGGCCGCGGACATCCTCGAGCGCGGATTGCGTCTCACGCAGGATCCCAAGCTCAGACTCCAACTCGCCGAACTCCTCGTGGGACGCGGGATCGATGCCTTCAACAAGGCCCAGGAAGCGATCAAGACCGCCCGCGGCGCCAAGGCGCGATCCCTCATCAAAGAGCTCGAGCGCGCTCGGCACCACATCGCGCGGGCCAAAGAACTCGGATCGGCGCGCGCCGCCGCGAACCTCGAGACCGCCGAGGAAATCCTGAGCGGCCTCAAGCTCCAGATGAGCGAGGGTCTGCTGGACCTGCCCGAGGCTGCCGAAAGACCCTGGCGTGAGGCCAACGCCGCCGTCCAGCGCAAGGACTGGGACACGGCCATCGAACGATTGCGCGAAGCCTTGAAACTGGCCGGCGGCAGCCGGCCGGGCCTCACCCAACGGCTGGCGTCCGCCCTGGCCAACCGCGGCATCCAACGCGCCAACCAGGCCGTGCAAAGCCTGTCGGTCGCCCACCAGGCCCATGGAGCCGAACTCATGGGCCTGATCCAGGAGATCCAAAACCACTACGACGATGATCAGTGCGCCATCTGCAAGAAGTCGAAGCTCTTCAACACCGCCGGCACCGAGTGGTTCACCGTCACCTTGAAAGGGGGCAAGACCGGCCAGCTGTGCCTCATGTGCATGATGCGCCTGCAACAGCTGCAGAACGATCGCCCCACACCCGATCCCAACTCGGTGGCCCTCCTCCGATCCGGCGAGAGCGACCTCGCCGAAGCCAGCACCCTCGACCCGACCAGCACGCACATCCAGAAGAACCTGCGCGATGTCCGTGAAACACTCCGGCAGCTGTCGTCGGAACCTGAGTCGCATACCACGGTCGAACGATCCCAGGCACCGCACCCCGCCGCCGCGCCGCGCCCCGCCCCGGGACCGGCGCCCCACCGGCCGCGCCGTCCCAGTCCGACGCCTGCACCCGGCAGCCCGCCTCCCGCGCCCACCCCAGGCAGTGCAGCCACCCCCTCGGTCGGAGTCCGATTCCTGAAAGCAACATGGTGGTTGTGGGCCGCGGGGCTCGGCTGGCTCCTGGTGAAAGGGTGTCAGTGACATCCGCCCACAACCCTTCCATCGATCGGAGACCCCAATGAACTGCCCTGTCTGTCCGGCGCGAGATCTGCCCGACGACTGCACCTGCTGTCCCGTCTGCCGGGCGGATCTGCAACCCTTCCAGCGAGTCCGCCAGCTCCACCGCGCCCAGCTCGCCGAAGCCCAACGGCTGTTCGAGTTGGGCGCCGTCGATCCCGCCCTCCATCACGCGGCGGCAGCCCTCGCCCTCAACCCCTCGTACGCTCCCGCCCTGAAACTCCTCGGCCGCTTGTTCTGGCAAAAAGGCGCAGCCCAGGAGGCCCTTGCTCGGTGGGAGGAGGCAGCCCGGCTCGATCCGGATGACCAGGAAGTCCAGGCGTTGCTGCGGGAATCCCGCGCCGAGCTGCAAGCCCGGGACCACCGGCGAAAGCGGGCATGGTGGCTCGGCGGCGCCGCGCTGGGCGCTGCGCTGATCGCGGCCGTCCTGTACGCCCTCCTCTACGTCAATCCCCGGCTCGCCGACCGACAGGGATCCAGTTCCACCGCCGCGGCGGGCCGGCCAGGGGCGGGAACCGCGGAAACCGCGGTCGCCAAGGCGCTCGAGGATCTCGCAGTCCGACTCGAAGCCTTGCAGCGCCGCTGCGACACCCTCGCCGAGAGCCAGGAACCGATGACGGCTCAGCTCAATTCCACCGCCGACGCCGGCGCGGAGTCCCGACGGCAGATCGCCATGCTGAACACGAACCTCTCCGAAGTCTCCGCCCTGGCAACCCACCTCGCGTCCGTGAGGCTTCCGGACCTCTCGAAGGTCGTCACCAGCACCCTGGACCGGCTGAAAGCCGTCGAATCCGGGCTGCAAACGGTCGTGGCCGCCCAAGCCATGGCCGACGCCGACGCCAAGACCATGCTCCAGACCGCCGCGGAATCGCAGCAGGCGCTCCGCAACACGCGGCAGGAGATCGCAGCCCTCGAGCACTGGCTTGCCGGCGTGGCGCAGACCGCCGCGCCCCTCCTGCAACCGCCTGCGATCGAGGAGTTGGCCGCGCAGATCGCCGCCGCCCGCAACGAACTCGATCGCCTCCAACAGGAAGAGGCCAGGCCGCGGCATTCCCGCGGCGCGTTCGAAGCCATGGCGGACCTGCGAGCCGAAAGCCGGGTCCGGGCGGCTCAGAAACGGCTTGCAGTCCTCGAGGCAGAATGGCAAAAGCACGCCGAACCATGGCTGCGCTTCAAGACGTTCCTCAGCACGAATGCGCAGCCCCCAGCCCCCGGCCTATCCCCCCGTTAGCGGAATTCGCTGAGCCCGCGGAAAGCAGCATCGTTCGAAATCCCGGGTATCAGAGGGTGGAGTCGACGTGGATGAACGCTCCGGGTGCCAGTGACGGGTGAAACTGCGGGCGGCCGCGCGACCCATGGAAGAGACCATGAGCAGCAATCAGCAACCAGCACCGAGGTCGGAGGGTCGCACGGCGCCGCACGAGGAAGGCGGCGATGGGCTGCCAACCCATTGGCTGTTTACGACGCTGAACACGCCCCTGCTGGGCGTGCCGGTGGGGATGGACGTCTACCTGCGCAATGCCTACCGCCTCCTCGGCTTGCCCGCCAACGCGCCGGCCGAGGCCGCCGTCCGCGAAATGGGACGGCTGAAGTCGATGGCCAGACTCAGCGCCAACGCACCCCAGCGGTTCTGGATCCGCAACGGCTACGAATCCCGTCTTTCCTGCGAGGAGGCCATGACCGCCGTGGCCCGTCTGAAAGACCCCCGCCAGCGGTTGATCCAGGAGCTGTTCTGGCCGCACCTCGACAACGGCCTCGGGACGCGTTTGACCCAGAGCCGCACGCTGGATGATCCCCAGTTGCGCTCGGAACTGCACGCCGTGGCGGAACACCAGAATGGACGCGCGGCTGCCCTGGCCCGGCACGGTCTGGCGATTCTCTACCACAACCTGGCGCTGCGCGATGAGCTCCTGGCCGGTGAGGACGGAGCCGACTGGAGCGACCAGCATTGGCGGCAGGCGCTGACCATCTGGGGCGAGACGCTGGCCAACAGCCATTTCTGGGAGTACATGGCCGATCGGGTGCGTGGCTACGACGATTTCCGCGTTCAAGCGGAGGATCTCGAAGCGATCAAGCCGCAGCTCTGGCGCGTTATCCTCGAGTTCCACAGCGTGCTGGCGCGCTCGCATGCGGAGCGCCAGCCGACGCTGGCCAACGGGCATCTCCGGCTGCTCAGCACGGCTCCGTGCCCGTCCGAGACCATGGTCCCGGTTCTGGGTGCGTCGCTGAAGGCCATCGCCGGCAAGAAGCTGGTCCCGGTCGTGGCGCAGGCCCAGTCCCAGCTCCTCGGACACAAGCCGCCGCTCAAATGGCAGGACTTCCGCAGCCGCTGCGAACCGATCCTGCAACAGGCCGGCCAGGTGCTGGCGTTCCTGGCGCATGAGCTGCGCATCGCCGCCGAGGTGGTGGCACTGGCCGAGTTTGACACGTTCTGCGACGTGGTCGCCACCGGCCTCGCCCAGAGCATCGATTACAGCCAGGACCGGGAGCGAGCCCTGCTCTACTCGATGGTCACCACGCGCCGGCTCCTGGGCTTTCCGCTCTCCTCCGCAGCGCGCATCAAGCACGAGTCCATCCTGCGTCAGGACCGGCAGATGCTGTACCACAAGGAGTTCGCCCTGCCCGAAGAGGTCGATCCCACGGAATGCTGGTTCCTGGCCGGAGAACCGGCGGATCCGGATGCCTGCATCGTCAAACCGGTCTACCGGATCACGCGCGTGACCGCCGCCAATATCCAGTGGAACCAGCGCCGGATTCTCGTGCCCCGCTCGACGGCCGCCAATGAAATGCACCGGGGCCGGAAACCCCCGGCGGGATGGACCGCACAAGGCAACACGCCGGCCGCCCGGGCGCTCAATGAGCAGCTCGAAGCCGCCCGCGCCAAGGCCGCCAAGGCGGAACAGGATCTCGAGGCGCAACGGGATGCCGCCCGGCGTCAGGTGCAGGATCAGTATGCCCGCCGCCTCGACGAGGCCCAACAGGCGATCGATGCAGCCCTGGCCCGGGTTGCCCCGCAAGTGGCGGCCGCAGCAGCCGAAAAAGACCGGCAGATCGCCGAGGAGAACACCCGGCTCGAATCGCAACTCGGATCGATCCAAACCGCCTCAGCGGATGAGCTGGCTGCCGCCCAACAGGCCCTCGATGCCATCACTTCCGGCCAGTCCGGCAGGAGAATCCCCTGGGCCCTCCTGCTGGGCCTGGGCGCAACCGGCGCCGTCCTGGGCGCCGCCGCCGGCTATGCCCTCGACTTCTGGTACCTGCTCCCGCGCTCGGTCCCGTCCCCCATGGCCCTCGCCGGCGGCGCCTGCGTGGGAAGCGTCCTCTGCGGATCGTCCGCCGCCTTCTCGCGGACGCTCAAGACCCATGGCGCGGAGAGGCGAGTCGGCAGAATCCGGAAGAGACTCGATGCGGCGTTGGCGCAAGCCCGGGAGGATTCCGCCCGCACGGCAGCGAGGATTCAGGAGGATAGCGGTGCCGCACTCGCCCGGATCGAGGCGGAGGTCACAGCGCGGCGGAAAGCCCGCCAGGAAATCGAGGCGTCCATGCAGAGCGAGCTCGCGGCGATCGATGCGACAATCCAGACCCAGCAGGATGCGGTGCGCAAAGACGCGGCGAAACGGGTGAAGAAACTCGAAGACAAACTGGCCGCGCTCGTCACCCCCAAGAAGGAATCGGCGGCGTCGGATTTTCCACCGTACCGAAATGCCCGGGCCGCCGGGTACCGGGATGGCGAACGGCCGTCCGATGCCGAGGCTCAGGCCATGATGACCGAGGAGTTCAACCGGCTGGTGCAATCGCTGACGCCACAACAGGCCGTGCTGCTCCAAGTCATGCTGCAGCAGGCCGGCCCCGGGCAGCAAGCGGCCGTCCTCGAGAGGTTCATCGAGATGAGAGGCGGCTTTTGAGAACGTGCCCACCCGGGAAACCCAACCGCAAACGTCGTGAAAGGCCCCGATCGCACCCCCTCACCTTCGTCATGATCAACCGACACTCACCGCCAGGAATACGATGCGTCGTCGCCGACGCGTGCTTCAGTGCGGGTGTCGAAGGAGGAAGTCATGTGGTTTAGCCGGCTGCGGGTCTGGTGGACCCAGGGGCGTTTCCCCGAGGAAATCCGGATCTCGGAGGTCGCGCCCGTGGATCTCGAGGAGGTCCTGGGGGAGCTGGCCGCGGACATCCTCGCCATGGGCAAACCGGCGCCGGCCAACCCGGTCGCCGCGGAATCGGCTGCACCCGCCCCTGTCCCTACCGCGTCGGCCGCCCCTGCCGCCGGCGCTCTCGAGGTCGGCTTCGTCGTCGCGCTCTGCAACGACTTGTCCCGGGTCAAACGCAACGCGACCATGCTGTCGCAGGCGGGGACCGAGACCAAGGAGATCCGCGGCATTCGCCGGGCTGTCGAGCGGCTCGACGACGCCCTGCGAGGGCGTGGAGTCGAGTACTTCGAGAAAACAGGAACCCGATTCGACCCCAGGGACATCGAGTTCGACCCCAAAGGCCAGCCGGTCGTCGTGCCCGGCCTGGCCCAGAGCCGTATCGGGCCCTGCGAGTGTCCGGTGGTCAAACTGGACGGCAAGATCATTCAACGCGCACAAGGACTGGTGGAAGTACCCGCTGGAGGAGGAGGACGATAGCATGGCGAAAATATTCCTGAAGTTGGGGATCGATCACGGAACCAGCAACTCGAGCATCTGCGTCATGGAACCGACGGGCCCGCGGGTCATCCGGGTGGATGGCGCGGACGAGATCATGCCCTCGGTCGTGTACATGGACCGCAGCGGCCGCGTCATTGTGGGGGCTGCGGCTCGCAAGGCGATGCTCTACAACCCCCCGCAGGAGGGGGACGGCCACGCGGGCTACAAAATCAAGATTGGCCAGGACGACCGCTACGATTTCCGCGCCGCCGGGAAATCCCTGTCCGCGCCGGAGTTGGGGGGGCTGGTGATGGGGTACCTCCTGCGGGCGTATCGGGACGTGGCCCACGAGGAAATCCCGGGTGCCGTGATCACCGTGCCCGCCAAGTTCGAGCACAACGCCTGCGAGGGCACGCGGGAGGCCGCCCGTCATGCAGGCCTGAAGTTCTTCCCCCAGATCCAGGAGCCCATCGCCGCGTCGATGGCGTACGGATTCACCGCCACCGATCGCAGGGCCCAGTGGATGGTCTTTGACCTGGGAGGTGGGACGCTGGACGTCTCGCTCGTCTACGTCCGCGGGGGACGAATGGACGTGCCGGAGGAAGGCCATGCGGGCGACAACCGGCTGGGGGGACGCAAGTTCGACCGGGAGATCCTGGCCTACGTGCTCGGACAACTGAAGAAACAATACGCCCTCGCCACGTTCTCCGAGGGCAATCCCGCCTACACCCAGGCCTGGGGACGCCTCATGATGGCGTGCGAGCAGGCCAAAATCCAGCTCTCGACCCGATCCCAGGCGGTGGTCGAAGTGGACGGCGTGCTCTGCCAGGATGACCAGGGAAAGGACGTGCTGGTCGAGATCCCCATCGAGCGCAGCCAGTACGTGGCGATGATCGCGCCCGAAATCCAGAAGGCGATTCACCTGTGCCGGACCCTGCTCGAAGGCAACCGGCTGACACCCAAGGATCTGGATCGGATCATCCTGATCGGCGGGCCCACCAAGACCCCCTATGTGCAAACCGCGCTGGCCGAGGGCCTCGGGCTCGAGGTCAAACCCACCATCGACCCGATGACCGCCGTGGCTGTCGGAGCCGCCTTGCACGCAGCCACCGTCGAGCTTCCCGAGGAGCATCACCCCTCCGTTCGTGTCACCGAGACCATCGCCGCCTCCTTCGTCTCCGTCCGCCTCGAGTACGAGCGCACCCCGCAGGCCAATCCCTGCTTCATCGCCGGAAAGGTCGAGGGCGAAATCGACCCCGCGTCGACCAGGGTCGAGATCCGGAGAAGCGACGGCTGGTCCTCAGGCGATATTCCCGTGGCCGAGGACGGGACCTTCACCTGCGACGTCGCCCTGATTGACGAGGGCACCGCGAAACTCTCGAGTTTTGAAACCCGCGTTTTCGGGAAAGGGGGCGAGCTGCTCGCATCGTCGGCCGAGCCGCAGATTCTCTATCCCTACCGCGGGGTCGAGGGTCGCCTGGCCAATTCGCTGCTGATCGCCACCGAGGGGAACCGCACGGTCACCCTGGTCAAAAAGGGATCCAGCCTGCCGGGCAAGGGCTCGGAACGGTTCGTCACCACCAAGCCGCTGCAGAAAGGCTCCGGCGATGACGTCCTGAACATCGCCGTCCTCGAAGGTGTCACCAACTTGTTCGGCGAGGAGAACTCAAGCGCGGACCTGAACGTCCACATCGGATCGCTCGTGATCAAGGGGGACAACGAACGGCTGACCCATGACCTGCCCGCCGGCAGCCGGCTCCGCATCACCGTGCACCAGGACGAGTCCCGCGCGGTCCACTGCGTCGCTTACGTCGATCTCCTCGACGACGAATTCGAGGGCGAGATCACCAGGGAAGGGTTCGAGATCGACTCCAAAAGCGTCGCGGCCCGCTTCGCCACCGCGACCGCCGCGCTCGAGGATGCCAGGGCCCTCGACCGCGAATACCCCACGCCAGGGGTCGACCAAAGACTCCGGATCATCGACGAACTCAAGGTTGTCGAGGAAATCGCCAAGGAAACGGAACGGGCCCAGCAGGGGGAGAAAGACGCCCTGTATCGAGCCTACCGGCGTGTCCTCGAACTCGCCGGCGCGCTGCAGATCATCGCCGAAGCCCAAACCGAAGCTCATGGCCGACGCCACATCGGACGCCTGCGACAGGCGGTCCGCGACAAGGAGGCGCAAGACCTCGACGCCGTCGAGGCGGAGTTCGACCGTGCCGTCCGCGAGAAGGACACCAAGGCCTTGGCGAGAACGCGTGAGGCGCTGACCGAGCTTGATCACCGCGTCCGGGCCCGCCCCTACTTCAGCGTCTGCCTCGCGCTGGCGGCCGTGGCCGGCAAACGTGGCAACCAACGCCAGATCGCGGTCGTGAAGGAGGCCGACGCCCTCATCGGACGCGTCGACGCCAAGGGCGGTGTGGGCGCCCTCACAGCCTCCGATTTGTCCGAATTGGAAGCCATGCATCGGAAGCTGCTCGACGTGCTGCCCGAGCTGCCGAAGTGGATCGAGGAGTTCCTGAAGACCATCCCGGACGGCACCCCGCCCGGAACCACCAAGAACCCCTACGCGCACGTCAAGAAAGAGACGGCCAGCAACTACTGACAAGGCATCAGGAGAGCAGGCGCTCGCCATGAGCACGTCACAGCAACATCGTCTGAAAGCGGCCCGGTGGGCCGCAGCCGTGGGCCGCTACTCCCTCGCCTCCGCCTTCCTTGATGCCATCACCGATCCCGCCCTCGGGTCGGAAACGCAGGTCCTGCGCGGGCACATCCACGCGCAGCAGGGGCGGTACGCGGAGGCCTTGGGGCTCTGGGAGCAGGCCCTGGCTCGATCGCCCGGCGACGCCCGGCTCGAGAAGGCGATCCGCAGGTTGCGCGCCATGCAGGAGACCGGCTTCACACCGCCCTCGACACGGTTCCGACTGGCCGCGCTCTGCGGGCTCGCCCTGTGCAGCTTGCTGCTCCTGGCGGCTGCGTTTGCCCTGGGGCGCTGGACGACCCGGGCCGGCGCCGCCAAACCCCCGGGACTCACCCTCGCCGCCGCCGACACCCTCGAACCGCCGACGCAGGCCCTGCTTCAGCAGCAGACGCTCGCCATCTCCGGCCAGGTGGATCTGGTCCAGAACCGCCTCGCCGAAGGCCACGCCGCGCTGCGGGCTGGCCTCGATGCGCTGGCGGCGGAGCTGCCCAAGGCCCGGGCGGTGGCGGACCTGGCCGTCGCGGTGCAGAACGTCCAAGGCGAGATCCGCACTCTCGACCGCCGCATGAACGATGCGACCGCCGGCCTCTCGAATGCCCTGCAATCGATCCGACTCCAGCAGGAACAACAACTCCGCGACGACACGGCTCGCGGACAGGCGATCCAGGCCGCGCGCGGCGATCTGGCGAGGCTCCGGGACGCCATGGCCGCAGAGACCGCGCGGTCCGATCAGCGGCTGCATGCCATGATCGACCTGTTGCGCCCCGTGAACCTCGACCGATTGGCCCGCGAGATCCAGGACGCCGAAGCGGCGATCAGCGTTCTCCGGACCGAAGCGGCACGGCCGCCATCCGACGGCCCCCACGGGCTCATCAGCCGCCGCGCCGCCCTGCGGAGCGAGCTTCGGGAGATCGAGAATCGCCTCGCCTCCTTGCGCGAAGCGTGGGAACAACACGTGGTCCCCTGGCTGAAGGCCAGGGCGGCGCTATCAGGCTCCGGAGAGCCCGCGGCTCGGCCGGACAAAGCGCTCCACTGAGGAACCGTGATCGAGACGGCAGCGTATGAAAGTCTCAGCCACCATCGAGTTGATCTGGCAGTTGGCCTGCCGCGAGGCGATCGCCGCCGAGTTCAAGGAGGTCGCGCCCGAGCACTTCCTCATGGCCCTGTTGAAGCTGGCGGAAACGCCGGTGTCGGATCTCGAGCAGCTGGGCGCGGGCATGGAGGCCGCACGCGTGTTGAGCGCGGACGCCGCAGCGTTGCGCGAGGAGCTGGGCAGCCGGGGCATCAACTCGGGGACCCTGCGTCGCGAGTTGCGGACCCTTCTCGGGCGGGGCAGCACGCCCTACCAGGGAGGACAAATCCACCGCGCTCCCGCCTCCCGGGATTACTTCGACAAGGCCGCCAAACTGGCCGGAGACGCCGGCAGCGACGTGCTGATGGGCCGGCACCTGCTGCTGTCGCTCCTCCAGGAGCCGACGCCCCCCATGGCCCAGGTGCTGGCGCGCGGCGGCCAGGCCGGCGAAGCGGCGCCGGCAGCCCCCCTCGTCGTCCTCTATGAGCACGGCAAAGACCTCAACCGGGCCGTCGCGGAACAGAAGCTCGCCCAGGACAAGGAACGCCTCGCCGAAGCCCGGGTGCTGCTCCGCGTTTGGGAGCAGAGTCAGCGCCACAGCGCGTTCCTCGCCAGTGACCAGCCGGAGGCGGTGCGAAAGACCGTGTTCACGGCGGTCCGCTGTCTCTCCGCAGGCGACACCCCCGCGGGCCTCAGAGGCAAGCGGATCATCGATCTCTCGGAAGTTGGCGGGGGCACCACCCGGGCCAAGGCCACCGTCGAGCTGTTGGAACGTCTGCTCGACCAGGCCGCGGCGGTGCCGGGCGTCGTCCTCTTCCTGCCCGCCGTGGGGTCCAAGGGGGCCAAGATGCCCGCTTGGACGGAGATGCTCAAGAGAACGGCGGCCCAGGGCAAGGTGCAGTTCGTGGCCCGGCTCGCTCCCGAATTGCGGACCGCCGTCGAGAAAGACCCGGCGTGGAAGCGCATTGCCCAGGTGATCAGTCTCGCCCGGGAAAAGGCCACCGAGATCCCGTCCGAGCTGTAAAGAACTCCCGTATGTTCACCGAACGTGCCCAGACGATCATCGACGCGGCCAAGGATTACGCCTTCTCCAGTGGCGACCAGCAACTCACGCTCGCAGCGTTTGCGCCGGCGGCGGTGCGGCAGCCCGAGGCGACCATCATGCTGGCCGAGTTCCTGATGCTGACCCCCGACCAGTTGCGAGAGAAAGTTCCCCCCACGCCGCCGCCGGCGGCTTGTCCGGGCAAACTCCCGCTCTCGGAGCCGGTTCGGGCGATGCTCGAGGCGGCCAGGGAACTGGCCCAGGAAGTCCCGGATCGAAGCCAGCCCGGCCTGATTGACCTGCAGCACCTGCTGATGGCGCTGGCGCTCTCCCGGGAGTTCTGCGCCCTGCTGGGAGTCGCCCCCATGCCCCGCGAGGACGCCGTGCGGGCGCTGGCGGATTCCTACCAGCGGGAGGGAGGCACTCCCGCGATCGGCGACCTGATGGAACGGCTCCGGCGGATGCGCCTCGAGTTGCTCAACAGGGTGTTCGGGCAGGATCACGCGATCGAGGCGTTCGTCGAGGGTGTGTTCAACGCGGAAATCGTCGCAACCGCCGACGTGCGACGGCGCGAGCCCCGCGCGGTGTTTGTCTTCGCCGGACCTCCGGGGGTGGGCAAGACCTACCTCGCCGAATCGGCGGCCACCTGGCTCGATCGCCCCTTCCGCCGCTTCGACATGACCACCTACTCCGATCATCAGGCAAGCAACGCGCTGGTGGGCTGGGCCAAGAGCTACCACGCTGCGCACCCGGGCCTGCTCACGGAGTTCGTCGAGAAGAACCCCAACGCCATCCTGCTCTTCGACGAGATCGAGAAGGCGCACCTCAACACCGTGCTGCTCTTCCTCCAGATCCTGGATGCGGGGGTTCTCGAGGACAAGTACCACGAGCGGAATGTGAGCTTCCGGGACACGACCCTCATCTTCACCACCAATGCCGGCCGAAAACTCTACGACCGGCCCAACGAAAGCGGTGTCCACGCCGCCCATGCCGCCTTCCACCGGAAGACGATTCTCGATGCCCTCGAAAACGAGAAGGACCCGCGAACCGGGCAAGCCTGCTTCCCGCCCGCCATCTGCTCCCGGCTGGCCACCGGCTACCCGGTGCTGTTCAATCACCTGCGGGTCAACGAGCTCCAACGGGTAGCCCAGGCGGAGCTGGCCCACGTGGCCCACCTCCTCGAAAGACAGTACTACAAGCGAATCCTCATCAGCGACCTCGTCGCTGCCGCCCTCGTGTTGCGCGAAGGAGCCAAAGTCGACGCCCGCACGCTCCGATCCCAGGCCGAGACCTTCGTCAAGACCGAGTTCTTCAAGTTCTGCCAGTTGTTCAAGACCGACCGGATCGAGGAGGTCTTCCAGCAGGTGGACAGCGTCAGCCTCGAACTGGAACAGGAGCTCTCCGAGTGCGATCCCGAGGTCCGGGAGTTGTTCCAGGCCTCGGAAAAGCCCCGGGTGCTGCTGGTGTCGGAACCCAGCATGGGCGAGCTGTACCGGGAATGCCTCAAAGAGGTCGAGTGGCGCCTGGCCGCGAACGCCGAAGACGCCCTCGAGATCCTCGCCAACGAAGAAGTGGACCTGGCGTTGGTCGACCTGTGGCTGGGACGCACGCCGGGCAGCCAGACGGGCAGCGTTCAGCAGTTCGATCACATCCCGCTCGCCCACCGGGGCCTGGACCAGGGCCAGGAAATCCTCCGCCGGGTTCGCGAACGCCTTCCGGACCTGCCCGTGTATCTGCTCTCGCTCGCCGAAGGGGATGAGGCCGGCCCCGTCCGGGGCACGATCGATGACGAGCTGTTCATGGCCTGCGTCCGCGGCGGGGGAGCCCGGGGCATGCTCGTGAGCCGGTTCCTGGACAACATGGTCCGGGACTGGACCCAGCACCGCGACGCCTTCAAAGCCGACCTGCTCGCCACATGCCAGAGGCTCTATCGGGAGCGCGCCGCCGAACGCCTGGGCCAGGAACGCAAGGTCCTCTCCTTTGATACCGAACCCAAATTGCTCGCCTCCAAACGGCAGATCGTCATCCGGTTGCGCAACCTGCGCCTGGCGCGCGCCTTGGCCGCCGCCGACGCGGGGGAAGTGGTCGAGGATGTCGAGCGCCCGCGCACGCGGTTCGAGGATGTCATCGGAGCCGATGGCGCCAAGGAGGAGCTCCGGTTCTTCATCGATTTCCTCAAGCGCCCGCGCCGATTCGCCGCCCTGGGGCTCAAGCCGCCCAAAGGAGTCCTGCTCCACGGTCCCCCGGGCACCGGCAAGACCATGCTCGCCCGCGCCATGGCCGGCGAGTCCGACGTCGCCTTCCTGCCGGTCTCGGCCAGCAATTTCGTCACCATCTGGCAGGGCAGCGGCCCGCAAAACGTCCGCGACCTCTTCGCCCGCGCCCGCCGCTACGCGCCATCGATCATCTTCATCGACGAAATCGATGTCATCGGCAAGGCCCGCACCGGTTCCCCCGGCGCCGGCCAGGCCGAGGAGAACACCCTCAACGCGCTCCTGGTGGAAATGGACGGTTTCACCGGCCCTTCGCCGGACCGCCCCGTCTTCGTCCTCGCAGCCACCAATTTTGACATCGACCCGAACGAGGAGAACGCGCGCCGGGGCCGGGACCGGTCCATCGATCCCGCACTCAAGCGGCGCTTCTCGCGCTGCATCCTGGTGGACCTGCCGGAGCGCGCCGCCCGCGAGAAGTACCTCCGATTGCGGCTGTCGGATCGGCGATCCTGCACGGTGACGGACACGATGATCGGACTGATCGCCGCGCGCTCCGTGGGCATGACGATCGCTCACCTCGAGGGCATCCTCGAAACCGCCGCCCGCAACGCGGTCAAGGCCGGCGCCGACTTGAACGACGCCTTGCTCGAAGAGGCCTTCGAGGCCGTCCAGTTCGGAGAGGCCCGGCCCAAGAGCAAGGCGCAACTGCGCCGCGTGGCCTGCCACGAGGCGGGGCATACCCTCATGTACTGGCTCTCCGGCTGGTGGCCGGAGTATGTCACCGTCGTCTCCCGGGGCGACCACGGCGGCTACATGGCCCACGCGGCCGACGAGGCCGAACAGGTCTCCTGCCGCAGCCGCGCCGAGCTGCTCTGGAACATCCGCACCTGCCTCGGCGGCCGCGCCGCCGAGCTGCTCGTCCTCGGAGCGGACGAAGGCCTCAGCGTCGGGCCCTCCGATGACCTCCTCAGGGCGACCTCGATCGCCCGAGCCATGGTCTGCCAGTACGGCATGGACCCGGAGTTCGGTTTGCTCGCTCCCTGGGAGTTCTCGAAGGTCCCCGAGGCCCTGAGCGGTCCCCTGTGGCAGCGGGTCAACGAGGCCGCCAGCCGCCTCCTCGAGGAACAAATGGAGACCACCCGGAATTTGATGACGGCCCATCGAAAACACCTCGACTGCATCACCGAGGCGCTCCTGCAAAAGGAACGTCTCACCGCTGCCGATCTCAAGGCGATCCTGCCCGATAACGCCCCGCCGACCGCCCGCCACGACTGAACCCCGGGTCGCGGAACGACGTGAGTCCGCGACTCGTGGCACCTCGGGTCAGCGGGCCGAGCGTGGTCGCCTCCGGTTGCAGGCCACCCCGCCTTCCTTCGAGGACTCTCTATGAGGCGGACGCATCGGGTTTTCGGGGGTCAGGCAACAGGACCAGCCGGCCGTCGGGTTGCACGCGGAAGCGTTCCTGACGCCACTCCACGGTGTTGCCAAGGAACGCCGAGCTCCAGAGCAGGACCTGGAGAAGGTCCTTCACCGGCGCGGCGAGAATCCAGGGGTCGGGGAGCCGGCGTCGCATCAGGCGTCGTTCGTTGTCGGCGGCGGTCAGGATCCGGACGCCCAGGCAGCCGAGGAGTGCAGCGAAGGATGCCGCGTTCGGCTCGAGGAGGGCCCACAGCGCCGGCCAGAGCGTCGGGTTGCTGATGAGGCTTGCCGCATAGGGGCCGGGAGAACACACGCGGATGGTGCGCGCCCAACGGAGCTGATGCTGCCAGACGGTCCGCCACGGTCTGGGCTCCTCGAGACAGGCCACCGGTGTGGGGCAGAGCTCGATTCGTTGACCGGTGTCGGCGATCCGGCGCCCCAGGACGTAGTCATCGGCCAAATGCTCGACCAGGGTGGCGAGCCCGCCGATCCGCTGGATGCAGGTGTGGCGGACGGCAATGGCGGCGCCCAGCGCAAACCGCAGGCGGCGGAGCCGCCGGGCCTGCAGGACACTGGTCCAGAAGTCGGCATTGACGGCGACAGCTTCCAGGCCCATCGCCAGCGCACTGGAAAGACCCGGTGGCTGTGACGCGGCTTGGGTTCTGGTGAAGGCGTACAACGGATTGACCAGGCCCACCGCAGGATCCCGCAGGGGCGCGACGAGGTTGACCAGCAGGTCCGGCGGCGCCCAGACATCGGCGTCGCTGATCACCCAGAGCCCGTGTCGCGCGTGGGATTCGAGCTGGGCGAGCGTCGAGGCCTTGGCGTTGGGACCCAGTCGACGCGGGCAGACCACCACGTGCGCGTCGGCGCCCGGGCGGGCCTCGAGCAGGCGCCGGACCAGTGGCAGCGCCGGGTCATCGGGGGCGGCTGCGCCGAAGAGGTACTGGATCGGGCCGGGGTAGTCCTGGGCGAACCAGCTTTCGAGGCAGGATTCGAGTCCCGGGTCCGAGCCTTTCAAGGGTTTGAACAACGTCACTGCGGGCGCGAAGGACGGGTCCTCGACGCGGCGGTGCAGAGGGAAGAGGCGCCCTTCGAGCCACTGCCAGAGGGTGAGCAGCGCGCTGGTGGCCGTGATTCCGCCCAGCGCGAGATTGACCAGGGTCTCCATCGGTCATCAGCCGCGGCCGCCTAGAGTCCTCGATTTGTGAAGCCGGGCGACGTCCGCCGGTTATGCTACTCCGGCTTGGCTTGTATCCCGGGGGAAGCATTCACATCGGGCACGGAAGCGCCGGTGGCGCGTTCGACGCGGGCCCGGGCGACCGCGTAATCGCGTCTGGCTCTGATGTCGGTGGTGCGGGCGTCGGTCAGGGCGGTCTGGGCGCCGAGGACGTCGAGCTGGGTGCCGGTTCCGGCGTCTGCGCGGGCCCGGGCCAAGCGGAGCGCTTCGTCGGCTTGTTCGAGCACCTTGCGTTGGGACTCGAGGACTTCCCACGCCTCGACGAGCGTCGAGCATGCGCTTCGGACCTCGAGTTCGATCTTGCGGGAGACGTCATCGGTCTCGATCTGGGATTTTTCGAGGAGGGCCTGGGCCTCCTGGATCTTGCCGCGGGTGAGGTGTCCGTCGAACAGGTTCCACACGGCCTGGACGCCGACCTCCCACCCGTGGACTTCGTCGTCCACGTCGCTGCTGAAATTGGACTTGCGGACGCCGTATCCGGCGTAGCCCTCGAGGCGCGGGCGGCGGCCGGCGCGGGCGCCTTGGACGTCCTCCTGGCGGAGGGCTTCATTCTTGCGGAGGGCGACCAACTCGGGGCGGCGCTCCTTGGCGAGCCGGACTGCGGTGGTCACATCCAGTTCGAGATGGGGAACGTCCAGGGTATCCACGAGCTGCAGCGGGATCTCCCCTCCCATCTCCTGGGGCACGGCGTAACCGAGCTGCTGGACCAGGATCTCCCGGGTGATGCGGTAAGCGTTGCGTGCCCGCGAGACCCGGGGGCGGGCGTTGGCGAGCTCGACTTCAGCGCGGAGGACGTTGAAGCGGGGGACGGTGCCGGCGGTGAACCGGCGCTGGCTGTCCTCGAGTTCCTTCTCGAGGAGCTCAACGGAGGCCTCGCTCACGCGGACTTCCTGCTGGGCCAGCAGGACGTTGTAGTAGGCTACGCGCACATCGGTGGCCGTGTCCGACAGGACCGCCATGTGCCGGGCGACAGCCTGTTCGCGGAGGAGCCGGGCGGTGCGGAGCGCGGAGGTCATGCGGCCGCCTTCGTAGAACGACTGGATGATGCGGACGCCGGCGGCCCAGCGCTGGGTTCCGGGGTCGATGCCGAGGGGAGAGGGGACTCCGGGAACGTTGATTGGGAGTTCGTACCGGTCCACGGCTTGTTCTTCGACCAGCCCGTAGTCGCCTGCCGCCCGCAGCTTGGGCCAGACGATCGCCCGGGTCTGCGCCATGACGCCGTGGGTCGCCTCGAGATCCTGCCGGCTCTTTCGGACTTCGGCGTTTTGGTCGAAGGCCAGGTTCAGGCAATCGGCCACGGTCAGCGGGCGGTCGAGCCAGGGTGGCGCCGCGGACTCCGGCGTTGCCGGGCGTCCGAGGGCGCTGATCAGCAGACTGAGGCCGAGGAGTCCGATGATGGGCGATCGATGGCCGGTGCCCAGGGGCGTTGCGCGGGTCGGCTCGAGGAGCGGGGATCGCTTCGCGGCAGTTGCGGTATGAGCAAGACGTGGCATGAGAGTCGCAATAAAGTCTAGGTTCTAACATCTCATTGACATGTCAACCGGATTCCCTTGTGCTGGGCGGCCGCCGGGCGCTGCGGCCATGGATCCACTCGTCCTGATCACGTGGCGAGGCGCACCTCAGACCCAACGAAGTCCGCGATCTCATGAAGCCTTCCTGCCTTTCCGGACGCTCTGTCTCGCGCCTCGCTAATGTAGTCCGGGCGGGCGCGCTGGCCTTGGTGTTGGTGCTCGCCGCGGGCGCCGCCGGCTGCCGACCCCGCCATCAGCAGCTTTGCCAGGGCTACCTCGAAGGGGAGTTCGTGGCCGTTGCTGCGCCCGTGGGCGGCACGCTCGAGCGCCTCGACATCCGCCGCGGCGACCCGGTACAGCCTGGGCAGTCCCTGTATCAACTGGACCTCGAGCCGGAAGCCACCGCGTTGCGGGAGGCACGCCATCGTCTGGACCAGGCCCGCGCCCGGCAGACGAACCTCACCAAGGGTCGGCGTCCGAGCGAGCTCGCCTCCCTCGAAGCCCAGCTCGATCGTGCCCGCGCCACGCTGCGTCTCTCGGAGCTGGACTTGGAGCGTCGCGTCCGGCTCAGCAGCGACGCGGTCATTGCCCCGGCGGAGCTGGACCTGGCGCAGGCGCGCTGCGATGCGGATCGCGCGGCTGTGACCGCGCTCACGGCCGACCTCGAGACGGCGCGGCTCGCGGCGCGCGAGGACGAACTGGCGGCGGCGGCGGCGGAAGTCAAGGCGCTGACGGCGGCTGTGGCCCGGGCCCAATGGGCCCTGGCGCAGAAGACTCAAGACGCGCCCACCAACGCCTGGGTCCACGAAGTGCTGTTCCGTCCGGGGGAGTGGGTTGCGCCGGGCGCTCCCGTGGTGCTGCTGTTGCCCCCGGAGAACATCCGGGCGCGGTTCTACGTGCCGGAGGCGGACCTGGCGCGTTGCCGGCTCGGAGGCGCGGTCCAGGTGCACCTCGATGGCATTCCGAATCCGCTGCGGGCGACGATTGACCACGTATCGGCCCAGGCGGAGTTCACGCCGCCGGTCCTCTACAATCGGGAGAACCGGGCCAAGCTGGTCTTTCGGGTCGAGGCGCGGTTTGAGCCGGCTGAGGCCCGGACGCTGCGCATTGGACAGCCGGCCGACGTCGTGCTGCCTTCGGGGGATTCGTGAGGATGGAAGCGTGCGGCAGGAAGCGGACACCCCTCGCCTTGATCCGATGACCTCTCCGAAGCCTTTGGCCATCGACGTGACTGGAGTCACCAAACGCTTTGGCGGGCGCACGGTGGTCGAGGACATCACCCTCGAGGTGCAACAGGGCGAGATCTACGGCTTTCTCGGCCCCAACGGCAGCGGCAAGACGACGTTCCTTCGGATGCTCTGCGGACTGCTCACGCCGGACGCCGGCCGGGGGACTTGTCTCGGCTACGATCTCCGGACCCAGGCGGCCGAGATCAAGCAGCATGTGGGCTACATGACCCAGCGGTTCAGTTACTACGAGGATTTGAGCCTCGAGGAGAACCTGGATTTCGTGGCCCGGATCTACGGGATTCCGGATCGGCGGGCTGCAGTGAACCGCAGCCTGGCGCAGCTGGGATTGACCACCCGGCGGCAGCAGTTGGCCGGGGTGCTTTCCGGGGGCTGGAAACAGCGGCTGGCTCTGGCGGCCTGTCTCATTCACCAGCCGGAGCTGCTGCTGCTCGACGAGCCGACGGCCGGGGTGGATCCCAAGGCCCGGCGCGAGTTCTGGGAGGAGCTGCACCGGCTTGCCTCGGAAGGCCTGACCGTGCTGATCACGACGCATTACATGGACGAGGCGGAGCGGTGTCACAGCCTGGCGTACATCGCCTACGGCCGGCTGCTGACGCGCGGCACCCTGGGCGAGGTGATTGCGCACGCGGGCCTGACGACCTGGATGGTATCGGGCCCGGACCTCGCTGCCTTGGCCGCCGCCCTGCGCGGCGTGCCGGGCGTCGAGCACGTGGTGGCCTTCGGCAACACGCTGCACTTGAGCGGGCGCGATCCGGTCCGGCTCGAGGCTGCCTTGGCACCGTGGCGCCGGCCGCCCTACCGGTGGCAACCGATCGAGCCCGGACTCGAAGACGTCTTCATCAGCCTGATGGGGACAGCCCGCGACAACGCATGAGACGACGCCAGTTTCATCCCCGGCGGTTCTGGGCGGTGGTCGTCAAGGAGTTCATCCAGATGCGACGGGACCGGCTGACCTTTGCCATGATGGTCGGCATCCCGATCCTGCAGCTCCTGCTCTTTGGTTTTGCGATCAATGCCGACCCGAAGCACCTGCCCACGGCGGTGCTTTGCGCGGACCCCAGCCGTTTCAGCCGGACCCTGGTGCAGGCGCTGCGGACCAGCGAGTACTTCCGGTTCGTCTGCGAGGCGGGGAACGAGGCGGCGATCCGGGATCTGCTCCGCCGCGGCGAGGTCCAGTTCGTGGTGCACATCCCGGCCGGGTTCGAGCGCGACCTGCTTCGGGGTGAGCGTCCCCGGCTCTTGCTCGAGGCGGATGCGACCGATCCCGCGGCCACGGGGTATGCGGTCATGGCGCTGAACACGCTGCTGACGACCGTGTTCGATCGCGACCTGACGGGATCGTTCCAGCGGCTTCGCGCCGCTCCCGGCCCGGTCGAGCTGCGGCTGCATCGGCACTACAATCCGGAGAACCGCACCCAGTTCAACATTGTGCCCGGGCTGATGGGCGTGGTGCTCACGATGACGATGGTCGTGATCACGGCGCTGGCCATCACGCGGGAGCGGGAGCGGGGGACGATGGAGAATCTGCTCTCGACGCCCGCGCGCCCGGGCGAGGTCATGATCGGGAAGCTCGTGCCCTACATTCTGGTCGGCTACCTCCAGGCGGGTTTGATCCTGCTGATTGCCCGGTTCCTGTTCGAGGTTCCGGCCCTGGGCAGCATCCCGCTGCTGGGCGTCGTGATGCTGATCTTCATTGCCGCGAACCTGGCCGTGGGCATCACGTTTTCGACCATTGCCCAGAACCAGCTTCAGGCCATGCAGATGTCGTTCTTCTTCTTCCTGCCCTCGATCCTGCTCTCGGGATTCATGTTCCCGTTCCGAGGGATGCCGGTCTGGGCGCAGGCCATCGGCGAGGTTCTGCCGCTCACGCATTTCCTGCGGATTGTGCGGGGGATCCTGCTCAAGGGGAACGGCCTGGGCGAGATCCTGCCTGAGCTGTGGCCGATCTCACTCTTCCTGGTGGTCCTGCTCGCGATCGGCATCCACCGGTACCGGATGACGTTGGATTAGCGGGGCGCTGGGATCCCTCGTAATCCCCAGCCCCAACGGCGGCACCAGGTCTCGCGCCTCCCGCACCCCGTAATTGAAAATGACGAATCCGCGCCGGTCGTGCCGGCGGGTGATCCGGATCTGCTCGATGACGCCGAGCACGCCCAGGGGCGGGGCGGAGGCGCTGGCGCCGATGCCCGGGTAACACGGCACCGGGCCGGCCCACTCGATCTGACGCACCACCCGGTTCTCGAAATGCCGGTGGCTGCTCGTGTAGTCCATGGGACAGACGAAATCGAGCCAGCCGCGCTCGCACCACAGCTTCCAATCCTGGCCGATGGTGTCGCGATCCCGGGGCCAGTCGGGAAAGACGGCGGCGGAGATCTTGATCCGGGGTCGGACGCGCCGGGCGCCTTCGCTGACCGCGCGGACGACGTCCGAGATCAAGTCCCGGCGCCAGCCGAGCCATGCGTCGCGCCGCGGGCCGTTCCGGCGCACGTCGTCCGGCCAGGACGCCACGGGGCTCTTGGTGACCGCCTCGAACCGTTGGCGGCAGCCTTCACAGAAGCAGTGGTCGGCATCGGGAAACCGGATGTAGTCGAAGTGCAGTCCGTCGACATCGTACAGTCGGGCCACCTCGACCATGGACTCGACTTCGAGCTTCTGGTTGAGCGGATGGGACGGACAGAGCCACGGCTCCTCCCGGCCGTCCACCGAGACCTGGAGCCGATGCTCGCCCCGCAGGCGCTCGAGGGTCTCGCGCGCCGCGGCATGGCCCAGGTTCCAGTTCACCTTCCAGACATGGATCTGCACGCCCCGCTTCCGGCACGCCGCCAGGCAGAGGGCGACCTGGTCGCCGCGCCGGGAGACCTCGGGCGACACCGGCAGGACCCGGCTGGGGTAGTAGGCGACGCCGCCCCAGAGCAGGTTGGGCAGGATGGCGTTGAACCCGTTCTCGGCCAGCCGTCCGATTGCGGTCTCCCAGTCCATGCCCTCGACGCCGAACGCGTTGTGACACCAGAAACCGCGGAACTCGTGGGTCGGCGCCGACTGGGCCCGGCACCAGGCTTCAGTCAGTTGCCGCTGGGCTGTGCGGGCCGCGTCCAGCGCCTCCGGGAACCGGCCGGCCGCGGCGTGACTCGTGGCTGCCCCGTGTGCGGCAAGGGCGGCGTCGATTGCCGGCCGCGCACGGGGGCCCTTGGCCTCTGCGGCGATCATGGCGATGGACTCCTCGAATCCGGTGCTGTCGCCGATTCGGCCGGCCTTGCGGAGCTGGGCGGCGAGGGCCTGCTCCCAGACTTTGGGGGCAAGGTGGCCGAGCATGGCCAGCAAGAGCCGCTCTTGGTTCTCAGGGTCATCTTCGAGGAGGACGTGGGTCATCAGCAGCCCGTGGGCCGAGCCCAGGAGCGCGGCGTGCCCCGAGGGTTGGCCCTGATCGTCCACCCAGTCCGCCCAGACCCGCGCCACGCCCGGCACCGGTTCAAAGGCGTTGAGGTTCCACGACCGCTGGGACACCGACTCCGGCAAGCCGGGAAAGCCCTCCGCCCGGCGGCGGATGGCGGCGAAGGAGCCCGGGCGCTCTTCGCGGACGTGCCGGCCGTTCTGGACGCCGAGCCGCGCGCGAAGCGCCTCCGGCACTGAATAGAAGATCAGCAGCTTGCCTCCAGCCGCGGCATACCGGTCCAGCACGGCAGCCCCGCGCTCGGGCAGAGCCGGATTGTGCGGGAGCACAACCACGAGGGCCGACTTGATCCGAGCCTCCGTCAGGTCCGCTTCCCCCAACACGGCACAGCCGACGCCCAGTCCATGCAGCCACCGGACAATCCGCTCGGCAAATGGATCGGCAGATCGCCTGCCTCGGGCCCCCGCCGCCGTGCCGCCTTCCGGCCGCACCACGGCCACCAGGGCGTCTGCGCCCAAGGCGCCCGTCTGGCGTAGCCCGCCCCAGTAGAACTCGGTGTCCGCATCCAGACCGCGCCAGGCGGACAGCCGAATCGCACGGATCTCGCCCCACCCGGCCGGGTTGCCCTCGACGGAGAACGCGGTCTTGTCGAGAGATACGGTCTCCCATCGGTTCGTGGATTCGGGGAAGAACGAGGCGTGGTACCAGCCCTCGCCGCTCTGGAAGTAGAGACTGAAGTAGGAGACCGGCGCCGGGTTGGCGCAGTAGACGTCGAACTCGATCCCCCGGGACGAAGCGAGGTCGAGGGCAACCTGCCGGTCCCAGCACCCGCGCTCGATCCCGGTGCGCGCGAAAGGGCATTCGAGGCGGAGGGCGGAACGGCCGGCGACCACGCCGACAGCCACCGGCGCGGAACCGGCTCGAGGTTGCCACGCCGACCGGGCTGCAGCCTGGTCGGGGTAGACTCCCGAGTCGATCAGGGCGGCATCGGCGCCTAGGGTCGGGAATCCCCCGAAGCCAATCAGAGTCGCCGCCAGGGCGAGAGAACATCGAGCGCTCATGGGGGCACCGTAAGAGGCCTGGGGCCCGGGTTCAAGCCCGCGCGGAGCTTGCGGAACGGCGGGATGTTGGCATGCTGGGTCCGATGACGAAGACGGCGCACCCGACGCATCGAGGCTGCTTTCGCGCGGCGGCCGGGGCGTTCACGCTGGTCGAGTTGCTGGTCGTGATCGCCATCATTGCGATCCTGGCGTCGTTGCTCCTGCCGGTGCTGGGCAAGGCGAAGGGGAAGGGGCAGGCCATCTACTGCCTCAACAGCCTGCGGCAGCTGGGTTTGGCGGTGCAGCTCTACGTTCAGGACAACAACGATTGGATGCCTCCAATCCAGGCCCGCGCCCAGGCAGGGTTCGAGACGAGCTGGCGTTCCTACCTCTACAAGTACGTCGGCCAGAACGCGCGTGTCTATGATTGCCCGGCCGAGAAGACGGAAGTTTACGCCTCCGGCAAGCCGTCCTACTCCAAAACGCCCAGTCTGTGGCTTGTCGGGCAGGCGCTCGAGGGGGAAATCGACATTCCCAGCGGTCTTGGCGCCGTCAACGTTCATTGGGAAAGCGGCGGGGCCCCGCCTCCCTTTGGCCGTCCGCAGGGCTATGAGAACAACCTCTGCCGCGCCAACGCCATCGAGGGGCCGTCCTCACTGATCATCCTCGGGGATGGCCACAGCGACGTCTACGGGGTTTGGCCGAGCGACCGCTGGTGGATTTGGAAGGAGCTCGGCCAGGCGAATGCCGCCGGCTTCAATCGCCTGGCGCAGGGCGACCGCGGGGCGGTGCGCCACAACCGCAAGGGCAATTACGCCCGGGCCGACGGCAGCGGCGCCCTCTTGGACGCCGCACGGATCCCCTGCAACACCACCGAGTGCCACTGGTCGGCCAAGCTGGATCCGCACTGACGCCCCACCGCGCGCCGGACCGTCCTCGAGACCCTCGATGATCGCACCCAACACCTCGAAGCGGCTCCTGGCGATCGCGCTTCTCGTCCTGGCGGGGCTGCTCGGGTGGCGCGCCGTGCGTCAGCGGAGCGGGCCTTCCGAGCAGGCGTTCTTTTACGACCAAAGCCGGCAGCAGCTCTTCAAGGCGCCGCGCACGGCCATCCCGCCGATCCGGGGCGTCGATGGCCCGGAGGAGGATGCCGCGCGGGCAGTGGTCATTTCGACCACGGGGAAACCGGGGGACAAGTCGTCGTGGACCGTCGCCTATCTCGAGCAGTATTCGCCGGAGCTCAAGCGTCAGATGGAGGCCGCCCAGGCGCAGGGGACCTCGCCGATCATGGGCCGGACGGAGGCGCAGCAGCACCGTTTCGTCCGGAGGCTGACCGACCGCGAATGGTTTGCCTTGAACACGCCCGAGGCGGAGGTCATTCTCACCGGGTGGGCCGCACCGGGGCCGAATGGCATCACGCCGGTCGTCTGCACGCCATGAGCACCGCCGGGGGCCGCCGATCGGTTCAGCAAACGCCTGATGATCGAACCGTTCAAACGTCGACTACCGCCATGAACTCCTTCTCGAATCCAAAGGTGCAGATCCTGAAAGGTCTCCGGGGCGCCCTCGCTCTGGCCCTTGTCCTCGTCGGCCTCCCGGGGTTGCTCCGTGCCCAAACGCCCACGGTGGCCACGGACAAGACCTCGTATGCGATAGGGGCGGACATTGTCGTCACTTTTGCCGACGGGCCTGGCCACGCGAAGGATTGGATCGGCATTTACGAGGCGGACCAGACCCCGGGCGCGGGAGGCACAGCGTCCGCGCTGTGGAACTACGTCGACGGCACGCGCAACGGTCTGGTCGGCAAGACGGCCGGTACGATGACGTTCGCCGGCGGCCTGGACGAGCCGGGCGACTGGGTGGTTTACCTGCTCGAGAACGACGGCTACACCATCCTGGCCCAGCAAGCGTTCACCGTCCTGGCAAGCCCGACCGTCGCCACCAGCAAGGCCGCCTTCTCGCCGGCCGAGACGATTGAGGTCAGCTTCGCCCACGGCCCGGGCAACCCCAGGGACTGGATCGGCATCTACAAGGCGGGGGAGACGCCCGGGGCCGGCGTGGACTCGACCCAGTGGCTGTACGTCGATGGGACCAAGAGCGGCACGAGCGGGCTGGTCGAGGGAACCGTCGAGTTCGAACCGCTGCCGATCGGCGATTGGGTCGCGTTCTTCCTCGAGAACGATGGTTACACCGTGCTTGCCAGCCAGACCTTCGAGGTCAAAGCCGAGGCGCCGACCCTGACCACGGACCATTACAGCTACCTGCCCGGGGAAGACATCGTCGCGTTGTGGCAGAACGGCCCGGGAAACCCGAAAGACTGGGTGGGCGTCTATCCTGCCGGGGTCGTGCCCGGCTCGCAATACTCGACGCTCTGGTTCTATGTGGACGGCACGGGGGCTGGCACGGTGGGGGTGCGCGAAGGCTCGGTGACGTTCGCCGAAGGGCTCAACGTTGCCGGCGACTGGGATCTCCATCTGCTGTTGGACGACGGGTATGACACGCTCGCCCGGACGACGATCCGGGTGGTGGATCCGTATGCGCCGTTTGTCCGGCCGGCCCAGCGCAGCTACGTCATCGGCCAGACCATCCAGGTCGATTTCAAAAACGGGTATGCGACTCCGAAGGATTGGATCGGGATCTACAAGGCCGGCGAGACGCCCGGCGGCCCCGCCGCGACGCTCTATCGCTACACGGACGACACCCTGAGCGGCACGACCGGCTTGGCCGAGGGCACGGTCGCGTTCGCTGCCGGGCTGGCTGTTGCCGGCGAGTATGTGGCGTACTTCCTCTACAACGACGGCTACGATGTCCTCGCCAGCGAACCGTTCACCGTCACTCTCCCGCCCGCCGACCGGGCCCGCCTGGTTCGCGTCACCCCGTCGAGTGGCGCTGTCGGCCTGCCGCCCCAGGCAGCCTACGAAGCCGAGCTGAAGCAGGGTTCGACCCGGGTCGTCTCCAGCAGCATCGTCCTGAAGCTCGACGGGACAACCGTCGTGCCAACGATCACGGAAGCCGGCGACACCGTGACCATCACCTATACCCACACGCCACTCCTGGCAGCGCTGAGCACCCACACGTTCGAGCTCGCGTTCGACGACAACGCCGCCCCGGCGAATCACACCGTCAATACGGTGCAATTCACGATCGGCGAGTACGAGAACATCGTGTTGCCGGCGCCGCTCTATTTCGAGGACTTCGAAGACACGGCCGAGGGGAGCTTGCCCGACGGTTGGACCTCGAAGAGCTACACCGAGGTGCTGAACTGGGACTATGATCTGGGCAACCTCGACTCCGCCAGCTACGCGGATTGGGTGGTGGTGAACGCCTCGCGATTCGAGGACTCCCTCATCGGCTACAGCCAGGACCCCACGTTCGATTATCAGCGGGTGCTCCGCGTCAATCCGATGGTGGTCCTCAACGGCCAAGTCTACAACCAGCCGCTCGCCCAGGGGCGGCTCCTCTTTGGCAACTCCGGCTACCGGATGGGCGCCAGCCAGGTGATGTACCTCTTCACCCCGGATTTCAATCTGTCGGGCCAGACCGATGTCCATCTCGTGTTCCACAGCCTCTGGGAACAGAATCAGGACAGCATCGGCGCGGTCGAGTACTCGATCGACAGCGGGGCCACCTGGCTGCCGGTGGTCTACCTGCTCGATGCGGATGACGTCCTCCGGGATGGCGGGGGGGCCATCGATGCCGTCGCCACGTTGACGACGGTGCCTCAAGAGGACGATATCGCCCGCTACTTCGATCCGGACGCGCTCGAGGAGAAGGGAGGCACCTACGGCGCCTTCATCGGCGCGCACGTGACCGCCGACCTCGCCCCCTTCATCAGCAGCCGCATCGATGATGATCCTGTCGGGAGCAAGCGGATCGAGAAATTCCGACTGCCCCAGGCGGATAACCAGGCGAAGGTCCGAATCCGGTTCGCCCACGCCGGCGCCGACAGCTGGTATTTCGGGATCGACAACGTGGGCCTGTACAGCATTCCCACCGGGCCGGTCGAGCCGTTGAACGTGACCGTGGCGATCCAGGACACCACGCTGACTTTGAACTGGACGGGCGGGAAGGGGCCGTTCGAGGTTCAGCGGAAGGCCGACCTGGGCCAGGCCCAGTGGCAGACCATCGCCACCGGCGTCACCGGTAACACCGCCACCGACGCGATCGGCGCCGGGCCGGCCTTCTACCGCGTGGTCGGAGATTAGCGAGGGCGCATTACGCAGTCCGCCGTTTTCACTGCGGCGGTTCTTCCTGCCGAGGGGTCGGACCTGGAGTCTCGGGGGCCGGAGCCGGCGGGGCGGAGTCGGCGGTGCCGGTGACGGCCGGTGGCGGCGTGCCCGGGCCTGCCACCGCCGGTGCCGAGACCTCGATGGCGTCAATCCGGTACCGCCGCGTGTGGCCGTCGAGTTCGAACTCCGCCTCGTCGCCCACGGTCTTGTTCAGCAGCGACTGGGCGATGGGGCTGAGATACGAGATGATATGATGCTCGATGTCGAGGTCCCAGGCGCCGAGAATGTGGAAGGACTCCTGATGATCGGTGCCCACCTCGGTGACGGCCACCCGGGTTCCAATGCTGACGACATCGGTCCGGGGGTTGGCGAAATCCGTGCCGCGGGCGCGGACCAGCTGGTCTTCCAGTTCCGTCTTGCGCAGCATGAGAAGCCGGTGCGCCTCCTTCGCCGCCTTGAATTCGTGGTTCTCGCTCAGATCCCCGTAGCCGCGCGCCACGGCGATGTCCCGGGAATTGGCGGGAATGCGGCGGTGGACGAGGTCGTCGTATTCGGCCTTCCGCCGTGCGAGGCTCTCCCAGGAAACGACGAGAACTGACTCCTGGCGGCTGTGGTCGCCGGAAATGAGGGATTGCACCACGGGGGAGTGCTTGACGATCCGGGCCAGCAGGGACCGTTTGTCCATGTCATCGAAGCTCGGGGACAACTGGAGCGTCCGGGTCAGGTCCTTGATCACCTCGCGATCGGCGGTCTCGATCAGGCTCACCAGGAGATCGGTGTCGTCGAGGATGAAATCGCGCAGGCGATTGGCCTTTTTCTCGTTGAACTGGTCGCGTTCGATCGCGGTGAGCATGGCCCGGAAGACCTCGGGGCCGAGGATATCGGCGAAGACGTTCGATCGGTCCTTGGCGAGCCAGAGGAGGAGTTCGCTGCTGGCGGTGTGCTGGCTGATCAATCGCGCGACGGTGCTCTTGAGGGCTCCGAGGTGCCCCTCCTGGATGAGGAGATGGGCGCACTCGGTGCAGAGCCGGGTGCCGACGTGGTTCATGAAGCCGAGCACGGTCGTCGCCCACGTGTCCGGGCGGGCGTTCTTGAACGACTCGAGAGCCCGCTTGTGCTTCGCGGCCGCCACCTGCTCGAGCAAACGGCCGGGGCTGTCCGCTTCCGCCCAAATCATGGCGTCGGTGACATCGCCTTCCGCGGCCGGGGCCTCCGCCGCCGCCCGCAGATCGTCCCGCATGAAGATCCCCTCGAGAGCCAGGGCGGGCAGAGTCTGCCGATGGGAGGCGATCTCGCTCGACAGGAGGTTCGCCGCCTCGATCAGCGTGGTCCGCCGGTCGTCCCCCAGATCGCCCAGGTTCTTCAGAAACTCCGAAGCCACGATCAGCCGCGCCTTCAGCCCCTTGGCGGCCCGGAACTCGACGAGGATCCGGTCCCGGAGTGACACCTCCTGGGCCTGGTAGACGATCGGCTCGCTCTTCTTCATCGGCACCAGGAAATGGCCGTCCTTCCGCATCTCGCGTTTGGCTGCCTCCCACCACTTCTTCCAGTCCGCATCGACGACGTCCGGAACGAGCGCCTCCTGGATACGGTCCACGGTGGCCTGGCCGCCCAAGCTGTTCAGCACCAGCTTGATGAGGTCCAGGTGATGCAGCGCCGCCATCTCGCGGAGGCCGGCAAGGTCCTCGGCCTTGCGCGCGAGAATGTGATCCCGGTCGATCGGCTGGAGGGATTCCGCGGCAAACGCCAGGTCCATCGAGTGGTTCGCTTTGCCCTGGAAATCGACAATGAACCGCCCAAACACGGTGTCGACCTGCCGGATCCGGCCGAATCCCCAGCTCCGGTGCAGACAGTACCCGTGCTCGGCCAGCGCCACGAGCGGCTCGACGTGGTGCCGCCCGATCTTGCCCACTGCGACCAGTTTGTCGAATTCTTCTCTCATATCGGGTGCCGGCTCGTTTACACTCACGCCCGGCATTATGACGGAGTGAACTTTCAAACACCAAGAGAAATTGCCTTTCGCCTCCTGCGCCAGCGCGAGGCCGGTGGCGTCTATCTCGAGCACCTGATCGAGCAGGAGCTGCCGCGGGCCGGTCTGGCGCCCCGGGATCGCGCGCTCGCGCACGAGATCGCCTGCGGCGCGGTCCGCTGGCAGGCGACCCTGGACTGGCTCATTGACCGCCGGACCGGCGGCCGCCGGCAGGTGGCGGCGGTGCGGCAGCTGCTGCGGCTGGGCTTGTACCAGCTCTTCTGGCTTGACCGCGTGCCCGATCACGCGGCGGTCAACGAGACGGTGCAGCTCGCCCGGCGCGCCGGCCTGCATGCCCAGGCCGGCTTCGTGAACGCCGTCCTCCGCGGCTACGCCCGCGAGCGCGCTGCCACCCTCGAGGCGCTCGAGGACCTGCGCCGCACCGATCCCGCCCTCGGCCACTCCCATCCCGCCTGGCTGGTGGATCGGTGGACCGTCCGCTGGGGCCCCGAGACCGCCCGGAGCCTGCTCGAGTGGAACAACACCCCCCCGCGCACGTTCGCCAGGCTTAACACCCTCCGCACGGACGCCGGACGCCTGCTCGAACGCTGGCGGGCGGAAGGCGTTACCTACGACTTTGGCCGTTGGGACTGGATTCCCGAGAACCTCGTGTTCGAGCTGAAGGACCATCCGCCGCTGACCGCCCTGGGCAGCTTCCGCGAGGGCTGGTTCTACGTCCAGGACCCGAGTACGCTGCTCGCGGTTCGGACCCTCGAAGCCACGCCCGCCACGACCGTGCTCGACCTCTGCGCCGCACCGGGCGGCAAGACCACCTTTCTGGCCCAAGGTCTCGAGAATGCGGGACGCGTGCTCGCCGGGGATCTGGGTGCCGACCGGCTCGAGTTGCTCCGGGCCAACTGCCGGCGGTTGGGCGTCGGCAACGTCGAACTGCTGGCGCCGCCTGCCGATCCCGATCATCCCCCCCCGATCGCGGAACGCTTCGATCGCGTGCTTCTCGATACGCCCTGTTCGAATACGGGGGCTCTGCGGCGGCGAGTCGATCTCCGATGGCGACTCAGCCCGGGGGAGCTGCAGAGGCTGACGCGGCTTCAGGAGGCGCTGCTGGACCGTGCGCTCGGATGCCTGAAACCGGACGGCCGCCTGGTGTACAGCACCTGCAGTCTCGAACCCGAGGAGAACGAGGACCAGATGGCTGCCGTCCGGAGCCGGCACCCGGAGATCGAGTGCGTCTCGATGCGCACGCTCCGGCCGTTTGCCGAGAGCGTCGACGGCGCGTTCGTGGCGGTCCTGCGCCGGTCGAGCGGCATGCTGTAGCCGCCCGCGCCGAGGGCGGCGCGGAAAGCCGGCGTTCCGCGGATTGACCCCCGAGCGCGATTCCCGCAAGCTGAAGCCGTCATGTGCGGGAACCGAATTGTCCGAGGCGCGCTCTGGCTGGGGGGGGCTGTTGCCGCGATGGAGCTCGCTGCTGGGGAGCCTCGCGACAAGCCGATCACGGCTGCGGAGTGCGTGCAGCGGGCGCTGGCCGAGAACCGCGCCCTCCAGATCGAGCGCATCAACCCGCGGATCGCGCAGCTGACCCTCGAGGCCTCCTACGGCGTGTACGATCCGATCCTGACGGTCGAGGCGGCCAACAGCCGGATTGCCGACACCGGCGGGTACGATCCGCGGGACTTGAGCAAGGACGACAGCTACGAGGCCGAGGCCTACACCGTGACGCCGGCGGTGACGGGGCTTCTGCCCTGGGGCCTTACCTATTCGCTGAACGGGGATTTCGCGAGCACGTCCGGCGATCGGAACAACCAGAACTTCGACGCCTACAACGTGTCGGTCGGGTTCACCCTGCAGCAGCCTCTGCTCCGGAACGCCTGGGTGGATGCGGCGCGCACCACCGTTCGCATCAACCGCAAGAACCTGCGCACCACCGAGCTCGGGGTCGAGTACATCGCCGCCACCGTCGTCAACCAGGTCCGGCAAGCCTACTGCGACCTCGTGCTGGCGCGGGAGAACCTGCGGGTGCAGGAAACCCTGCTGGCCGTGCGCGAGCGGTTCGACACCGAGACCCGGCAGCGCGTGAAAGTGGGCGCCCTGTCCAACCTCGACGAGAAGCTGGCGCAAGCGCAGGTCGCCCAGGTCCGCGTCGCCCTCATCGCAGCCCGCAACCAGGTGAGCCTGGCGGAGAACGCGCTGAAGACCCTGCTCGGGGATGATTTCATCAGCAGTGCCGAGGTCCGACTCGTGCCCAGCGACCGCCTGCTCCCGGTGCCGGCGGTGCTCGACCTGCAGGAGAGCTGGCGCGAGGGATTGGCGCGCCGGGCCGACCTGTGCCAATTGCGGCTCGACGTCGAGAAGGCGGACATCGAGCTGAAGTACTACCGGAACCAGCTGTGGCCGTCGCTGGATCTGGTGGGCGGCTACGGGCGGCGGGGCTCGAGCAAGGACCTGCCGCTGCCGCCCGCGAAGGCCCGCGCCTCGCTCCATGACGCGATCGACGAGATCGACGACAACGTCGCGCCCAACAGCATGGTGGGGGTGATCTTCTCCCTGCCGCTGAGCCGGAAGCTCGAGCGATCGAACTACCGCCTCAGCAAGGAGCGCCGCGAGCAGTTCCTGCTCATGGTCAAGCAGCGGGAGGAACTCGTCCTGCGCGAGATCAGCGACGCCTTCCAGAATGCCCTGACCGCCCATGAACGCGTCGAGGCCACCCGCGTCGCCAGGGAATCGGCCGAGGCCGCCGTCCAAGCCGAGGAACAAAAGCTCGCCGCCGGCCGCAGCACGTCCTTCTTCGTGCTGAGTCTGCAGGGCGACCTCGCCACCGCCCAGTCCCAGGAGATCCTCGCGCAGGCGGATTACCACAAAGCGCTCTCCCAGCTCCATTTCGCCGAGGGAACCCTGCTCGAGCGGGAACATCTGGAAATCGAATGGCGTTGATCCTGACCCAAGCGTGTCCGGGCCTCGGGTGGATCATCGGGCTCGCCCTGGGAGCGGCGGGCATCGTCCGCGCCGGGGAGCGGATTCTGGCGGATTTCTCGAGGACCGAGGATCGCGGCCGGCTCGCGGTCACCGGAGGGCGGCTCGAACCCGCTGCTGACGGCTGGGTCCGGGTTCTGGCCGGCACGAACCAGCCGTGGCCCGGCATTGCCCTGGCGGCGCCCGCCGGGGCCTGGGATCTCTCGCCGCACGCCGCGGTGGTCGTTCCGGTCCGCAATCCCGAGGATCAACCTCTGACGGTGAACTGCCGGGTCGACAACCCCGGGGCCGATGGCACGCGGCACTGTGTCACCCGGTCCCTGACCCTCGAGCCGGGCGCGGCGGGGCTCCTGCACGTCGAGATGCGGCGCACCCGGGACGATCGCAAGGGCGGCGTGCTTTTCGGGATGCGAGGCTACCCGGTGACCTGGGGGGGCGAAGGGACGATCAACGCGTCCAACGTGACCCAGCTGCTGGTCTTTCTGAACCGGCCGGCCTCGGATCGGCGGTTCGAGGTCGGCAGCCCAAGGGCCATCGGGGAGTACTCCCGCCCCACGGCCTGGACCTCGGATGCCGAACCGTACCTGCCGATGATCGACACGTTCGGCCAATACAAGCACGCGACATGGCCGGGAAAAACGCGGGACGACGCTGCGCTGGTCCGTGCGCGGGAGGACGAGGCGAGGGCGCTCGAGGCCGATGCGGGCCCCCGAGGGTGGAACCGCTATGGGGGATGGGCCGCGGGGCCCCAACTCGAGGCCACCGGGTTCTTTCGCGTCCAGAAACATGGCGGCCGATGGTGGCTGGTCGATCCCGAAGGCCGGCTGTTCTTCTCCCACGGGATCGACTGCGTCCGGATGTTCGACGCCACGCCCATCGAGGAGCGCGAGTCGTGGTTCGAGGAGTTCCCGGGCGGTCTGCCGGGGCTTTCCGAGTTCCTCATCCCGGCGCAATACGCGCTCAAGGGCCACTACGCCGGCCGGTCGCCCCGATGCTACTCCTTCGCCGGTGCGAACCTGCGCCGGAAGTACGGGCCCGAATGGCGGACGGCGTATCCCGACGTGATCCATCGGCGGTTGCGGGTCTGGGGACTGAACACGATCGGGATGTGGTCGGATGAAGGCGTCCGCTTGCAGCGCAAGACCCCTTATGTGGATGCCATCGGTTCCCACGGAGCCCGCATGATTGAGGGCAGCGAGGGGTACTGGGGCAAGTTCCCGGACGTGTACGATCCGGATTTCCGGCAGCGCCTGCGCCGGCAGATGGAAGGCAAGCGCGGACGCAGCGCCGGCGATCCCTGGTGTCTGGGGTATTTCTCGGACAACGAGATGTCCTGGGGCGACGACGTCTCCCTGGCGCTGGCGGCGCTGGCATCGCCGGCCGGTCAGCCCGCCAAGAGCGCCTTGATCGACGACCTCCGGGAGAAGCACGGCGGCATCGAGGCGCTCAATGCGGCCTGGGGAACGGCCTGCGCCTCGTGGGACGCGCTGGCGCGGGAGACCGCACCACCCGATCGAGCGAAGGCCCGGGAGGATCTCGAACAGTTCACCACGCGGACCGCCGAGCAGTACTTTCGAATTGTGCGCGACGTGATCCGCGAAGTGGCTCCACAGCAGTTGTACCTGGGCTGCCGGTTCGCCTGGGTCAACCCGCGCGCCGCCGCCGCCGCCGCCCGGTACTGCGATGTGGTCAGCTACAACCTCTACCAGCGGAGCGTCGATGGCTTTCGGTTCAACGGAAACGCCGACGTGCCGCTGATCATCGGCGAGTTTCATTTCGGCGCCCTCGACCGCGGGCTCTTCCACACGGGGCTGGTCCCGGTCGCCAACCAGAAGGCCCGGGCGGCGGCGTACCGCGAGTACGTCGAGGGAGCGCTGCGGCATCCCCAGTTCGTGGGCTGCCACTGGTTCCAGTACCAGGATGAGCCGACGACCGGCCGCGTCTACGACGAGGAGAACTACCAGATCGGGTTCGTCGACATCGCGGACATGCCCTACGTGGAGACGGTCGAAGCCTCGCGGGTGCTCGGCGAGAGCCTCTACCGCCTGCAGCGGGTTCAAGACAGGGTCCCGGAGCCTTGAATCCGAAGCACGGATTCGGGTTGTCAGAGGCTTGCAGGGTGGTAGGGTCTGGCGCATGTCTGAGATTGCAGCCTACGTGAACCGTCGGTCGTCCCAGATCACACCGGCGGTTGTGGACAAGCTGCTCCGCATACTCCCGATCTGGAAGGCGGAGTTCACCCAGATCCGCGCTCCGAAGTATCCGCACCTGGTGGACCAGCTCGAGTTTCTGGCCGACGCGGTCGAGGACACCGCGGAAGGTGCCTATAAAGACCTGCCCTACACGGCGCTGGCCAGCGCGGTGTTCGCCCTGATTTACGCGCACCGGAAATCGGATCTGATCCCGGACGACTTCGGCGAGCCCGGCTTTGCCGACGATTCGAGCGTGGTTCGGGCGGTCCTGATCCAGCACGAGAAGGCCTTCGCCAAGTACGCCGCCGCACAGGGGCTCGATTGGGGCCGGATCACGAGCGCTCCTTGAAATCCGCAGGGGCGCCGCAGACTTGTGGATCGGGGCATCTCGGGTATGGTTAGGCCGTGAAATGCCCGGAGATCGTCGCCGCGGTGGCCCTCAGCCTCTTCGTCGGGTCGGGCGTCGCCCAGGAGGAGGCGCTCTCGCTCGACGACATGGTCCAGAGTGCCCAGGAATGGGTCGGGGAGAACGTCGACGATCGGGTGCTGGGGGCCCTCGAGTCGGTGGATTGGGAACCGGTCCAGCCCCTGTTGCGGGATTTGCAGACGCGATTTCAGGGGGACTACGTCCTGGACCTGGCCGGCCTGCGCGACGCGGCACGCGACCTCTTGGCCGAACTCGAAACGTCGGAGGAGACCAGGCCATATGCCGCCTGGCTCCGGGCGCGGATGGACTACCTCGAGATGGCCGACACGTTCCGGCTCATCATCCCGCCGCCGCCGGTCAAGCCGGGTGAACCCCCGGCGCTGATTCCCAATCCCGAGCCTGAGACCCAGCGGGCGGCGTGGAAGAAGAGCGTTGAAGCGCGGCCGGCGCCGGCTGGGGCGGCCGCCATGGCCCAGCGGTTGCAGGGGGTGTTCACGGAGCATCAAGTGCCGCCAGCCCTGGTCTGGCTCGCGGAGGTGGAATCGGGCTTCAATCCCTCGGCCCGGAGTCCCGTGGGGGCGGTGGGGCTGTACCAGCTCATGCCCAAGACGGCCCGGTCCCTCGGCCTGTCGCTCCGTCCCACGGACGAGCGATTGGACCCGGACAAGAACGCGCGCGCGGCGGCGCGGTACCTGCGGTATCTCCACCCGAAGTTCAACGACTGGCGGTTGACGCTGGCGGCGTACAACGCCGGTGAAGGCCGTGTCCTGGGCCTGATGAAGCGGCAGAAAGCCAGAACGTTCGATGCGATCGCGCGTCATTTGCCGGCAGAGACCCAGATGTACGTGCCCCGGGTCGAGGCCGTCCTTCAGCGTCGCGAAGGAGTGGCTCTGGCGTCGCTGCCCGCGCCGGGAGCCGGCGGGTCTGCGCGGGTGAAACCGTAAGCCCCGCGATCGCTTGCGGGTGCTCCGACATGCCGGGCCGTCTTTCAGCCGCTTGCCGCCGCGTCAGCGGCTGACCGTGACCGGCTCGCGACGCGGCGCCACCGCCAGGAGCTGGATCAGATCGATCAGGATCTGCTTCGATTCCTCGAGGTGACTGTCGAACGCCGGAGTTTTCTCCTCGTCCTCATCCGCATCCGCGTCGTCGGAGGTGCCGGACAGCGCGTCGGTCTGGCTTGAGGCCTCGCCTTCGAGCTCGGCGGGTTGGGCATTCGTGGACGAGAGGGGCTCGGGGAGTCCGGCCAGATCCACGTTCTTGAGCGTGATCTCGTAGATCTTGGCGGGGGATTCGGGCCGGGCCTTGCGCTCCTCCTGACGGGCTTTCTTCCGGGCGTCCTGTTCCTCCTTCTCCTTCAGTCGGACCTGCTCGTTGAGGGAAACGGACTTGTCCCGGAGGAACTTCTGGTACGTCTCGATGTCCTCGCGGATGTAGGCGAAGTCCTTGCTGGCGTTTTGTCGGACCTCACTCCGGCGCCTGAGCTCGTCGAGGCGAGGCGCGATGCGGTCCAGCTTGTCGTACATCGTGCTGTCAATGGTATCCCACTCGAGGGGGTATTCCTGGGCGGCTTCGCCGATCTCGAGGTAGTTGGCGACCGAGGGGAGCACGATGTCGGGGGTGACGCCGTTCCGCTGGGTGGACCATCCGTTGGCCCGGTAGAACTTGCGAATGGTGACCTTGAGGGCGCCGGGGTTGAAATCCGCGGGAAACCGCGTGAGCTTCGCGAGCTCGTAGATGGTCTGGACGGTGCCTTTGCCGTGGGTGGTGGAATCGCCCACGATCAGGGCGCGGCCGTAATCCTGGAGAGCGGCGGCGAGGATTTCGGACGCGGAGGCGCTCACCCGGCTGGTGAGGACCATGAGGGGTCCGTCGTAGGCGACCTCGGGGTCGGGATCGGATTCGACGGTGATGTCCCCGTTGGCGTCGCGGACCTGGACGATGGGGCCTTCCTTGACGAACAGGCCGGTGAGGCGGATCGCTTCCTCGAGGGACCCGCCGCCGTTGCGGCGCAGATCCAGGATGAGCCCCTGCATTCCCTCCGCGGCGAGCTTCTTGATCAGCCGCGTGACGTCGGCGGTCGTGCTCTTGAGATCCGACCGGCCCTCGGCCTTGGCCAGCTGGATCTGGCGCGAGCCGCTGAGATCGAAGCTGGCGTAGAAGGAGGGGAGGTCGATCACGCCCAGGCGCCAGGTCTTGCCTTGGGCGTCCGGCAGTTCGATCAGCCTTGCCTTCGCCTCCTGGTCCTCGAGTTTGATTTCATCGCGGATGAGCGTCAGCACCTTGCGTTGGGAGGGGTCGGCGGCGTCGGCCGGGATAATGGTGAGGGTCACCTCGGTGCCCTTGGGGCCGCGGATCAGCTCGACCACCCGGGTCAGCTTCATGTCGACGACGTCGACCGGTTCCTCCCCCTTCTGGGCCACGGCGACAATCCGATCGTTGGGCTTGATCTTCTTGCTGCGGGCGGCGGGGCCGCCGGCCATGAGGCTCTCGATCTTGCAGTAGCCGTCCTCGGACCGGAGGAGGGCTCCGATGCCGTAGAGGGAGAGCTTCATGCTGATGGCGAAGTTGTCGAGCTGGGCTTTACCCATGTAATCGGAGTGGGGATCGTACGCCTGGGCGAGGGCGGTGAGATAGACCTGGAGAATCTCTTCCGAGTCCAGTTCGGCCCAGCTCCGCAGGAGCCGCTTGTAGCGATTGGCCAGCGTCTTGATGATCTGGTCGGGCTTTTCGCGGTTGAGTTTCTCCTGCAGGTACTCGTAGCGGAGATGCTGCCGCCAGAGGATGCGGGCCTCCGCTTCGTCGGCGGGCCACTCGGCGTCCTTGCGGTTGGGCAGATAACGGTCGTTCCCCGCGAAGTCGAATTCCGGAGCCCGCAGGGTTTTGGCGGCGTACTCGACGCGTTCATCCACCCGCTGCAGGAACCGGGCGAAGAGGGTGGCCGCCGGGGTGGTATCACCGCGGGTCGCCGTCAGGTCCGCCAGACGCCCGCGCAGGCGGCGGAACTCCTCGATGTCAGACTTGAAGAAGTGAATGTGCATGGGATCAAGCATGCTGAGGTATCGATCCAGGAAACGATCCACGAGCTCGGCGTCGAGGGGGCGCCGGTAATAGTGGAACCGCTTGAGCATGTAAGCGGTACTGACGGCAATCTTGCCGTCATAAGCGCCGGGAACCAACGGCGCGAACGAGGCGTGCTTGGCGGCGAACGCCTCGAGCTCCGCCACGGGGTCTGCCGGGGCGAGGTTCTCCTTCCGGGCTTCACTCGGGGGGGGGGGCGCGGGCGTCGCGCCCTCGGGGACTTCGGCAGGGAGCCCCTGGCTGGCGAGGAAGAGCGCCAGCAAGAGCAGCGGCCGGAGGGCGCCGCGGAGGGGCGCTCCCGGTCTCCGGAACAGGGGCGGCTCGGCATTCAAGCGATTCAAAAGGACGCCTTCGAGGCGCAACATGACGTACAAGATAAGCATTTCCCAGCCCAGGGCAAGTCGGCGAGTGCGATGTCGGCTCCGGGGTGGCTGCAAAACAGGATGCCGAGTCTGCAGGAGGCGGCTGCAGGCTGGCACGGCGGTCTTCATCCGGCTCGACTTTCCGGGGGGAAGGCTCGAGGATGGCCCAATGCGGCTTTTGGACCGGTATTTGCTGCGCGAGCTGCTGGTACCCCTCGGCTATTGCCTGACCGGGTTCTTTGTTTTCTGGGTGACGTTCGATCTCGTCGCCCAATTGGATGAGTTCCAGCGGCGTGAGCTGCTGCCGGGTGACATTGCCGCGTACTACCTGGTGAAGACGCCGGAGGTGCTGGTGACGGTGGTGCCGGTGGGTTTGATGCTGGCGCTGCTCTACGCGCTGACGCAACACGCGCGCCACCAGGAGCTGACGGCGATGCGTGCGGCGGGGTTGAGCCTGTGGCGGCTGTCGGTGCCTCACCTGGGTGTGGGGATCGTACTGGGGGCGGCCTTGTTCGGCCTGAATGAGTATGCGGTCCCCGACGCCAACGACGCGGCGTCGCTGGTCCTGGGGCGGCGTTTGCCGCCGGCGCCCGGAGCGCTCGGGCCCGAGTGGGAGCCGAACCTGGCATTTCACAACGAGCGGGACCAGAGGTTGTGGAACATCCTCGCGTACAACCGGGAGACGGGCGAGATGCGGTCGCCGCACTTGGAGTGGCGGCTGGCCGACGGCACGCGGCGGCGGCTGGTGGCCGACCGGGCGGTCTACACGAACGAGGTCTGGTTGTTCTACGAGGTGAAGGAACTGCTCTATCCGCCGCAGGCGACCCTGCCGTCGTACCGGGGCGAGACCAATATCCTCGAGTTGGCCGATCTGACAGAGACGCCGGAGCGAATCGCCAGCGAGATCAAGTTCACGGAGCTGAGCAACGTCAGGGCGGCGAAGCGCCCGCGGCTGTCTCTGCGCGAGCTGCAGGACTACCAGCGGCTGCATCCCCAGCTTGGTGAACGGGATCGATCCAAGCTGCAGACGCAATTTCACGGCCGGATTGCGGAGCCGTGGAAGTGCGTGGTGGTGGTGTTGATCGCCCTGCCCTTTGGTGCGCCCTCCGGCCGCCGCAACGTCCTCGTCGGCGTCGCCAGCAGCATTTTCATCGGGTTCGCCTACTTCATCATCTCGAGCTTCTCGCTGGCGCTGGGGACGGGAGGGTTCATGCCACCGTGGCTGGCGGCGTGGCTGCCGAATGCGTTGTTTGCGCTGGCGGGGGTGGTTCTGACCCGGAGGCTTCCATGAGGCGGCCGGCGGCGGACGGGATGCAGCGATACGAGCGGCTCCGCCAGCTGTACCGCGTCAGCCAGGTGCTGCACTCGACGCTGGACCCGCAGGAGGCGCTTCAGCTGATCCTGCGCGAGGCGGTGCGGCTGACCCGGGCGGGCACCGCCTCGGTGGTGCTGTTGAATCCCACGACGGGCTTCCTCGAGATCGAGGCGGCCAGCGGGCTCCCCGCGGAGGCGGCGCAGTTGCGGCTGCGGCCGGGTGAGGGAATCACCGGCTGGGTGATGCGCCACGGCCGGCCGCTGCGCCTGGGCCGGGTTTGGGAGGACCCGCGCTACGTGATGGTGCGGCCGGAGACGCGTTCCGAGCTGGCGGTGCCCTTCGAGGTCCGAGGCGAGGTGCGGGGGGTGATCAATGTGGACTCGGACCGGGAGGAGGCGTTCACGGAGGAAGATGAGGCGTTGCTCGCGGAACTGGCCGTGGAAGCCGCCCGGGTGATCCAGAACACGTGGCTTTGCGAGCAGCTCCGGCACAAGGCGGCCCTGTTCGAGGCCCTGACGAGCGTGAGTCAGGCTGTCACCTCGGTATTGACCCTCGAGGAGGTGCTGCAGGTGATCACGCGGGAAGCCTGTCGCCTCATGGGAGGCAGGCTGTGTGCGCTCCGGCTCGTGGACGACACGCGGGAGTGGCTTGATTTGAAGGCGAGTCACGGTGCCGGGCCGGCTTACCTGGCGAATCCGCGCCTGGGGGTGTCGGACAGTCTGCTGGGGTCGGTCCTCCGGCGCCGGAAGCCGCTCCAGGTGGCGGACGTTCAAAACTCGCCTCATTACCAGCGCGTGGATGTGGCCCAGTGCGAAGGGCTGGTCTCTCTGCTCGGCGTGCCGCTGATGTACCGGGAGGAGCCCATGGGCACGCTGAGTGTCTACACGGCCGAAGCCCACCGGTTCTCCGATGAGGAAATCCGAATTCTCTCCTCCGTGGCGGCGATCTCCGCCATCGCGATCGAGAAGGCCCGGCTGTACGAGCGGCTCCTGGGTGTCGAAGACCAGTTGCGCCGGAGTGAGCGGCTGTCGGTGCTGGGCCTGCTGGCGGCGGAGATTGCCCATGAGATTCGCAACCCGCTGGCGGTGATGAAGATGCTCTATCACTCGCTGGATCTGCGGTTTCCAGAAGGGGATCCGCGCGGACGCGACGCCCAGATCATGGGCGAGACGATGGATCGCCTCAACCGGATCATCGACCGGATCCTGGACATGGCCCGGAGCGCAGAGACCGAACACGCGCCGGTCCAGATCAACCGGCTGATCGAGGATCTCGCCCTGCTGAGCCGGGTCAAGCTGCGCCAGCAACGGATCGATCTGGTGCTCGATCTGGATCCGGACGTCCCGCGCCTGAGCGGGGACGCGGCGCAGATCGAGCAGGTGCTCTTGAATCTGACGCTCAACGCGGTCGAGGCCATGCCTGACGGGGGAACCCTGACCGTTCGGACGCGGCCGTTGCGGGAGAACCGGGCGGCGCAGGGGCCAACCCACGCGGCGGTGACATTCCGGGACACGGGGGTGGGGATGACCCGGGAGCAGCAGGAGCGCCTGTTTCACGTGCCGTTCAGCTCGACCAAGCCGGGGGGCACCGGCCTCGGACTGGCGATCGTCGCCCGCCTCCTCGAGGCGCACGCCGCCAAGGTGCGGATCGTGTCCAGGCCGGGCCGCGGGACGATTCTCCGGCTCTTGTTTCCGGCGGATCGGTCCGGAGAACCCGTCCCCTGAGCCGCGTCACGGCGCGGCGGGGTCGGCGGAGGGGGCTGTGCGCGCCAGTTCTTCCTCGAAATCGACAAGCTCCTCGATCTGGGTCAGAAACCAGCGATCGATGCCGGTGAGCCCGAAGATCTCCTCGAGGCTGAAGCCGGCACGGAACGCATGCCGGAGAAAGAAGATCCGCTCCGCGTTGGGCACGCGCAGCCGTTGGGTGATGACATCGCGGGGGAGGATGTCGCGGTCGCCGTACACAACATCGCCGATCCGCCACGGGCGGCCGTCCCCGCCCAGCCCGTGGCGCCCGATTTCGAGGGAGCGCAGCGCCTTCTGCAGGGATTCCTTGAAGGTCCGGCCGATCGCCATGGCTTCCCCGACGCTTTTCATCTGGGTATTGAGCGTGGGATCGGCCTGGGGGAACTTTTCGAAGGCAAACCGGGGGATTTTGACGACGACGTAGTCGATGGTCGGCTCGAAGCTGGCGGGGGTTTCGCGGGTGATATCGTTGCGGATCTCATCGAGGAGATAGCCGATGGCGAGCTTGGCAGCGATCTTGGCGATGGGAAAGCCGGTGGCCTTCGAGGCAAGGGCCGAGCTGCGACTGACCCGGGGGTTCATCTCGATGATGACCATGCGGCCGGTCTCGGGGTGAACGGCGAACTGGATGTTCGAGCCGCCGGTCTCGACGCCGACCGCCCGGATCACGGCGAAACTGGCGTCGCGCATGATCTGGTACTCCTTGTCGGTCAGCGTCTGGATGGGGGCGACGGTGATGGAATCGCCCGTGTGCACCCCCATGGGATCGAAGTTCTCGATGGAACAGATCACAACGCAGTTGTCGCGGCGGTCCCGCATGACCTCCATCTCGAACTCCTTCCATCCGAGGAGGGATTCCTCGACGAGGATTTCGCTGACGGGCGAGAGGTCCAGGCCGCGCCGGGCGAGGACTTCGAACTCCTCGCGGTTGTACGCGATCCCGCCCCCCGTGCCCCCCAGGGTGAAAGCGGGCCGGATGATGACCGGGTAGCGGCCGATCCGCCCGGCCACGGCCAGCGCGTCGTCAAGCGTGTGGGCGGTCCCGCTGACGGGGACGTCCAGGCCGATCGACAGCATCAGGTCCTTGAAGATCTGGCGATCCTCACCGCGCTCGATGGCCGCGGCGTTGGCCCCGATCATATCGACGCCGTGCCGTTCGAGGGCTCCCGACCGATGCAGCGTCATCGCGGTGTTGAGGGCGGTTTGGCCTCCCAGCGTGGGCAACAGCGCCAGCTTCCCGGCAGTGCCTTTGAGCCGCCGGGCCTCGACCTCGAGGATCTTCTCGACGCACTCGGGCGTGATCGGCTCGATGTAGGTGCGATCGGCGAACTCGGGGTCGGTCATGATCGTCGCCGGATTCGAATTCACGAGGACCACCTCCAGGCCCTCCTCCCGGAGGGCCTTGCACGCCTGAGTCCCGGAGTAATCGAATTCGCAGGCCTGACCGATCACAATCGGCCCCGAACCGATGATCAGCACGGTCTGGATGTCGGTGCGTTTGGGCATACGCGGAATGCCGGGGGCATGAAACACAGCCTCGTCCCTGTTGGGAAGGCAATTCCACCCCGGGACCGCACTTCGAGCTTGCACAGGGCCGGTCCCCTTCGGGATCCTGCAGCCATGTCCGAACCGGATCAATTGCGCGAGCTCTTCCGGCTCCAGCAGGCCCTGAATGAGCGGATCGGGGTGCGCACGGAGGGCATGACCCCCGAAGACCAGATCCGATGGGTGCTCAACTACTGTCGCGCCATGAGCCAGGAGATCGCCGAGCTCACGGACAGCGTCCCCTGGAAATGGTGGGCCAAGTACCAGCACTTCGACGCGCAGAATGCCCGGGTCGAGGTCGTCGATCTCTTCCACTTCCTGATCAGCCTCGCCCAGGTTCTGGGCATGAGCGCGGAGGATGTCTACCAGGCGTACCTCAAGAAGAACCAGGTCAACCTCCAACGGCAGGAGACCGGCTACGCCCGGAAGGACGAAACCGATTCCCGGCACATTTGAAGACTCCCCGATCCACGCCGTCGTCGCCGACCCCCGGCCCGGCCTCACCGCCGGCGGCTGCGCCTCGGGATTTCCTGGCCGGTCCCCGGCATGTGACGGGGGTCCATATTGTGCCCGCGCAGTGGCGGGCGGATGTGAAGGAAGTGCTGATTCCGGAGGAGCAGCTCAGGCGGCGGGTGGGCGAGCTGGCGCGGGCGATCACGCGGGATTATGTGGGCAGGGACCTGGTGCTCGTGCCGCTCCTGACCGGCACGGTCATGTTCCTGGCGGATCTGCTGCGGCGGTTGGTCATTCCCACGAGATTGGATTTCATCGGGGTCTCGAGCTACCGCGAGGGCACCCGGTCGCGGGATCTCGTGTTTACCAAGGAACTCCGCCTGGACATCCGCGGCCGCGACGTCCTGGTCGTGGATGACATTCTCGACACGGGCCACACGCTGACAGCGGTCTATGAGAGGCTCCGGACTCTCAAGGCGAATTCGATTCGCGCCTGTGTCCTGCTGGACAAACCGGCCCGCCGTGTGCAGCCCGTTCAAGCGGACTATGTTGGCTTCGTGATTCCCGACCTGTTCGTCGTGGGCTACGGACTCGACTTCGCGGAGCGGTACCGCAACCTTCCGTTTGTGGGCGTGCTGCGCCCGGAGCTCTACAGGGAGGGTTGAGGGCCGGGGCGGCTCAGCCGCGGAGTGCCTGCAACGCGGCCGCGTAGACCGATTTCACCGGGACGGACTCCCGCAGCGCGACGGCCCGGCAGGACTCGAATTCCGGAGCCGCCTGGAGCACCCGGCCGTCGAGCCAGCCCACTTTCACAGTCACCTCGCCGTAAGGCGTCGCCACCTTCTGAAACTCGCGTCGGAGCTTCCGTCGCTCCGCGCTGGTCCGCCGCACGCCGAAGGCACTGGTCTCCCGCAAGATCATCTCGGAGAAGCGCTCGGCGTCTCCCGCTGCGCAGAGAACCGTCAATACCGTGCCCGGCCGGGATTTCTTCATTTGCACCGCGGTGTAGAAGGCGTCAAGGGCACCCGCCGCCAGCGCTTGCTCGACGAAGTGCCCGAGGATCTCCCCGGAAACGTCGTCGAGATTGCTCTCGAGCACGGCGATGGTGTCCGCCTCCCAGTCATGCCCGGCCCCGGCCGGCGCCGCAGCCGCCTCGCCCAGCCACAAACGCAGCACGTTGGGACGGGTGACGAGATCGCGCTGCCCGAGGCCGTACCCGATCCGTTCCAGGGCCAGAGCCGGCGCGGGCCCGAAGGTCTCCGCGAACTCTGCCAGCAGGGCGGCTCCGGTCGGCGTGACCAACTCGTGGGGTTCTTCGCATTGGCTGACGGTCACGCCGCGCTCGGCGAGGAGCTCGAGCGTTGCCGGAGCGGGGATCGGAAGCCGGCCGTGGGCGCATTCGAGCCAGCCGGTGCCCTCGATCACCCGGCCGGCCAGCACCCGGGGCCGACCCAAGTGGTCAAGGCCGATGCACGCGCTCACGATGTCGACGATCGAGTCGAGGGCGCCGACCTCGTGGAAGTGGACGTGGTCCGGGGGCTGGCCGTGGATCTTGCCTTCAGCCCGGGCCAGCCGCTCGAACACGGCGATCGCCCGATCCCGGATCCAGGGAGAAAGGCCGCTGGCGCGAATCCGGTCCCGGATCTCCCGGAACGTCCGATGTTCCCGGTGGGGCTCGGGGTGGGACGAACGGGTCTTCCCGTGGGAATGCCGATGGGCGGCCCCCGGGGGGGGGGCGGCGGCAGCCGCGGGCGATGCGTGCGGGGGATCGAGGTGCACCTCGAACCGGGTGCCGGTGATTCCGCATTTCGCATCGCGGCGGGTGTCGAGGTGGTACCCGGCCAAGCCGAGGCGTCCGAGCTCGGTCTCGATCGTCGCCAGGCTTGCCCCCAAATCGAGCAGGCCGCCCACGAACATGTCCCCGCTGATTCCGCTCAGCAGGTCGAGGTAGATCGTTCTCACGGTTTTTCGCTGGCGAGGGCGTTGATCTGGCTGGCGGCGTACCCGGCGCCGAAGCCGTTGTCGATATTGACGACGGTGACGCCGCTGGCGCAGCTGTTGAGCATGCCGAGCAGCGCGGCCAGACCGCCGAGGCTGGCGCCGTACCCGACGCTGGTGGGAACGGCGATGACCGGCCGTGAGACGAGGCCGGAAACGACGGAAGGGAGGGCGCCTTCCATCCCGGCCACGGCGATGATGACCGTGGCCTTCTGGACCAGCGTGAGGTTCCCCAGCAGCCGGTGGAGACCGGCCACGCCGACGTCGTAGAGGCGCTCGACCCGGTTGCCCATGACGTCGGCGGTGACCGCTGCTTCCTCCGCGACCGGCAGATCGCTCGTGCCGGCGCAGAGGACGGCGATCACTCCGGGCCGCTTGCGCAGCGGCGTCCGCTCGAGCGTGACGCAGCGGGCCGTCTCATGGAAGACCGCCGCACGAAAGGCCCGGCGCAGGACCCGCGCGTGTTCCGGCAGCACGCGCGTGACCAGAACCCGACCTTCCCGCCTCCAGATGTGGCGGGCGATGTCGACCACCTGGGCCGGGGTCTTGCCCGAACCGAAGATGACCTCGGGGAAGCCCTTGCGAAGATTGCGGTGGGTGTCCACCTGGGCGAAGCCGAGGTCCGCCAGCGGTGCCGCTTGAAAGACCCGAAGGACGGCCTGGGCCGAGGTTTTGCCGGCCCGGAGCCGTTCGAGCAGGGCGATGGCTTGCGTCGGGCTCATGGCTGGCCGCGAGGCGGGAGTTGGCTTCGCAGACCGTCGATGTAAGCCGCCTCCTTGGGGTAGAGCTCGGCCAGATTCACGCGGTCGAGGGCTTCCCACGCCTGGCCGAACCGGCCCTTTTGAAAGTGCAGGTCAAGCAGGGCCATGTAATACGAATTGAGGTCCTCCCGCCGGAGGTCAATCGGCAAGACGCTGTTGAGCAGAGTCTCAGCCTCGTCGGCCCGGCTGTTCCACAACAGGGCCAGGCAATGGTTGATGCGCGCCGCAATGGATTGCGGGAACTGCAACACGATGCGCAACGTGATTTGCAGTGCCTCCGCCCGCTCTTCCCGGTCGATCAGCAGGGCTGCGGCATAACGGTTCGCCAGCTCGGCGCTGTTGGGCCGCAGTTCAAAGAGCTCCCGTGCGGTCTCGACCATCAGGGGACTGTCCTTGAGCTGCATGGCCGCATTAAACATGAGGTTCAAGTACTCGTTGCGATTGGTCGTGTTCTTCTCGACGGTCTCGAGCACTCGACGGGCGGGCGCCGGAAAACCGAGGATGATCATCGAGCGAGCCACGTTGACGCCCTGTTGGGCCTGGGGAAAGGCCGCTCCCGAGGCCCGGTCGAAAGCGGCCGCCGCTGATCCCGACCGTCCCGTGGCATGATCTGCACGGCCTTCGTAGTAGTGGCTCATCCCTTCGAGACGAGCCCGAAGGTAGGGAATCGCCCGGAGTTGCAGCGACACATCGCGCAATTCCTCCCATTCTTTGGCGTCTTCAAGCAGCCGGGCGTAAAGGAGCCAGAGGTCCTCGGAGAACCCGAAGGTCATGGTATACCGGCGCAGGAGTTTCAGGGCCTCCTCCTTCATGTCCAACAGCACATACGCACTCGCCATGCGGAGAAGCTCCCGGGACGACTTGGGAGGAAAAACATAGTCCTTGGCCAGACGGACGGCCTCGGGCTTCTGCCCGTTCATCGCCAGCAGCCGCCAGTAGTTCGCGTTCTCGACGCCGGAATCGGCATTGGCTTCGCGCACCCGGACGAAACAATCGGTGAACAGGGCGAGATCGTTCCGATAGACGGCGACGGCCATCAGGAGGCGGTTGGCAAAGACTCTTTCCGGCGAAGCCTCAACCGCGGCCTTGAGCAGCTCCGCCTTACCTTCTCCCGAGACGTCTGGGGCACCCCAGCCGGCTTGATGGGCGGCATAGAGCAGCCGCAGCTCAGGGTGAGACCGCTGGTCCGGAGGGAGTTGCTCCCACAGTCTGGCGAACACCTCGTGCTGGCCTTCAAAGAACAAGGACTTCACATAAAGCATGTGCTCGGAGGGCGTACGCTGCGTGCCGCGATCGTGCAGGAGATCATAGATCTGATCGTAGAACTGGGCTCGGTCATAGAATTGGACCACCAGCTCGAGGTCTGCGGCATTGGTCGAGGTCAACCGGAGGAGCCAGGACGACGCCCGCAAGGCGGCAACTAAGTGTTTTCGATCATTGACCCTCTGGGCAATCACGGTTCGCAGTAATCCGCGCGCCATTTCGGGGTTGCCCTGATTGTTGGCGTAGGCGGACCCCCAAGCGGTCAAAGCTCCCTCGTAGTCTCTCCGGGCCATCGCCTTCTCGGCTGTCCGGCGCAAGTTGAAGGCTTGGATCTTGTCCAGGAGACTCACCTTGACCACAGGCACGAAATCCTTGGGAGTCGAGGTCCACATCTTCGGGAAGAGCAACACGACGATGAAGGCCACACCCGCAAGAGCCAACACCACCAACCGGAACCAGAAGCTGAACAGCAGCAGCTTGATGAAGGGGGCGTACGTCAGATGCTTCCCGAGCTTCATCTTCAGCCGGCGCCCGCTGGGCAGTATCCCCTTCGCATGCGGTTCCGAGGCCTCTGCCCGCTGTTGCCGCCGGGTCTCGTAGACCTGCCATGCCGCCACGGCCTGCCGCTCCTGTTGGTGGGCCGTCTCCTCCGAGGCCACCGACGCAACCCCTGGTTGGGCGAGAAGGAACGTTGCGCTGGTGGCCGCCATGATTGTCGTTCCCTCGACACTGGCCGGGATCAGGCAGAACTGGCCCGGTCCAAGGCTGAGGTTCGTATCCGACGCCGCATGCCGGACCTCGATCGTGCCTGACACCACGGCGAGGATCGTTGGCCGGTCCGCGGCTCCCAGCGTCCGGTTGTATTCGCTGGACACGCGCCACTCCTGCACTGCGAACGCCGGGTCCTCGGCCAGGACACGCGTTTGTCCGCCGTCGCGCTCTTCGAGCGGGACGCCAACCAGCGCCGGCTCGATATCGTCGAAATCGATCGACGCCATGGCCTGTTCCACGTGTACCGCCCGCGGTTTGCCGTCCGATCCCACCCGGCTCCAGTCGAAGATCCTGTAGGTGGTGTCGGAGTTCTGCTGGATTTCAAACAACACGATGCCCGCCCCGATGGCATGGACCCGTCCGCTGGGAAGGAACATGGCGTCTCCGCTTCGGACCCGGACCGTGTGGAGGCAATCCGCCACGCTGCCGTCGCCGATTTTCCGCTCGAACTGCTGGCGCTTGATGCCCGCCTTCAGGCCAACGTGCAGGACCCCGTCACGCCCCGCCTCGGTGATGTACCAGAGCTCGGTCTTGGACTCGCCGCCGAGGCGGCGGGCGATCTCCGCCGGCGGGTGCACCTGGATCGAGGGGGCCTGGTGGGCGTCCAGGATTTTGACCAGCAGGGGAAACCGGCCGTTGACAGGCTGGGCAGCCCCCAGGAGCTCCGGGCCGTGATGCTCCATCAGCCAGCGGAGGTCTTTCCCGGCCAGGGGGCCGTTGGCCACCACACTCACCGCCTCCGGTCGATCGGCGATCTCCCAGGACTCGCCCATCGTGCCTTCCGGGGGCAACGGCTTGTGGTAGATCCGCTCGAGGTTGCGCCCGCCCCAGGGATGTGCTTTGACGATGGGTTCGAAGATGAACGGGTATAGCATAGGCCGTTGTTCGGGTCGCCATCAGGCCGTGCCGCCTACTCACGGGTCGGCGGCACCGCGGATTTGAACGGCCCCGGGGCTGCCGTTGTGTCCGTGAAATGACCGAACGCCCGGTATTTCTCGTAGCGTTTCCGCAGCCGTTCCGATGTGGTCCAGCTCATGGATTCCTCCAGGTGGCGCAGCAGGCAGGTCCGCAGCGTCTCGGCCATCGATGCCGGGTCGTTGTGCGCTCCGCCGAGCGGTTCCGGTACGATCTCATCCACCAACCGCAGTTCGAGGAGCTCCCTGGCCGTGATCCGCAAGGCCTCGGCAGCCTTGGGCGCGGCCGACCGGTCCTTCCACAAAATGGCCGCGCACCCCTCGGGGCTGATGACCGAGTAGTAAGCGTTCTCGAGCACCAGCACCCGATCGGCTACGCCGATGCCCAAGGCGCCGCCCGAGCCGCCCTCGCCCAGGACAACGGCCACCACCGGCGTCTCGATGAGCATCATCTCCCGGAGATTCACGGCGATCGCCTCGGCGATGTGGCGTTCTTCCGCCCCCACCCCCGGATAGGCCCCCGCGGTGTCAATCAGGGTGATGATCGGCAGGCCAAAGCGATCCGCCAGTCGCATCAGCCGCAAGGCTTTCCGATACCCCTCCGGATGGGCTGATCCGAAGTTCCGCAGGATATTCTCTTTCGTGTCCCGCCCCTTCTGGGTGCCCACCACGACGACGCGGTGGGTGCCCAGCTGGGCAAAGCCGCCCACCACGGCCCGGTCGTCCGCATAGAGCCGGTCCCCATGCAGCTCCTCGAAACCGGTGAACGCCGTCCGCAAATAGTCGAGCGTGTAGGGTCGGCGCGGGTGCCGGGCCAACTGAACGCGCTGCCAGGGTGTCAGGTTCGAGAACACCTCCCGCCGGGTGTCTTCGAGTTTCCGTTCGATCTGCGCGAGTTCCTCCTCGAGACTCAGGCCCAACGCATGGGCCTCCGGATGCCTCCGCAACTCATCCAGTTTGCGCTGCAGCTCGACGATCGGCTTCTCGAAGTCGAGGTAATGCTTCATAGACCGGTTGTTGGACGCCCGGTTGACCCATGCGCCCGCCCCCGGGTAGCTGACCCGCCCTTGCTGGAACCTCCGCAGTGGGAAGGTGATGACATCGGCCGGCAGTCTAGCCGCAGCGATCCGCACCTGCAACGCCGAATTCCCCCAGTTCCTTTGTCCTCGATTCCCTTGTCCTTCCCTCGGTCTGCGCGCCACGCCCCCACTCCGTCGCCTGCGGATCTTGCCGGGAATGCACCCTTCTCGCCGCTCGCGCTGCGGGGCGCTCCGGCTGGCTAGAGCCCTCGACTTGTGAAACATGTGGTCAACAGGTCAAGTTGGGTCCCTGACGTTCCAAACCCGCCCCCCCTGCCTTCGAGGACTCTCCATTAGCGAGGCGCGGAAGAGAGGGTGGGCAGGCACAGCAGGGTCTTCATGAGTCTGAGGACTCCACTGGGTCTGAGGCGCGCCTCGCTAGCCCCTTGTCAGAGAATATCTACCAACATGTTGTCTCCCTCGCCCCCTCGCCTGCATCGCCGCCGTCTTCCGTTCGATGGCTTGCAACCACCGCCGCTTCTCGCGCCGGTCCCGATCCGCGCAATAATCCCCGAAAAACCGAAGCCGCCAGCGCCAGGGGACGACGATCTCATCGGCGGAGTAGTTCAACTGCGCCAGGTCCTTGATGCGCCAGCGCAGCGTGCGCCAACGCGGGCGGAACACCCGCTGCAGATCGATCAGGGTGAGCGCCATCCCGCCTTCCCCGCCCGGCGCGACAAACAGGTGGCACGAATAGAAGTCCCGGTGCCGCCAGCCCGCCGCGTGGAACTGGGCGGCGAACCCGGCGAACTGCCGGATGAGGGGTTGAATCGGGGCCGGATCGCCGCTGCCTGTCGTCAACCGCCGGCGCAGGTATTGGTCCGCAGGTTCGCCGGGCGCCGCGGACAGGACCACGAAGCTGCGCTTGGCCCGATCCCGGGTCTGTTCGCCCCACGCCAGGGCGCGGATTGCCGGGATGCCGTCGGCGTCGAGCGCTCGGGCGACCTGGACTTCGTGGTGAGCGGGGGAATGCCAGGAACCGTCCTCCCACCAGCGCCGGACCCGGGCGAGTAGGGGATCGCCTTCGAACCGTTTAAGATAGACCGATGCCCCATCGAGCCGCAGGCGGGCGCGATAACGGCGGCCGAGGCCGGGTTTCGACAGAGGTTCCCCCCGGGTTTGCAGGAAGTCGTCGAGGGTCTGCAACCCCACTGCGGCGAATCGCGTCTGCCAGGCGCTCGAAATGTACCCGGTGCCGTGACCCACGAGGGGCACCCACGATTCCGGATCGGACTGGATGTCGCTGACAGGCTGCGGCTTCAAGGTACCGCCAATATAGGTCTGCGGCACACGACCCAGTCAAACAAAAGTCACCGTGTCGGTGGCTGCGGACGGGGTTCGAGTGGAACCGCGGAAGACGCGGAACACGCGGACAAGGAGACCGGCGGTGGCGATCCTCGGTTTCCGCGTGGTTGGCGTGGTCCGCGGTTGCACCCGCTGCGGTGCTGCGTTTTGGGGCGCTGCCCTGATCCTCGCCTAATTTTCTGAAATCGCGAAAAAAGTCAGTGTGGGCGCACATTTTCTGTTGACATTGAGCTATAGATATTCTATAGCTCGTGGCGAATGGCTGCACGCTTGCCACTCCAAGCC